>ERZ1463038.273-NODE-273-length-16767-cov-14.161740_pt1 | contig 16767 bp, 29 predicted proteins | sample MGYA00564479_ERZ1463038 | MGnify/ENA primary metagenome ERZ1463038 (study PRJEB39244, sample SAMEA3635134) | Helicobacter pylori | study: EMG produced TPA metagenomics assembly of PRJEB11511 data set (Assembly of a 5300-year-old Helicobacter pylori...
GTCGCAGACGAGCGCGCGGCGTCGAGTGGCAGCGACAGCGATCTGCCCGACATCGACGACATCCCGGTGCGCAAGACAACCGCGAAGGGGAAAGGTCGTGCGAACCCCTCTCCGCCAAGTTCGAGCGCCGAAGCTGCTCCAGCTCCCACCAACGCGCGCAGGACGTCCCGCACCACCGCGAAAGCCGCGCCCGTGCCGGATGACGCGGGCAGTGAGCGCGAGCCTGCGCCCAACCCCAAGTCGAAGGAGAAGAAGGCCCCCGCGAAGGCTCGAGGAAAAGGACAGGTGCGGAAGAGCGACGAGGGAGGGCTGCTCGACACGGAGGCGCTGCTCGAGCTGCTCCCGAAGCGCAAGCGGCGAGTCGTCGTCGAGCTCGAGGCCGAGAGCGACGGCGAGGCAACGGACTATGACGAGGGTGCCTCGTACGTCTGAATTTGCTCACTGGTTAAGGTGATTCGGCAGCTGACGCTCTTTGTCTGCAGGCTCGGCAAGCGCAAACCCGCAAACGGCCGCAAGAATCCGAAGGCTGCACCCAAGGCCAAGCCTGTAAAAAGCGCGTCGCGAAAGAAGAGGGCCAAGGTCGGCGAGGTTGAGGACGAGCCTGACTCTGTAAGTCTCTCCTCGTGCGCCGCCGCCACCCGGAACGCTGAGGTCCCCGATCGGCAGGAGCTGGAGCGGGCACGGCAGAAGCGGCTGAAGGAGTACAAGGAGCTGGGAAACTTTAAGCTGAGGACCGAGACGACTGTGTAGCCGCGCACACGCAAGGCTGTGTACTCTGTCCACGCTGTGCAAAACCGGCTCGATCGTCAGCTCCCGAGCGCTGGCATGAGCGGCGAGTGATGTTGAGTGGCGGGGTTTATCAAATGCATGGTATATTTCAGTTGTGAACACGTCATCGTAAGCCAAAGCCCTCGCTGTAGGAGAAGAGGAGGTCAGGGTCAGAGCCAGACACGAATCGCGCTGGCTCACCTCTCCTCCATCGCTCGCACGAGCCGGCTCTCCATCGTCCGCACGTCGCGGTACCGGTACAGTGACAGCTCGTTGAAGCACGTGTGGCTCTGTGGAAACCGTCCAGTGTCGTCGCCCATGCACGTGAGCCTGGGGAATACATTAGCTGTGCGGCACCTGAGCTTTCGCGGGCAACCTACTTCAGCTGGAGCGCGCCAGATCCTGTCGCAGGGATCCGATCCGTGCCAGTGATGAACGACAGGAGCTGCCTCTGCCGCTCGACCGTCATCTCGGAAAAGACCGTCCAGAACAGCCTTCGGGTGTGCAAGGTCAGCGATGGAAGTCCGTTCAGAGATGCAGGAAGACGTACTGGACCGTCGGGTCGTGCTCGCCCGAGAAGCCTTGGTAGATCGTCACGCTTTGAAGCTGAGGGATGTCGAGCGGCTCGGTGCTCCCACGCACCAGCAGCTCGAGCTCCTCGCCGCGAAACAGACTGAACGAATTGCCCGCCGTCACCTCAGGGTAAAGGGAAATCAATATCCAGTATCCTCTCCCAGCCATATAAGCTCACCTCTGCGAAGCCGTGCGCGAACGACCGGAATTGGTCGGCGACAGAGGTGTTGAGGACAAAGTCGCAGTACCGCCGCACAAAATCTGGAGAGACGCAGTAAGACCTTCTGCTCTTCGATAGAAAGAGGGATCGGCCTCACCAGCGCGATTCGAATTCGTGACCGTGATGTCGGCACCCCCGGGAAGCAGCGGGACCTCCTGCACCTCACCCCAAGCTTCGTAGTCGCCCACGAACGTTCGGCAGAACACTTCCGCCACGTCTCCGTCAAATTGAAGGAGTGCCTGGAGGCCCTTGGCGAGCGCGGGTCGCACGACGGCGAGGTCCGCGAGGCCGACCGCCTCGCCTTTGAGCTTTTTGAACACGGCCTGCGAACGCGCGTTTGAGTGAGCAGGTGGACCGCGATAGCAAGTAAGGGCGTACGAGTGGGAGTGGGACGTCGAGGGTCACGCTGTTGTAAATGGCGAGCGCGACCGCGCAGCCAACGAGGTAGTACTCGTCCGAGCTCTCTAGGCTCGCCGGGTTGAACCAGCACAGGTTCGAGTCTTCGTCTGCAACAAACATGCCAAACTGGGTTGGAAGTTTCCGGTCAGTACTGGGAGTGCATTCGAGCACGGACGGCTGACTCGAGGGTCGAAGAGTTGGCGACACAGGAGCAGAAACCATTCTTTGCGTAGTCCACCCGCATCGAGTCCCTCCTCTCCCTCGAAGACGATCTTTAGGCTCTTCTTCAGCTCGCCGGAGCAGGACGAGATCTACGGGAAGCTCATCAGGTCTGCTGTGAAGGCTGGGGGAATGCTTGGCTCACCTGCCGAAGCGAGTCATGCACGAGGTGCGACCGCCGCACCCGTATGACCAACACTGGATTCTGCGGACGGTGCCCGTAGAGAGTATTCCGAACGGCCTCTTGCTGAATCAGAGGGTCCGGGTCAGTGACACTCGACTCGAGAGCTGCTCAGTGAAGCGTACTGCTTTCTCCTCCTGTGCCGAGAACGGTGAGCGACGCACCTGCTCCACAGCTACGAGAGCAGCGTACCATTTGTCGACGTCCATCCCAAGTGAGGAGCAAGATCTTGATTCCTAGCGATAGAAGGAACGGGTATTGACACAGTGAGAAGTGGCTGGAGGACATGATCAGCGTTGCGAAAGGCGTTGGGTTGCAAAGGGGCGTACCCGGCTCGAGACTCCCAGATCTGGAACGACTCAATGAGAGCCGGCGGTCCAAGAGTATCGAGGAGGGTGCAGTAGAACGTTGCGAGTGGAAGACCCGCTCGTTGGTTCGCTGCGACTGCAGCACGTCGGCCGTAGTCAGCGGTGGCGTCTCGGCACAGAGGTTCAACCACGCACAGAAAAGAGCGCCGACTCTGCTGCCTGCAATCACTCCCCAGTCCGTAGCATGACCCCCTTGGATTGAGATGCTCCCGCCGACGCGAAGGGAAATAAACGCGACGTTCAGGTCCACCTTCGTCTGAAGGAGCGCGGGCGGGTAGTCTGGGTCGACGAGGTGGCTCACGATCGCATCTTGCATCGGTCGGGGGAGGTTGCTGATCCTGTGGATACAGCCTGATTCAATTCCGTGCGAGCGACGAGTTCGGCGAGCGCGCTCTTACAGACCAACGAGCCTCGAGACGATCCACGACCGCGCGGTCGAGTCCGGGGTCCATCTCGAGAGGAGTAGGGGACACTCGAGCATGACGATGACCCAACCACCATCGCTGTCTCGGAGAGCGGACCCGGGCCGTCGCAGGATCGCTTCGACGCGCGTGCGAAGGGCGTCGAGCGCGCGCGGCGACGCCGTGACGAGGTCGTAGAACCGCGTGAGGGTCTTCAGAGTTGGTCTGCGTCCATTAGAATCCCTGAACGACGCTTCGAGGCTCCGTATCGACTGGAAGGTGTCCATGTAGTCGAGCAGCTGCTCCTCCGGGTTCCTCGGCGGGTACGCCCCGTTCGTCGTAGGTGAAGACGGCGCATCTCTGCGGCCAAGCTGGATCGCCAGAGATTCGATTTGTGCAGCTGTCACGACGTGGTCTGGCGGTGGCGCTGGTCGTCGCGTGGTCAGCACCCGCTCGACCGAGCTCTCCCGACTTACGCACCGGCTGGCGCGCCCACGACCTTGAGGTCGTTGACAGTTTGACAGAGAGGGCAGGTGAAGAACTCGGGCCTCGAGTATTGCAGCCTGCTCCCACAGCAAAAGCAGGCGCCGCTGTACGTCCGAAGCGGAGGCGCGCTTGGCGGCGGAGCTGGAGGCGCGCCCCACATGACTGGCTGCCGCCGGTCGAAATTCGGCGCTGGGGCGGACGTCGGCCGCCTGGTCGATACGACTGGAGGTGCGGCCGAACCCCCAAAGTAGAACGACTGCCCAGGTTGCCACTCGGGGGCTCGCGGAGGCAGACGCGGCGGCCCGGGGAGGACTGGCGGCGCGAGCGCGATGGCGGTGGGCGGAGGGCTGTACACTGGCGGGATGCGGGGTGGTAGCGGTGGTGGTTCGTTCGCAGCCGAAATCGTCGCGAGGCGAGACGGCAGCCGGGGTGCGGGATCACCGCCGGCGAGGCGAGAGCGCAACGGAGCTCTCGGCGTCGACAGCGGCGGTCGCGGTGTGCCGCTCTCGTGGCGGTCAAACGGTCTCGGAGGTCCCTGCATGCCGCGCGTCGCTCGCGGCGAAGGACAGCGGTGGGAATGCACGCAACGGAAGCAAAGAGTCGTCCGCAGTCGATCAGTCGGCCTCGTCAAGAGTTCAGACCCGCTTGTCCTCCTGCCCTCATCACCACACACGAAGTCACGACATCACGAATCCCCTCGAGACTCTGTCCACGATGCTCTCGCTCCGCCTCTGGCTGTCCGCAAGTCTGATCGTGAGCCGATGCCACAGCATGCTGCGCGGTCTTTTGCGCGCGAGTTGACCTCCTCTCGCTCGCTCAGCTCGCCCTCGCATCAACCTCGCTCGCCCAGGTCGCCAACACGACAGCTTCGGGCGTCGCAAGCTCGGTCGCAAACGCCACCGTCTCCTCGGCACCCGGCAACGCGACCGCGACGTCGGCCCAGAACTCGACGCAGACGACGGTCGTCGGGAACACGACCCTCGTGCAGACGATCACGGGCACGGCAGCCACCTGTGAGCACCGCCAACTCTCCGCCGACGCGACGAGCGGGCAGCTGACCATCAACTGCGTCCATTCCCAAACCGCCACTACCCCACCCCTCACAACAAACTCCATCACTCAGCCCTCGTCAGTGCGACCGCAATAGCCCCGGGGATGACGGTATCTGGCGTCGCAACCGGACCGGGCGATGGGTCAGTCTGTGGGCAGGAGCTCCGAGGCGCAGGCGCGAGGGGCTGACGGTTGCGTCCTGAAGGTACATCGCAGCGGCAGTCGGCTTGGCGCTCGACAAGCGGCTCTGGATCGGGGTCGGCGGATCGGCGGTGGCCTGCGTAGCTGGCTGGACGCTCGTGTGAGCACCCACGAGCTCAGGCGGCGAGGACCCGATGGACACTCTTTCGACGCGCGCGACGGACACTAGAGGCGGGGGCGGCGACCACCACTCACCCTTTGCATTTACACCTTTCTTTCTTACTGTCGGAATTGGCGCGGACTTGAGGCTCTCCGTGGGCTCTGCCAACGCCGGCGTGCGCCGGCAGTCGAGCGCTGAGCGTCTGCGATGATGCCTTACCGAATGCGTCTGGGTTCTCCCCTCGAGCTTCACATGAAGCGATGCCAGTGGTCTCCCTGACTCCATGAACGTACATCATAAGCTTTGCCAGAATCAAGAAAGTCTGAGCGCTGGTCGAACTACTGCGGCCGTTGGCTCGCCGCGCTGTTCGCTCCGCACGACGTACTCGCCTCCCCAATGTCCGCGCCCGACTGTGTTGAGTGCGCACCGACCGATGGAACACCCACAACCAGCCCATCTCCAGTGGACCCGATCCTCGACATCTCGACCTTTGTCCCGCCGAACCTCAACCAGGACAGCTCCGGCGAGGAGCTCCCGCGGGTGGTGGTGGAGTTCTGCGACCGGTGTCGATGGTGCGTTGATTTTCTTGCCGCGTCTTCTTCGATCTCACCTGTGCCCACGCAGGCTTCACCGCGCCACCTGGACGCTGACCGAGGTGGGCTGCTGCCAGCTCTCGCTCGGCGTGCGCTGATCAGCGATCTGCTGCCCAGCTCTTCCTGACCTTTCCCCCAACAACGACAACCTCTTCGACCGGCGAATCGACCTTCACGGGCCTCAAGGCGATCACGCTCCTGCCGCGATCCGACCCAGAGACCGGCGGCCGGTTTCGCGTGTGGCTCTACCGCCACCGGACGATCGAGGAAGAGTTTGAGCAGTCCGAGGGAAAGGAGAGCTGGGCCGGGGCGGAGCTCGTGTGGGACCGCAAGGTCGAGGGCGGGTTCCCGGAGATGAAAGCCCTCAGTGAGTCGCGACGCGGGCTCGTGGTCGAGCGGTATCGCTGACTGAGACTTCTTGTGCAGAACAGCGAATCCGAAACCTGATTGCGCCGACTCGGGATCTAGGGCACAGCGACAAGGACGCGTTTGCGAAGGACAAGGTCGCGGCGTCAGGCGCGAAGGACGAGGTCGTCCCGGCGGATGAGCCGACGGTGGATGACTATGCACCGAGGTTTAGATGCTAAACAGTGGGGCTATTTCAGTACCCTGGTCGCAGCGTGCGCGTGTGTTGACGCTGAGTCGCCCGTGTCGCAGGAACGTCGCACGCTTGCTCCCAGGTTCCGCGCTTCCGAAGTCCCGCGCTGCCGTCCCTCACCTTGACGAGGACAAGCTCTGTCGGGACATCCCAATCATTACGCGAGCTACGTGCTTGCGGCAGTGTGTTTTCGACTGCCAGGTGCTGGGGTCGACCGGCAGTTTGCCGCACTAGGAGGCGGAGGCGAGATTCGTCCTGCGGCCCTTCCAGCGAAACCTTCCGACTCTGGAAGACCGGGCCCAACCTTCTGTGCATCAACCATGAATATGTTGCGACCCGAGCCGCGTGGCGCCCTGAGCGGGTGTCGTTGCATGTGTCGGGAAGGGGCGAGCAAGCCAACGCCGGACTTCCGGGCCGCACGATGTGGGCTCGCTGCATTCGGCATGCTTGAGGCATACGATAATCCAAAGCAGCTGACCCAGTAGCCAGGAAAGACTTGGACTGCGCCGAGAGAAATGCAGTCAGCTGAGGAGGCCCGCGTTTTAATCTGGTGCGCCGGGTCACGCGCCGGGAAGGGGTTCGGATCCTTCGGTCTTCGGTTGCACGAGGCCCCACCATGACCTCTTCCGCAAGAGCTCTGACTCTTCTGCTCGCGACTTCCTCTCCCACCACATCCCTGTACACGCAAACTTCCCAGTCCCAGCTCGCCGACGCCGTTCCGCCCGTCGCATCCCGCACGGAGTCGACGCCACTCCCGAGATGAGCCTCTCGTACGCGACAGACCTGCTCCCGTTCACCACCATCCTGGGTGTCTTCTTCTTTACTCCGTACTTTCTCCACGCCTCGTACCGCTCGTAAGTCTTGAAGCCAGCGACCGGCGACGCTCGCAGTGCCTTCGCTGACCTCTGTGTGCTTGCCCTCTGTGTACTTGCTCGTCTCAGCTACATCTCACATGGTAAGCGTACTTCGTTTCTTCAAGAGACATGAAACCAACTGATGGGGTAATGATAGGTCCCGGGGGCCTTGGGCAGCACTGGAGAGGGTGGATAACGTCGGCCGTGTTCCGCCTGGTCATCACCGTCGCTGGCAAGGAGATTCACAGCACGGACGTGACGTTTCTGAAGGAAGCCATTCAGAAGGGAGAAACTCAGAGGTGGCTCAAGGATGAGGACGTGCCCCAGAGAAAGGGGTTGCCGCCGCTCATGCTGCCCTTGTGAGTCCCTCTGCGTCGCGGGCTCCTCGCCACAGGTTTAACTTTAACTAAACTTTTCTTGAATCCCTAGCCCAATTCCTCAGCGGCACGTTGTAGATGCCGAGAACTATGAGCTTGCAGTCGTGGGTCCAGATTGCGACCGCTGCTACTTCGCCAGACCACTGACTGTGTTCACAGGCCCAGCTCGGCATCTTTACCTCCCTTGCAACTCGCTACCCTGCACTCCTGAGATTTGGATGCAGCCAGCTGGAGCACGATGGCCCAGCGCTGTATGCTCGCTCGCCGGCCGCCCCCAAGTCCCTCGCGCCGCTCTCCGAGCTGATGCACATGTGAGCCCGCTTCCGGTCTGCGCCTCCGTGATCACCCTCATCTGGTCCCCAAAAGTCCACCGATGCCAGGAAATCTACGAGTGTCACTTTCTCTCATTTCACGGCGCCATACTGAGCATCGCTTGTCCTTCGCAGCCACCTGTGTCCCTTCGCGTTCCCGTTCCCGTATGTCCCGAATGCGTGCTGCCCGGCCCCGACCACCGACAAGGACGCCTACACGCCACTACCATCCCCCGCTGCCCAGAGCATCCACATCACGCTGTCCCCCAAGGACGCCTGCCTCGCGATTGAGCGCGGCTGGGCTCTGCGCCACCCGGCCAGTGGACGACCGCCGCGCCCAATACCGCCTCTCCCGGCTGGCATGGTGCTCGTGTTTGCGCCCCGGGACGAGGAGGAGCTCGAGGTGATGCGCAAGTTCTGCGAGGCGTCCGTCGCGTTCGGCGCCGGGACCGTCGCGCCGCTCGCAGACGACATCGAGTGATTCGGGTCCCTGGAAGTCTCTCGAGTGATACCTAGTGGGGCTGCACGGTTGCAATCATTTCACCCATTGGCAGAGTTACCGATAGTGGAAACTTGATTCCTACGGCGGGATGGCAAACACTCCGCGCTCACATACATGGTCCGCGGATGTTTCTTTCGATCTTCTTGCGCGGGAATTTGACGTCGACAATTAAGCAAAGCTCCATTCTACCCTGTCCTGCCCACCATGGTCCAACCCGCCCTCACAAGGCTACCCTCCAGGATCCAGCTGTTGCGCGCCGCGCGCGATGGTCGACCGAGGCGTGGAATCTGTCGACGTAGAAGGGAATAACGTCAGCTATCTTTCTCGGTACGTTCGTATGCTTTCGACAAAAATCGAGGCTGAGGGTCAGAAGAGATTGCTATCATCGCAGGGCACCCATCGCTGCTGACTGTTTCCCGAGCTTACGAGAGGGAAACAGCCCACACCGATTGACGCAGTTCTTCCCATCAAGGACTGGAGCAAGTATGTGAGCTGGGCCGCTCCGGACTTCGTTCGCATGGGTGCCGTCTTCTTGTTTGAGACGTTCACGAACGCGGCGACGCGGGCGACGACCGGACTCGGCGTCAACTCGCTCCAGCTCGACTCGGTAGCGTGGTTCCACATCACCTCGCCCTCGCTGCTGCTCAGCATGATCAAGGAGCTCGTGCGCCTCGTCAAGAGGGACCACGACGTGCGTACTCCCGCTCATCCTCAGTTGCGTCCGCACGCTGACCCGCTGCCGTCCTCCAGTGCAAGATCTACAGGCAGCGACCCTGGCTCGACTACGCTCAGATTCTTACGAAGCTCTCCGGCGGACTCTCCTCTGGCACCATCAACGCCATCATGTACGGTCGACAGTGGAGCCACCTCCTCAAGCCACTGCGTCTCGAGCTCGGCCTGGACGAGGACTTCTTCGGCGGCCCGGTGCCGTCGTTGTGGCTCACCAAAGCCGAGGCGAGAGCAAAGGAGCTCCGCAGCCCTTCGAAGAAGACGGACCGCGCACAGGACGACGCGTGGGACAAGTCCTGTCAGCGAGCCGCCGACGAGTTTCGCCCGAAAGGCCAGGCGAGTCTCGCGAAGCACGGCGTCTCGGTGAAGCAGCCACCAGCGCCGATGGTCGAGCCTGGTGAGAAGAAGGCCAAGTCGGGACTGTGGGCTAGGCAGTGCGTGTCCCAAGTAGCGGTCCTCGCGTCGCGCGTCGCTGACTTCTTCGCACCACAGGCCCGGCGCGATCAAGGCCAAGCCGAAGGACGCCTGAACGCCCACCCTCTCCTCCCTCTCCATCTTCTTCTCCGACGATCTGCCTCTCCTCCCTCTCCCTCCATCTCCATCCTCGTCCTGATCTGCCTACCCCCTCCTGATCTGCCTTCCCTCCCTCTCTTCTCGTTTTCCGCATTTCCACTCATCGCCCATCCATACATGTTGCTACATACGAACCCCTGCTTTGCGTGAATCCATGGACCACCGAGTCCCGTTTGTCTTCCAGTCGCATTCGCCGTCCTCACAAGCACTGGTGGAGATGGCAGACACGCTGCTCAGCGCCAAAGAAACGGTTGTAGCTGATCTGGGTAGACTCAGGGCGTCAGATTGGCAGGTCAGGCGCGCTGAACCGGCGTAGCCGACCAGATCGCGAGCAAGTGAGCGGCGGCCGTCCACTCCCGGCGGCCCAGCACGAGCACTACATATTCGGATCCGATATCCTATTCCGGGAGTGAAAGTTCGAGCTTGCAAAGCAGAAAACGAGGGCGTACCTCTCACTTGCTCTCGCTGAACCAATGAAAGGGCGCACTGCACGTTCAGCGAGCCTCTGCGATCACGCCGGGGCGTCAGCTCGTCGAATCTGGATGCGGAACAGCGGAATGTACGCACATTATTGGCAGGTCACGTTCGTGTCTAAGGTTCTTTCGTTGCTTCTCTTTTCGATGCGAAGCTCATGCGGCGGTGTGGGTGCGACGAGCGTGCTTCTGGTCCAGAGTTCAAAGCTCTCGATCAGGCCCGGCGCCCGCGCCCCCCCGCTTCGATCTCCCCTTCAATGTTTCACGACTATCTCGGCGGGCTACAACCACCTTCATATCTTCGGCATCGCACGAGTTCGTTTCAACTGCGCTGATTCATTGAGGCGCGGCGGCCGCCACACACGAGCCGTCGTGGGCTTCGAGTGGCGTTGATGTCGGCTTTCCGGCGCCAGCTTGTGACTCCAACGCTCGCAAAGTCCAATACAGTTCATTTTAAACGGCACTGACACGAAGTCGCGCTCCGCGACTGATGCGCCGCCCCGACGTCGGCGTCAGCGGCCCGCTCGCGGACTCAACGGCGGCGGCGCTCCATCTGCTCGAACTTCGCCCCTCACTAGTCGACTGCGAACGTTGGTGCCACTCAAAAGTTTCCACTACACTAACTAGCACCAGAAGTCAAGTGAGGAGGCTCTATAGAAAGGCGCCCTGGGTCACGGTGGTGACCGGGTTCGAATTCGCATGTCGGCCGGTCGACGTGCGACGTTATAGAGCTGCAGCCCAGCAGCTCTGGCGTCGCAAGCCCGCAAGTACCTAGTTCAAGTCTCGATTCCGATCATCTGATCCGTTCAATCATGCTCCGGGTGGTCGACAAGTCGTCGAAACCTTCGTTGCTCACGAACGGTCCCGAAGCCAGTGCGCACGCTTCAAAGGATCAAAGGCTCGAACGACCAAAATATTGACACTCAAGCACCCAACGACGACATCTGAATGTCCTCGTAAGCCCCGTCGTCCCCTCGACGCTCCGTCGGGTCCGCCCAGCTCCCGCGACGCCGCCAGTGGGATGGTCCCGCTGCTATGAACGTGAAGAACGACTGTCAGCGTTCATTCTCAGGAGTCGAAAGAGGTGTGTTGGAAAAGGCCGGCTGAGTCAGAAGAGTTTAAATTCATCGACTGTCCTCCACAGACGCCGCGCCGCTCCCCGAGCTTACGAGAGAAGAACGGTCGACGCAAGCAGATCGCAGTCTGAAACATAAGAGGTGCCAATTTTTAGAGCGTCACTTGACGCTCGATCATCATTCCCAGGCCAGGGTATCGCAAAGAGAAAGAAGCGCGAAGCAAGGAAAGCGACTCACGAGTCGCGCGGGGCGAGCGCGCCAGGCGGCGAGCTCTGGGCGCCCGAGTACCCAATCCTCTACTCCTATGAGCTACTTGAAGTATACTAAGCGAGCCGGTGTCGGTGTGAAGAAGCAGGAGCGAGCGCGGAAGCCCAGCCTTTGAAAGCTCAGCCGAGCGATCGGTCGTGGTGAAGCGCCGATTTTCGCGCGCGCGTCCACCACAAAGTCGTGGACCGGGCCCGATGAACCTCACGCGGGCGCCCGCACCCAGATTGCTTCGTGTCGGTCCATCATGGTAAGTGTCTAACCCTTGCTCGTGCGGGTCACGGCTCTGCAGCGCACTGGAACGGCGCACGATCGCGCGGCGCGTTTGGATCAGGTCACCAGGACGACTTTTGAGGTCGCACCGATTTTCGACATGGCGGTGCGAGCGCTCGCGGGAGGACGCACGCGGCGAGTTGGAGAATCGAGAGGCGGGCAGGACGAGGGAACACACTGGACGCAGGCAGCGAGCGGGGTCGAGGGACTGGCGAGGAGCAGCAGGCGCGCGTGCACACGACGAACCAGGACGCTGACCAGGCCCGCCCACCCTACAGTCTTCCATCAACGTCTCCAAGCGGAGAAAGTGAGTGCTGTACACTGGCAAAACACTGGAACGATTGCTGATTCTACCGCCTATTAGGTTCGTCGCCGACGTGAGTTTCGAGGTCTCGGCGGAGGACGCAGGGCAGCGGACTGACTTTTGGTCCACTCTTCGCTCGCCTACCACAGGGAGTCTTCTAGTGAGCTCTTCGGATCAAATCCCATCAACTTCACATCCTGACTCTTGGTCCGCAGCGCCGAGCTCTCCGAGTTCTTCACCCGTACCCTCTCGTCTGAGGGCTACTCCGGCTGCGAGGTCCGCGTCACCCACGCCCGCACCGAGATCATCATCCGCGCCACCCACACCCAGGAGGTCCTCGGAGAGAAGGGACGCCGCATCCGCGAGCTCACCTCGCTCGTCCAGAAGCGTTTCAAGTTCCCCGAGGGGTCCGTTGAGCTCTACGCCGAGAAGGTCCAGAACCGTGGACTCGATGCCGTCGCCCAGTGCGAGTCGCTCCGCTACAAGCTCCTCGGTGGTCTTGCCGTCCGTCGGTGAGTCGCGTTCAAGGTTGGTCGCGTCCAGTCGGAGCGGGGCGCTGACTTGAGCTCCCCTCAGCGCGTGCTACGGTGTCCTTCGCTTCATCATGGAGTCCGGCGCCAAGGGATGCGAGGTTGTCGTCTCGGGCAAGCTGCGCGCCGCCCGTGCCAAGTCGATGAAGTTCACCGACGGTTTCATGATCCACTCCGGACAGGTGCGCCTGCTTGCTCGCCCCCAGCTCGACTTCAGTCACTGACCTCTGTCTCGTTCAGCCGGTTCGCGACTTCGTCGACCAGGCCGTTCGCCACGTCCTCCTCCGCCAGGGAGTTCTCGGCATCAAGGTCAAGATCATGAAGGGCTGGGACCCGGAGGGCCTCAAGGGCCCCGCCAAGCCCCTCCCCGACGTCGTCACGAGTACGTTGCTGTGACATTTTCCAGCTGATTGAAGCTGACCCCGCTCCCCTGCACAGTCGTCGAGCCCAAGGAGGACTCCCCCACTTCCCTCGTCGCCGCTGGACAGCCCGTCTCCGAGCAGGCCCGTGGAGCCACCGAGATCGCGCCCCCCGCGCCGGTCCAGGCCGCCCCCGCCCCCGTCGCCGAGCCGGTTGCCGCTGTTGAGGCTGCTGCTGACTGGTAATCTAGCTGTTTCGTTGGGAATCAGCCGGGTTAAAAATCAGTGCGGTGCTTGCAATTCGCCAGATCTCTGGATGTTAGCGCTGCCTTCCTCCTGAGAGAAGTTATCTTCTCCTGAAAGTAGGTACCGTCGTGTGCGCCGGGTACCTACCACGAGACGATGGGGGACGAGACGACTGCCCCGGCGAACCGCGACTTCGGAGGAGTCAACTGCTTGATCGGTTGGATCGAGCGGCAGAAAGTACCGTACGATCTAGGGGTGACAGCAGACACAGGTTAAGCTGAACGCGTTGAGGACGCGAAAGGATCACCGCTCAGCCATGCTCAGCACAGCCAATGAGCACCACGCGGCGAAGCCCGCGCGGCGGACGGCGCGAGCCGAGTCGAATTTCAACGTCAGCGCTTCTTCGATCCCTACCGCCACTTGCCGCCACTACTTCGGTGCCAAGTCCACCGCTTGTCCAGCCGGAAGACGTCCCCGAGATGACCGCATCCACACCCCGAGTCGAGAAGCGGGACGACGGCCTCGAGTCGAGTCCGCAGAGCGCTGAGCTCTCCATCGAGCTCGAGTCAGGCTCGCGGTGGGCGAAGAGCATCAAGAAGGGCACTGGCAGCGGAGTACTGCTGGAAGCCCATGGAATCGTTCCGCTCACGGTCGAGGAGCGAACTGGTGCGTCGCGAGGTTGCTGTCTCGGGACGCCTCCCGCACCAAGTCCTTGGCTAACGCGCTGAGCTCGCAGAGACCCAGTTCACGCAAAACTTTACGCTTTGGTAAGTGGTCGCCGAACAGAAATGATTGCATTCTGTCGAGTCCCGTGGGCGGCGGGCGGCGGGCTGCTCCGGCGCGTTGGGAACGGAGGACGGCGAGCGCTGGGTGCTGATTGCATCTTTTTCACAGGTTAACGATGAACACGACAGTCAATGCATTCTCTGCTGGTACTCTCGGACCTCTGTACTATGGACTCTCGTTGAGGGTGCGTACCGCGCAACTTGCCCGCGACGCGGTCCCACTGACCGCGACGTCGCGACCACAGAACTCCGCCCTCATCATCGTCTTTTGCAACATCTTTTCGTGTGCGGTCCCAGCATACCTCGCGATCTTTGGTCCTCGCACTGGGATGCGTATGATGACGAACGCTCGATACTCGTGCGTGTCCAGCGTCCACGAGCACTTCAAAGCTGGAGACGCTGATGACGGTCGCGCTCGTGCAGATAAGGCTACTTTGGAGTCCTGCTTCCCACACTCTTCAACTTGATGACCTTTATGGGGTTTTGTGCCGTGAACTCGATCGTCGGTGGACAGGTCCTCGCCGCCGTCAACCCAGGGTAAGCAAGACCTGGTGTTTGGAAGAAGCCACGGTGCTGGAACCGACTCTTATTACACAGGCACCTTTCCGTGTCTGTCGGTATCGTTGTCATAGCCGTGGTCTCGCTCGTGGTGTCGTTCTGCGGGTACCGAGTACTACACACGCTCGAACGCTGGGCTTGTGAGCCCTCCCTGCAATTTTTGTCAGTTCCTCGACTGATTTTGACCGGGACAGGGATCCCGATCGTCTTTGCTTTCATCATGCTCGCTGGAATCGGCGGACGTCACCTCGGAGCAGCCAACGACTTCGCAGCTGCCCCCGCGACCGCGGGCAGTGTGCTCACTTTCATTTCAATCATCATTGGCTTCACCAGTACGTCGCATGCTTGCAACCCAAAGTGTCCTGCTAACAATGAGTTTCACAAACAGTCAGCTACTGCGGCATGGCAGGTTAGTCTTTGCAAGCGAAGGCACCGTGGGCGCTGGAGCTGACGTGCAAACCACAGCCGACATGAACACGTACCTCAAGGCTGACGTAGGAGCCGCCAAGGTCTTCTTCTTGACCTTCGCCGGACTGTACCTCCCCTGCATGCTCATCCAAGTCCTCGGCGCCGCGTTCGGAGCGGCCGCGTTGAGTGGCCAGGTGCCGACCTGGGGTGACGCCTTCGGAGACGGACTAATTGGACCGCTGATTGCGGTAGCTCTCGAACCCCTTCATGGATTTGGGAAGTTCCTGCTTGTCATCCTGTCGCTCGGAATCATCAGTGAGCCGCAGCCCAAGCCAGCGACCTCGCGACGCGAACTGACCAGCCCCGGCTGCAGCGAACAACGCACCAACCGTCTACGCAGTAAGAGCAGTGAACTTCTCGCACATCACTGTAGTAGCACTGACCCGCGTGACTGCTTACAGTTCAGCATGTCGTTCCAGACCTTCCTGCCGTTCCTCGCCCGCTTCCCGCGCTTCCTCATCCCCATCGTCGCCACGGCCATCTACCTCCCGGTCGCTCTTGTCGGGGCCAACAACTTTTTTGCGGCTCTCTCCTCGTTTCTCGGCTTGATCGGCTACTGGGCCTCGATCTTCAGCATCGTCTTCTTCATCGAGGTTCGTCCCACTCCGCGCCTCTTCTCCTCCTCTCAGCAAAAGTCTGATCACCTTATGAGTAGCACTTTGTATTCCGAGGTGGTGACTTTACCCGGTACGACGTGTCACAGTGGAACCAGCCGCGCCTGCTTCCCGTTGGCGTCGCAGCCGTGTTCTCGTCGGTTGTTGGAGCGGCGCTCGCTGTACTCTCGATGGACCAGGTCGTGAGTATTCAACAAAGCTTGATTCATGGTTCAACCTCAAACTGATTCTCTCGCGTCTAGTACTACCGGGGACCGATTGCGCGGGCAATCGCAGGCGCGGCCGAGACGGGCGGCGACGTCGGAATCGAGCTGGGCATGGCGGCAGCGGGGTTGGCGTACCTCGTGACCCGACCCATAGAGAAGAGGGTGTTTGGGAGGTAGACAGTGCAAAAGAGACTCAGAGTGTACGTACCGGACCCCAAGGCGCAGACCCCAGATCGCCTCCGACGTTGGAGCTTCCTGCAGTGAGTGCCGAGCAAAGCACCAGCCCAGTTGAGCTTCGCGCGGACCCAGGATGGCCGAGAGATACGGGTGCATTTCATTATCCAACAAGACAGTGACCAGCACTTCTATCGCGTCCGCATGTACGCCCGGCTCACGAGAACACCCCGCTGGCCCCGTTCTCCTTGAGCGCCCAGCCCTCCGATTCGGGCTCCTTCTCCCACTCGGTTCCACTCACGGCAAGAGCAACCTGGGGCTCGACTCCGAGCCCGATGAACGCGGACGGCGACGGCACGCGCGAGCCGACGCCAAAGAACTCGCCGTGCTCCTCGTCCCGCCCATCCACGAGCGTGCGGATGACCTGCGTCTTACTGACTCCGTTCTCGCCAGCGACGAGCTTCGCGGAGGTCGAGCTCTTGGAGCGCTTGTGGCCGCCTTTCGGCGGGCGCGGCAGGACGAACGCCAGCGCAGCGGAGAGGCCGCGCTTCTTGCCGACGTCGTCCTCGTCATCATCTTCAAAGACGGATATCTCGCGTGGGCGGGACGCCGAGTCGGTCGAGTCGCCACGGCTGTGCTTCGTGCGCTTCCGGCTGGGCGACCCTCGCGAGGTGCGCGGCGAGGACGATGCTGATCCGGGCGAGCCCGTGCGCTGCGTGCGAGCGGCGGCGGCGAGGAGGGCGGCCTTCTTGCGCCCCGGGGTAATCGGTCGTGAGGCCGTGAGCGTCAGGTTCGGAGCCGGCGGGTTTGTCCGCGCGCGGTGCGACGACAGCCGCGAGGCGGCCGTTTCCGTTTCGGCGACTGGGGACAGGATGGTGGGCGGCGCGGCGCTGGTTTCTGTCGACCCGAGGAAAACGTCCTTGGTCATCTCGAC
>ERZ1463038.275-NODE-275-length-16716-cov-16.465278_pt1 | contig 16716 bp, 22 predicted proteins | sample MGYA00564479_ERZ1463038 | MGnify/ENA primary metagenome ERZ1463038 (study PRJEB39244, sample SAMEA3635134) | Helicobacter pylori | study: EMG produced TPA metagenomics assembly of PRJEB11511 data set (Assembly of a 5300-year-old Helicobacter pylori...
TGGAGTTCAGACGTGTGGCTCTTCCGATCTCAGCCAACGTGCATCGTTCAGCGGAGCCAGTGGAGGTTACTTCAACAATGGGAGTATGGCGTTCGGAATCGACTCTGCTGCGAGTCAAACTGCATCCGCAAATTATGGGATGAGGCGGCAATCCGGGCAGTCAGTCGCGCCGAGCGTTCGTCTGACGGACGAGCGAAGGTGGAGTGGTAGTCCACTCAAGAGGCCGGATGTACGCCACTTTTTAGACGCCCCAACCTTCAGAGCTGACTCGATTCCTCCAGCTCTCGCGACTCTCGACGGCCACAACGCCCAAGATCATTCGCTTTGATGATTTAGAGGTGTCACCAACTCTGCCCGTGTAGAAACCAATGCACCCGTGTGTATCGTGAATATGTACTCGAGTCGGTCGAATACATTTTCACGCTGCCCAGGTCACCCAGTCGTCGCACGACATCGACCCCGCATCCTCAAGCGCTAGGGGTGTCGGTCTTGCTTTCCGGTGAGCCCAGATGACGTTGGGTGTAGCCCTCTTGCGGTCTCAATCCCATATTCGCTCCCTCCGTCTTCGGTGCCATTGCCCTCCCGATTGCTTCAACGGCCGGGCTGGCGGGAGGGGTCTGCAAAGGAGGGTCGAGTCAGCGCTCGCCCGTGCATTTCATCCACTGAACGCCACCTGCGATGTTATGATTGCTTACCGGGTTGCTGAACGAATAGTAGCCGGTTACGAGGAGCACTGCTCCGCCAGCCAGGAAGAATGGCGTGTAGGACGCTCGCGACCCTGGAGGAGAGGACGTGACGGGCCCCGGGTTGTTTGTTTGCGAGTCGGTGGCGGTTGCGTATGAACGAACGATAGGTGCTCGAGGACACAAGGTGGCCTTTGAGCAGCATTAGCACGCGCTTACTTCGATCAGCTTGAGCCAAGTCCGAGGAGCTTACGATGGCGCGAGACGAAATGCGAAGGGCGAGCATAGTGCGAAGCGGGAGTTTGACGAGTAGACGAGGAAGAAGGGGAGGATAGAGGATTGAGAGAGGCTGAGGGAAACGCGTCTGAATGATTGGAGCTGTTCTCGATCTCGATGGCCGGCTTCGCGACGTCATTACGCCGGCCCTAACTCGAACCGCCGGACGACCCAATGTACTTGCGGCGATTCCAGCCTCGATCTGACAAGACACGCACCTAAATCTGCCAAGGATATCAATAAGGATGGTGTTAGCCTTTCGCGGCCGAGAGAGATCCTGCGCGCAGGTCTTCGTCGCGCTGGTCGCGCTGGACTCTCGGCGACACGACTGAGATCCCTATCAGACTGAAGTAAGTAGTGTACATGCGTACCAAATCTCATTGATGTTCACGGTGCTGGCAGGTTGTGTAACGGCAGATGGAGGTGGCTCCGGAGTCCGGCTGTCGCATTGGTGCTACGTTCCCTGACGCTCCACGCCCATCTATCACTGATCAGAGTCCTGACAGAATTGCAAAGAGAACGGAACTACGAATTTTACTGAGATACCGACGGAATCATGTCTACGAGATGCTGGACACCTGCGACAGCTGAGCGGCGGCGCCAATCAGCAAGGACATCGGCATCACCGGCCTCCTTAGTTCAACGGTAAAATACGTCCCTTGTATGAAACGCACGACAGGATGAGTTGGGTGTTCGATTCACCCAGGAGGCAGCAAGGCCCGACAGAGGACGGAGGTGGAGCCCCAACGCACCGGTCGTATCGTGCTCCATCCCGCTCTTTTTACTTTGCGTTGCCTAGCTTGCTGTCAGTGCGGAGTTTGCATAAGTAGGCCCTCTTTAGTCACTACTTTTTTTGAACAGTGTGCTGAGAAAGACATAGCGAGAGCTCAAGAGAGCTCTCACAACGTTGAACCAACTAGCTTATGTTCCGCCTGACAAGGCTGCCTAGGGCCTCCCTACTTGTCTTCAATAGGAAGACAATAGCTTCACGAAGGAGGTGGCACGGTACCACTCTCAATAGCGAACAGTGTTATGGGTGGACGTCAGCCTGCAATGGTTCTGGCCTGGCGCCGTCTCCAAGCCTCAAAAAGCTTTGAAGGGGGCTCAATTTGTTTGCGTTCGTCCTTGAGATGGTAGGTAAGATTGCTGCGCTTGACTGCTTAGCAAAAACAAGGACGACAGCGTTGAGAAAGCTGTCGGCAACTAAAAACTGACCAATGTGGGGATCGAACCCACGATTTCTGCCTAGAACCTGCAGAGATCGGAGAGCAACGCCTTACCACTGGGCCAATCGGCCGTCGGGGTGAGAAAGCGGTCCGAGGAAGTCAGATAGATTAGGGAAGCGTTTCTCGGCACCGCAAGTCCCTCTGGCGGGGTACCCTGCGAGACCAAAAAAAGGTACAACAGAGCTGGAGTGAATCTAGACGTGCGAAAGCGAGCTCTGAGTGAGTGTTCGCCCTGGCGGAGCCTCGCCTCGCGTGCGGCACGGCGCGACGGCGGTGTCAGCTGAGAGGTCTCGCACCCACGATGAAATGCTTTGTATTTGAGCCGCTACCCAGTGTGCTAAGACTCCTTACAAATCGACTTCTACCGAAATGCACTATCTGTGAACGCGCGTGCAACCCGGAGTCGGAAAGCGTGCCGAGACCTTGCAACGTCGTCTGCGCTATACCCTGCCTGTAACTACAGTGGATCATCTCAGAATCGCCCTCAATGATTACTGTGGCCCACTTGGGAACACTTATTGGGGAGAACATGACATCTCATGGCGGCTTGCTGAATCTGGCATCGACAAGTGGTTTCGCGCGTGCGGCGCAAAAATCTTTGGGGTTCCAAAAAACCTATCGGAAGCGGAAGGTGAACAAAATGCGTTGATCTGCGAGTGTCAGTATCTGAAGCATGTCAAGAGCGAGGGGGAGGGGCCTTGGGAAGGCTGTTTCAGCTGTCTTCCATTCTCTGTTCGTTCCAGAGGATCATCCTTCCGGAAGCCGAGCGTGCATCACTTGGACTGTGATCATCAAACTTCTCATTCTTCACTTGGCTCCCGCTACAGACGGACTTGTTACGGCCACCTCCACCGCGCGCACCACTCCTCCCTCACCCGCTCCATGCCCGCACTCGGACGTCGGTTGACACCCTCCGTCTTGTCCGAGCACCAATACCACCAGCCCTCAATTCCCCGTCCCGCTTCCTCAGGAGAGTCAGCGAGGGAGGCGTTGGAGTGGCCTTCGACAAAGAGACCCCTCGGTGGCGGTGGCGGGGAATCGGCGGAAAGAGGGGAGGGGGATGTCAGGAAGGCGGAAAGGGCTGCTGTCTCGGCAAAGTTGGATCGACTGTGGGATCCGACGTGATCAGGACTTCGCGACAGTCGGGGTGACGGGTGGCGGACAACAGCGACGGCGCACCTGGAGAGGATGATGTCGGATCGTTGAAGCGCGTACCACTGCAAAGACGCACTCATGTCAGACTTAAGGAGCATTACTGATATATTCACATTGACTCACCTCGACCAGCGTGTTCTCCAGCGCGAGCTGCGCCTGCCGCGCGCGGTTCTCGTACTCAAGGTACATCGAATCAAAGGATCGCTCGGGGGCGTCGTTTCCGTGGACTGGTCTGAAATCACTGGAGAATACCTCTCTGACAGCTGCGAGCTTTGTCACAAAATGTGTTCGAGCGCTGGTCGAGTCCGAAGCTGCAGCGATGCCGGGTCAGCAGTTGGCCGGGCCCCCAAGGACAAGGCGAGAGCGACTTACTAACAAAGAACCGCAAGGGGAGATCGTCATCAAATCTCGAGCTCAGCAGAGCGTCCAGCGCCTCCTCGTGCCACTTCCACCCCTCCGCTTCGGTCGCCGCGACGTCGTCGCCCTCGAGCACAGCGTCGCCCAGCCGGATCTGGACGCTGACGGTCGTGGCATTCCCTGAGGCGTCGGGGTGAAGAAGCTCGTCGATCGAAGCTCGTAGGTGATCAGTGGGGCGCAGGAGGTAGTTTGTGAGGCAGCCGGGGAGGGCGGTGGGGTGGATCGCTGAGAACAGCGGGAGAAGGGGCGAGTCCGCGAAGGAAGGATTCAGGAGGAGCGCCTGGAGAGCAGGGATGTTGGAACTGGGGAGTGAAGTGTTAGGCGAGCGAAAATCTCGAGAGCTTGATACGCACTGGATCCAGGTGACGTCGGTGAGCGCTTCGGTCCAGTTGGTCGTTTGGTAGGCGTCGAGCTGAAGTGGGCCAGACATCAGCTTTTCGCCTCCTCTGCACCTTGGACAAATTTCATACTGTCTCCCAAAGCCTGTTATTGTTGCGAATCCTTGACTCACTCCTTCCGGAAAAGACCCCCCGCACGTCCTCAAAGTCGAACGTCAGGTACTCAGACGCGGGTCTGAGGGCGAGCGAGAGTGGCGAGGGTCGGTCCGACTTGATCACGAGCGCCTTTTCAGCTGTTTGTTAAAATCAGCCCACGTCACATCGAGCGCGAGATTGTGTGCTCACAGAGGAGCGCGAGTAGGAATGTCGTCTGCAGACCGCGAAGCCGGTCGCCCCAGCCATGGCACGACGAGAACGAGTCGCAGTACCTATAGTGGGGTCATAAGTACATGCTTTCAGACACCCTGAAGAGGAACAACGCTCACCAGACGACGACCCCGACGCTGCGATCGCCCGCCATGACTTCTCTCTGCCGCTGCTCAAACGCACCTGTCCACGCCCTCCAGTCGCCACACTGCTCCCCGAACCTCAAACCGACCCTGCGGTCCAGCCAAGCCTCCTCCTCTCCTCCGACACGAATCGAGCTGGCCCCCCTCGGGTCCCAATCTCTTGCGATGCCCCTGAAGCACTTGGCTTGCAGGTGCACGCCGCAGGGAATGGTCGCTTCGAGTAGGAGTGTGAGCGCGTAAGGAGAAAGGTTGTAGATGTAGAGTGCCGAGAGAGAGATGGTGAAGGTGAGGATGACGAAGAGCGCCAGGATGGGTCTGCAGCGGTGCGACAGGGGCGGCGGTGGACGGAGGTAGCGATGTGCGGCACTTGATTTGTGCAGGGGGAGGTCTGAGGTGGAGATTCGGGTGTAAGAATGTTTCATTGTGTCGGAGGAGTGCTTCTTGGATGCTCGCGGCTGGGAATAAAGTTCGGCTGGTCGCTCGAGCTTCTCGGATTGCGAACGCGTCGGCGCGCCGAGCGACTGCGACGCCTGGAGAGGTGTGGGTCGAAAGTCGAAAGACACTGGGTGTGAGTGATGCAAATCGGCAACCGCGGCAGAGGTTGAAGAACCGCTTCGCAGAGCGCTGAGGATGTGCTGCGAGGACAAGCGAGCGATTCGTGAATTGAGGAGTCAGCGGGTCCGCGAGCCGAGGAGATGACCAGCAACGTACAGCTACCACACGCTTCAGAGTTTGAGTAAAGGGAGGATTTAGTATCGTGTTTCGGCCTGGGTCGAATTTGGGCGGCGCAGGCGGTGCGGTCAAGTGCGGAGCGAGGCCGCGACGGCTTCGCGCGAAATGACTCGCTGCCGGCCGGTCAATGTGCTTCGGAATCTCCATCCGTGTGCACAGTTGGGAAGTCTCGAGTCAGTTCTGGCTATGCTTGACGTCGGCCTTGACCCAGTTCTCCGAGCTGGACTTCAACACAGTCCTGCGGAGATGAACTTGGTGGATGCCATGCCTGCAGTGAGTTCTGTCGGCACCAATAACGGAGTTCAATCGACCATCTTGTCGAATCTCAATATTCCTGGTGCCGCACCTCAGCGATGGGCTCGCTCCATGTATGCACGAGCGCGGGCCGCCGCTTCCACCACTCAGCTTCGCCGCCGCCGGCATGGTCTCAGCGATTGACGAGCATCTGTGGAAATGCACGTGTAGAAGGTCTTTGCTCGGAGTGCAGGCGACCAGCATCTCGAGATTGCCGACGAGGCTTCCTCGACTCCCGGCCCCGCCGCGGCCGGCCGATGGACGGTGGTGTGATGCCGTTCACTGCACTGTATTCGGATGGAACCTAGGAACGCAAGTGGGAGGTCAACGACGTCTGACGGCGATGTTGCGTGGTAAGGCCCGGTGAAGGGCTGAGCGAACCTTGTTGACGCGCTCGTCCGTGCGGATTCGTCTCCGCCCTTCACCACGTCCGGCGACACTTCCCTCGAATCCACTTCGCCGGAGGACTAGAATGGCGACCGAGGGTGCCTCTCGGGCTTCGTACCCGCCCGTGCCGTCCGCGTCGACGCCCCGCTCCCCGCCGCAGAGGGCCAAGCCCCTCCTGTCGTCGCTCTCGGTCGACTCGACCTCGCTCACGCCCTCGACGTCAACTTTCAGCCACCTCAGCGAAACGCACGCGGACAACTTCACCGCATCGCCATCCGTCGACCTCTCGCGGCCCCACCCGGGCGCGCGGTTCGCGGGCGTGCACCACGATCTCCCGTTCCCGTCGTCCGCGTTCGGGCAACAAAGCGCATCGAGCCCCAGCACGGCCGCATCGGCGCGGCTGTTCAAGCAGCTCGAGGTCATCAAGGGCCTCCAGGGCGATATCGCGCAGCAGCACGCGCGCCTCGAGGGCATCTCGAGCGGCGGCGCAGGCGAGAACGACTGGGTCTGGGCGGTCAAGGGAACCGTGGGCGTCAAGAGCGGCGAGGAAGGCAAGAGCCCCGACGAGGAGGGCAAACAGCATGGAGACGGCGCGGCCGCTGGTGTGGGCGACAAGGACGAGCGGGACAAGACGGCCAAGGCCTACGCGGCGATGGCGCAGGAGTTCAAGGAACGGCAGTCTGGCGTGTCAGAGATCATGGGCTCGGTGAGCCCTGCCGTCGGGCGCGTCTTGGTGCGCTCGCTGACGACCATCGCGGTGGCGCAGCTCTCGACTCTCTCGGTGGCGCTCAAGGCGTTTCACGCGCTGCCGTCGCCCGTCCTGTTCCCACCCGAGCCGAAAACGTCGCACTCGAGTGCGAGGGGGAAGAAGCAGTCCGGGGGAGGGCGAGCAGAGACTGCGCCGGCGGAGGAGACGGCTGTGCGGCCGGGGCGAGTGCGTCGCGTGAGCTACGAGGCCTGATGGAGTGTGTTCTTTTTTTTCTCTTGGACCGTTTTTGTTGTTGTGCGTGCTTCCTGCTTATCCACGACCACCTACACATGTCCGACCGGCGCTGATATCGCTGACATCGCTCCCCACTCAGATCATCACTGCACACCTGTCGAGCTCATCATCCGCCGTCGCAATTCACGCTCCACAACCAGCGCCGACGGCGAGCCCGAACCGATCTCCCATCAGCACGAGCCTTGTTCCCTGCCGGACCCGTGCCAAACCGCCGCGGAGCTCCCTGCTTCTTACCTTCCTTCCGCTTCCTGCCAGCCATGACTTCGTCCGTCTACGGCATGCTCCGCCATCCCTTCCGCACTGCTTCACGCCTCGGTACGCTGGCCTGAACCCACCCCAGAACAGATGTCCCGACTAACCCGCGACCCGCTCGTCGGCAGTGCCCGCACTTCCTCTCCTCTCGCGGCGCATCCAACCGTCGTCGCTCAGCCCCCCGCCGTCGTCCCCGACAATCGATGCCGGGACCAAAAACGACAGCACGACTCCGGTCCCCCCGCTCGCATCCATCGCAGACGGAGATCGCCTCGCCACCTGGCTCGAGTCACTCGCCGTGCCCTCGGAGGCGGACATCCACGCCTTCTCGCGCACCGTCGAGGTCCGCTTGTGGGAATCGTACATCGCACTGGCGGCGCTCGTATGTGTCCCCGGTGCGTTTGACGAAGGCTTCCTTGCGGCGGGGAGGGTGGAGCTGGGCAGCGCGGTGAGGGTGCTGCTCTTGCTGGCGCTGGTCTCGACCGTTCGTCCATCACGCAGGGTGATGGGAGTCGAGCTGATTTCCTGGAAGGATAGATGGGCGTCGAAGAAGAGTATCGATCGAGGAATGCGGCCAAGATCACATGCAGACTGGTCGCGGCCACCAAGCGGACGGGAGTCGTGCCGGAGCCGAGCCAGGACGAGGATTTTACGAGGTTTGCCCTCATTGCATCGTCTGGTCTCCATTTCTCACCACTACTATGCCAGAATCATCACCGAGCTCTCGAATCTGGCGTTCAAGTACCGCCACCTGGGACGGGTCCGCACTCTTGACCTGCTCTCAAACGCTCAAGCGCTGACAGTCGGGTCACAGAAGTCTTTCCGGAGGAGCATCCTATTCTGGAACCCGCTCAAGACCAAGTACGAGCATGCCACGCTCGTCAATCGGCTCGTTGACGTCAGGTCGCGACTGCTGGTGAGCGTCGACAGTTCGAAAGGGCGGTCGCCCGATAGCTCACCTCGCACTCCATTCAGAACCTCAACATCCAGTACGAGAAACATGTGGGAAGTCAATTAGTCCGAGGCCATCTTCTAGAGTGCGTCCAGTCCCTACCGAGTGACGACTCCCGCTCATCAATTTGCTCTGGACAGTCTCGCACCGCTCCCAGACGTCCCTCCTCCCCCGGAATCCTTCTTCGGTCGCGAAGATGTCCTTGATGAAATCATTGCGCATCTCACCGGCCGCGAAGAACCCCAAAATCCGTCCCTCATCCTCGTCGGCCCGCCCGGCGTCGGCAAGACGGCGCTCGCGCTGTCGGCCGTCCACCACCCCGCGGTCCCCGCCGCGTTCCCGCGTCGGTGCTTCATCAAATGCAGTGGCGTCAGATCTGGCCGGGATCTCCAAGACGAGATGTGCCGCGTCGCGTCCGACGCGCCCAAGGGTGTTCGCAAGACGGAGCCGCGCGAGGACCTCGTCGCCTTCCTACGGGAGCGGCCAACGCTCATCGTCCTCGATCGCCTCGAGGGGCTCCTCGAAACTCACCCGTCGGATCTCGAGGACACCTTGAACACCGTTCGACGCCACGCTCCGACCACGAGCTTCATCATCACCACACGCTTCGCCGCTCCCCTTCCCGGTACCGACCACCTCGTCGTTGGCGCACTCGACGATGCTCCTTCCACCGAGATGTTGGTCAAAACGGTTTCCAGACACTCGATCGACCCTAAACTACAAGAGCTGGTCCACCTGCTCGACGGCCACCCGCTCACCCTGCGCCTCGTCGCCACCTATGCCGCGCGCGAAGCATCCCTCGCGCCAGTCCTCGAGCGCTGGTCGCACCTAGGGCCAGACGGGTTCGCAACACACGAATCGAATCCTCGCATTTCCGTCGAAGCGACCTTCCACCTCGCGACTAGTACCGACCAGTACGACTTTCTCGCGCTCCTCTCCCTCCTGGCCAGTCTGCCGTTTGGTCTCACCCAGCAGCACCTTTCGTCGCTTCTCGCGGCCTCGCTTCTCGACTCTGCCTGTGTCGACATTCTATCTTCTTACGGACTCGGACCTACCCCCACTCGCTCCACTCCACGGCTTCTCCTCCCCGCGCCACTCGCCAGAGTCCTGGAGCTGCCCCGCCCGTCGATCCGCACGATCCGCACACTCGCCCTCGCCTACGCAAAGGACGCCGGCGACCAACTGATTCACACCCCTCCGATCGTATCGGCCGACTATGGCAACGTGCTCGGCGTCTTCACGCTCGCGCTGAGGGACCTCGTCGACTCGCCGAACGCCGCGACCCGCCTCGAGATCGACGCGGCGCTGCTCTCGCTCGTGCAGCACCAGGGCTCGATGCTCCCCAGCGTGGTCAACAAGGCTTCGACAGATATCGATTCTTTTCTGGAGGAGGTAGGCGCATTCTTTCTCGCGCTCGTCGACGTGAGTTGACTTGGCTGCGACAGTTTCGGCGAGCCCCGGATGTCACGCCAACGTTCCGCCTGGCGTCCTTCCTGTGGCTTGGTCTACACCATCACGTTCCCGCGAGACTCAAAGAGGTCAAATTCAATTACGATTGGCTCAAGCGTACGTGCTGAAGCGCTTCCCCTAGGCCTTTTCGCTCGCGCAGCTTCTCAACGAGGTGCGTCCCGGAGCGCAGCGCCGGCCCGATCGAGCTCATTTCGCCCTCCTAGCTCCAGCACGATTCTCTTCCGAGCGGAGCGTCGTACCAGCTTGCTGCCGCGGACAGTGTCCTCGCGCTCGGCCTCCTCACGTACCAAGCCGACGCCGTCAGCGCGACAGACTTTCTCGACAAGGTGCGCCAACCTCTCTCATAGCAGCAGTCAGCTTTTAATCTTCCCGATGTGCAGGCAAGGGCCCTCTACGAAATTTCTGCTGACGAGGAGATGTCGATCGCCCGCCAGGCGGGGCTCGGCACGCCACCGCGAAGGACGTTCCACCGCGACTCCCTCGCGTCGTCGTACGCGCCGTCCGAGAGTGGCTCGTTCATAGATCACGAGGCCACAAAGGTGGGATTGGTTTCTGCTTGCGCTTTGTTAACCCGGTTAATCTTTGTATGGGCAGGAGACTGAGTACTACCAGCAAGTCTGGAGCTTGCGCGCGAACGCGTACCACCTTCTCCGACGGCGGCTGGTGTCTGGGAAGCCGGCATCGAGTGAGGGGGATCGTGAGGGGCGGGTGCTGGTGAGCTCGTTGGGGTGGTGGCCCGATCCGTTTAAGGTGCTGAGCTTCTGGCTTCCCGTCCACAGAAACCTCTAGGCGACATCGTGCCGCCGAGGTGGTGACTCCGAATCAGTCTTCGCTATGTAGGAAATCTCTCAACCTCGTCACATGAAGACTCCTTTGACGAAAGCTCCTTCTGAAAGCCCGACAATCTTTGCACCCCAAAGTGGCGAGGACCCTGTCATTTTGTCCAGCACTTCGAAGTCGCCGTTTCAATGCCGAGAGCCATGTCGTCCGCTTCCTCCGTGGATGGAAGCACTCCGATCGTCCATTGCAGGTAGAGGCAGGTGATTTGGAAGCAAGCTGTCACCATTGCGTATTCCATGTCGCCGCGGTGCTCGGGTCCAGCAGTCCGCGACGAGGTCTCGACTGCCTCCAGGCTGTCCAGGCGTTCGCAGGAGTCGAGGGATGTGCTCGCAAGTGATTCCGAGTCCTGTTAAAGAAGGTTTTATGGGGCTCTGCGACTTTGTCAACCTTCGGCTAAGTCAACCTACCGAGTAGCATGAAGAGCGCTGGTGCCCAGAGGCGGACGACGCAGCCCCTTCGTCCTTCAAGTTTCTTCGACTTGGCCATCTCGGATCGGACGGTCTCCTGAGGAATTTGGGTCAAATAATAGCACCTGTTGGAGGTTGAAGGCTCCCAGCGCACCTGCGGCGGGTGGGTGTCGAGGATTCTTCCGAGCAGCGCACACAGTGCCCCAACCTCCTTCTCCAGCCCGGGATCGCGGTGCGCGACTCGAGGAAGCGGGATGAATGTCGGGAGAAAAGAGCAAATGTTCACGAGTGCGCTTCAAATAGCCGATTGGCACTTGTCTCTGCAATCGACCTGGGTGAGCGAACTGCTCAGCGCCAAAAGTACGAGGCGCTCACGCAGTGCCGCGCCATCTTGCAGCTTCCGCAGCGTAGAAGCCGTCCATTTGTTGGCCTCTTCCCGCAGGCGTCGCATGTCGGCGGAGGTCCTGGGAGCGCGAGGGTCGACATGATGGTTAGAAAACAAGACGCGAAACCTCGAGCACGCGCCTCTTATCCTCGGACCACCATGTCGCGCCGACCGAATCCTCGCCCGCCCACGATGTGCGACGTCTGCAAGAAGCGTCCACGGATAGGAAAAAAGCTCACCCGATGCGGCCGCTGCAAGATGATCTGGCGCTGCGTGAGCTGGCATACGGGCCTGGATGACTCCGTGCTGATGACCGAACTCAAAATACAGACTCACACCTGCCAGCACGTCGTGTGGGGGGAACACGGGTTCGGCTGCTCGTTCCTGCCCCTCCATCTTCCAGCCCCTCGGATCGCGCGGCGCGAAGAGCTCTTGGACGAGCAGGTGTGGGCAGTTGATCGGCTGTGCTCGAAAGCTACCGCTTCCTGAAAAAACTTGGTGGGTCTGGAAGACTATTTAAAAGGTTCTGCTCTCTTGACATAGCTCGAACCACCTAGCGTGAGGCTGCGATATCGCGCGGAGAACTTGTGCCGGACGCAGTGACGCCGCCGGTTAAGGACATGACCACACCGGACCTGCTCGAGCTCTTATGTGAGTACCAACACCTTAAGCTCCTTATATTATCTAAGTGCATCAAGCCTTCAGCATTCGAGCCTTCGCTCCTGTACCGCTGCACCAACCGATGGATCTCGCGCTGCGGCCCGCTCGACGTCGGTCGTCAAGATCACAAACGGCGATCTCGTCCGACAATCGGTCATGATAATTTGTCTTTACTTCCAACAAGAGATCTCTGCGATCCGGTCTCCCGCCGCGGCAGTCGAATTCACCGACATGGTCGAGGAGCTCAGGAGAACTGGGACCTCGTGCGTGACGACGGCAGAGTGCCCTGGTGCAAGCACGGCCTCGGGTGTCGAGCGAAGATGGTGGGCATGCCGCGAGATCTTGCCAAGGGGGAGTACTTCATGCCCTCGGCGTCTTGATGCAGTCGCTGGCAGCTCATCGCCGGGTGCAGAACAAATGGACTCGACTCGCGACGAGCACTGAGCGTTTCTATTTCAAGTTCTACAAGAGACGCATCAAAGGTTCATCTCGACTGCAACCCAAATGTGTGCCGCCGCTCCAAGCCTGGCCTCGGCATGCTCACGTCGAGCCTGCCTCAAAGACTGCGCTGGCGACGTTCAGCGGGTGCGCGCCGAAGTTTCTCACGCACGCAGATACGGAGCTTCAGACTTCTCGTATATCACTAGCGAGACCTTGTCCGAACGGATCACCGGACCGCGGACGTGCACGTCGCTTCGCAGCAGGCGCGCCGTCCTCTGGAGAAACCTGGCGTTCAGAGGCGTTGCGGTGTGCGGTGAGGGGACGCTTTGCGGAGGGTCGTCGTTTCGAACCGGGGTGGAACGAGCCCGGATCAACGGCGTCAGCAGCCATCACGTCGGACCACGCTTTCCAGACCGGCGGTCGGGGGGGATCCAGCCCTCTAGCGCTCCTTTGCCTTCTGCTGCCCTCTGCCCAACCCCCAGCTCTCGACCAACCTCGGTGTGACGTCGTCGAGCTTGTCCCCCACGCCCTTCCTGACGCGCTCATAGAACAGCAGGAACGGGTTACTCCGCAGCGCGTCCTCCAACCTCGCCGGGTGGACCGTCTCGTCCGAGATCCGATACCACTCGGGCCCGTCAGGCGGGGGAACGAGTGGATTCGGCGGCGGGGCGAGAGGGTCGCAAGGCCGGCGACGGAAGGCGACGTAGTGCCCGAACGAGTGCGAGCCGTAGTGCACGACGAGGCTCGCGAGCCGGTACTGCTCCGCCTCGCCGTGGTCGCAGTACGGACCAAAGTCGAGCGACTCGGGGAAGCCGACTTGGCAGGGGTTCTTGACGGCGCCGCCGGTGCGGCCGAAGTGCGACGAGCGGTTGATGTGGACCGTGAGGATGTCGGGCGTCTGCCACGTTTTCTCGGGTTAGTGGGCGAGAAGGGGGGGCGAAACGGGAGGGGGGAAGGGGACGCACTCGAGCGAACCGGATCAGTTTCCCCGCGGGGCCTTCGACACGCTCGATGCGGATCTCGTGGCCGAGCTCGCGCTCAAAGTCGCTCGCCGCGATGGCGGCCTCGACCTTGTCGACGAGTTTCTGGACCTTCTTGCGGCGGTCTTTGCGGGACTGGGTCATCGTTGCCTGCGGAGCGGGGTGGTCGAACGGGTTTGAGGAGGGCGCCGCGGGCGGGGGCGCCGAGAGGCGGTCGCGCTGGCCGACGAGCTTGTCGCGCGTGGCGAGCATGGCGCATTTCCGACAGGCGTAGTCGGAGAGCAGGTCCTGCTTCGTGTATTCTGCCAGGAGGTCGTAGATCGAGCAACTGGCCTGCTTGCGTTGCGAAATCAGCCTCGACATGAAACAAGGGCTCGGGAGGAAGGGCCAGCCGGACGCACGACTGGCGGAACGACGAGCGGGACCTGCACCTCGCCCGTATGCCGCACGTCCCTCGTGTACCCGCACGCGACACAGCGGATCTTCTGGCTGACGAGGTGCAGGAACGGGTCCTTGACGGCCGCCCTGCGCCGTCGCGGTCGGCCGCCGAGCAGGTCCGCGAGGCCGCCGTCGGAGCGCGTGGTGCGCTCGAGCTCGAGCCGGACGAGCTCATCGTCGACCGCTTCGCGGATCATGCCCCAGAGCTCGTGCGCGTCTTGTTGGTCGCCCGAGGCGAGCAGCCGGCGCCGTTCGGGCGAGGACGCGGCGAGCGATTGGAGCAGCGCGATTGGGCGCAGGGGGGCCGAGGGGGACGTGGTCGGCGTGTTGAGTTGGGTGAGAGTGGCGAGCAGGGAGGTTGCGACGGGCGTGGGGAGCGTCGGGGAGAAGGACAGCCCGAGCGAAGTCGTCCGGTGCAGGTACAGCAGCAGCGACGGCGTCGATGCCATCGACTGTGCGATCGTCGGTCAGCGTCGACTTGAGAGGAGAGTTGAGTCCAGTACGCACCTGCAACGTCGCGTTCAGGAAGCACAGGTTCCCCGCCGCGTTGAGCAGGCCCGGGTAGTACTGCCCTGCTCACCGGCCTGATCAGCCCCGACTCGGACACGAGCGATCCAAGAGCGCACCTTTGCTGCCACCAGCGTCCGCATTGACTCTGAGCTCCCTGTAGCTTCTGACGACCTTTGCGCGCTCGCCATCGAGCTCGTCGTCGGGTTCCTCGCCTCGCACGCTCGCCCCAAAGCGGTCCCACGCGCCCGGCTCGACCCCCTGGCCGATGCGGTCCTTGAGGGACTGGAACTTGAACGCGACCATCTCTGCGACGGACTGCAGCGACAGGAGCGGGTGGCAGATGACCGTCGGCCAGGAGAGGCCGAGCAGGTGCAGCGCGAGCGTCGCGAGCAGGAAGAGGCCCACGAGGAGCTCGGCGGGCACGGGCACGGATCGGGTTGGACTGCGGTGGTAGGATGGGGCGGGGCGGTGCGAGTAGGCCGGCGCGCGGTGGAACGGGTGCGGGTGCGGGTGCGGCGGCGACGAGTAGTGGCTCATCGCGCGGCTCAGCGCATCCTCACGCGTCTGTCGGCTTGTCGTGTCTGGTGCGCGGTCGAGTACTGTTCACGCGCGGCACTGCACCACGACAAGCAACGCGAGCTCAGTCGACCGACTTTCGCACCACCGCCAGGCAGTGGCAAGTTTCGCACGCGTCCAAAAGCCCCCCGAGCTCCGCCTGCTCAAACTCTTCCCCATTCCACCTCGACCACGTTCGCCTCGCTACCTAAAACATGGCGACCGCTACCCCCGAGATGCCCACCTTCAAGCTCGTGCTCGGTACGCCCCCGTTCCGCGCTTCCCCCGCCGTGACTCGCGCAGCTGCGCCGAAAGAATCGTTGCTGACCCGCTCGACCCGCTCGCCTCCGACCTCCCCTCGCGCCCCCACCTGCGCCACTCGACGCGATCTACCTGATCTGGACTACGCTCGACTCGCCCGCCCTGCCCGCACCGACTGCACCGGCCCGCGTGCGATGACTCGCGATCGCTCAACCCTGCTCACCCACCTCGCCACTCGCGCGCGCTCGACTCGCTTCCTACGCTCGCCCCACCTCGGATCCCGCGTACGCACAGTCGGAGACGGTGGAACGGGTACGTCCAGCCCGTCCAGCCTGCTTGCACCCAGCTCCGAGCTCACACTGACGCGCTCCCACCTGTCCCCCTCCGTGTCCCCACTACACCCGCCCCACCACCACGCCCCGGTGACCACAAACAGGCAAGACAACCTTCGTCAAGCGTGTCAGTCCCCGCGCGCGCGCTCCCGCCTCGTAAAAACCACACGCGCTGACTGCGCTCTGCCTCGCGCACTGCATCCACCAGCACTTGACCGTATGCACTACTCGCTTCGCTCTCCCATCCGTCAGCAGGAACCTGACACATTGACTCGACCACAGGGCGAGTTCGAGAAGAAGTACATCGGTGAGCTGGGCCCGGCTCCTGTCGATGGAAACCCCCCGAGGGCTGACCCAGACCTTGAACCAGCGACCCTCGGCGTCGAGGTGCACCCCCTCACGTTCCACACCAACTTTGGCACGATCTGCTTCAACGTCTGGGACACGGCAGGGCAGGAGAAGTTTGGTGGACTCCGGGACGGGTACTACATCCAGGTCAGTGGGGCTCCTTTTTGTGCGGGGGGTTGGGAAGAGGGCACGAGAGCGGGATGGGCGAGTGGTGGGGGCGGCTACACGGATCGCGAGGCCCGCGGACGACCGGTCGGCGTCCGAGCGCGCGCATCGTCCGGACGCGACCCTGCTGCCTCTCACGCACGCGTCCTCGCGTCAAATGGCCCCTCGTACCACGATCCACCTCGACCCGATCCGACCCGGCTAACCCGTCGCGTGCACAACAGGGCCAGTGCGGTGTGATCATGTTCGACGTGACGTCCAAGATCACGTACAAGAACGTGCCCAACTGGCACCGCGACCTCGAGCGCGTGTGCGAGAACATCCCGATCGTGCTCTGCGGCAACAAGGTCGACGTCAAGGAGCGCAAGGTCAAGACGGGCGCCGTCACCTTCCACCGCAAGAAGTGCGTCCGTGGCCCCGGGTTGCCCGTTCGCGAGGCGACGAGCACACGCTGACGAACGCGAGCAGGAACCTGCAGTACTTTGAGATCTCGGCCAAGAGCAACTTCAACTTTGAGCGCCCGTTCCTCTGGCTCGCGCGCAAGCTCGTCGGGTGCGTCAGCGCTTCCCGGCCCGCCCCGTCCAGGCCCTTCCTCTGATGATGGACGCTGACCGGATCCCCACCCGCCTGCTCTCCTGCTTCCTCTGCCTTCCCCTGCCCGCCCGACCCGACCCGACCGAGCAGAAACGCCCAGCTCGAC
>ERZ1463038.276-NODE-276-length-16712-cov-17.824518_pt1 | contig 16712 bp, 17 predicted proteins | sample MGYA00564479_ERZ1463038 | MGnify/ENA primary metagenome ERZ1463038 (study PRJEB39244, sample SAMEA3635134) | Helicobacter pylori | study: EMG produced TPA metagenomics assembly of PRJEB11511 data set (Assembly of a 5300-year-old Helicobacter pylori...
TCCTGTTGCTACTGCTCCGATGAATAGCGAGTCGATCCGAGGGGTTCGTGCACACCGGCCATTCACCGGGCAGGGCAAGTAAGGTCTGTTTGCAGAGAGTCCACCTTGTGCGTGAACGCAGCCAGCCTGCGTAGATGATACGGGCTGCAGGTGACGGTTCTGATCAGCTTCCCAGCCTCAAAGGGAGGTTCCTGTCCTTCTGCATCTCAAAAGTGGACTGTGCGCCCAGAAGCCTCGAAGATCGTTCACCGACGCCGCCCGCAATCACTCGACGCCGGCCGCGCTTGACCGAGCTCCTACAGCTTCCGGACCATCGAGAGGACATGAAGTGAACTTCCCAGGGCCTATCGGTGGCAGACGAGGCGGGCTAGGAGAGAAGAAAGCGGCCGAGATGTGGATTTTGGTCGAGGAACCGCCGCTTCGACGCTTGCTCTTCAACCCCATCGTCTTCAACCGCACACTCCAGATCCCGTTGACCTCCGGAGCAGCGTCTCACGTCGAATCTTCGTGCAGGTCCAGCTTCCCGTCGGCTGGCGCAAGCGCGGGCCGCTCGGGCCGCACCGCACGCGTTCGCGTTCGAGCGCCTCGCTCTCCTCGATGGTGCTCGATGGGGATTCAATAGAGCTGGTCCCCTTTGGGGCCTGGGTGAGCAGGTAAGTCTGCAACGGCTCGTCGAAGGGAGAAAGTTTAAGCTGATCCTGGGCACGTCGGTGCTTGCAGGGACTTTGCACCGAGCCTAGCAGACCCATCTATCATACCTTATCACCCGTTCGACGCGACTCCGCCTGAGATCGTGGAGCGGATCCTCGAGCTCGGGGCGTCGAGCCTCCCGGCACTCGCCCGGCTCCCGTCGGACACCTTTGCGCGCGCCTTCCTCCGCGCGTGCTCTCTCGTCTCCACGTCTTGGAGCGATATCTCTCGCGAGTTCTTGCTGCGTGACCCGCACGTCAGTGGAGGGCGACGCGCGGGTCACTTCCTCGCCCGCGTGCGCGAGTACCGCAGCGAATCGCGCGTGGCCAGTCTCTGGATGACCGGGACCACGATCGCGGAGACCTTCACCGCTATTGTACTACACTCGTGCCCAAATGTACGGAGGCTTTGCTGGACGTCCGGAGACCACCGAGAGCTCATCAATCCGCCCAGGCCACCTGGGTTCCTCGCGGCTTCATTGACTACGTGCCGCGATCTAAAGTGAGTGGAGGATGAAAAGCTTACGACCTGAGCTCGCAAGATCTCACGAGCCTCACACTGGCAAGCTTTGACGTCGCCATCCCTCTTCTCGACGTCGCTCTCCATTCGCTAGTCGAGCTGCACTTTGCCTGCTGTGTTTTCTCGTCCACCGGTTTCAAGACACCCGAGGTCTTTCCTCGCTCCTCCATCGCTCACCTTTCAATCTACTACACTTTTGCCACCCACCTTATGAGATTGGACCTCATCGGCGACATTGTGGCCGGCAAACGCCAGTCACTCACCAAGCTCGACCTGTATTACGACCGGCCTTCAGGTAGAGAGATCGTACGCCGTGGCCTCGGACATTCCCGTCGTGAGCCGCTGCGTCTCCGGGACCTAGCAATGCTAGAGGATCTTCAAATTTCTACCTGGCTGCTCAGCTCGCCTATGCAGGTGCGTCCCTTGTCCTTTTTCCTCTTCCGCAAACTTGCTAAGTACCCTTCATAGGAGCTTCCTTCAACACTATCATACCTTTGCCTGTATACCCCCACCTTGGCAACCACCGACCACTCGACTCTCGCCGGAGAATACACCAGGTCGCTGGACAACCATCTCGCGAGTCCGACTTGCGCGGTGGGCCTCAAAACCCTCACCCTTCCCCTCGTGATCCGCAAATGCTACCCCAACACACATGAGGCTATGATTGGCGGCGGTGTGGCGGAATCCGAGGTGGATCTGACTCGCGGCGGAACTGTTGAGGTGCGAGTCAATCGAGACCCGATGCCGGACATAGTGGTGATGGGATTTTGAGCCTGACATGTAAGGTCAATAGTGTTGATCGGCAATGCGGAGTTTATGCAAGTCTCTGCTCGTCCTCCCAGCCACCCACTCGCCGTGAATCTTTACGATCGGCGAGACAAATAAATCACTTATATTAGCGCTTCAACGCAAACTAGCATTTGCCGAATATGCAAATGCGTGATATTAGAAAGAGCGTTTATCCAGCCCAAGCGCGATGTCATCTAGTTCATCCGCTGAAAGCGCGCTTGCTCTGCGATCGCTGGCAAAGGTGAGCTGCCAGAGCGGCGGCTGGCTTCGCGTATACAGCATCCATGGAGTCAACTCTTTTACGCTGGGACTGTATGTCGGTCTATACCGCATTGTTCTTGCCGGTGCTGCTGTCGTCGACCTTGCTGTTGTCGGCATTCAGCTGAGTTCCGCGCCAGCTAGTACTGACATACTGCCTCCCCCAGTGACATAAACCATGATGGCTGAGAAGCTCGTTTCTGCAGTCTCTTGAGATCTCGGCTTTCAGGGAAGGGAAGGGTGATGCTGGGCTTGAAGGGCGAGGCTGGGCTTACGGTCAAATTGTATGCCAAAAGCCTCGGGGTACGCCAGTGAAAATTCCGGGTTAATGTGTTAGTGGCCCTTACTTGGTGAGCTCTGTAAAAAAGCAATGAGTAACAGTCTTGGACCTGATCGGCTACTCGATTAATCGCATTTGCTTCCGACGTTCATCGGTTCCGGCTCCCGCCAGCGATCGCTAAATCGGCCATCCTGCGCAGCAGGTGATGCCGACGGGAGGGATACAGCAACTCGAGTCGTTTCCCAACACCATTCAAAAGCGGACCTTGTTCTCTCGACATCAACCTGCTCCGCAACTCCTCCCTCGACTAGCGAAGCGCCAGATTCACCTGAGCATCGTCCTCGTTTCGCATTCGCACAGCCGTCTCATCCGTCCGCCGCATCTCCTGCGCCCCAGAACACTTGTCAAATGAAGCGCACCTAACCGATCTAAGCCGAGCAGCCTTGCCAAAGGAGCCGCATGCCTCGGATGTCGAAAAGAGAAAGGTTCGCTGCTCTGGCGAGAGCGCAGTTTGCACAGCGTAAGCCTTCACCGACGTAGCCCCAACGCGTCTTACGCTGAAGCTGGCGTAGTTTGAAAGAAGGAGAAACTCTTTTATTGTACGTTGGGGAAGTTGACCGGGAGTGCCGGCCGCACACCATACGATTTGAAAGGGTGGATAAGGTCGTCGCGAAGCACGGACACCGTCGCCCCAGCTCGGTGGCGAAGTCGTCTTTCTCCTCTGACCGATCAGCTCTACCCAATAGCTAGCTGCTCATGAGACCACTTGATTGATTTCGGCTAACTTCTAGTTCCTCACCAGCTGTGAAAGGGCGCGAACGGCACCCACGCTTGCAGGACATTCTTTCTCTCGACGTCAGCGAGGGACATCCTTTCTCCCGACGTCAGCGACAACATGTCGTCCTCGGACCCCCAGTCCTCGGAACATCCACCTTTAAGAAGCTCTTTCTTTTCCGATCTCCGGGAATATCTCACGTGCTCAAGGTCATACGGACCCATTAAACCGTCACAGCTCCCAGACGACCCTCTCAGCGCCCCCGCCGCGACAAGCGTGTCGTCCGCCCAAGGCCCCCCCGCCAATCTCATCTCTAGTCCCTTCCCCTGTCCATCCTTTTTAAAGGTCGCTATTCTGATCTCCTCGTAAGTTGCTACCACTAGACCTTCCGAGCCTACCAGCGTCTGGCCGATCGGGCGCTCGCACAGTCCAGGGCAAATTGCTCGCGAAAATCTCATAAAGTGTCACTTGAACAAGGTTCGCTTGCGAAAATCGCATAAAGTGTCACGTGAATAAGATTTGCTTGTGCGCATAGACCTACCGCGCGCAAGACAAGCGGCGTCCAGGCCGTCACGTGAGATGGCCCGGACCCGGCGTCATGCCGTCCGTGTGTGCGGGCGAGCCGGGCCGTTGACAGCGGGTAGCATCAGAAAGCCTTCATGCAAAAACAGGTTAGTGTCAGCTTTGAGCGGCGAAGCAAAGGCGGCGCGTCCGGCCGTGTCTAAGACGCGGCCAACCGAAGAGAAAGGCGCTCGAGTGCGGGCCGCCTTGTAATGGCGGGAGAGGGATCCGATAGAAGATACACAGCTCTCGTGATAATGGACGTTGAGTAGGATTCGCTCAGATAGCGACAGCCATTCAAAAGCGGAGCGGGATCGACGGGTCCAGGGCGATGTCGATACCGGCGTAAATGTACTGGTTAATTGGGGCGCATGCGTCAGGCTGATCGCGTGAGAGAATCACGAAGTGGTCTCGCTTAGTCCGGGGTCGTTCGTCAGCGCGACGTGTACGGGCAGTACGGTGGCGGTGACGTGGCTTGCGTTGGACGTGATCGTGCCCTCGCTGCTCTAGCGCTCGATTTCAGCGTAGAGACCTCACATTAGTACGCAAGGACCTGCTGCTCTAGTATAGCAGTATTTGCGGTTGTCGGAATGGGCAATGCGGCGAAGCTACCACGAGTAGGGTTATGGCTGAACGTTTCTAAGCCAGATTCCGTGCTAGTCGTCCAGGGACTCCAAGTGACTAGGCTCGTTTGACCGAAGATAAGTCAACGCAAGAGCGAGCCGGTGCTGAGATGACCGCCGCCGGATTGCTCGCGGAGCCGAGATCCGCTGCTGTGCTCGCACGTGCATTGATTGTGGTCGAAAGCAGAGCTCGGAGCCGCATAAATGCGTCTCGGAGGGCGACGGCGTTGACCTGCAGAGTGTAGCTTTGTCCTTATGACATCGCTTCAGCAAGTCTGTCGTACCACTACAGTCGCGGATGAGCTACGCACGTGCTAGCACAGCACAGCGGCAGTTCTCTGCTTTGTTCGCCTGCATGTAGCTGTCTTGCGCAAAGCCACTCTTCCTCCTCAGAGCCGCGCCGATTCCACAGATCCTGGGAATACCAAGCACGCTGAGTCCGGTGCGTAACATGGGGGTACCGGCGTGCATTAGAGCGCTAGACGCCCTGCGTACGCCCGCGCCTCGCCCCTTGCACCCTCGGCAGCCGCACGGGTTAGCGCGCCATTTTTCTCTCTCACCTCTGGTTATAGCTCAGGACATGATTCGACGTACGCGGCGTATCTATCAGCTCTACTGACACGCACGTAGAGGCCTAGCGCCTTAGCTGGCAGGAAACAAAGAAGCATAAGAGAGTTCGGACACCGAGCGCTAGGGTCTACTGCGACAGGCTTTAACGGCCTAATGCACTGCATTCCGCACCTCACCGCTTACTCAGTGTCGATGTCAGGGCTGCCTGGCGAGTTAGCCCCTACGATCACCTTGATCTTCAGCCAACGACACGAACTGCGCCACTACGACGTTGGTGTCGCTCCCTGCGAGTTGGGAGCCGCAGTAGACCCCAGGCGCGCCGAATTGACCTCTCCGACCAGGACCAGCGCCCGCTCATGACGCTCTGTTTTGTTCCGTTCCGGCTTTTAGTTCGCGGAGGGAGTCACCTGCCCGACCTGGCGCCCGCTTTGTCGGGACTCAATCCGGCCGCTGAATACAGACGTCCTCAAACGTTTCGCCCTACCCGCGTCGTCCGAGCGCGGCGTAATCGATGTACTCTTCGTCGGACATGGACCGTAACATCGATCGCGCTCGTCCCTCGTATGCGGCTGGCCCTGCGAATAGGACGGATAGGAATACTTTGTACAGACACAAGCCTACCAATTCGGGCTCCATACTCCACATTTTGAGCCTATGTCCTCTTTCGGCTCCCCACTGCACGCCGTGGGGACGACGGATCCGATTGCGAGACAATCGAGGCTGAACGTCTTGGCGGACGATGCTTGACCATCAAAGGCAATTGATTGAGCGAGGCCTTCCCGCAGAGCTCACGCATACCTTGGGAGAGAGAGTATATGTGAGTAATGGGGGGATTGTAGAGTTGAAGTGCGCGGTGCTCCGGTGTCGTTGGACCCGGAGCGGCATCAGGAGGCTCGGGTTCGTCGCGTGCTCGCGTCGAGTCGCAGAGAGAGTACGTAGACGACTCGCTCAGAGACATTCGAGCGCGTGCTCACTCCGCTTCAGTGCTACGCCAACCTGGTCGTATCTTGTGGCTTCGCTCTCCTGGTGGTACGCAGATGCCGCACCTCGCGTTCCCGACATCTCCCGCTCGAGGTTTACAACGGCAGTAAGGGACCACTCTTGCTGATACTTTTCGTCGATGACGCACTATGAGGCACCATGGTCAAAATTGCGGCTTCGGATTAAAGAAGCTGGAGAGTCAGCGTTGGTGCTTGTACGCAATACGCAGAAGGTAAGGTCTGGGCGCTAAGCAGCTAAGCGCCGTACTGGATCACCAACTTCTTCCTTGGACAGTGGTCTCGACACGTTTCCGTATGCACTGATACCCAGAGTCACCAGGCTTCCTAGCTGGCACCTTCAAGCTACAATCAACGCTCGCACCGGCTCGGCTATAAGGAAGGTGGCAGCTGGCTGTGTTCTCCCATATGTACCGAGAATACAGAATGATTCCAAACGGCGACAGAGTTCCGCACGCGCGCGCAAAACGGCAATTAATTTTGTGCCGCCATTTCAGGTGACCCCGCGAAGTCCTAATGTCTCCCCGTACCGGACCATATTGTGGAGCACCCCAGCCCTCAGCAAGAGCGGTCACGCGACAGTGACATCCTCTCTCCAGGTTTGAGTCGTGCGACAGCAAATCGCAGTTTGACTCCAGGTCTTGAGTCGTGCGACTGAACATCGCGGTTTGTCTCCAAGTCTGAGTGAAGGCAACGCTCAAGAGGACAGTGCTGCTGGCTTGAAGCCGTGACTGGCGGGGGACTGGGAGCGCAGAGATTCAAGCTGGGTCCGGAGTGACGGCGGCGGCTGCGGGCTCTACGGTGTGCCCAGCTTAGCGGGTGTGCGCGCGGTCTCCCTGGTTGTAGGTTGCGCTGGTGGGCTCCTTGTCAAGCTGGGCTGTAGAGGGCATGTCCCACAATGTGGTGTTGTGCGCTGGAACAATGTGGTGCGTGGCGCTGAGTGTGGGTGTGCGCACTGTCTGGAGCACGGAGTAGTGAGTACGCTCCACGCCGCACGCCGGCGCTGTTGTGACGGCTGCCGACACGGTGAGTGTCCTCTTCGACACCTTGGCGCATGGGCCGAAGTTGTGGTTGAAAAGTGGGGATGTGAGGCCGTGTACGCAGGCGGCTGGCCGGATGTGGGGGGATCCCACGCTTGACTTGTGAGTCCGTGAGGAAGAGGAGCTGCACATGTGTAAGTGGTGGAGGAGATGTACATGAGTGGGGGAACAAGGCACGAAGGGGTTTGGCACGAGTAGGTCGGGCCGCGCCAAGTTGAAGTGTACAATACTGGGGACTTGTTGCCTGTGCCTGAAGATTGATCCTGTGGCAACCGGCATGGTAGCATGATATCTTGAAGTCTGTGCTTGTGCTACTAGCTTCGAAGTTCCAGCAACTCACTCCAACAGCGGAGCGGGGCATTGTCGTCTTGGGTCCAAGGGCTTTCTTACATATATTTAACTATCCAATGGATCGAACTGATGGTAACTCATTGGGGTGCTTTTTTATTTATTATTTATTATGGCCAGAGCCGGCGCTGGCCGGAGGTCGTTTGGCATCCGCAGGCTAGAATCACTCGCGTGCCAGCCAAATCACACGGGTTGACCGATGAGTGATTTGTCGCCCGCGGCAAATCACAAACGCCACAACGCCGCGGATCGGCATCGGCACCAACATCCACAAGATATTGATAGCGCCTCGGCCGGCTGTCAGATCTTCATGTGTGCGCCGAGTGGGTCTTGAGCTCCGCTTTTGTCAGCAGGGTGAGTATCACTAGGCACGTTGCCGTAATGTAAGTTTTACCAGGCATGTCGCCGTAGTAAAGGTCTAGAACGACCGATGAGTGATTTGTCGCCCGCGGCAAATCACAAACGCCACAACGCCGCGGATCGGCATCGGCACCAACATCCACAAGATATTGATAGCGCCTCGGCCGGCTGTCAGATCTTCATGTGTGCGCCGAGTGGGTCTTGAGCTCCGCTTTTGTCAGCAGGGTGAGTATCACTAGGCACGTCGCCGTAATGTAAGTTTTACCAGGCATGTCGCCGTAATAAAGGTCTAGATTTATTTGCCTTTGTTCATTGGCGAGGCATCTTCGCTTTTTCAGGTCTCACATTTGTCTCAGAGCTGCAGACATGAAGCCGTCTTTCTCATTGACAACAGATCTCAAAACGTGGGAAGTAAGTTTCCGCATGTCTCAGCCTGGCGACCTCTCCCAATCCGGCATGTTGCTTGCGATCGCCATACCCTGAACATCATTCCTCCTCTGGTACGGTGGCTTTTGTCTTCGTTGGCCATACTCTTTACCACCCGGTGCGCTTGAGTCCATCAGTCTCTCGCCTACTCGTCAGTTTCAACTCCTGTAGTGCTGCATCAACGCCTGCCACAGCTGACTGACGGCCTTGACCGAAGCCTTAGCTTTCAGCTAGTCAAACAGTGAAGATGAGCCATATCATGAGCTACATAGAATGGAAGCAATGGAAAGCCTCCAACGCGGGAATGGCGGTGGTCCCTGTGGCCTTACCCCTGGACGCGTTTCCAGAGGTGAACAATTGCAGTGGGTTAGCACGTGGCATGGTACAAACGCTGACCTCACCGACAGTCAATGTGCCCTGTGGTCGGGCAACAACTCTGCGGGACCTCGTCCCGACACCCAGTTGTGCAGACTCAGTCTTCCCCGCCAGACGACCTCTCCTGGTCCCTGTTTGGTCAGGACGCCGCCAACCGATTCAGCACCGCTGAATTCGCTCTCGGGATTCAACATGAGCCAAAGAGCAGTTCAAACGTGCTACAGGATACAAAACAACCTGAGGGTACTGAGGGTACGTTCGGCGAGCTGTTTTTTTTTTCCCCACCTTTGAGTAAGCTAAGAGGATCTTTAGCCGGTTTCCCTACTTGGGCCCCGGCAAGCGATGGACGCTATTTGCAGGACGAAGTGACAGCATTACCCATCGCTGTCACAACAATGACTAGGAGTGAATGGCTTCGTTTAGGCGGGTTCAGCCCTGATTGCATCACTCACTTCTTCGGCGCATTCCTGCCCACTTCCGCATGTGATTGCCCTTGCTGGCCATGCTATCAGCCCCCAACTCCTGGAAGTCCAATCAAAACATGTCCTTACCTGACTGCAGTAGCATAATATCTCCCAAACTCCTGCCTACTGTACTGCTTCACTTCCACCAGGTATTTGTGTGAGTTCTCATTCACACGGTTGCACCACGTCCTGTACTGGCGACTATATCACATCAAGTCATAGGCAGCTTTATTTAAACTACGTCAACAACGTCTCTCACTCCCCGACCTTTGCTCTTAAACACTTTCTACTCCGCTCAGCGCCATTGCGGACAAGCCCGGCCGAGTCGCCGGTCGGCTAAAAAGCTCGGATTTCCGCAGGCAGGACGCAGGCAGCTATTCTTTAGATCGAGAATACGTTCTGGGAAGCTTTTTGTGGGTTCTCTCACCGCTGAATAATGGTACCGGCAACATGAGCGAACACAGCACTTATACTATTACATAGAGGGTCCCATGCACTCTCGGCTATCCGCTCCAATTCAAGCTTCTCTTTTCCAATCTCTGATGTTTTGACAACTGCAGGCGGGGAGTGGGGAAGTTAGTGACTTGCTTACGGCGGCGCCAGGGCTGGCGAGACCGGCGGAGCGCACCCTCTTCGTAATGCACTTCTAGAGCGGGCGCGATAGCATGGACCGCCCGGAAGATCAAGGTGTGTTAAAGGCATCAAGGCATCCTATTTAGTCTTGAAGGCTTGAACGCATGCCACATACGAAATGTGTCCCGAGCATAACTGAGGAAAGTAATTAAAGCTATCAAAGCCAGCGCGTACTACCATTTTCCTGCTGCTGTATTTGAACTGTTAGCTGGCTCCACCTGCAACACTTTCATAACACTCTGAACGCAAACCGGCGCACATTCAAGTATCGCCTCGGCGCCTGCATTGGCCTTCAGGTCCAAACCTGGAGACTAGGCCTGAACATACTGGTTGGGTTGCGACTAGATTGCTGTTCTGTGACGACAGAGGGGCTCCTGTGGACAAAACAAAACTTGACTTTAGTGGTGAGCCATAAGCACTGATCCACCATATAATCGTGGCTGGTTGCGCTGAGTGGTTGGAGACAGACTTTACAGTTTTTGTTTTTCCGTTTTTGTATTCAGGTCACTAAGATGTATCAGAGTCGCTCCCTCTCCTTTCTCGCTACTATGGCTAGCATCGGGAAGCTGTCCTCTTTCCCCCCCCCCCCCCCCCCCCCCGCTCTTACTGCAACCGAGCTGACACGTAGCTTAGCTCGTCGTCACCCTCTTCAGGTGGACAGCCAAAGTCGACGATAGCGCCACCCGAGTTTGCTCTTCCTGGTAATGCTAGGTGACCGCGGCATGCGCGAGCTTGGGGTGTCAGTCGTGAGGTCTTGCAGGCTGCCAGGAGTGACGAGTTTCGTAGCCTTCAACATTTAACCTACGCCTGCGTTCATTCGCGGCTGGCTCCTCCACCCTCCACGAGATCCTCCACAAATATCGCGTAATGAGGCCTGTCAAAGATTCACGTGCAAGCTCGCTCAGCATAGGGCTCACCTAGGCGAGCTGTTAGCCTGTTGTAACGACCTAGGAGCGGAGACAGCGGATTCGGAGATCTAAGCGCTGAGTTGGAGGTCTCCTCTTCGCTCAAATCAACTTCCAGCGCAGAGAGACTCGCCAACAGGCGACTTGCCGCTCCATGGTCTTGATTGTCATCACGATCTGGGGAGTGAGGCTCTCTGTCGACGCATTTAAGATGCGCTGACTGCTTTGACCACACATCAACCTCTTCCAGGAGCCTCTGCGGTCCCGTCTATTTGATTTACATACAGTTATATAATGATCTCGCAACAGCGACATCCTGGCTCCAGGTCTGAGCTCGGGCGACTGGTAGTAGCGATCTCGTGACAACGACTCCCTGTCTCCTGGTCTAAGCTCGTGCGACTGGTAAATGGCGATCTCGCGACAACGACATCATGTCTTCAGGTCTGAGCCCGGGCGACTGGCAAATAGTGATCTCGCGACAACGCCATTCTGGCTCCGGGTCTGATCTCAGGCGAATAACAATTTGCGGTTTCGCAACAACGACATCATATCTTCAGGTCTGAGCTCGAGAGACTGGGTAAGTAGCGCTCTCGCGTGAACGCCACCTTGCCTCCAAGTCTGAGCATGTGCGACTGGCAAATAGTGATCTTGCGACAAGGATATCCTGGCTCCAGCACTGAGCCGACATCAAGTTCTCAGGTCTGAGCCCGGGCGACTGGCAAATAGTGATCTCGCGACAACGCCATTCTGGCTCCGGGTCTGAGCTCGGGCGACTGGTAGTAGCGATCTCGCGACAACGACTCCGTCTCCTGGTCTGAGCTCGTGCGACAGGTAAATAGTGATCTCGCGACAACACCATTCTGGCTCCAGGTCTGAGTTCGAGGGACCCTAATGTCCAGTCTAATTATCTTCATATTCACCATCACTGTAAAGGGCATGCAGAGGTGTATCCTGTCCCAGTCAGACGGCGCACAGGAGATACCAGGACATCGTCCCAGCCAAATTGTGAGAGAGCGGTGCAGGGGCGGTTTCTCCACCTGACAGAAGGTGCGGGAATTGAAGGCTGTGCACCGGCTGGAAGGCATGCAAACCCGTACTCATCTTAGTAATGCGTTGATGCCAGGGCCACCAAGGTCTCCAGGTGTGGCGGGCCGAGACGGTACACGTCGTTGCTGGGTCACGCCAAGTCGCCGACAGACGCGGGGCGCCAGGACTCCCACGTCCGGTTTGGACGCAACCCGGCCAAGTTGCTCTTCGATTCGCCTCAACGTATGATGCAGACGCGATCCCGCCAGTTCCTCTTCAACTTGCCTCTGTCCTTCCCGCTGTGGGAACATTCCGCGCTACCAATGGGTGGGTCAGGTCTGGCAAGGACCGGGGGTGGTCGAATGACAATTATGATTGAGTACAGGTATCAGCGGTACCAATGGCAACAGCAGAGCTGTACGAGGAAGGCAGGAGTAGCTAATTGCACAAGCACAAGCCCGCCGCGGCCGGCGTCCATTGACGGAGCTTGGACTCCCCAACCGGACCGATCGAGGACGCTGGTCTCCCCTTTGACTGTAAGTAAGTTCAGCTTGCGACTCTTGTAAAGCCAATTTGATCAGGCCACGAAGCCGTGTAAAGCACCCGGAACGGACTAACGTTCGGTTCGATCTGATCGGGCCCCGCCAACTCCTGATTTCCTTCTAGGGTGGAGGACAGGACATTAAGTCGCTGACTCATGTTACGTGGACAGGGTACAGCGAATCCAATCCGAGCCCGCAGAACTGGAGCAAGAGCAAGAAGGCAGTCGTAACCGCCATCATCTATGCCCTAAAATTTGCGGTATACACTGGTTTTTCTCTCATCGCATCCCGCTTTGAGATTTGACCGAGGAATTCGGGATCGGGTACGAGGAGGCAACGGTCACGCTCTTGATTTACGTCCTCTCATACGGCCTCGGAGCTCTTTTCTTCTCGCTCTCTCCGAGACTCCTTCCTTTGGCCGGAGCCCCTTTGTATGTTTCTTCCTGCTTATTCTTATCTGTGTCGGTCCTGACCCTTGCCTCGTAGACTGGGCGCCGATGGTTGTGATGGTCGCTTTCCAGGAAGGCGCAGCTCGCGTGCCAACGTTTGCTTGCCTTGTGCTGCTACGTGCTTTATCCGCTTTCGTGGGATCGCTTGTCCTCAGCACCGGCGGCGCCACTTTGGGTGACATCGTGCGCCCACCCGCGGTTGCTTCGCTCCTAAGACTTCGACAAGGTCTTACCCACCCGCGGCACCATTGCCTTCCCATAAAGCTCCCGGTCGTATGCACTATCTGGATCATTCTCGCCTTTAGCGCTCTCGCTCTCGGCCCCGTCTTCGGCAACTTCGCCGCGCAAGCAAACAGATGGCGCAGGACTATGTACGACCTCTTGTGGGTCATCGGCCTTGTGACCCTTTTTGTCATCTTTGTCCTTCCTGAGACGGCTAGTCCTCTTTTACTGATATACAATACTGCTTTTAACATGTCTGCCCTCTCCCAGTCGCAGGCCAATATTTTACTTCGCCGCGCCAAGCGCCTCCGCGCCTTCACCGGAACCGTAATTTTCGCTCCCAGTCTGAGAGAGCTCAGGGAAGAAACGGGTTCCGTGTGGTACTTGTGGGTGTTCTCCTTTGCCCCTTTCCGTAACTTTCCAGGATCCATCACACTCGCGAACATTTATTTCTGCGCGTCCTTCCGCTTATCACTGATTCAATGCACTCTGACCCGACACACCTGCATAACTTTTGTCTACGCGTTCTACTACCAGTCTTCTGAGACATTCCCAATCGTGTACGGCGAAGTTTTCGAGTTCAGCTTCGGCGTGCAGGGCAGTGTTTGTGGGCCTGTTTCGTTTGCAGCGCTGTTGCCACCACTGATCTCTTCTGCTTCCGCAGCCCTTAGCATTGCAATCGGAGGCGTCCTCGGTGCTCTCTTAAGTATTCGGTACCAGCTAGCCGTCATGGATTCGTACTACGTCAAGGTAGGATGGCCTGTCAACGAGAAGCGGCTCAAACCGGCACTTGTTTCCGCCGTCATCATCGTTAGTACCTTTGAAAAGACAATAACTAAGTTGAGGCTTACAGCGTGGACTTCTCGTGCTACAATTCACTGGATGTGCAGCAAGATCGGCGTGCCGTTGTTCGTCGCGGCCAACTTTGCCACCCTCCGCACGTTTTTGACACTCCGACACACATACTGTGTACGTAGCTATCTAAGCGAAAAACAGAGTGTATATTTCTCTACACTGTTCTCTCCTATCCTCAGTATGCTGCTATTATTCTTGCCTCTATCGACGCTTTTCGGTCAATTTTACGTCGCTCTCTGTGCGTGCACTGCGTGCACTGCGTACTATCAGACACTCAAAAGGGAGGCCATTTTGGCACTGCTAGTGAGCTGCACGCACGACGTGCTCCGCGATGAATGTCATGCACCGCTCGACGTAGAGGGCCGTGATGAAGGTGAGGTGCGGAGACGAAGGTGCGGGGGCGACAGGGAGGCGTTATGGCGACCAAGTGCGTCGAGACGGAGCCGGGTCCCGTGGACGGGCAGGCCACACGGTAAACTGCACGCAAGCAAGACGGGAGGGCGTCAGTTCGTTTCCTTTCCAGCGCGCGGATTTTGAGGAATGTGACGGGACGGCGGCGAACGGCGACGGCGACGGGTGGCCCGGACGGCGAGCAGCGCCGGCAAGAGACGTGCACCGATGCAAGGACTTCGATATTGAACGAAAGCCCAACCCCGACCCGTGCGACGTGGGCTGATACTACGAGTTCCGGGACGGGCGTAGGCTCCAATTGCGTCGCGCCGAACGCCCACTTTGACTTTGCAACCACCAACGACTTCGAGGGATCGCTGTACGCCGTGCTGCCGATCCGGCGAGGCGAGGAGATCTGCATCTCGTACATCGACTGTCATGCGCCGCGGGCTGAGCACGATGTTGAGGTGGTCGTCGAGCATGCGGAAGACGACTTGGTTGACCCCCGTCGCAGCGGCCAACCGCCGTCCTCCCGAGGCTCAAACCCGGTCGACGATGCGGTGCCGCAGGTACAAAAGTCGCGCACGTGGTCGTACACGACCGAGTAGACCTTCTGCGAGGGGCCCGTAAGGCGGTGACGGCACTCGCCGGTGAGCATGTCCCACACGCGGACCTGGCAGTCGTACGAGCCGGAGACGAGCGTGCGGTCGCCCGTGCGCGGCGAGCGCGCGCACAGCGTGGCGGTGGCCGGCGAGGTGGCGCAGGTGGTACGGGTTGTCGCTCGGCGAAATGCCCATGCCGGAGACGAAGGTGATGATGGCGTCAGGCGGAACGCCACGACGGTTGAGGGCGACGAGCGTGTAGAGGCTGGAGATGCGCGCTGTCAGCTGGCGTGGGCGCCTACGAAGCCGGACAACTCACCGAGGGTCGTCCCAGCCCTCGACGTGACCTTCCTGCGCGCCTCCAAGTCCACCCGAGCAGTACGACAACCACGTCCTCGCGCCCCCAATTGTCCACGAGAAGTTCCCGCCGGTGCCGCCACCAAGCACCTTCACCGCCAGTACTACTTCACCAATCGCCGAATTGCCGCTCCTTCCCTTCAACCTCGTCGTCCAGCCGCGCCGGACCACTCCGCCGACATCACCGAACCCGTGGCCTTTCCTTCCAGCGCCTGGTGCGAGGGCGATCGGCGGGCAGTAGACGGTGGAGCGGAAGCAACACGCGCCGGCGCAGCGTCGCTGGCGTGCTTCGTCTCGAACGGCAGCGCGCGGGCCTCTGGCTCGACGGTGAACTCGTGCGGGTGCAACGCGGCAGGGAGGTGCGACGGCGCGGACAGGGAGCGCACCTCGCCTCGCGCCTCGAGTTGCTCCGACTGCTCAACGTTCTCCTCTCACTCCCGTCGCTGCTCACCGCGCCGCACCTGTTCCCGACGCAGCCGAACCGGTGGCGCGAGGCGCTCGTCGGCGCGCAGACGCTCGAGCGCAAGGTCGTCCTGTGCCTGCCGTCCTCTCGGCTTGTTGTTCGCCAACACGCCCGATTTAGCTCGGAGATTGCGACAAAATACGAGCCTAGAGAACAGCTCGCTTGTCAACGTCTGGTAGGTCTAACAGCCGTGGCGGATTTTCACGCGGTTGGCGCGATGGTTGCAGAAGCGCCCGAGGCAGAAGCGCCCCAGGTTGCAGAGGGAACCTGTGCAGCGCGGCATGTCGACAGCACCGTACGATACGGACCGCCCCGTACCCCATGAGTGTGTATCTTGAGACAGTATCCGCTTTAAAATGTCCGGTACTAAGCTTCATCTACTGAAAAAATGGAGGACTCTCGTCGCCAGGGATTAGGGTGGTCCTCGGCACGTCCGGACGTTACCAGAGTATCTTTTAGCGCAATCGGGTCTGCCCTTCCGCTCGAAAGCGGGTCTGGAGATGGCTCTAACTGGATCAGACAGTTCCCGGCGCCCGCATATGACACAACTGGATTCGTTTACACGTGCGCCGGAATGATGAGTGTGGCTCAATGTTCAGTTATACCGCCCGCTAACCTCTCTACTCCGTAATGCTACCAGCGGCTTGCTACCTGCGCGGGATCGAGCAGCTCAAGATCCCCGGACGTGGCCATTGATATGATAACGCGGTACTCCAGTTTGATCACTTTCGGTGGTGCTTGTTATGTGGGTTACAGCGAACGTTATCTTGCCTATACCCAGCGTCCAAACGCAGGCGCAATACACCTTGCAGGCGGCCAAGCACACTATGCTGATGACTTCAGCAGTGTCACAACACGATTCTCCTGCCTCTGTGCGCACACCGACGCCCGCGCCTTGAGGGTCTTTGATTAGGAGCGTTGCACCACTTTTGGCAACAACGTATGGTAGCTAGCTTCTGTGAAAGAATCGTGCATATCGCTTACAAGGTACCTCCACTCATTTCAAGCATTTAAAAACAGTGGCGGCCGCGGCTTGCGCGTGTGGGAGGGTATAAGAGCGAAGCGATCGTTCCCATGAGCTGTGTAAAAGTGCGTGAGTTAAGTTATTCTTTAATGAGGGTCAGAGCTACGATGCGTACCTGCGCTTCAAGCCTCACCTCGCGCGACGCTGGGGGGGTGCCCCCCCCCCCCC
>ERZ1463038.277-NODE-277-length-16645-cov-14.339421_pt1 | contig 16645 bp, 30 predicted proteins | sample MGYA00564479_ERZ1463038 | MGnify/ENA primary metagenome ERZ1463038 (study PRJEB39244, sample SAMEA3635134) | Helicobacter pylori | study: EMG produced TPA metagenomics assembly of PRJEB11511 data set (Assembly of a 5300-year-old Helicobacter pylori...
CGCACCTGGTGGCACGGTCGCCTTGAAGACGACGGAGCAGCACGCTCTTCTGATGGACACCACACGGGGCAGCGCACCCACTTGCTCCATGTCCACATCACCACCACCCTCGCCCTCGACCGTGCACCTCCGCTCACCCGCCAGCGTCGATCCCGTCGCGTCGCCCACGCCGTCCACTTCGACTTTCTCCACCACCGTCTCCCACGCCACACTCGCGGATCCAATTCTGGCACCACTGTCCATCGCAGACACCAACACTTCTCCCGTAGACCGGGTGACCACTAAGGTCGCAGCTTGCGAGCTGACGAGCCCAGTTGTTGGACCTGTTTTGTTCGACGGAGACTGTGAGGAGTGCGGTGCGTCAAAGACTGCTCGACTCGGGGCGAGTGGGACCATCGCGAGTACCGGGTCAGAGGCGAAGGCTGCGAAATCGACTGGGAAGGGCGACTTTGATCGGTTCGGGATCCCCAGCGACGCGGCTGTTTTGGGTACGCAACGTTCTCCCAGCTGTTTTGATTTCAGATATTTGACAGAAACTTCGCGCAGAGGCTGGGAACTGTGAGCTCGTCGGCGAGTCGGGAGCGTCGGTGCTGTTCTCGACGCTCGTCCGAGAGCGCGAGCGAGTAGTAGTGGTCTTTCTTCGACATCTCTGGGTATGAACCTGGCAAGCTTCTCAGATTCGAGATCGTCAAGCTGAACTATTCCTTGCACAATAGTGCGGCCTATGTCAAGAATACGTAGCCGCGCTCAAGTCCGCCACCCGCAGCCTCTCCACACTCTCCTCGACCCCTTCTTCCACCTCCACCTCGAGTTCAATCCCATCGGCAGACGCTGTCACTACAACAATCTTCTCCACCCTCCCGCCGCTCTACATCCTCCTCATCTCCTCCGGCTCGCCTTCTCTCATCCCCATCTACCGCGCTCGCCTCGAATGCCCGTTTCCGCTGTATGTCGACACGAGTCGGAAACTGTACAAGGCTCTGGGGATGACGAGAAAGTCGTGGAGCATGGGGCGCGAGAGCGACAAGGGCAGCTATGCGACAAAGAGCAAGCTGGGGAACATGCTGGCGAGCACGGTCGTGAGTGAATTGAATTCTACACCTTGGCTGAACTGTTGGCTGACTATGCGATCGTTGTACTGGAAAGAACGGTGTGTCCATGCCTCGATACCCCGGTGACCAGCGTCAACTTGGAGGTGAGTTCGTGTTCGGTAGCCAGGGTGAGTCCTAGCCTTTCAAGCCCGTCGAAAGATCTTCAAATCCATCTCACTTGCAGACAAGTCCTCGCCAATTGAATGCCTGTTCGCGTCCCGTATGTCCACGACCAGGAATCACTCGGAGGTGCGTGGCTAGATCACGGATGTAGGAGCCTCGAGCGTTGACAGCTGACACTACACTTCAAACAGGTCCGCGAGCTATTTGCTGCAGCTGGGGTGAGTATCAGCCCGGAAGACGCCGCATCTGTCTTCGGAGGCAGCTCACTTGGTGGGGGGACTTGATGGGATGGATGGGCCCGGCTTCAGCAGGTCAGATATTCTGTAAAAGAACATCTCTGTTTATTACCGATGTTCTACGGCTTTGTGGGACCTTATTGCTTTCAGGCCTGTGTGGTTGTCGGGCCCCGGAGCCGAATTCAACTCAACTCATCGCGCAACGCGCTTGGTTCAAGTTGTGCGGCGGCCTTGTGTTTTCATTCAGCAATGAGGAACGCTATAATTAGAGTCCAATAGTTCTCTGTCCTTTACTGATGGCTGTCAAGCCGGAGATGGGTCGGGAAACGAACGTGGGGCAGGCCGGCGACGTGCTGGTCAATGCTTGATGGGTGCTGGCGTGGATGCCCATACAAATGGTCCCAAAGTCACAACTACTACTAATTGCTCTGATCGCGCAGTTGAACTACTCTCATCACGTGAATGCCGCCCCGCTCTCTCGCAGCCGGAGCCCGCCTGTTCTCTCCTTGTAATGTTTTTGGCATCGTGATAAAGGGGGACCGACCCCAGAACTTTGAATTGTCTCTAATCTCGGAGGTAAGCTGCATATCCAGACGGCTGCCAGGACGGGGCCGGCGTCGGAGGAGCGGGTCCCCCTGGGGTCGGCAATCGTGCGAACGGGTCCGTCGTGACTGGTGGTGCGAGACCTTGCGCGTGGTCCCACTGATCCATTGTGGTGTTTTCCGGACAGCCGTATCTATTCTGAGTTGTGAAGGAGGGCGGGGCAGGGGAGAACGATGGCGAAGAGATGTAACGTTCCGGAGGAGGTTGGTATTGGGGGAGTGGTGTGAATTTGCCGGCGAGAACGGTAGGGTCAATTGACTGGACGGTACGCGTATTGGAGTACGGCATCCCGGCGAGGTCGACATGTGAGTTGAGCGGGACTTGCTCGTATGGGGAACTGCGCGCGACGCCAGCGCCGGCGTCAGCGAAGGCGTGTGGTTCCTCCTTGAGTGAAATGTCGGATACGGCGACGACTTTCATTGGATGAGAGTCGATGGCGGTGTAAGATCTTCTTTTCCGCCACCAGAGGGCGCCTATCACGAGGGAGGCAAGCACGGCGACGCCGCCCACGACTCCACCAGCGATGGCTCCCACATTGGTTTTCTTAGACGACGTGAGGGCGGCCGTGGCAATGGATTTTGTCGTAGAGGAAGATGGAGTGGTGCCCGAGGCGGTGTTTGACGTGCCCGTGGCCGCAAGGGTCGCGGCAGGCTCCTCGCAGCTCGAGAGGCCCAGCCCAGACGTCATGCGCTTAACCAGCGAGGATGCTCCGGAGTAATCGCCGACGTAAACTACGTTTGTGAGCTGATCAGCTCTACCTTTCTAATTTAGACTCTTTGGGAGTAAGGCGCACGGGCAAATGTCTTGCCGCCCTGGACGGTGTTGATGAGTGGTACGAAGGTGTTGTTGAAATCACTGTAGCCAGCTAGGCCGACAGACTCACTGAAAGATATATTAGTCAGAACTCGAAGCGTGACCGGAGCAGCTGGGCATCGTACGCGCCCACCAAGGTGACATGGAACGGCGGCACTCCGCCATTGATTGCTATATTGAAGGTCTCGCAAGGGTTATCCGCAGGATCAGTCGTAAACTGAAGATTCGTAGTGGTGTTGGCCAGATCACAAGTGTCGTCTCCTTCGATAATAGTGTCTGCAGTATCGTGCCGGCGGTCAGCCATCCGTCGACGCGAGCTTGACGAGTGGCGCAAGGTGAGATGCTCTTACGCACATCCATCAACAACTCCACCTGAGTAGTCAGATTTGTCTCGCATCGCGAACATGAGCTTCGTCCCTTCGTCCCCTGTGGAACAGTTTTCAGCAATGAGTGAGGCCCGACGTGGGATCCAATCACTGACGACCGGATAGTTGGCAGTCTGTGTTTTCCTACCGTCAACATTGAATCACGAGATCTTTCAGGTTCGTCTCAGCTCACCCATTCTCCAGTTTGGTTCAGTCCCGAGAGCAGCTTGTCTAAAACGCGGAGGCCGTTCTCGGGGAGGACGATGAGCGTGTACGGCCTCGTCGGCGTCACCGACGCATCTGGGTCTGCGAACGCCGTAAACTGCCAGGATCCACATTGCGGTATGCTGAATACAGCTACGACAACGGACCGGTCAGCTCACCCGGTCCGCCTCGCGTCTCTCAACGTTGCGGAAAGAGTTTTCACAGTCGTTCTGTGTCGTCCAGCTAAAGGACACATCGGCGGAGTTCGGAGTCTCCTGAGCCTGGAGGAGAGAGCGTTTGTGAGCGTCCCACCTCAATCTCGGACCCCGACAGTCCACGCTTCGGCATTCGAAGGCTTTCACCTGGGCCACTAGAGCGAGAGTCCATGCGAGGAGCGCTGCTGTTGAGCAACGCATGGGGCAAGTAGTTGCTCAGCAGAGCTGTGTGATGGGTGCGAGTGGGGACGGCAAGAAGGACGTGGTGAGGCTCGGCTGGCGAGTTTGGCTGCGCCTCCGCACTCCGCGGCGATGGCGCAGGCGGGCGGCAGACGTGCAGGTCAAGCAGCTGGATCCTCTCGATGCAGGTTGAGCAGAACGAGAATTGAGTTGCGGCTCAAACCCTGGAAATGCAGTCGTCGAGTCAACCAGGCTCGCAGCTTGCAGCGCGGTCGATCGAGTCGAACAGTACGTACGGGAGCGGAGCAGAGCGCGCTGCTTCGCCCACCCACTCTGACCCACTGTAGGAGGAGTCCTGTTTGAGCAGGATGGTACCAAGTGGCTCATTGCTGCGGGCACTGTGAGCATGCCTGTACATACCAGCTTAGCTCCCTCGCACTGAGTCTCCAGCGTGTCTTCGACCAGAGGTTGCGTGGGCAATGAGCTAACGTACAGAGTCTTTTGTATGACCTTAGCCCTCACTCCCTGCAAGACCACCATCCTCGCGCCCGTCCGCATCATACATTACGCCTCTCCGTCGATCGTGCACCGCCCGTACCGCTTAGGTCTTGGCTGTCCTCCTTTTCCGAGGCCACAGCAAACATCACCCTATCCGGTATCCCGCGAGGAGAACGTCTGATCCAGATTGAGCCAGATGGATCACGGGAGGGGAGGGCGGCCAAAGGTTGGCGAGCTGGAGGGGGGGTTCTACGCTGCCGTTCTACGCCATCCTTGTACTGCGGTGAAACTTGATCAGCAGGGAGGCACCTTCACGGGCGATTGTCGGGTCTGGAGAGCGATCAGCGTCAGGTTGAGAGGCCGGTCAGAGTGTTTGCGTGGTGGAGCTGCGTTGCGCGCGTCGAGGTCCACCACCTCCGCCACCGACCTTCGCAAGTCACCGCCTGATGACTGCGAGTCCGCATAGAGGTCACTGTTCAATTCGTAAGACTTCAACAGGAAGCGCCAACTCCCAGACACTTGGCGAGAGTCAGCTCTGCGCTGTTCGCGGAGTCGTCGCGGGTGCGCCGACGCCGGGTCTGGAGCGTGAATTTCTTTCTGCACGAAGCCGAATGCATAAGATCACAGATTATGTGTAGCTTCAATGAGAGATGTGTGCAGCCGGGAGTGAGTGGCGCCTCGTGCTGACGACGCAGCAAAGGAGCGGACCGACACACGCGTCCCGTTCCCGCTGCATTACTCAGGAAATGCGGACCTAGGAGAACAGACGAATGTTTCTTGGCTTTTCCGTCCCATCCGGGCAGCTCCTTGTCAGGGCAGCGAGCTCCCGAGGCCGCGGAGGAAGGGGTGCGTTCTGGTGCTTTGAGGCCGGAGCAGTTGAGGTTCAGAGCCTCCGCTTTGCTGGATGTGAGAAAACGCCATAAAAAGGTTTCCGCGGATGGGGTTTGCTGGCTTCCGTGTCCCGATAGGTTTGCCCCTCGACAGGGCGAGCGTCGTCGTGCGAGGATGTGAGGCGCGGGAGAGGACAGGCGCAGGCCCCGGGACGGCAGAATCTGGGGCGCAGCAGCTCTTGATTGTTACACAGCCATCAGTCTGTCGCTCATCCTACCAAACACAACTGTTTCCTGGTTTGCGCGTCCAAACCCGGCGGTGCGACGACAGGGCCGCGCCGCCAACAGACGCGGAGAAAGGAGCGTCCACGACGGGAGCGGCCGACCTATCTCTTGAAAGAATAAGGATAGTTGGCTACACGCCGCACCGAGGTGATTCCTGAGCCCAATGACCTGTCCTGTACGCGCAACGACAGGGCCGTCGCCTTCTTCGGGGCGCGCCTGCCGCATCGGGCCGAGTCATCTGGTGGCCCTGGTGGCGGGCAAATAGCCAACTACTAGTACTGCAAGGCGTGAGAGTAGTACCTTGATTTTCGGTTAGTATTCCTATTCCGCCGGTCAAATTTCAAGCTGGGCCGCGAACAGCTCAGCCGAGCAGCTCGGCTCGACGCTGGGCGCGACGAGGGGCCGTGCTGGTCACGTCGTTCAGAAATTTGCTGTGTAGGCGCAAAGTAAATGGTTAATTCCTGACTCTGTCTGTGCAAAGTTTGTGCCAGCCGTATTGGCGACGAACACACTGGGATTCAGCGAACCGATCCAGCTTCAGCGCTCGACCAGCTCCTCCACTGTGCAGGTAAACTCATGTGGGTCTTGATTGGAAGAGATTCAATCGGGAACACTCCTGTCGAACTCACTGTTGATTTGCACGTAGGGGCATTCCAACTTCTGTAGCGACGAGCACGTCCAGAGCAGGTCACTCTTGAGCTTGGTGCCCATCTTGCTGGGACTCTTATCTTGCGGGTATCGTCAAACAGGTGTTCACGTTCTGCATCGCACCCTCGAAACTCAAATAAAGCGTAACCTGCAAGTCCACAACCCGGCGCAACGCCCACCGAGCCGTCACGGTCTCAACAATGTGTCATCAAGCGTGTGTCGTTGTGGTTACCGAGGAGGCGAAGAGGTGATCCAGTGATCCCAATTCTTCCACTTTCTCGATCAACACACTTATGTAACTTGCAACTGCTTTCGAGACCTGCCAGCTACCAACGCGGCGGGTTGCGACGTCGCCTCCCGCGCTGCGAGCTGAGCGACTTGCTCTGTGCGGTGCATGGAGCAAGTTCCAAACCCGCATGGTGTGACCTACGAAGAGCGGCAGAAGTCATGAGTGATGATCCGGCCCGGTGCATGTATTCTGCGCATCACCATGAGCGAGCTTCCAGGCCGTCGGCTGCGGGTCCGAGTCCAGACCTCCGCCGAGGAGGCCGATGCTGTCCGAGCAATGATCGTCGCCCTCACGCTTTTGCTCCTGCTCCGTGAGATCGTCACTGGGTCCCACTCTGGGTCCAGAGAGCCGCCGGCCGACACACGACCAGGCGCCGGGTGAGGCCATGTCGCGTCCGCCACTGGCAGCAACCACGCCACAGTCCTCGCCGCTGCTCGACTACCTCCGCACCAGCCCCCTCCCGACCGTCGTGCTGTCCCTTTCTTTGGGCCCGACCACGACCGTACTCTCCAACTTCGCGTTGGCCCAGCTCACGCGGGGCGAGACGCTCTTCAACTGCTTGTCGCCGACTGCGACTGCAGCTCTCGAGAGCTGGGTGCGCGACCCATCCCACCACTTCTCCGCATCGCCATCACCCGCCCCACGTAACTCTCCCACTCCGCCATCCACGCCGTCCAACGATCCATCTTCACCTAACCCGAACGACGACCTCGAGCTCGACCTCCACCTCCGCGGCGCCGACGGAACAACAAGGGTCATGGCCGTCTTCTGGAGAATAGCGTTCGCAAACGCCGGTGGGCAGGACCTCGTCATTCTCACTGCTCTCGCCTTCCCACCTCGGCGGTTGAGTCGCATGTCGGGCAGCCCGATACTAGACGCGGTTTCGAGGAACGTTGTGACCCCGAAGCGCGAGGAACGGAGCGTTGAGGAGCGGTTGACTGAGCTGGAGCTGTTGACCGATTGCTCGGCGGTAGGACTCGCGAGGCTGGATTTGGAGGTGCGTTACCTGTTGGGCGTAGGAGTTCCGCCCGCTGACATTGTGGTGAGCAGGGACGAGTGATCTGGGTCAACGCGAGCTGGCTAGACATCACTGAGCACGAAGACGGCGTGCCCTTGGCGGAATGGTCGAGATGCCTTGATGCAGAATCGTACCAGAAGCTTCTCACCGAGTTCAAGCTGTGAGTTCAGCTTGCGACCTGCCGTGTGATTGCCGTTGACCTCGAGTCCGCCAGGTGTCGACAAGAGCTAGTACCGCTGGTCGGAAGGTTTCGGTAGATATGCCGTCATATTACTTCTACGTCCTCTGCTAATGCAGGATCCCAGATTGAAATGCGGGAAGCACGTCCTCGCGCACTGCACCCCCAACAACTCGGAGCCGTCGCTGGTGACCGGCTGGATTAGCAAGTGAGTTGCCACAAAGCAAGTTTGTGATGGAGATCCTGATTGCTGGGGGGTAAAGTCTTACAGAGTGAGCTCCACGAATCTGTCCAGGCCCTGATTCGAACGCTGACGCCGCCTCACAGCGTCACGACGCAAGTGCTCGCCGAGGACGCCATCACGCTCCTGGCGCTCGAACGGGAGCGCGTAGCGAAACAGCAGTACGAGATCGAAAACATCGAGGCGAGACGGCGGGACGCGGAGGAACTGCGAAAGCAGCAAGGTGTGTCTTCTGCTCTCCCGCGGCGATCCTTTTCGTGATTGTGCTGACGTCCGCCTTGAAAGAGCTACTCATTGATGGTGCAGTCCATCCTTACTCGAACTTACTGAAGACTACCTCTAACACTCCTATCGATTGCCAGTGACTTCTCACGAGATTCGGTCCGCTTTTTCGTCTGCTCAGTCGACATCCCCATGCTGACCTGCTCCCACTGCGACTCAGAAACCCAATATCTGGTACTTGTCAACCTTATCCTACCCAAGAGTCTCTGGCTGAGCCTCACTCTCAGGCATCCTTCAAAACAGCGATCTCGCGCGCACGTCGCTCCTCCGACTCCGAGCGGCTCTCCGGTCGCTCCAAGACGACGGGATCCTGCCGAACGCCTTTGCACAGAATGCACTGGCAGAATTGGACGAAGACGTTGAGGCAATCGAGAGTATCTGGGAGTGCGCACTTGCACAGGAGCGCATCGCAAACGGTGAACTTCGTCACTCCGAGTCGTCTGGCCGCCCAAAGCTGATCAGTTTTTCCAACAGACATTCTCGTAAGGCCGCAATGGATTACAGAAGCTCCCACTGGTCGCTGAATCATTTCTCGTTGCAGGGCCTAGCCCAGATCGGCGCAAACCGTTATTCGGTGTCACCCGTCCCCTTCTGCCTCGTCGCCTCGCTCCGCGCGACGCTGCGCATGTTCACGACCGAGTGCCGCACGAAGGACATTGAGCTTGAGCTCACCATCGGGCCCGCACTCGCCGCGCTCCGCACTCAGGCGGACGTCATGGCGGACCCAGTCCGCCTGTCGCAGATCATCACGAACCTCGTGCGCCAACTCCTCTCCCAGTCACTCGGAGCTTCCAGCTAACTCTCGGTCCAGGTATCAAATGCGGTCCGGTTCACCGCCACTACGCAAGTCCGCAAGATCACGCTGTCGGCCGAGGTCTCGTCGTTCGCGCCGTCGGAAGGCTCGTCGCTTGTGCCGCCCAAACTGTCCTGTGCGAGCACGCCTCCGATAGGTGGTCCGCTCTACGTCTATTTTGCGGTCGTGAGTCTCCTCGTTCTCCAATCGGTGCCACATCGTTGACAAAAATGGTTGCTAGGCGGACACTGGCCCGGGCATGACACTCGAAGAGTGTCAGCGAATCTTTGAGCGGTTCATGCAGGCCACACCTCTGACCCACGTAACCATGGGCGGCTCTGGTCTCGGTCTTTGGATCGCTCGCAGTGCGTGCTCCCGCACCCACTCGTTTGCAGCCCCTGACCCCCCGGCGCTCATCCGCAGATCTCTGCGAGCTGCACGGCGGTCGGATCGAAGTCGTATCGACCCCCTTCGTCGGCTCCTGCTTCCGCGGCTTCATCACCGCCAGTTCCGCCCCTCTCGACTCGCCCTCCCCTTCGCCCCCCTTGCGACGCATCGCTCGCCCGCCCTCGTACGCCGTCACGTTCCGCAACTCGGGCTCGGGCCCGCTCAAGATCCTCGTCGTTGATGATAACCAAATCAATCGCACGATCTTGGTGAGGCAGCTTGGGCAGACGGGGCGGTACCAGGTCGACTGCGCGAAGGACGGGCAGGAGGCGCTCGAGATGGTGTTTGCGAAAGGAGGGGGAGGGTACGACTGCTGCTTGATGGATGTCGAGGTGAGTCCCCAATCTTTCTGAGACGCAATGACTGGACTGCCTGAAGCTCTACCGCCCCAGATGCCTGTACTCGATGGCATTTCGGCGACGAAGCAGTTGCGCGTCCGTGAGGCGACGACCGGGAGGCGACTTCGTGTCGTTGGGTGCACCGGTGAGTCGTCCCCTCTGTGGACGCTACTCTTCTTCTTTTAATCCATCCTGACAACGTCCTTTCGACCCAAGGAAACGCTCGGGATGGTCAACTCCAGGCCGCGCTTGCGAGCGGGATGGGTGCGTCGCCTCGCGCTCCACCGCCTGTTCACCTTTTTGACAATATTCGCCCCGTAGATGCTGTCGTGACGAAGCCTTATCGGTGAGCCTCACTCAACGTTCTTTCTGGGGCCAGAATGCTCACGGCGCTCTCTTCGCTCTCCGCCCGCGCAGCCTGGCGCAGCTGATGGAGCAGCTGGTGGCGCTCTGACAGAGGACCGGATGCTGTGCATGGTGTTGTTGTATAATGTGTTCTCATGGACTGTCAATACTGGTGCGGACCTTTAGAAACCACAACCCGCGCCGGCTCGTCGCGTCGTCCGACGCGCTCTGCGCCTAGCCCACTTGAGGTCTCCCCGTCGCAGTCCGTGGGATCAAGTCAGAGTAACGAGCTCCTAGAAGGCGAGTTGAATGAAACACACCTCACGTCGAGCCTCGGGCTGGTGGCTCACGGCTGGAGTCGCGGAGTCGCGTGTGGGGACATCCTGCCAGCGCCTGCCAGTGGCGATTGCCCGTCGACCGACCACCCTAGCATGCGATGTTCGCCTCCAAAGTACACTCCAAGAGCTGCGTAGTCAAAGTCGCGTCGCCGGGCTCGATCTGCCAGGTTCGCGATCATCCCGCACGCGCAGCTTGTTTCCTCTCCCCCGTCGACCACACGCCCCATGTCGCGCTCACCGTCTCCAACGCTCCAGCTATCGAACCTGTCGCTCCTGGCCGACGAAGACCTGACGCTGCAAGCGCTCAGCTCGCAGGCGGACGACTCGTTCGACTTCTCGCCCGCGCCGCCGTCCTCGCACCGGCGGACCCCGTCGCCCGGGCCGATCTACGGCGGCTCGATGGGCGCAGTCGTGCCACCGCTGATGACAGTCGACGACGACCGGGTCGAGCCGGACGAGGCGCGCACGGGGGAGACGGACGAGGAGCGCGCGCTGAGGGAGGAGCGCGACCGGCTCAGGCAGATGAACGACGCGCTCGAAGAGGTCCTCGCCAACCTCCAGCGCGCAGAGGGCAAGGTTCAGGTTTGTTTAGGGACTTGCCGGGCGTGGAACACATGCTGAGCGCCCGCCACGCAGGCGTTCGAGGAGACGGTCAAGACGAGCCACGCGCTCATGGACCTCTACACGCGGATCAGCAGGCAAGCGGAGCAGACGCAGGACCTCCTGCTCGACACGAGCTGGAGCGGGACTACCAAGGCGCGTTGGTTTTTTAGCTGGGGGCCGGTGCGGCCGCAGCTGATGCTCGAAACAACAACCGCAGGCGGTCGAGGACGAGCGCGCGGCCGAGGCGCACAGACTCGAGCTCGAGCGACTCGAACGTGAGGCGGAAGAGGAGAAGGAGCGAGAACAGGAGCGCGAGAGGGCACGCAGGGAAGCGGAAGCCAAGGCCGCCGCTGCGAGAAAGGGTGCGTCATTGTGCTCTACGCTTTCCTCCGTCTGCGTCCCACGTCCAAGTAAGACCGGCTAACTTCTGCTCGGCGCTCAGCTCCACCGACACGAGGATCCACTCGCGGCACAGTCCGCGGCGTACCCCGCGGCCGCATCGTCTCGAACCCCGCCCCACCTCCCAATTCGTCCTTCGCGTCGAATGCGTCTACCATCTCGGGAATCGGCCGAGGTGGGGTCGGCGGGAGAGGAACCGCCGCCGTGGCAGGCGTACGCGGTCAGCGCGGGTTGAGAAGTCGCGTTGCCGTTCGAGGCGCGGCGTCCGGGGGGAGAGGAGCAGGGGTTGTTTGACGATCTGGGCAATGGGAATCTCTTGTGTAAGTCTTTTCATTTGCAGGCTAGGTTGTCAGGAGGTCGGCGGAGGTTGGCGTCAGCCCGTGAGCGAGAAAAGGCGGCGCCGGTGAACCTGGGCCACAACAATCGGTCACGAACGCCAAAGGTGGACCGGGGTGAGGCCTCCGAAGTCCTCGACTATCCTTCCGCAACTTCCTTGCGAGCGGGCTGGTCGGCGCCTAATCAGCTCCGCCCCAAGTGGCCCACGGCGCTAGTGCGACCTCTTTCGCTGCCGCGAGAGGCAAGCGGATTGGAAGGCCCGCCGAAGGAACGTTTTGTCTTCCTCCTTGCCATCACAGACCACAACAGCCCACGTCGGGCGATCGAACCGCCGCGCGCGCTCGAATGACGAACCCGAACGTCCTCACCCCGGCGCTCTCGCGCTCACTTGTGCGCCCCACTTCCGTTCTTGCCCACCCACTACCCACCGTCCCCTCTTCAATTGCTGCAGAATGGTCCGGTGATGCTCGCAGAAGGTGCTCAGCTCGCTCTCGCGGGCTTCCTCGCGTCGCACTGCGGCCGGTTCATCGGCGGCGCCCAGTGGCGCAAGCTCTCTCGCCCAGTTCGGCTCGTCATCTTTGCCGTGCTTCTACTCGTCGGAATATCGACCGGAACGTCCGTCTACTCGATCTGGAACGCGGGGACGGCGCCGAAGACGACGGTGATCGGAGTCGTGTCGGTCACGCAGGTGCAGGTGCTCAATGTTGCAGTGATTGGGCTCGTCGCGGTGGCGGTGCAGGGAATCATGACAATCCGAGCGAGTAAGGTGAGCTTTCTGGCGCACACCTTGGGCGGGCAGTGCGCTGATCGTGCTCGGGCGTTCGGCAGGTCGTGCCGGAGGGTAGGTGGCGTTGTGCGTATAGGGCGGCCATGGCTGTGCTCATCACCCTCGAGCTTCTTTCCTGGGTCCTTGCACTGTCGTACGTAGTCTGAGCTCTGGTGACTTATACAGCCATCATCTGACGCGTTTGGACGGCGCAGCTTCCTCGCGAGGAGCCATCGCAGCCCAACGATTGAAGCGATCAGCGGGACGATGCTGGGACTGAACGGGTCTGAAGTTGCCCTACTATGGATGGCTTTTGGGACGGGAATCGATCTCGTCATCTCGTTCGTGGGTGCTGTTCGTACTTTCCCGCCACGGACCAGCGTCTGATACTTGCGCCGTCGGTGTCGCAGAGCTGTGAGTTCCACTCTCGGAACGCAACTTCGGATCACTGATACGCCGAGAACAGACCTAATCGTCTTGGCGGATCTGGAGAGGGTCTGCTCAAGCTTATGGTGCAGCTCACGCTGCAGTCCGTGGTTCTGTGCACCGTCTTGACCACTGTCTCGAGTACGTGCACTCAGCTTCCTCCATGCATCGCAAAGTTAAACTGTAGAATCTGTAGTGATAATGTTCATCATCGCTATCGACGTCGCGACCCATCCGATCGAAGTGTTCGTCCCGTCGCTCATGCTTCCGCACTTGCCGCTCAAATCCTTTACAGACGCGCCGGGTACGCGTGTCTGATCCCACAGTCGTCACTATATTGTGTGTCCCTCTTCTTCACCCTCTCCATCGCGGAGAAGAGCCGGAAGGAGACGAACGCGTACCTCGTCACGTTCGCGTCGCCAGAGGACGTCCCGCTTCCCAAGTTTGAGGGACTTAGCTTTGCAGAAAAGGGTAGGCTCTTACTCTGTCTCCCTCTTCGAACGGTGTTAGCTTAGTCTCGTCATATCAGGCAGCATGAGCGAGATGACGTAGATTGCTCCTGGAGCCGTCAGAAGGACTCTTGAAATGAGTCTATAAACAAATGTGTTCACCACACTAGACGCGGAAGATCAACGTGGAGCGCTGCTGAGTATTGAGCGTGGAGGGGATCGATGTTGCTCTTCCCGGATCGAGTGCGTTCCGCGCCATAGACGCCGGGTCGGGTTGGCTTGCCGTGCTCACCAGATCGCTCGATCTCCGTATGGCGTACGTCCTCATTAGCGTGGCTCTGGCCTGTGAGCTCGCGATCGCGCCGCGCCGTCTGCGACGTCCATCCGAGGGCACGCCCAACGGTCCGCGCACTAGTGGCCGCGCTCGCCGAGCTCTTCAGCTCGCAGTTATCTTCAGTCTTTAACTCACCACCACATCCAGGCGCACTAGACGTCGGCTCTACCTCCCCTCCGGGCGTCACAGTCTATGGCGGACTCCGTCCTGACGGGTGCAAACCGACGCGAGCTGGTGCGTGACCGGTACCGCGCATGACCACCTTGAGGCGTGAGGGCAGGCGACGGAGTCAACGGCGCTCATAGATCTTAGCGCAGATTGGACCGATAGCCCTGGGCGAAGCGGCGCAACTGGTCCTGTGGGGGCTGCTCGTGTCCACTGCCGCTCGGTTTCACGACAGTGCACAGTGGCGGAAGCTCTCCGCCCCCATCCGCCTGGGTATCATCTTTGTGCTAGCGGCAATAACTGCCGTTACCGGCACCTCCATCTATGTACTGTGGGATGCGGCGACGAATCCTGCGACCACACTGCTCGATGCGTACAACGTCGCGGCCTCGCAGGTCGTCCACATCTTCCTTCTTGGCGCCGTGGCCATCTCGGTACAGATCATCATGACCGTAAGGGCAAGCAAGGTCAGTATCTTGACCTGTGTGCGCGTATACTGGATACTGACTGCCGTCGTAGGTTGTGCCCCAGGGAGTGTATCGCCGCGTGTACATCGGCTTCATCGGGCTCATGATTGCGCTGGAGACCCTCGCTTGGGCTCTGTTGGTCACGTGCGAGATTGAATATCACTTCTAATGCCCGATGACCAGCTTACCATCCTCATTTCGAAGCACAACAATCCACTTCCACCTCATCGCGTTTACAGCGACCGGGTACACACTTGCGACACTCGATGGAGCCCAGCTCATCATCATCTGGGTCTCGCTCGAAGCCGGTGTAGAAATCATGATATCCATAGTGAGTGAACTAGAATCTGAAGGGTGTTCAAAACATTGACCGCGACATGCCACTTCCACAGAGCTGTCAGTCCGCTCATCGCTGGACTGCCCCAGCTGCCGCTGACTGGAGCGAGCAGACCTTCTCATTCTGCGAGACCGGCTCGAAGGTTCCAGCGAAGGCTACTTCAAACTCATGATACGAATGACGCTCCAATCCGCGTTGTTGACCACGCTACTGAGTATAGTCGACGGTCCGTTCAAGTCCGAGTCCGTGTCCGTGTGTGCTGCACCTCGATACTGACCCAAGGACAAAGTGGTCCTATACATCATCAGCCTTGATGTGTTTGCGCACCCCATTGAGGTGTACGTTTCCACTCACAGATTCTCGATCCATCGGGGCCGTGCTCATGCTACACCTTCTGTGCAGCCGAGTGGGCTACGCGCTGCTCCTTCCGCAGGCGGCCCTTTATGGAATCTCGCTGTTCTACACCTTGTCAATTGCTGAGAACAGCTAAAAAAACGGATAACGCGTACCTGGTCACGTTCACAAGTCCTAATAATGTGCCGCTCCCCAAGTTTGTAGGCGGTGAGATGTCTGAGCAGGGTGCGTCAGGTGAGCAAGGACACTGTGTTGCTCATAGTTACTGAATCTTGTTCCATGGTTAGGGGGATCAAGTGGCGGCTCGACCGGAGGGACGATTACTGTGTAACCGACCGTGATCACCGGTGGGAATACTCTAATGGTGGCAACCTGATTTGGCCACACACAATACTTTGTGAGCTACATGCAGTACCCAAGGGGTCCACATGCGTACGTGAGGGATGCCGTAGCTTATACGTCAAGTCCTCGGGGCTTCGCGACCATGCCTTGCACCCGGTCTCCAAGTAAAAGGTGACGGGTACGGTAGGTACGGTGGTGCACCGTATCGTACCCTAAACCGTACCGTACCCTACCTTACCCTTTACCGGAGGTGCGGTGCTGTTTTGAGAGGGTACGGTACGGGTACAGGCCCCGGAAAGTCGTACCGGACCGCACCCACCGTACCGCCCGCCGCGGAGTAATGAAAGAAAGCCTTTAAAGAGTGCTAGAAGATGCAAAATGAGAGTTAAAGGGATCTTGATTGATCCACCTGGCTTCCTTGACTGCTAGAATGTCCTCCTTTCAACTACTAACTGGCCGACGTGCGCAAAGGACCTGCCTCGAATTAGGCTGGTGCAGCACTCAATAGCAGGGACTGCAATGAAACGAGCGAACAGGCAGGAGTCTTGAAGGTGTGTGAAATTTGTACCGCAAAGTCCTGCCTCCTAGGTAACTAAATACATTGAAACACACACCCTTTTGCGGAAGGTCAGCCTTCGTCAGACTTCGTCAGGGGCATTCTCTTCATCACCAAGTGGAGCTGAGAAGAGTCCCACAGTGCTTCCATTAGGTTGTCAGTGTAGTGATGACACCCAGGTGCTGTGCTCTGCGCCTATAGACCCCCTTGTCCTCCGCCTGCCCCGCTTACAGCACCCCGCTCCCGGAGAGGGTACGTACCCCGAGGCGTACCCGTACCGTACCCTGTACCGTGCCCTATGAGAGGGTACGGTTCTGCGGATGGAGGTACGATACGGGTACAAGGGTCCGAAAACCGTACCGTACCGTACCCTTTTACTTGGAGACCCGGTTTCCCAAGTGATGAACACAATGTGGACCAGTGTTTGACGAGAATTCTCCTACCTTGCGCTTTGTGATTGTTAATTCTCCCCTCTCTCTGTCAGACCTCAATGGCCCGTAGGGCCGGGAGCGGCGCTGTTGGTGGCGGTTGAGCTCCAAGTGTCCGGAGCATGCGAGGGCACGAGCGACGTCAAGCCACCTCGAACGCACCCCAGAGGTTCGATATTCAGTCCGATTCCGTGCTTCCGATCGCAACAAGCAATTGTCGCCCTCCTTTCCATACAAGTACCCGTCAGCGGGCGCGAGCATCACAGGCTCATCCACATCAGTGATTTCGCACCGATCGCCTAGTGGTCTATGGCGAGGATTTA
>ERZ1463038.278-NODE-278-length-16614-cov-12.559998_pt1 | contig 16614 bp, 19 predicted proteins | sample MGYA00564479_ERZ1463038 | MGnify/ENA primary metagenome ERZ1463038 (study PRJEB39244, sample SAMEA3635134) | Helicobacter pylori | study: EMG produced TPA metagenomics assembly of PRJEB11511 data set (Assembly of a 5300-year-old Helicobacter pylori...
CAGGCGTTCGACGGCGAGACAACAGCCGCCGGCCGCCGCCCACCGTCCGGCTCGTCTGGCTACACCAACTATCCCGACCTCGGCTCGCAGCGCCGGCGCGGCGACAGTTCAGCGCTGGACCCGTCCGCGTCGGAAGACTCGGGCTCGAACGCGTTCTTCCAACCGCGCACGTACCCACTCAACACGTACCTCACCACATTCTTCTACCGCCTCGGCCTTCGCGTCGCGCGCAATCCGTTCCTCACGCTCGCCGTCTGCTTCGGTCTCTGCGGGCTCGCGAACCTCGGCTGGAGCCGGTTCGAGGTCGAGCGCGACCCGGTCAAGCTCTGGGTCGCCAAGGGCAGCGACAGCGAGCGGGCCAAGACCGAGTTCGACCAGGCGTTTGGACCGTTCTACCGCACCGAGCAAGTCTTTGTCTACAACGCGCCGTTCCTCAAGCCGCTCGAGCTCGACGACGACGTCGCGGCGGACGACCTCGCGCCCGCGAAGCCCGGCGCGATCGACGCACCGGTGCTCTCCTGGAATCGGCTTCAGTGGTGGGCCGGGGTTGAGTCGCAGATCCGCGAGCTGCACTCCTCGCCGAACAATTACACGCTCCGCGACGTCTGCTTCTCGCCGCAGACGGACCCGCACCCGCCCGCGGACGCGAGCGCGTGCGTCACGCAGTCGCTCATGGGCTACCTCTCCGACTCGCTCCAGGGCGTCTCCGAGTCGTCGTGGACAGCCACGCTCGACGCGTGCGCCACAACGCCCGCGGCCTGCCTCCCCGGCAGCGGCCAGCCGATGAACCCCAAGCTCGTCCTCGGTGGGATCCCCACCGCCGACGCCGACGAGGACGGCCAGGTGCGCGCATCCGAGGCCCGGGCGATCGTCGTGACGTACGTCGTCAAGAACTCGCTCGACCCCGAGGTCGTCAAGAAGGCCGAGGAGTGGGAGGCGACCCTTCAGCGGTTCCTCGACGACCTTGCCGCGCCGACCAGCAAGGCGAGAAAGTCACTTGGCCTCCAGATCGCGTACTCGACCGGACTCTCGCTCGAAGAGGAGCTCAACAAGTCGACCAACACGGATGTGCCGATCGTCGCTCTGAGCTGTGAGTCGCTCACCCGTTGCGCCCCGACAAGGTGAGCCGAGGACTGACTCGGCCTCGTCTGCAGACCTCGTTATGTTCCTCTGTACGCTTATTAACTCTGAACATGAATCCTCGCGGATAAAGCTGACGCCCCGCTCGCAGACGTCTCCATCAACCTCGGCTCGAGCGGCGCAGGTCTCCTCAAGAGCGTCGGGCGCGGCCTCGTGCTCATCGCACACGCGATCGTGTCGCTCTTCCAGCTCATCCCGGTCCCGAAGATGGTCGGCGGGCGCGGCCGAGCGAGATCCGGCTCCGTCACGCTCTCGCTCGCCGGCTCGACGTCGGGCATGGGCGCCTACTTCCGTCGCCAGCTCCTGGTCGATTCCAAGTTCCTCCTCGGTTCGCCTCTCCTTTCAACCTCACCAAATGAAGTACTGAACTGGTTCGAAAACTTTGCAGGCCTCTGGGGAATCATCATCGTGCTTCTGTCCGTCTCGACCTCGGTCGCGCTGTGCTCCGCGTTCGGGATCAAAGTGACGCTCATCATCGCCGAGGTGATCCCGTTCCTCGTGCTCGCGATCGGCGTCGACAACGTCTTCATCCTCTCGCACGAGCTCGATCAGCAAAACTCGCGCGCGTACGCCGCCGCGTCGCGCCACGGCCCGTTGTTCGTCACCTACGACGACCAGGACGACGAAGATGGCGATGGACTACCACTGGCTGAGGAGCGGGTCGCGCGGGCGCTGGGAAGGATGGGCCCGTCGATCCTGCTCAGCGCGAGCTGCGAGACGGTGGCGTTCGGACTCGGCGCGATGGTCGGCATGGTGCGTTATTCCCTCCAGACCCTCGGAAATCAGACGCTGATACTGACTCTGGGTACCAGCCTGCCGTTCGCAACTTTGCGATTTACGCAGCCGTCGCGGTCGTCGTCAACGCGCTCCTTCAGGTCACGGTCTTCGTCAGCGCGATGGCGATCGACCTGAAGCGCATCGAGGTGGGCTCTTCTGGTTTGCAGCTCACGGACAGCTACTGATCATCCTTCAGTCAAACCGAATCGACTGCGTCCCGTGCTTCAAGCTGCCGTCGGCGACGTCCATGGACCTCGGCGCGACCGTCGGCGAGGGCTTCATCGCGCGCTTCATCCGCACGGTCTACGCTCCAGCACTGCTGAAAAAGCCCGTCAAGTACCTCGTCCTTGCGCTCTTTGGCGGCCTTTTCACCCTGTCCTGGATCGGCGCTCGCCACATCGAGCTCGGCCTCGGTACGCCTTCACCTGACCAGGCTCGCTTCCAGCAACCTGACGAGTTCCCTCGCAGATCAACGACTCGCTCTTCCGGGAAGCTCGTACCTCGTCAACTACTTCAACGCGCTCGACACCTACCTCGATGTCGGCCCTCCTGTCTACTTCGTCGCCAAGGGCGTCAACGTGACGGCGCGCGAGACGCAGCAGCAGCTCTGCGGGCGCTTCTCGACGTGCGACGAGCTCTCGCTCGCCAACGTGCTCGAGGCAGAGAGGAAGCGACCTGACTCGTCGTTCATTGCGGAGCCACCGTGCGTCTTCTACTGCCCTTTGATCTTTGAGCTGCCGTTGACGTCTTGCGCAGTGCCGTCTGGATCGACGACTTCTTCCAGGTGCGATCTCACCTTTCATTGTAGAACCTCATTCCCTGACCCTGGTGATCTTGCAGTGGCTAAACCCGCTCCTCGAGGATTGCTGCCGGGTCCGCAAGCGGGACCCGTCCGTCTTCTGCTCGGCCGACGACCCGAGCGGCGCCTGCCAGCCCTGCTTCGAGGACGCCGATCCCGCATGGAGCATCACGATGGAGGGCCTTCCCGAGGGCCCCGAATTCCTGCGGTACCTCAACCAGTGGCTCGTCTCGCCCACGGACGAGTCGTGCCCGCTCGGCGGCAAGGCCGGCTACTCGTCCGCGCTCAGTCTCGACAACACGTCCGTTGTCGAGTCGCACTTCCGCACGTACCACACCCCGCTCAAGACCCAGGCCGACTTCATCAACGCGATGGCCGCCGCCCAGCGCGTTGCGGACGACCTGTCGAAGCGCACCGGCGGCGAGGTGTTCCCGTACTCGCTCTTCTACGTCTTCTTCAGCCAATGTGAGCTTATTCAACTATTGTCACTCTCTGCGTTTACCATCTACTGACCCGACCACGCTCCAGACGCCCGAATCGTCGCGACCACGCGCGAAGTCTTAACCCTCGCCCTCCTCGCCGTCTTTGTCGTCACCTCCCTCATCCTCGGTTCCTGGCGCACGGGCTCGGTGGTCATCCTGACCGTCCTGATGTCCGTCACGGGCGTTATGGGTGCGATGGGCGCCTGGGGCATCAGCCTAAACGCGATCTCGCTCGTGAACCTCGTCATCTCGGTCGGCATCGCGGTCGAGTTCTGCTCGCACATCGCGCGAGCGTTCATGGGCGCCAGCGCTGGAGGTCTCCCGAACCAGCACCCGGCCGCATCGCGCGATCGGGATGACCGGGCGAGGGCGGCGTTGATCGACGTCGGGTCTTCGGTGCGCTCCGGACCCTTGGCATTGCAGAAGCAGCGTGCTGATGCTGCTCTTCTTTTGCAGGTACTGTCCGGAATCACGCTCACAAAGCTGATCGGCATATCGGTCCTGGCGCTCACGCGCTCCAAGCTGCTGGAGGTGTACTTCTTCCGGTGAGCTCGATTCGTACTTTCGCAGAGCTCGCGCTGACTCGCCTTGGAACAGCATGTGGCTTGCGCTCATCATCTCTGGTACGATTTCGATCCACTTACTCTGCGGAAGCAGTGCTTACACCCACCGAACAGGTGCACTCCACGGCCTCGTCTTCCTCCCCGTCGCGCTGTCGTTCTGGGGCGGCCAGGGGTACGCGCTCAGCAGCGAGGATGAGGACTGGATCGGAGCGGCAGTGGGGACGCGATACGATCACGAAGGTAGACTCTTCAGTACGCTTCCTCGCTGACCTTGGCCGATCTCGCAGTGTCGCTGACCCACCCGTCCCTTCGCAGTGGGCGACGACGACGACGACGACGAGAGTGGGGACGAGGATCGGTATTGATTCCGGGCAGTTGCCTGCGAATTTCAGATGCTGCATGTTGTACGACTCCATCGCGTCTTGGTTAACTTCGTCGCGGTCACTGAGGAGCTCCGGGGCCGGCGTCTTGCGGGCAGCGGAAGGCGGCTACCTATGATCGACGTACGTCTCGACCCGGGCACAAGACTCCCTGGGCGTTTCGCTTACTCCGCCTTTCAGCGTATACGCGCTCCATAAGCTGCGGGAGATGTATTCGCCGGTGCCCCAGACGGGGGTCCCCACGCTGAGCCCTCCACTCGAGCTCCACGCCCCGCAATTCACAGTCCGCGCACATCTCCCGGTCACTTCGGTTCCCTTCCCCCCTCCATCGACCTCAATCTCGCTCCAGTTCAAGCATGGCGTCGCCGCTCCCGAACATGGCCAGCGCCGAAGCTCGCCCTCGCACCATCGACCGCCCAGCGTACTTTGGCAGCCACATGGACCCCAGCGCTTCCCACGTCATCAATGGCTCTGGAGACCCGCTCAACGACCAAGTCAACACGGCTCGAAGGGCCGTCAAGCTTCCTCCCGGGATCGATCAGCCCGCGTTCACTAAGGCGATTGCAGCACTGCGAGCGGCTGTCGGAGACGAGTGGGTTGAGCTGAACGATGTTCCTCTGAACTCTGGTGCGTCTTAGATACCTGTGCGATCTTACTTGGTCTCACATTGACCACATAGGAAACTACGATGCCCCGCCGCTCTCCCACGAGTCCGTCGCGCCGCGCTTCTCTGCGAAGCTCGTTCTGATCCGATCCCTCCAGCCCGTACTACTTCCAGGACATCGACACCTTTGCGAGTTGTGGTGCTGTGTACCCTCTCGATACCGAGGATGTTGTCAAGGTGAGTGAATGTTCTGTGTATCCTGGAGGACGTCACTGACGGCCCCGTGATCAAGATCGTCAAGTGGGCGAATGAGACAGGCATCCCTCTGTGGCCCATCAGCATCGGTCGCAATGTGAGAGAGAAGCCATTGCTTTGATTTCGGCCCTGGTATTCACTGTTCTCTTCGTTTTGGCAGCTGGGATATGGCGGATCGGCGCCGCGAGTGGCTGGCTCGCTCATCGTCCACCTCGGCCGCCGGATGAACAAAGTCATCAGCGTTGACCCGGACAGCGCATCGTGTCTCCTCGAGCCAGGAGTCAGCTACTTTGACCTTTACGAACACCTCAACGCTGTCGGTCTTGGCGAGGCGCTTTGGGTCGTGAGTCGTGCCGCGGCGCGCGATGTCACGATGATACTGACTCACTTGATGGTGCAGGATGTTCCTGGTACGCTTTTTGAAGAATGATCGAGTACAGGAGCCGAGCTCATGCTTTCTTCACGTCAAGACCTGGGTGGAGGCTCTGGTGAGTCTGTCACAGGATCACACTTTGTCCCACTCGGCGTGCTTAATAAGCGTTCTCTGCAGTGATGGGAAACGCAATTGACCGTGGAGTGGGCTACACTCCCTACGTGAGCTACCAATCACTCTCCAGAATACCCGCGGTGTCATCGTGCTGACTGTCATTTGTAGGGAGGTAAGAGGCAGTCCCCTCGTGGCGCAGCCTCGCTGTTCCGCAAACTGATTGCGAGACGATACTGATCCCTTGTTGTTACCCTCAAAATTCAAGACCACTTTGCTCAGCACTGTGGCATGGAGATTGTCATGCCGAGTAAGCACTCGCTTGACTTCGGCTGCGTGAACAGCAAGTTGAGGCATCATCTTCAGCTGGAGAGGTTGTTCGCACTGGAATGATGGCGATGCCCGACTCTCAAACAGATCAGGCGTTTAAGTGGGTCATTTCAGCATTCCTGGTTTTTCGAGTCACACCTCGCCGACCTCGAGCCATACAGCTATGGGTTTGGCCCTTACATCGATGGTATGTTTACCCAGTCCAACCTGGGAATCGTCACCAAGATGGGCATGTGGGTATGTCTAGTGCTGGTACAGGGCCGGTGGCGCGCGCTGACGTCGTCGGCCACAAACAGCTCATGCCGTCACCGGGCGGCGCGATCCCCTTCATGGTCACGTTCCCCGAACACTCGGATTTGGAGGTACTCGTAAACATAATGCGCCCTTTGATGCTGAACAGGTTCGGCGAGTTCGACCCTTCCACCACACGAATGCTTAACGGTCGCGCTTCGCAGGCAGCTGCACAACATCCCAGGACTCAGGCTAGGGCTCTACGACACCGCAACGTATCAAACTCGCGAGGAAGCATTCCCAGGGATGTCCGGAAAGCCGATTACGCCGGAGATGGAGAAGGTGCGCCTCGAGACACTATCCAGCAGCTCCGCGCTCATGCGTCTTACAGGCCATGCTGAGGAAGCGAGGGGCGGCTGCATGGTATTTCTATGCAGCTGTGTATGGTCTGTGTCCAAGTCTGTTGGTCAAAGGAAAGACTCTGAACGATATTGGTGGCAGGTCCCGAGCACATGGCGAACCCGCACGTCGAGTTCCTCAAGGCGACGTTTTTGGCAGTTCCAGGTGCCAAATTCTACCTTCGTGAGGACGTTCCGGCGGATCACTGTGAGATGCATGTCTCAGTGCGAATATTGCCGCCAACTCACTCCTTGCGTGCTCGTAGACCTTCATGACCGTGCCAAGGTGTTTGCCGGAATTCCCACATTCAGGGAGCTGGACTGGCAGAAGTGGATCCCGAACTCCGGGACCATGTTTTTCTCGCCAATCAGTCCCGTTAACGGCGCAGACGCGCTTGCGCAAGTCGGTGAGCTTCACGTGGTGGTGTTCTGTCCCTCGCCCGCCCCGCTGAACTCTCGCACCCCAGACATTTGCAAGGCGAGATTCGATGAGTTTGGATTTGACCTATTCGACGTTCTCTATGTCGGTCCTCGCGAGCTCCACCACATTTGTTCGCCTCTCCACCGCCTCGTGCTCTCGCCAGCGGCCGACCGCTTACACAATTTTGCAGGCATCCTACTTTTTGACAAGACGGACGAGGAGCAGCGCCGCAAAGCCTTCAAGTGCATCCAAGTTCTCATCGAGGACCACGCGAAGCTCGGCTATGGAGGTGCGTTCCCCACCTCATCTGGCTCACTCGCCGCGCCGCGCGCACCGCCTGATCCTGGTCTGCCCGCACAGAGTACCGCACACACATTGCGCTTCAAGATCAGGTCATGGCAACTTATAACTACAACGATTCCTCGCTTCTCCGCCTTCACGAGAAGATGAAGGACTCCCTGGATCCAGCGGGCATAATGGCGCCCGGCCGATCGGGCATTTGGCCCGCCAAGTATCGCGGCAAGGGAGTCGAGATTGGGCTCCAACAGCACGCCACCACGCCGAACCCGGTCGTCGAACGCATCCTGAGGCAGCGGGCCAGCGCTCCGAAGAAGAAGACGTTCGGGACCGACGAGCTCGAGGCGAGGAAGCGCGCGCAAGGGTCGACGACACCTCTCAGGCTGTGAATGAAGAATCTCTATCTATATGAACGCCTTGTAGACGCGCCCGCCGAATGCGAAGTGCCGTCCGCGGACTTTTGAATCGGAGACCATAAACGTTCACGCACCTTCAGCTTTGTTCAGTGGCAGTTGCAGTGTCACTTAACGAATGTAGTTGCTCTATTGCGAGTGGAAAAGATTGAGGTACGGGGAACGAACACTACTCTACTCGCCGGGGCGCATCACGGCGTTCTTGGACGCCATGCGGAGACGCTTGCCGTAACGAATGAGAACGTAGGGTCCCGGAATGAATAGGACGGCGAGTCCGGCCAGAAGTGAAGTCGCACCAGGGGTACCGAGCTTGGTGTACACTGTTAGGCAGAAATCAGTAAGCTGAGGTGCGGGGTTGGAGGTGGAATGCGAACTCTGGATGCTGGTGACGGAGGCGTCAGTCGGCTACTTTCAGTGGGATGAGCGGAAACGCACGCGAACAATGGGAACCCGGCGCCAAAACCGGACCGCATCACCTGGAGAGTCACCAGCGTCAGAAGCACCGGCGGACTCGAGCGCGAAAGGACCATGCGCGTACAGTGTTGATGGACAAGGCGCTCGCAGCATTCATGAGGTAGGTATCAATGATGTATGTCATGCAGCCCATGAAGATGAACTAGCGGGTGATGACTATTCGTTAGCTCTGGTCGCGCAGGCGGCGGGTGTGAGCAGACGCACGAAGGTGCAGCTGCCCAGCAAACAGATGGCGAGGATTGGACTGGCGATGGAGATTGATGGGTACGAGGTCCAGGCGAGCCAGAATAGGGACCTGGATAGGAATGTCAGCGTGTATTGCAGTTCCTTGGTGGAAGATTCGAGCACGCACACTGCCAGCGCCGGCGCAGCAAACAGCATCGGCTGCAGTCGCACCTCTGGGGGAACCGGGTTCGGCGCGAGCTTACGCGCAAGTGTGCCATACTTGGGATTGAAGCTGAGAGATAGTCAGTGCAGGCTATGAGAGGCCGCCCTGGGCCAACGTACTAGAAGACATAGACACAGACGCCGATTGTACTGCCGGCCGCCATAGATAGAAAGACCATTCCGGCTTCTCCGGAGTTCAACCCATGCTGCTCAACGAAAATGATGGGGATCTGTGAAACCTGGAGCTTCAGCTTGGATTCGCAGTAGTGGATCCTGGTGGAGCGCCGCAAAAACGCACGGCTTCGAAACAAAGGTAAATTATGCCGCTGCGTGTGAAGCATTAGTCTGAAGTCTGACAAAAAGTCCGAAGCTTTGATATGTACTAGACGAAAGACACTTGAAATTAAAATTGGGCGGTTGGCGCTGGGATCAGTGGGTGGCAACATGGATGGCCGAAAGAGAACTTACTATAGAGGCTCATGGCAAGAAGCATGGGCTCTTCAATAAGCATTCTGATCGGCTTGAGCACGGTGCGTCCCAAAATCGCGGACAAAGTTTCAACCTCCTTCTTGTCCATTGCCGAGTGCCAGCGGTCCTGACGGAGTGGCGACAGGTTAGCAGTTTCTGCCACCGTAGAGTTGTATCCACACACGTCTCCAGTCTCTTTGCGGAGACGTTTGGCCTCGGTGTACAGGATGTATGGAACATAGGTCTCCGGGACTGTGTTGGGAGTCACGATGAGTCGCACTGAAAAGGCAGCTCCGCTCACTGAAGATGGTGATGAGAACGAGGCAGATGAAAGCAAAGATTGTCATGACCCTGAGATGGTCATCAGTGCGCGTTCGACTTCGAAACGAGGAGGCCGGACGCACCAGAAGATCCACCTGGTGCCGTCGATCTCAGCGTGATGTCTCCGTGCCATTGTAAACCAGATATCACTCACCTCCAGTCGACTCCACTAACGTACATGAATCCTGCGCACATGGGCGCAAGGGCGGGACCAGCAATCGGCCTAGACGAGGCTGTCAGCACGGCGTCCGCGGAGCTGACGAGGAAGGACTTCGCGACGACGTACATCAAGCTGAAGATCGCCATAGCATCTCCAATATGAACCATGTCCCACATGTCCGACAGCATTGCACCCGAGTTTGCGAGCGGTCTGCGAGGTGACCTTGTCAGCTCGACGTCGAGGAACGCGGAAGAGAGCGTACGCTGATGCGAAGCACCCGCCTGGAACAGACAACGTTACTACTCAATGCCCCAAGCTGGTTAACAAGACTTGCCTAACAGCCTGAAGACGAGGAGGGCCCCAATGTTCGGCGCTGCGAGGGTTGGCGTCAGCTCCGCCTCACTGCGCGCGAGAGACCTCCGCAGGTGCTCACACAGTGCGCATCCGATCTGGAAGCAAGAGTACGGAAAGAAGGCAGCTATGCAGCAGCTTCGCTTCAGCAGATGCACACTCAGCAGTAAGCGAGTCAAAAAGGACCGATGAAGATGATTCTGCGACCGTACCGCTCGCTGAGTGGTCCCCACAAGAGTGGACCCAGCATGTACCTGCGAGAGTCCGCAGTTTCAGCGCCGAGCAACTCCTAGACAGCACCCAGCGCGCACCCGACGACGAAAATGCTGATGGTGAGAATCCCGACTTCCTCTGATACGCCGAAGTGTGCGATGAACGCCGGTTCCAGGTTCGCAGGCGCAGAGGACGCGAAGGCTGAGGACGGGAGGAGGCGGTGAGCGTGACCGTGCCCGGCAAACGAGCCAGAACTTACTGGCGTTAAGCACGAGAGATCCTGAAAGCGCAGTGAGAAACCACCTGTAGTTGACCGACCACGAATGCGGGTCGAGGTGCTCGCGTCCCTTCAGAGTGACCAAGAACTCGTCGTCGTGGGCGGGCGGAGCACCTCCGGGCGCTGACTTGGCGTCCTTCGCTTTCTCCGAAACTCCAGCCTCCAAATCTTCTCCACCAGTAGCCACTGCGGTAGTCGTGGTCGAGGCCGAATCGATGTTGATGTTCTCCGCGACGGAGCGGGCGGCATCCTGTGGCAGCTCGATGGTGGTAGGCATCGGTGTGGCCGAGCAAGACGGCTGAAGTTGGCTGGAAGAAGGGAAGACTTAGGCCACGGGCCGTCTTAGTCAAAGGACCCGCGCAGAACGAGAAGGAGCGGGAGCACGTTTCGGCATCGCTGCTCGGACTTGTTCGGCGGCACTGCGCGTCGGATAGGGGCAGACACTCGTGGAGCTCCCTCTGAGCTCAAATCAAAGGCATTTTTTTTTCGCACTCGGTGGGTGTTGTTGAAAAACAGCGCGTGGCCCACGATGGTGGCGTTGCGAGCTGTGGACGCCCAGGTGCGCGCAACTCAGCGAGGAAGGACAGAAGGAGGTAGTCTAGCACGATCAAGCAGAAGCAGAAGCAACTTTTTAAGGCATTCGAAGTACACTTAGAGCCTTGAAAACAGTAGACCGCATTGCATCGACCTGCGAGACGTGAGTCGACTTGAGAAGCCAAGTGGAGCCCAAAGGTACACTGCATCAGCCTCAGATGATGTACCGAGGTCATGCTCATTTTAGTCTGAGAATTGACCAGAGGAGAGTCGCTGGTGAGGTATGTAACGCGGGTTTCGACATGAATGCGACCAGGAAGAGTTTCTGGTAGACTCGTCACATTGTTCCCCCTCGGCCAGATCAGTCAATCTCGACCCTGCGCCAGACGGACCACTGCTTGCCCGAGTGATTCCGCTCGACCTTCCTGCCCTCCTCCGTCTTGAGCTTGACAGCCTCCATCACCGCGCGCTCCCGTTCTCGCGAGAGCTCCGAGCCCTCGACGCCCTCGACGCCTTCTCCGCTCTCGAGACCGAGGTTGTCGATTTCGTCTTCGGTGAGCCGGTGGAACAGCGGGAACGGCTCGAGGTGGGACACCATCCAGGTGTGCAGGTCGGGCACGTCCGTGATGGTGTACAGGAGTCCCCCGGAGCGCAGCACGAACGCGTACTCGGCGAGAAGGGTGGGCCTGTACATCATGGTAAGAAGCTGAAACCAGGTGGGAGGCAAAGAAGCGCACGAGATGATCCGCGCCTTGTGCTTGCGAGCCTTAAAGTGGGGATCGGGGAAGAGGAAAAAGATCTTGGAAAGCTGTGGACGAGGTATGTCAATGCTCGTGGGCGGTGACAGCAGCTGAAATACGGACCTGCGCCTTGTCAAAGAAGCTGCGACAAGACGTCGATCAGTGCCAGCTCACGAGTCGCAGCGGTGCGATGAGCTCACTTCGGCAAGAACTTCATGGCGTTGCCTCGGAGTACGCTCACGTTTCCGTACGCGTATCCCGCAGGCGGCAGGAGCCCAGGGTTCGGTGCCGGAGCGTCCACCTTCGCGCGCTTCGCAGGCCCTTGCTCTGCGTCGCCGCCCTCGGCCGTCTCCTCTTCTTCCGGCTCCGGCAGATTGTCCGGGTCGATGCTCTTCGGGTTGAGCCGGAGCGCCTTGATCTTGTCGTCGACGTACTGCGTGACCTGGACGCGGATCTCGAGACCTGGGAACAGCGCCGGCAGTCAGCTCCGCCCCACATGCAGGCCCAAACTCGTAGATGAATCGCCACGCACCCATCATGAGCGTCTCTGGGAACAGCGGGGCGAGGTTGACGACGAGCCCTCCGAAGCCGCACCCGACGTCGGCGAACTCGACCCGCTTGCCCTTGCCAACGCCGCTCCCTTCGCCCTCGACCGTCGGCGGGTCAAAAAAGGTCGGGTAGTGCGTCGACCAGTCCATCGTGAACGGCGAGGTCGGGCTGCACGAGCCGGGTCAGCTTGCGCCTGCAGATCTTCGGACGAGCGCGCGGGGACGCACTACTCGAGCGAGTGGATGCTCAGCGGGTTCGCGTGCGCTCGTTGCCGGTAGAACTTTTTCTGTGGGATGCCGGGCAGAGGCGACGTGAGCTCGAGTCGTCGTGATCGCGCGCGCGAGGACTCACCCTGGGCATGCCCACCGTCGCGGCAGCCTCTCCGCCATGAGCGAGCATGTCAAAGTTCTTGCCGCTTGGGACTCCCTCGGGTCGCTTTCCCTTGCCCATCGTGTATTGGTGCGTTGGGAGCGAGGAGGAAGCGCGCGAGCCCGTCAATATTCCACTGACTTAATTTCATGTCGTATGGTTCGACCGGAGGGAGGCGGAGACCAACGGAGACGACCGACCACCACGTTCAACGGCACTCGTGCACAGGATCGGATCGGTCCATCCCAGTGTGACTCCATCCGCCGAGGTCGGACGGCAAGGTCGTGGAGAGTGAAACCAGGAGGCCCGCGCCGCTCTCTCACGCTTGTCAACAGCTGCGATGAACCAGCAGGACCGCCGTGAGCTGGCTCTCGGGACCGAACCGAGGCGTGGGTGCTCACCTGGACTTTCGCAGCGTCCTTCTACGACCTGCTGACCGACACGCCCTCGAGCGACACGCCGCTGAACGTGTTATTGCACGCCATCGACGCACGTCCTCCCCGATCTCGCGCCGGGCTCGCAGCTGACCGCGACCGTGACCGCAGAACCCACCGACGCACGGCGAGCACTCGCTCGACCACTCGTTCCCGCTCGGCCTGTCCGCCTTCCTCGAAAACCCGACCCACGCCCACTCGCCGCTGCAGCATGACCCGAGTTCGTCCACGACCGGCGCGGGCATGTCGATTGACAGCCTGCTTGCCGCGTCGCAGCAACTAGCCGCACCGGACCACGTCGGGGCTCGAGGCGCGAGTGGGAGCCGGAGCCGGAGAGACGGAAGCAACGGCGGCGACCACCGTGGCGGAGTGCCCAGCGGCCGAGCGCCGTGGAACCCTGGCTACCCACCCGTGGACGACTTTGCCGCCCAGCTGCAGCAGCTTGTCTCGCCCCAGCCGCCGACGCCGCGCCCGGACCTCGAGGTCGACCTAGCTGTGCACCCCGACCTCCAGCGCATGCAGCCGCCTCAGCTCCAACTTCATGCGCAGCCTCAACACCAGCCTTCTCCCCAACAACAACCCGACGAGCACCTCAAGAAGAAGCCAAAACCGAAACCGAAGCCCAAGCCGCCAGAGAAGAGCCTGTACCAGCCGGTCTCGGCGCTCGCGCTCGCGCCGGGCGTCAAGCGCAAGTGGGACGACGTCGGCGTCGACGAGCGGAGGGCGAAGATCCGCAAGGCGATCGAGGCGAACGCCATCACGGGGGGTGCCCTAAGTCCGACTTCGCTCAGCACCATCCTGTGCCTGCACGCGTCCGGTACATCCCACTTCGAGCTCGCGAGGTGGGGCTCGGCGCTGACGACTTTGCACTCGATGCAGCGGCCCAAAAGTCGTACGGGACGGAGAAGAGGTACCTGTGCCCACCACCGATGGTCCGGATCGAGGGCCCGATCAAGGCGCTCGCGCTCAAGCCGAAGCTCCAGATCACCGTGATGAGCGAAACGCGCGAGGCGCAGGTCAACGAGCGCGCGAGCGTCACTGAGCCGCACATGCGGGCCTTCTTCCGTGGCCTGCACGTCGGCGGCGCCACGGCCAAGGGCAAGTCGTTCGGGCTCGAGCTCACGCTGCACACCCCGCCCGAGCCGAGCAGGACGCACACGGAGCTCGAGCAGCTCGCGCTCGAGGGCCAGCCCGAGGGCCTCGCGCTCCCGCCCACGTTCGCCGCGTTCGAATCGTCGGACATCGCCGTCATCTCTAAGCCGAGCAAGAAGACGGCCAAGGCGCGCAACACGACGTCGTGCATCTTCGCCGGCTCGACGATCTGCCTGCACAACCGCATCAACTCGCAGACCGTCCGGACCAAGTACATGGCTGTCGAGGATGGCCAGTTGTGCGCGCGCCAGAGCCAGTGGACCGCATTCTCGATCCACGTCCTGCGCCGCGACGAGGACACCTTTTACCTCGCGTCGTCCAAGATTTCGAACGGCGAGCTCACCGTCACCTACGGCTCCGAGGTGCTCCTCACGGACCTCATGACCGGCATTTCGTCCGAGCCGCTCGTCGTGCGCAAGGTCGAGAAGAAGCGTGTCATGCTCGACGCCACTGGGCCCGTCTCGCAGCTTCAGAAGCTCGCGTTCTCGCGCGTCGCGGGCGGGCGCACGATGTACCTCTCCGCCGCGCCGGACGGCATGGACTCGCTCGGGAACGAGCTCAAGCAGTCGAGCACGCCCGCCGTGCCCGAAACGGGCAAGAAGCGCAAGCGCGAAGAGGACTACAACGACGAGGACCCGCCGACGAAGCCGATCCTCACCTACCAGTACCCGAAGAGCGTCGTTCCCGCCACCCTCGGTGGTGATCCAGAATCGCACGAGGTCGACGACCTGCACACTTGGACCGTGACCGGCATCAGTGCGTTACTTGCGGTTGGACGTTGGGGCGCCTCATGCTGACTTGCTTCCCTTGTAGACTCCTTCTCGTACTCGTACTTTGACGCCTTCGCTGGACCAGAACATACCCTCCCCACCGCCTGCATCACCCCCTTCCCCACCGTCTCGGCACCTCCAGAGTACCACGCTGCGACGCACTCGGTTTCGTTCAAGTAAGCTCCGCTCCCGGAACCCGCAGAGAAATCGATGCTGACCCAGTCCACTCTTGTGAGCGTCTCCAACTTTTTCTCCCTTCAAGCTGGGTCGAACAAGGTCGTGCCGCTCGAGGTCTGGGTCGGACCGATCGGACCGCTCAAGGTGCACGTCATCGAGGCTTCAGGAGCCATCAGGGAGCTTGAGATGGACTCGGACAACTCCAAGGACAGCGTGAGTGATTGTGCCTCCCCCGAAGCTGTACTCGCCGCCGACACCGTTCGCCTCGCAGCCCGACGACCAAGGCTCCCCAGCGCCCGAAGTCCCGGTCGAGTCGCTCCTCTCGATCGAGCTCCCTTCGATCGACGACATGATCAAGGCGTCTCGCCCGCCCGAGTTGTCCGACTCAACCTTCGAGGAGCTGCTCGCGGGCGCGCAGAGCGGCGGTTCGACCGACTTCCAAGTCCCCGCGGCGGGCCCGCACAGCCACTCGTTCCTCGACCGGTCGTACGCCGCGCTCGCCGACAGCCTCACCGTCTCCACAGACGTGCAGCACTACGGGCCCTCGAACAGCGAGCTCAACGTCACGAGCCATGCGCCGTTCGCGAGCACGTCGCGCGCGCTGCCGCTCCATGGCCCCACGACGCTGCACGACTCAGCGCCGACCCACGCTCAGACGGTCCTGCCCGCGCTCCCCGAACTTCCGCGCCCGGCCTCGCTCCCACTCATCTTCGTGCGCCCCTCGGACGGCATCGGCTACATGTCGCAGCGCTGGGTCGTCGCGGAGCAGGAACCCCTCGACGTCGCCGCGCTCCTCGACCGCTCCGTGAGTGGCTCCGGAAACGCCTCGTGGAACGTGCGGATTGTCTGAGGACGCGTGCTTTCTGGGGGAAGGCGAGGGTCCACGAGCGGCACGTGTGCACGCTTTTGGTAGGAGGTCGCAGCGCTGTTGCACTGTACTCGCGATGTGGCGGCCTCCTCAACGGCTTAAAGCTTGTGGATTCGCTCTTCAGCTCTGGTCAGCACAGGGAAGAAACGGCGCTCTGGTGCTCGACAAGATTAACGGATGTCGACAGTGCGGCGGGGGCGGTGCAGTGGCGTGCCTCAATGTGGCTGGCGCGCCCGCCAGGATCGTCGCCGATAGACGCGATCCAGATGCATGCAGCAGCAACTGCCGGCGGAGTCGGGCTGCCCTTCCGTGCCGGGAGGCCCGTGGAACACCAGCCTGGCGCGGGAGACGATGATAACTCTTCTCTTTCGCCCCATCCCTCGCCGCGAGAGCTGCGACTATGCGCTCCTTCGCCGCAATCGCGTTCGTGGCCGCCTGTGCCTCCGTCACCGTGGCTCAGACCTCGACAGTACGAATTCTTTTCGAACCAGGCAGCCCTCTGCGCTCAAGCTCAACTCGCAGGTCCCTGCTTGCGTACTCTCCTGCTACTCGGCGTCCCTCGCGAGCTCGTCATGTACCGCCACGGACCCCAAGTGCCTCTGCACTAGTGACGCCTTCAAATCCGCCGTCGGAACGTGCTTCACGACAACCTGTGTGCGCTTCTGGGCAGGCCCGCTGCAGGGCGAGCGCTGACTTTGAGAGCTCTGCAGACTTCGGCCGCGGACATCCAGGCGGGTGTCCAGTTTGGAGTGGCCCAATAGATCGGAAGAGCACACGTCTGAACTCCAGTCACCCG
>ERZ1463038.279-NODE-279-length-16601-cov-12.908135_pt1 | contig 16601 bp, 25 predicted proteins | sample MGYA00564479_ERZ1463038 | MGnify/ENA primary metagenome ERZ1463038 (study PRJEB39244, sample SAMEA3635134) | Helicobacter pylori | study: EMG produced TPA metagenomics assembly of PRJEB11511 data set (Assembly of a 5300-year-old Helicobacter pylori...
TTCAGACGTGTGCTCTTCCGATCTGTTCGTGCCGGCCACGGGCCTTTGGATGACTTTGGCAGCTGAAACCTCGACTTGCGCAGCATGCTCGCGTCTTCCTTGAGCCGCTCAAGGCAAAGCATCCGTGGATCAGCTACGCCGAGTGAGTATATCTTCGAGGCTCTGCAACTGGTGTAAGTGAGCGAGCGCTGATACCAAGGTCGCTTCGCAGCCTCTGGACCCTCGCTGGCGTCGTCGCCATTGAGGCGATGGGCGGGCCCGTTATTCCCTGGAAGGCTGGACGTACGGACTACATAGATGAGAGCAGCTGCGCGCCCAACGGGCGTCTTCCCGACGCGTCGCAGGCCGCGGACCACCTCCGCGACGTCTTTTACCGCATGGGCTTCAGTCAGTTGAGCTCCTTCCCTGGGTCCGATTCTCGTTCTGACGATCACGGAATCCATTAGATGACCAGGAGATTGTTGCCTTGAGTGGTGCCCACTCTCTCGGAGTGCGTTCGCCTGTTTGCTGATCAGGGTGGTGGCGTTCCGCTGACCCATGCCTACAGCGCTGTCACTCGGACCGGTCTGGTTTCGAAGGGCCTTGGGTTACTACCCCTACCAGGTTCAGTACCCAATACTACAAGGTGAGCTTCTCTTGCGCTGACAAGCCCTCAATCACGGCTTCTCATATCTCAAGCTGACGTTCGACCCCTCGCTCGTTCGCAGATGTTGACCAAGTTCAAGTGGGTCAAGAAGGAGTGGACCGGTCCATTTCAGTACAGGAACGATGATCTCGGAGAGGGTACGTCTTCAATTCTCTGCTTCCAGCTCCCGACCCAGCCTGACGTCGCCCGTTCTAAAAGAGCTCATGATGCTCCCAACCGATCTCGCATTGATCGAGGACCCCGCTTTCCGTCCATTTGTCGAGGCATACGCCGACGACAAGGACCTCTTCTTCGCCGACTTCTCCAAGGCGTTCAGCAAGCTTATCGAGCTCGGTGTCTCACGGAGCGAACGCCCGGTGAGTCCTGCTCAAGCTGCTGGACATCCTGGAGTGTATACTGACGTGCCGCTCCTTTCAGTACGAGGCTGCTCCTAAGAAGTCAGACCAGCCGGGCGCGCCGCACCAGGGCCAGTCCCTTGGTCGTGCGAAGCTTTGAGTAGTGCAACGCGAGAGATATCATAGAGGGTTGCAATTTGGCACGTTAGATGTGCTCCGGAGCTCGACATGGTTCCAGCTCGACTCTCGATTGTGTTCTTCGTTATTGTGCATGTGCAAGAGATTGTTAGGAGTCGTTCTGGCAAAGGGGACCAGCTGCTGGACGCAGTGTGCTTTCCCTTACGCGCCACACGCTCGCGCCCCAGTCGGAGCGTCTCTTCACAATCAGGAGCAACGATGAGCAGTCTCCCCACCTCTTCTCTACCCTCAACGCGTACGTCGCACTGCTGCCCCACCTGGCGACGCCGCTCCCTGACATGAGTTTACCCCCGCAGCCAAGCTGTCGGGTTCAGGTCAGTGCAAACGGTAGCCGCTGGACTGCCAGTGGCTTGGTCTGACAACTGGTCCCCACTAGCACCACCAGGCGCCCTCAGCCTGCTCTCGCTCCCGCTCGAGCTCCTCAGCATCATCGGGCACCATGTGGCGCCGGAGGGCGGGCGGGCCGTCGGCGCGCTTCGTTGCTCATCAAAGTCTCTCCTGGGCGTCTTCAACTCGATCCTCTTCTCGCGAATCCACGTCACGCGCGACGAAGAGCACTCGGACGCGCTGCTGGCCGCGCTCGCGTGGGGCGCCGGCGGGTTCAGGGAGCACGTTCGCGGCGTCAGGTGGGACGTCACGATGGACCCCTGCGCGACGTACGCATTCGTGGTCGCGACGCTGCCGAATCTCCGCCACCTCGACCTCCGCGGCGTCAAGGCGCCGGAAAACGACGCCGACGGCCTCCTCGTGCAGGACCCCATCCCGATCGACATTGTGAGCGTCCTGCCGAAGATGATCCACCTCGAGTCCCTCCACGTCGAGAAGCTCGAGATCATCGAGCGTCGGGGCATTCACGTGTGGGCTCCGACGATCACGGACCTCCACCTCGACGACTGTCTGGGCGCGTCGAGGCCGTTCTTCGGCCAGAATCGCCTCAGGTCCGCGACACTCTTCCTACCTCAGAAGGAGGCCAAGCTCATACAGTGAGATTCGCGTTCGGAGAGCAGCCGAGAGCTGGCGCTGACCCGCGACGTTCGCCGCAGGTCGTTCCGAGCACTCGCGTTTCTGGAGGGCGCCCTGCCAACAGTCACCTCCGTGATCCTTCGGTGGTCGAAGATTACTGCTCGTGACCACAACTATGATCCACTTTTCGAACTGGTGCGCCGCGTGCTCACGGTGGCGGCGGCTGTCGCTAACTTGCCCTGACTTCTGCAGGACCCAACGACGTTCCCGCTTCAAAAGTTCCACCTCGTCGGCACCCCATCGCTCTTCCTCTCGTCTCCCCCACTCGGTCACGCAACCGGCATCTTCATAGAGCTTCTGCAGTACCTCGGGCGATCGGACATCGAGGAGCTGTCGCTCCCGCTACGACCCGTGTTCGTATACGATCTTAGCTGGGCGGCCCTTCAGATGCCGAGTCTTCGGCGGCTCGTGCTGGTGTGCCAGTCCAGCACCGAGGGGCTCAAGGACGTCTTCACGCAGGTACGTCGTTTCCGTCTCGCGTGCTCCCTGACCGCGCACAAGCTCACGCCTAGCCGGCTTTGACAGGAGACCTACACGCCCTTGATCCGATTCCTCGCCTCGTTCCCCGCGCTCACCTCGCTCCACCTCCGCGGCTGGCTCGACCTCTCGGGCGTCGAGACGCTCGGCCGCCTCTCGCCCGCCGAGCGCGCGCGCGACCATGTCTGCGTCGTCGGCCTGCTCGCGTTCCTGCGCGAGTCGCATGTCATCGAGCTCCGCTTCTCGTACTCGGAGGGGTACCTTGCCGAGAGCGACCAAGTGCCGGTCGAGTGCGTCTTTGATCGCTGGGGCGACGGCGAGTGGCAGGGCAGGGTCGCGACCATTTTTTGATTTTCCTGCATGCCGTTTGAACGTAATATTCATCCTCAAGCCCGATGAAAAGCCTGGCCGCCGGATCATGCCCAAAAGTCGTGAGGCGGACATGAAAGCCGCTCGATCGCCTAGCTTTCGCAAATAGCGCATCCTCCGCCCAGCCGATCAACAACACAGGTGGATAGATGATATAGAGATAGAGCCGATCAACAACACAGGTGGATAGATGATATAGAGATAGATTAGGACTGGTGTGCGGGTACACTCAAGCGTGAAAACTCCGCGGCAGGGTGGCTAGCCCTCAAGCAGCCGGTGCTCCGTCGCGCCTTCACTCCCCCGCGCTCTCCTCCACAGTTCTTCGTCTTCTCAGTCGCGCCGCTCTCCACCGTGGCCCCACCATCGACGCGTCGTGTCGTCGCCCTCGGGACCGATGCCCTCGAACGAGCGCATGGCGGTCCACTGCGAGCGGGCGAGCCGTTCGCGCTCTCTCGCCGGGTCGACCGTCGACGGACGAAGGTCGCTCCTTGGCTGGTAAATCTGTGGCGAGTCTTGACTCCGCGCGTGGCTGAGCGACGGCGAGTCGAACGGGCGGTACGGCGGTGGCGCGAGACTGAACGGCTGCGGCTGACGAGTGGGCGCGATGCGCGAGTAGTGGTAGTCGGGCTCGAGCGAAGACGAGAGCGAGCGTAGGTGCGTCGGGCGCGTTGATGGCCACGAGCCGACGGGCGACTGAGGCGGTGTTGGCGGGCGGCGGTGCGCCTGCGACGGGATCGGTATTGGGCGCGAGAAGGCAAACTCGCTCGACGGGTGCTCGAACTGCGGCGACGGTGGCGGCGAGTCTTCGTACGAGCGCTGAGAAACGACTGGGTGGCCCATCGCGGACGTCGACGCGTTGCTGCTGGCACCGCCTCGCATGCGTTCGAGCAGTGCGAAGCCGCGCTCGCGGCTCGTCGGGTCCTCCCACGCCGACGTGCGCGCTGACTGGTCCGTGATGAGAGCTGGAGCCGACGTGTCTCTCCTCGCGCGGTTCTCGTCGCTCGGTTCGCCGCGCCAGACGTCGGGCGAGAGCTGCAGCGCGGCCGCGAGGGCTTCGAGGCGCGCGAGCCGGGCCTCCGCGGGCGACGAGTGCGCGGGCGAGGGCGGTGGCGTGGCTGCTTCCAGGGCGGTGGCGAGTACTTTCCAGGCGCTAGCATTCGCGGGTGAATCAAGGGTCAGCTGCTGGCTGGCTTGGACCGCGTGCGGGGGCCCGAGGGCTGAGGCTGTGGGGTTGGAATGCGACTGACCTGCGGCGGTCCTCGCGCTCCGTTTCCTGCTCGTCGGCGAGCGCAGTGAAGCCCTTTTTGCGGAGCTCGAGCATGCGGGCCGCGACAAACGCGTCGGCGAGCGAGGACCACTCGCGCGAGTAGACCGGCGGCGTGTCCGACTCGGCGCGGCACAGCGGGCAGTTGAGTGAGAGGCAGGTCTGGTGCCAGGTGAGGATGCAACTGCACAGGTCCAATGGGCGTGGTCAGCTCTGCGTCGCCAGCTCCGGGCGCCGTCACGTGAACGGGCAGGGCACACTCACAGCGAGCAGAAGCGGTGCCCACACTCGAGGACCGAAGGCTCAAGGAATGTTTCCATGCAAACGCCGCACTCAAGCTCAGAGACGAGGTTCAGCCGCGGCGAGTGATGGCGCACGGGCGAGTGCGTCCCGGCGGCGGTCATGCTGGCAGTCGGGTGAGGGAGCGTAGGTCGTTAACGAGAGTCGAGGGCGGCTGGGATTAGGTTCCGTGTAGCGCAGTGTCCGTCAAAGGAAGGCGAAAAGGATGAGCGTGCGTATGGCGAGAAGGAGAGCCGCAGCTTGTGCTCTCGGCTGAAAGTGTTCGGCGCGACGCCTTCGCGCGCAGACCCTCTCGATCGCCCTCGCTCGTGCCCACAAATCTAATGCGCAGAGAATCTTGGCCGCACCTCCGCACTCGGACCGGACTTCCAGCGGCCGTATGCCGCCAGTCTGGACCACGGCCTGAGCGGAAGATGACTCGGAGCTCGAGCCTGCCCTTCTCTGCCGGCCTGATCTCGACCCAGCGGCTTGGTCCCATGACTTGGGGCGGGCGCAGAAGCTCCGATCGTCGTAGAGGCAGTGGCTGCGGAACATACGCACAAAGGGCTCTGGGCGACGACGCCCGGGTCAGCGCCGCTCCTCCGAGTTGACTCGGAAGCGACCAGGGAATCCCGAGGAGCGAGCGTTTGAACGCCGAAGTTTGGATCTTTTGGCGGTATTTGTACACGCATGACTGTCCCTTGAGCTGGGCGATTCGGCCTCTGGCGTTAGTCAAAGGTGCGGTGCGACAACGAGTCACCGATCGGCGGCGCCTCGCTATTCACTGGTAGAGGTGCGTCAGTCGTAATCGGCTCGCCCAACTTATTCATCTTACAACATTGAACGCAATTATCAACCGGGCACACTCACAGCCTTCTGCACGGCCGCTTGCGAAGCGCACCGGCGCAAGAGTCTCGACGGCCGCGTCAACCGATATCAACCTCTCTTGCACAGTCAATGGCTCTCTCGTCAACTTTGATCCAGCCTGAGGCCTGGGTGCGAGCGGGTTCGAGCGAGATGAATGTTCTGCGGCATCAGCTGAACTCTCGAGCTTGCTCGAGCAGTGGTAGTTAGCCCGAAGCTCAGTGAGTGACCTGTCCTAAGAACTGAAAACTAACTACACCGGTATAAACTGATCGCTGAGTATGTTTTTCGTCGTCTTGAGCCGTCTCTCCATTGAACATCCTGAAACCTCCCGGGCAACAGCTCTCTACAGTCCATGAACCAGGTACCGAGTTCCAAGGAATTTGCTTTCAGCTGTCAATGTATTCGTAGCTCCCGGGCCTGTGGTGGCGTCTATTCGGTGAGGCTCTATTAGAGTGGGTGGCGTTTAGATGGAGTTGCGAAGGTTGTGGCGGAGACAATGAGACGGAAAGGAGTGGAGAAAGAAATCAGAGAGAGAGATTCGAGAGAGAGAAGGGGAAGTGATCAGGCGAGGTCACGAGCCGGCGCGTTCTCGTGGTGCTTCTCGTCGGTTTCGGGCTTGAGTGCGCCGTGTCGAGCCTGCTCCCCGCCGTACGGCTCCCAGTTGGCGGAGTTCCACGCCTTGACGTTTGAGAGGTACATCTCGTCAATTTGCGGGATACTGTAAGAGATAAGTGCAGTAAGCTTCCGAGGTGGAGGTGAGATGAGGCAAGAGGCGCACCTCAGTCCCTTTGTCTGCGCGCGATGAGGGCGGACGTCAGCGGTGCTCGTAGAAAGTTCTGATTCCGGAGAAAAGGTGACCTACCTCGGGACAGAAGACGTATGTAAGACCAGTAAATAAGACGATGGCGCCTGCCCACTGTTCGCAGTGCAAATTATCAGCGTATGAAACTGGGAGCGTTGCCCGGGACGTGCCACAAAGGTCTACGTAGCCGAATGTCAGCATGTGAGCAGAACAGATTGAAAGTGAGATCTCTCACAATCTTGGCCTGCAGGTTCCCGTAGCCAGCGTCGGTAATGTACGGTGTGATCATGGCGAGGAGCCAGTTCTGTCGGGGAAGTCAGGTCAGCGTCGATCCACTGCCTCGAGAAGTGAACTTACGTTGAGCCAGTTAGAACCAGTGGCCCACGCAACACAATACGGGGCCATCTTCAGGGGGAACTGCTCTGCCGCCACGACCCATCCGAGAGGTCTGTTACAAGCGGGTGGTCAGCTTTGTGCGAGGAGCTCTTGGGCACTCCCAGACCGCAGGCGACTAACCCCCAGGTAGATGCGAATCCAGCGATGAAGATGCAGCTGTCAAATGATTAATGATAAGTGAAATTCCTACAATCTACTAAAAGGAAAGCCAAGACGCACCTGAAGGCGATGAGGATTTTGCCTGCTACTTTTCCGTCGGGATCTGTTTGTTGCGCGTCGCAATTCAGCAGTCGAGCTATGGTGGCGCCACAGAAAGCGTCCATAACGTACAGGCAGTACCAAGGGAGCCAGCGACGATCTGGCCCACGAACATGATGGCAGATCCGATGAAGAGAGACTTGCGACGTCCGAGGTGCTCGACGGCCCAGAGTCCCGGGAAGGTCGTGATGACGTTGACGGCCGAAAGAATGACCTGAATCTTGAACGAGTCCGTAATTCCGGCGCTGGAGAAGAACTTGACGCCGTAACTGAAGAAGAAGTTGACCTGGAAAAGGCGGATCAGACACTGATTTGACGAGGGGACCCTCGCGGGGGACGCACGCCGGTCCACTGCTGACCAGCCTGGATCATGATCCCGATGAGAGTACGATAGCGCATGCTGCGCGGCATAAGGATGAGCCGCGATCGTACAAGAAATTTGTGGGGAGACGTACCGGTCCTCGGACTTGAAGCATGACAGGTAGCCTGCTCCTTCCGCCGACTGCTCCACTTGAATACCGTGCAGGATGGTCTGAAGCTCCTCCTCGAGCTCCTCGTCGCCGACTGGAAGGCCGCGCAAGCGGCCCAAGTTCTTGCGAGCCGTGTCGACGTCTCCCTTCTCGAGGTAGTAACGTGGCGATTCGGGGCAGGCGGCGATTCCACCGAGGTAAAGCACCGCGAAAGCCATCGACAGCGAGACGGGAACTCGCCATTGGCTCGACTACAGATTCAGGGTATCAGCAAGGCGGAATAACTCTCGCCGAGGAGCGAGACGAGACGCACGCCGTGGTACCAGCGCGAGTTGTAGTTGACGACGTTGGACAGGAAGATTCCGAGAGTGCACGCAAGCTGGAAAGTGGACGAGATCATGCCCCGAAGGTGACGCGGGGAGCACTGGGAAATTGAGATGAGTACCACGCTCCGCAATTGGCACCAGCAGCCATTGCTCACCTCAGCCTGGAACGCGGGCGCTGCAAGTGTGCTCATTCAGCTGAAAGTCTCGTTTTGTCTTAAGAATTCCCCAATCTTACCCAACATCGACATGGATCCGACTCCAAAACCGGCAATGAAGCGACCCTGATGGAACGCCGTCAGTAACGCCGCCGAGTGCCTACCAAGCGACCAAGCGGACATACAGCCAAGATCTGCCCCCACTGGTGGAAAGTTGCGGTCTCAATGGCGACTCCCTGATCCCATTTTATTGTCAGTTCTGAACCAATGACTGGCAGAACAGCAAAGTTCAACGCACAATCAGGAAGATGAAGAGCCTGTCGCCAGTCGCGTGTCAGAACGGAGCAAACAGTGGACAAAACAGCACATTTTGACGCACGAGATGATGGTCGCTTTCTTCGTTCCAACCCCACTCTTGATCTTGCCGGCGATGAGGGAGCCAAACTGCAAGCCGGTTAGCTTCGTATCCACGCCACGCCAATCAAAAATCCAACGCACAAGCGCTCCCAGGCCCATGAAAGAGGTGATAAGTGCTTGACGAGTGGTCGGAATCGAGTATCCACTCTTCGCCGTGGGATCTAACTCGCCGAAGCGCTGTAAATCTGCGAACGGCGCCGAACAGTCAGCTTTGGAAGGAGAAACCTGAGTCAGAAGGCCCACAGTCGACCTGGTTAATCAATCCTGAGATGACTCCCGACTCCCATCCGAAGAGAAGTCTGCGAGGACGACGGTCAGCGCACAGGATTCACGGGGCAGGGCACGCGCGATGGCGAGGGCGGTAGCACTCTCCGAAGCACAACAAGGACAACGCACCCAGAGAAACTCTGGAAGAGACACAGAAAAACCACAAAGGGGGGAGCCCTGTCCTTCTTCCGGCCTTCGGGGTGGTCGCCGTGGTGCAGGGACGCAGCATGCGACGTGGGATTCGAGGCGCTGGGGGTAGTTTGCTCGGATTTTTCGGTGTCCATGTCGGTTCCGGGTGAGGTGTGTGGAGCGAGAGAATGAAGGAGGAGCCCGAGCTGGGGCTTAAAACCTGCGAGCCGGAGAAGAAGGAATCGATCCGCTCGTCGCGCTCGCGGCGCAGTCCTCGGTGTCGACTCCTGCCGCACCCCCAGACGACTTCTGACAACCCCGCGAGCGAACTTGAAGCCTGCCGTTGTCGGATAATTGCTCTGCTACACCTCTGCAGCCAGGAGTGCGTCAGCACCCAGTCTTCCACCGAGTCGAGTCCGTCCGACGCGCGCGAGCAACAGCCCCCCCGCCTCGTCGCGCCAACCGCGGGACCCCAGCCTCGGACGCGAGGGATCGATGGAAGAGGCAGGACAGGAACGCGAAGGTGGGAGACGAGTGGAGACGCGAGGGGAGCCCTGGAGACGTCCTGCAGCCCCGTGACCCCGCCGGGAGCCCGCTGCCTCGACGTCGCCGCGTGCGACGTCGACGAAAGCGGCACAGTCGGCGCCGGTAGCCGCTCGTCGGGCTCCTGGAACGTAATATTGATGACTTTCAGCGTAATGTGTGGTCCGGCACCGGAGTCTGTACGCAAGTATGGCCGAGTTAGCGAGGGAGGGCTCGATGGTCCGTGTCAGCTTGAAACGCACCTCTGCGCCGCCCAAAACTGGCTCGACACCATTCATAAAGCCAGCGATGTATGCTTATACCTCAGTGTACATTCCGAGGTGCTCACTTGCCCCGGAAACAGTGAGCGTCGCCCGTCGCCCGAGCTTCGCGAAAGGAGGTGGCGGCTCGCGAGCTCGGTCGAGGTGGAGAGGGAATCGGGGAAGGCGCGGGGTACTGGGGGAGCAAGATGTGGCTGAGAGATCGATCTTGAGCCATTACTGTGGCGTCGGTGTGGTGGCGAGGGAGGGAGGCCAGAGTGACGGTGTACCACCAGTTGGCTGGCGAGATGTGGTGCGCGGGGCTGCCAGTTATCAGCTTGAGTGCGACGGCACCAATTGGACTGGAGCCCAACGGGAGTCAGTATTTCTGGACGCGAAAGGTAGAGGAAGAAATGTGCTCGCCATGAATCCCCGCGTCGGGTCCCCACCTGGGCCACCTGCTTCCTCGGCGTCAGTTTGATGCACCAGCGCCTGAAACGCGCGGTAGATGGTACTTTCCTCCACCCACTTGTATGCATGAGACCGCACGGAAGTACTTTGCTGAGGTGTGAGCGCCTTTCGAGGCCGTGGGGCGAAGACGATGTCGAGCCGCGGGCGTTCCAACTTCCGGCGTCGACCGGGCAGTGCCAGTCAGGACCTAGGCGCCCACTCTATCAGGGGCACCGGAAATAGTATGTGCTGCCTTTAAGCAGGTTGTTCACGAGAGCTCCACCGATCTGTAGCGTGCGGGGGATCTCGCGGGGCGAATCTGGGGCAGCTTGGAGGTTAGCCTCAGCTCCAAGTGGCGCGATGCAGGAGCTCTTACGTGTCCAACCTCGACTCTCCGTGTTGACGCGTTGACGACGTGGCGAGAGAGAAAGGAGAGCACGACCAATCCCGGGTGGTCACGCTGACGGGGCGGGTCCCGGGCCGCGCCTCCGGTTTGACATGTTCTCGAGGACAAGGACGCAGAGAAACCATCGTTCACACACAGTATGTAGAGACGAATTACACCGTGCACAAATTTACGGAGGAGTGAAGCGGCGAGGCGAAAGAATCAAGCGTGCGGTCCTGTCGGGCCCGCTCCCAGAGTCACTGCCTAGAGCTTCTTGTTGACGCTCGCGGCGGCCGAGTTGATCGAGTCCTGAGCAGAAGCTGCCGCACTGTCGACCTCCTTGCTCGCCGCCGAGCCGAGCGCGCTCACGTCCTTCTGCACGTCCTGCGAGCGTGCGAAGCGGCTGTCAGCGGTGGCGAATCTCGCGCGAAAGGGAGCGAACGTACGGCGAGGGAGGCAGCAGCGGTGTTCTTCGTCAGGTCCGCCTGCTTGGAAAGGTCCGACGTGGCCGAGGTCGCGGACGCGTCGAGCTTCTTGCCGACATCGGAGGCGGTGGCCGCGGTGGCGTTCGCGGTCTCCGTCGCCTTCTGCTGGCCTCCAGCGACGATGCTGCAAGATTCATGTGAGAAAGGGAAAGGAAGACGTCGTGAACAGGAACACGCACCTCTGAGCGGTCCCGAGAGCTTGAGCAGCGAGCGACCTCGCCTGGTCGACGTAGCCGACGGGCTTGCCCTCCTCGTGGCTCGCCTTGGCATCTCCGACGATGCTGCAATATAAAAATATCTATGTTGAGCAAGCGTGGTACTTCTAAGCGCACCACCCTGGGAAAGGAGAGCCTACCTCTGCGCCGTTCCGATGGCTTGCGCGGCGAGTCCGCGGGCCTGCTCGACGTATCCGACCGGCTTCTGCTGGTCGTGGCTGGCCTGCGCATCGCCCGCGACTTCCTTCGTCTTGTCCGAGGCTCCGGCGACGACTCTGCGTGAGACAGGAATATCCAAAGGATCAGCGTCCGCTCGGTGAGGCGACGATAACGGCACAGCAGAGGAGGAAAGACGCACCCTTGAGCGGTGGCGAGAATGTTGGCGGCGAGGCCCTTGCCCTCGTTGATGAGCTCTCCGAGGGTGTGCGCTCCGTGCTCGCCCTGCTTGTCGTGCGCGGCCGAGTCGACCGACGCGGCGGGCTTGGCTGCTCCAATTCCAGCGACTCCCTGTTCGGTTTGTGGTCGGATATGGTGCGAGGTGACGAGAATCGAGGTGGCGTGAATGGGAAAAAGAGACGGATGACGCGACGTCAGTACGAGGTCGTGCGAGCGTGCAACCCTCCGGCAGCGAGGTGCGCACCTTGGCGTAGTCAATGCTGTGCGACGCGAGCGTCTTGCCCTGGTCGAGGAGGGTCTGCTCGCCAACTTTGCCGTCCGTGGCGTTGCCGATCTTGTTGGAGATGGTCTCGTTGGTCGACACTGGCAACGAATGGCGTCAGTTCTGGCACTGCGAGCGCAGGGAGCACACTGACTGCTTCAATGGGGGGACTTAGGGTGGTTCTGAGAGTGCTTGTGAGACGATGAGAGGTCGAGGTTGGGGTTGAAGGAAGACAGCCGAGTCCAAGTTGCGCGTGGGATCTGCCGCCTGCGGCATGACGCGGGTGCTCGCAGGGTCCGAGCTCAGCACCGCCCCACATGAATTGCTCAGCGAGCCGCTCAAACTCTTCGTCCTTCTGCTCGCTCACGTCTCCACCAGTCCTCGACATCCTCGACAGGATGCAGCTCGCCACGCTCCCACCGCCGCCTCCGCTCGCGACGTCGTCCGTGTTCGCGGCCAAAGAGCGGCCTGCACACGCAATCCCGATGTCCATCATCAATCGACCCTTGCCCTCAGCACTGGAAGAGAGTAAAGTGCTGTCCTTTATGGACGGAATACAGGTAGGGCTCACGTCACCCTGGGGCCTGGGAGCGCCGCGCATCGCACCGGGCGAGCTCAGCTGACCTCACCCGCCCCGCAAACGCAGGCTGGCGACGAGTTCACTCCCATCGAGGTCCTTCGCTGCGTCACTCCAGATGGCCTCAAGTACTACTTTGCATTCGGCGGATGCCATCGGTGCGTGCTCCCACTGCTGGTCCGATGAACGGAGGCTGACAGACTCGTGTGGTGTGGGGCAGGTTCGAGGCTCACAAGCGACTCAAGAGCGAGACGATTCGGGGAGTGATCATCGACGTACCGCCGAGCTCGATCCGGCTGTACCTCGGGGCGAGCTGCCCGTTCTGAAGAGCCGCAGAAGGCTGGAGCTGGAGCGTCGTCGTTGGTGCGGGGACGCCGCGGACTCAGAGTGGGTATATCATGTCGGAGGAGGTGTCTGTTTGTTTGTACGTGTACACGTTCGCTTCTTGTAAGCTGTCATTCCGACGAGCCGAAACCTTGGGGGTTGGCGCGATACGATGAGCTGCGACGCAACGACTGGCGCTACAAGATGCCCAGAGTGACCTCAAACACGAGGTCATGTCAAGCCACGAATTAGAGACACGAAAGCTGCTTGCTGGTAGAAGAGGGTATCATTCGCATTGCAGTGTTCGGAAGGGAGATTGCGAAGTGCGAGGTTGCGAAGGGGGGCTGAGCAAGCAGGCCTTGGGGATGAAGAGTGTCTGCTAGTGTCTGTGGAGCGGTTTCTGCCAGATGCACCTAGTAGATGGTGATGCGCGGCGCGGCACTGAGGAACGGCGCGGCTCCGAGCGAGCCCGTCTGCGTCTCCGTGACCTGGAGGTCTGGAGTCAAAGACTGGGGTAAGTATCTATATCGTGTGATTCAGACGAGAAGCACTGACTGGCAACCCATGCAGTAGAGCCGTCCGCGCTGAAGAGGGGCGGGATCCTGAGCCAGGTGTCAATCACGTCGCCACCGTCGGGGAAGGTGAGGAGCGCCGCCATCTGGTACGAGGAACTCGCGCGTGAGTAGATGAAAACTGACCATGTACAAGGGGCTCACCGTGAAATTGTTATCGTTGCGAGTCACCCGGCCGTCGAACGTGATGAACTGAACCGCGACGGACGTCGTCTGCGCGACGTCGGTTGAGACGGCCTGATACTGGAAGTGGATTGCGGAGCCGGGAGCGTAGTGCGTGTCTCCAGCGGGACTGATGACAGACCCCGATGGGCCGGCGTCACGAGTGCTGAGGGTGGTCGGGAGCGCTGAGACAGTGGTGGCGATGGCCGCGAAGGCGAGGACGGGGTTGAAGTGCATGGCTGGGTTGGGGTTTGCTGGACTGGGTGGCGCGGTGAGATTAAAGTTTCTTTTTGAGGCTGAGAGTCTTGAAGAGGAAGGAGAGAAGCAAGATGCTGAGCGTTAAGTAGTACGCGGGTCGTCGCGCGGCGCGGATGCTCTGTCATCTCGCACCTTCCCTCGCCCGAGGTCTCAATTTGCCACCAGCTCGGGGATACCGCAAAGCTCTTGTATCAGTAGCGTAATGCCCAGCCAAGTGTCGATCACTGACCGCACCGCGCGTCTGCCGAGCTGGCGGCGCTTGTGGGCAGGGGCGGTGCTCGCGCTCGTACTCGGCTCCTCGCGCCTTTCGCAGGACCGACGTGTGCTCCATTTAGGTCTGCCCTTCTGAGCTCTGAAATCACGTAGGACTTAGAAGGCGTCATAGCCAAGCCGGCGCACCGGCCGAACCCTCGCCGCCATAGGCAGGGGCGTCGGAGAAGTCGGCGCGTCCGGTCAAGCTCGGAGGTTCGGCGCTGGCGTCGGCTTTGGCGGCCAGAAATGAAGCTGAAGTAGTTTAGATGTGTGTGGTGGATCCTCGGCTGTTGGAAGTGTCGCTCTGGGAAAGTCAAGACGAGCTCCGACGTCTCGTATCGACGAAGGTCATTTGTGGGAGCTTATGCCGTCCTTTGCAAGTCATACTTGCTCACGACTAGTCTTACGATATCGCTCCACTCGGTCATAGCTCCCATTCCTGCATTCAATTCAATCAGCTCGAAGACCCGGCACCGCGGAGCACTCGGGGCCCTCACCGACATCGCCGCACGCGAGCGTTTTGCCGATTGGGCCATGGACCTCGTACCCGAGATCCTCTTGCACCATCTTGAGCTGCTTCGCGGTGAGCGGGTGCGAGAACATGTGCGTGTTCATCGCGGGAAATACGAGCACGGGGACGAAGGACGGCAGCGCCCGGAGGAGGGACGTCTGCCGTGGACACGGATTAGCGCAAGCCACGGATGGTGCAGACGGACGGAGTTACGAGAATGTTGTCACAGATGCCGTGGGTGATCTTGGCAAGCGTGTTGGCGGAGCAGGGTGCGATGAGCACAACGTCGGCCCAGCGTCGCAGCTGGACGGACTCGGGTAGTCAGCTCAAGCGCGATTCGCCCTTGCGAATACCCAGCTCACCTCAATGTGAAGAATCGGGTCCCCAATCTTCTTGAACCCCTGCAGCTGTCAAGGTTGGCGGCCAAGACGGACCTTCGCGGCGCGGCGACGCACCTCCCACTCTTCCGCGTCGGTCCAGACCTTGACTCTTCTCTCATGCTCCTTTTCGAGCTCCACCTTGTCGTAAAAGTGCATCGAAGGCCCGGTCGCGACGACCTGCACATCCACTCGGTCGTACTGCCCAGCAGCGGTGATGTCAGCACGCGGCGGTGGGGTCGCGCAGGCGACGCGCGCACCTTGAGCAGCTCGCGGACGATGAGGGGCGCCTTGATGCTAGCGACGCTGCCGCTGGTCGCAAGCAGGACGTGCAGGTGCCGCTGTGGGTATTCCTTTGGGTGTCGCTCCTCGTCGCCGCTCGCGCCGAGGCCGTTCGGCAGGAGCGTCGCGATCAGGTCCTTGAGTGCACTGGGCAGCTCTAACGACATCGTGCTGTCCTGCTGTTATTCGAAGGGGTTAAAGGGAGAGAGCGCATCGTCGAAAGCACGCGTGAGGAAATGCATCCAAAACGTTTTCGAAGGAAACACTTGACACAACTCAAGGTGAAGGTGCTCAGCGCCCGCCTCACCGCGTACTCAGATGTGTAAGTACACATTCTTGGACTCCTTGCAGCATGCAAACTGACGCCTGGACATAGCTGGCTTCAACTTCCCGAGCAGCGGCGGGTTCAACTTTGGACAAACGCCGGGAGGTGCGCAACTGTGACTCGTGCGCGCCACGCGCCTCATGCTCACCCGGTTCTTCTGCAGCTGGAGCACCGCCGGCGTCGGCGACTCCGTCTCTGTTCAGTGCCACGTCAGCTCCCGCGCCCTCCGCGCCAGGCTCGCTCTTCGGCGGCGCTGCGCCTGCGAGCACGGCCGCGCCCTTGTTCGGCGGCTTCGCGACCCCAGCCAAGCCGCCGACGAGTCTGTTTGGAGCTCCGGCGCCAGCTGCTACCGCGGGCGGGTTCGCGACGCCCAAGCCGGCGCCGAGCTTTGGCGGCTTGAACCTCGGCGGCGCGGCGATGGGCAGCACGACGCCCGCCGGCACCCCGGGCGCTCCGTTGTCCTTCGGTGCGAAGCGCGAGGCGGGTGGCGATGCGGATGGTGGGGGCAAGAAGCCGGCCTTTGGCGGCTTTGGAGCGCCGGCGGCCGCGTCGGCACCTGGTGCCTCGACGAGCCTCTTCGGCCAGGCGGCGACTGCCGGACCCACACTCGGCACGAAACCGGCCGCGACGACGAGCCTCTTTGGAGCGCCGCCCGCGGCGCCTGCGACCTCTGCGCCGTCGCTCTTTGGCGCCCCGCCAGCACCGGCGACGACTTCCCTCTTTGGCGCTCCGTCCACAGGTCAGCCTTGCTGGTGGTGGTTGGACAAAGAAAAAAGCTCACTCAGTATAACCTACAGCACCGGCAAAACCTTCCCCTCTGTCCTTCGGCCAACCAGCGACGAGCGCACCTGCGACTGCCGCACCGACTCTCAGCTTTGGCGCTCCACCGAAGCCTGCTGCCGGTATGCCCTTGATCTCGTATCAAGCCGACACGATCTGACATCCCATCAGCCCCCGCCGCGAGCGCACCTCTTTCTTTCGGAGCTCCCCCGGCTGCGACCGCTGCCCCCACCCTTTCCTTTGGCACGAAGCCGGCAGCAGGTACGCCGTTCGGCGCCCGACACCGTCGAGCCTGTTCACTGACGCTGTTCTTCCTCAAGCGCCGGCGACGAGCTCCCCCCTTTCCTTCGGCGCGCCAGCTGCCGCACCTGCTGCCCCGACCTTGAGCTTTGGCGCGAAGCCCCCCGCTGCCGCTCCGACCGCCTCAGCTCCAGGCTCCCTCTTCGGCGCCGCCCCGACGCCGGTGGCGACCTCCAGCGCGCTCACGCTCGGAGGTGCGAAGCCCCCGGCTGCACCCCTCGGCAGCAC
>ERZ1463038.280-NODE-280-length-16538-cov-14.904568_pt1 | contig 16538 bp, 28 predicted proteins | sample MGYA00564479_ERZ1463038 | MGnify/ENA primary metagenome ERZ1463038 (study PRJEB39244, sample SAMEA3635134) | Helicobacter pylori | study: EMG produced TPA metagenomics assembly of PRJEB11511 data set (Assembly of a 5300-year-old Helicobacter pylori...
CTGCGAAAACAGAGTCTGAAACGATCAGCGCAAAGAGAACACAAAGGAGGGCTTAGCGCACGCTGGTATCCGCTGGTGGGGAGATCAGGCGAAGGGACGTCGGAGGAAGAAAGGGAGAGCCGTCCGCCACGGAAGTTCGGGAGAAGGACGAAGGACGTGCTCGCGTGCTCGGGACCGCCGTGGACCGACACAGGAGGAGTTGGCGTGCAGCTGCAGCCCGGCCAACGTCCCGGGCGGAGATCCCCGCACGCTCGGACGTTCGCACTGCGGCGACATGCTGCTCCTCCTCCTCGAGATCGGTGTACGCGCGCATGTCTCGATCCCATGTCTGTTGAGTGCGAGATGATCTTCCTTTCGCTCAGGTGAGCCAACAATGGAACAGAGCCTGAACTCTAGTGGAGAAGTTGATACTGCGTGACGGGCGACAGAGTGAGCAGCTCGTCGACCCGGCGCGTACTTGAGCTGAACTCACTCAAGACAGGGATCCCATATAGGTACATCTGCAAAGGACAAGCGCATGCCGTTAGTGTGATGTCCCGAGCGCAGCGGTAGCTGGCGTGGTGCGGACAAGTGCGGACCTTGGACTCGCGAGACTGCTCGTGTGCGCGGTGGATCGCCAGCAAGCGACCGCACTCTCACATATTGCGGCCTCAGACAGCGCAGGCTCCCCTGGATTGCTAGGTGTGGAATGCACCACAGCTCGGCGGCGCATCGGATGCCAGCCTGAGCGCTTCGACGCGGCGCACAGTCCATCCTACCAACCGCGCGTCCCGACCGAGAGTGAGAGGCATGAAATCACATGTGTCCAAACGCACGTGAAAGTTCATCGCCTGCGACGGCCGGTTGTATGCTCCAGCGGTCGAAGTCAGCTTCCCGCCCCCACCACATCGCCTCACAGCAGCTACGACTTAGAAGTCGCTCGATGAAAGCGTCTTCAGTTCCCCAACATCGCCAGTCTGCTGTTGATCCCATCCTGGTCCCACTCAACAAGCTCCTTCTTGCTCAAGCCGCCATCGCAGCTTTCTGCGAACCACTCGAGACGCTCCCGCTGGTACCCGTCAGGCTTCTCAGCCGCAAACGCCTCCTTGAGGTCTTCCCAGTTCCCAGCCTGGAGCTCCTCCACAGTCGTCGATCGCGGCCCGTCCTGTCCCCGCCGTGCAGACGATGTGCGCCTTCGGCTCGGTGCGCCCTTGGATCTTGACCAGGTGCTCCCACGAGTCGCCAAAGTCGTACTCGTAGACGAGCTTATTCACGTAGTTGACGCCGGCGAACGTGGGATCGGCGAGGATGTCGCCGAGGGAGACTTGCGCGTCGACGCGCTGCTCGTTGAAGCCCATACCGTGCTCGGCGGACACGGCGTCGACGATCTCGAGGAGGGTCTGGCTGTACTTGGTGGGGGTCTCGAAGCGGAAGGCGTAGAGGTGCGACGAGTCCCAGTCGAAGGCGATCTGGAGGGCGTGGTGGAGAGTGAGGAAGGTCGTCTCGGCCGGGACGGACAGGGTGCGCGTAATGGCGGGGTTGAACGTGTCGCGGAGAGTGACCTTTAGTATGAAGTCCATGGTGACAGGCGCTGCGAGATGATGGCTCGAGAGAGAGCTCGAATTCGCGCGCGCGTTCCAGGTTGTCTCTGCCCACGTCGCTCGTGCCCAGCTCAACTCGACCCAACTTTAAGATGGCGACCCCTGCGCAGAAAGACCTGCCGAACGAGGTCTGGACCGAGATTCTCGCCGACAAGCAGCTCTCCTACTACGATCTCAAGCGCGTCGCCAGCGTGTCCAAGCGGTTCAAGGCGTTCTGCCAGGTGCGCCTGATCCCAAGAGCTTCTCGAGCCCTAACTGAGTCGCCGAGTCTGCAGCTCCCCATGTTCGACGAGATCCTCTTCCGCGGGACCCCACAGGCCAAGCTCGCGTCGGGCACTGAGGTCAAGCTCCACCCCGTCCTCGAGGAGGCTGGCGACCTCATCGGTGAGAAGATCGAACACTTGGTCCTCTACCCCGAAGACTACACAGGCGTTCCATGGAAGATCTGCGAGCTCACCTGCGCGAGCGAGTTCGCCACCTGGCCCACTCTCAAGAGCATCGTGCTCGGCGACTACAGGAACGGAAATGTGTCGTCGTGCTTCGGAGCCGGAGGAACAGTAGAAAATGCCAGTGGTGTCACTGTGATGGACTTGCTGAAGGGAATCGCATCCGGTTGGGCCAAGAAGGACCTGTTCGAAAATTATTGGTATCTCGGTAATGGGACGACCCACATGTCGCACCTTGAAGCGCTAACTGTCGACCGTGTGTGGGCTGGGTGGGACGAGGCGAAGGTGTCGAAGGAGGGAAAGGTTACACTCAGGCCACACTTCTTCGACTCGTGAATCGCAGGTGCGCCATCCAGTCTCGATCCAGGACGTCGATGACTGTGCACTACTCACAGAGACAACTCCCACCTCGTTTCTCAACTGTAAATGAACGCTTCTACTTGCTTCTGTCCTCTACCTATACACGAAGTCTCGAGCGGCCTGAGCCAAGCCGCGAAGACGCCTTGCGACACGCCACCCGGCACATTGGGTGCCTCAGCTCGACACGCGGATGGGCGCAGGAGAACATGGCGACACGCACGTCCGATTGTGCGCGATACGACGGTTTGCCGACTCTCCACCTGTGCGCCGTTTTGGGAGTCGCCTGCGAGCCCTGCGATACCGGCCCCCGCACGCCGCCGGTTCGGCATCGTCGTGCGCCGAACGTCGGTCCATTTCGTGGGCCGATGAGCATTGGAACAACTGATGAGAGCATCGATCCTGCTTCCAGATGTGGAGTGGAAATGCAAACTGGTGCGAACGACGTTGGAGCGCAGACGTTTCGGGTCCGGCGTCCGGGTCCGAAGAAGCGGAGTCCGCGAGCCCCCTTTGTGAGCCCGAGCCTTATCTGGACGCAGCCGCACGCACTGACGACACCGCCAAAAGCGGTCCGTTGCAATCAGCACGCAACTCGCCGCGATGCGCATGCTCCCCACGCTGCTCGCGGAGGCAGTCGGCCAGCCGCCTCGCTGCGACGACGGCTATTGGCCCTTCCTCCTTCTTCCATCAAGTTGAATCGCTTTACATCACAAGCGAACACCCTCTTCGCTCTTCCTCACCCGCCGCAACCGCCACCATGAGCGAGCCTGAGAAGAAGGAGCTCACGCCACCGACGTCGTCGTCCGGCTCGGAATTCGACGAGAAGGACGCCATCGCCAACTTCGCAAACGAGAAGGGAGTCGCTGTCGCTGATAGTAGGACTTTTTGTGATCGTATGGAAGGTGGGGATGGAGCTGATCAGATCGCGCTTCAGTCGTCCCCGCTCTCGAATCACTCACGCTCGACGAAGCGCGAGACATTATCCGTGAAACCATCAGCGGTCGCGAGTTTGATCCCAACTTCGATGCCGTGAGCTTCAAAGTGCATGGGGGTAGCGCGGTGCTGATCGTCTGGGACAGGGATTACTCGCGCGAGCTCGCGAGGCGTTGTCGCAAGAAGCGCTGTCGCACGACACGGCGCGTGCTCTTGTCGAAGAGATCAAGCTCGAGGCTGCTCTCTTCGCTGACAGTCCCTACCTTGAGGTACGTCATCGCCTGATTTCACTTCGCTTCGTGAATGGCCAGCTCACTCGAGCGTTCGCAGGTACGCGCATCGGTGGATTCCACGGATGACCCGACGATGCCAGTAAACACGTGAGGGATACTCGAGATGTGCTGATCTTTTATAGCGGCGCTGATGTTCTGTGCTCACCCAGCTTTCGGGCGTGGTTCCTTGGTGAGCACCCGCGTGCGTTGGAATTGCGCAAGCTTCGCTGACGAATGTGCTGCAGGCATGGTATACGTGATGATTGGAACAGGCATCAACACGTTCTTCAGTGCTCGATACCCCTCGATCTCGGTCAACACGTACTGCGCCCAGGTCATCGCCTACCCTTGCGGAAAGTTCCTCGAGTGGTGCCTCCCTCGCCACAAGTTCCGCCTGTTCGGTCGCGAGTTCAGCTTGAATCCGGGCCCGTTCAATCGAAAGGAGCACATGCTCATCACTATCATGGCCAACGTGAGGCGTGCATCAGATCCGAGTCTCAGGGTCCTGGCTGACGACATGCTCCGCTCAGGTCACCTTCGGAGGCGGCGGAGTCGGCGGTTTGTCCTCTGCCCCGCTTCGGCGAAGCAGAAGCTGATATTTCGAAATGTCCCACCAGTCTACAGCACGGACTTGATCTTCATCCAGCGGCTTCCCCAATACCTCAACCAGACGCACCTCGGGTGCGTCTGAGCTCGCTCGCTATATCCTCGGGTCGGGAGCTGACGGTTTGCGCCACCAGTGCGAGCGCCGGTTACCAGGTAAGCCGATGGCGTCCATCTCGAATTCACGAAGTCTAACAAAGTCTACTGCCGTAGATCCTCGTGACCTTGAGCACTCAGTTGATGGGGTGTCCTTCGCGTTCCTGTCCTGCAAGCTCGACGGTGCTCACCGCCATCACGTCGCAGCTTCGGAGTCGCCGGGCTCTCGCGTCGCTTCCTGGTGAGAGTCATTGCAGGATGCTGTCAAGATTCGACTAATCCTCTTTGTCCCAGGTGTACCCGCGTGAGCCTTTCGGCACTATCTGGGTCGCAACGTTCAGCCTGGTGCAGCCACTGACTTCTTTTCCACTCGACCCCGAAGCCTCGATGATCTGGCCCCAAGCCGTGGCAACGGTCGCTCTCAACCGTAGCTTCCACTCCAAGGACAACCCGACCGCAAATGGCTGGACCATCACCCGTCTCCGGCTCTTCACCGTGCGCACCGATTTGCCGGCTGAGCGTGACCATTCACTCACTATGTCCCCGTCTGCAGTACATCTTCTTCTTATACGGATTCTACTTCGTGTTCCGTGAGTCAATCAAATGACAATCTCCCAGGTCACGAAGCTCACATCTACCTTGCAGCGGGTACGGCGCGCCCACTCGACTACGCTGGTACGCTCCGGGCTGAATGTTCTATGTATGTGCAGATGCGATCATGCAGTTCCTCTCGTGTAAGTCCGTGGCTATTGCAACTGGGAGATTCGAGCTGACGAGGACCTGTTTCAACAGACTTCAGTGAGGCTTGGCGACATCCGTCTCACGCGTCAGAGGTGTGCTGACTTTGACGTCTTCTCAAAAAGACTGGATGGGGTGGATCAGCGTGAGTCGGCTTGCACCCACCTTACCCGGGCTACCACCACACCTCGGCTCGCGGTGGCGCGGCAGCGGGCTCGCGACGATCGCGGCGCGCCACCGCTCGACTCGCGACTACACTTGTCGAGCCCTGCTAATGATTTTTCTGTAGCCAAATAACGTCAAGCTTGCTCTCATCACTGGTTCCGTCGGAGGATTGGGCATCAACCCGTGGACGTGCGTATACCAGGGATGAGCTTCTTACCCGCGGATGCTCACGAGGAAGGACCTTTTCGCAGGACTTTTGACTATAACTACCTTTGGTTAGACCCAATAATCACTCCACTGGGCGTCTTACCCTTACCTGCCCCGTACACTCCGTCTGACGAGCTGCACCGTCGAACAGGCATGCCTCGCTCAATCTCTACGCTGGTGCGATACATCGGTTTTGACCAGCTCAACACCGCAACTAACCCGCTGCGACGCTGTCGAAAGGCATGTTCTGACTCGGAGTGCCCATGATATGCAGTAAATCGGCCGGCGCTACCGCGCGCAAAGGGTTCGTCGCTGATTTACTTCACTTTCCAGTCATCTACTTCAAGAACTACTTCTTCACCGCGTACCTGCCCATGAACTCGAGTGGACTCTTTGACAACACTGGGGGAAAATGTGCGCCCGCGACCCACCTGCGTCACCGGCTGCGTGCGACCGAAACTGACCGCCGCTCTGTTTCGTGACGCAGACAAGTCAGAACCATATTGTGCTTTCTCACGTATTATGCCGAGCTGACAGTTCCTTTCTAGCGTCTCCCGTGTACTAAACTCGGAGTACAAGCTCGACGTCACCGCGTTCGAGGCGTACTCGGCTCCGTACCAAACCGCAGGTGAGGGAAGCACATGAACGTGACTCACGAGTCCCACTGACATACTACTGCTGATTCTCAGGATATGCGACGATGTGCGTTCCGCTACCGCCTTCACTCTACGCCGCTGTCTGACACCGCTCCTCCTCAAAGGTTCTTTTGCTTTTTTGCTTTCGTCCGTCGTCCCTCTGGGTGCTCAATCACGCCACGTGCTCATCTTTCTTGTACAGTACACCTCGACCATCGTGCATGTCGCGATTTATCACAACAAGGAGATCAAGAACGGCCTCAAAGCAGTTTGGCACCGCCACAGTGTGCGCCTCCCCTTCGCCGCTGAACGAGAATTTAAACGTTCATCCCTTTTGACTGATCTCAGCCCCGGGACGCCTACACGGACATTCACAACAAGCTGATGCTTGCATACTCCGAAGTCTCCGAGCTCTGGTTCGTGGCTGTCCTCGTGATTTCGGTGAGTACACCCTCGACTGATGGGAGCCACAAGCTGAGAAACCACATCACACAGATCGTCTTCGGAATCGTTGGTTTTAATTTGGACCTTCGTTCGAGCTGCGTCTGACTCCTGCTCGCTCAGATTGGCAATGAGGTCTATGACACTGGACTTCCGGTCTGGTGAGGTGCCGTTTGGGCTCATTGAGTCGGGCCGAATACTGACTATTGGGTACTTACAAAGGGCCATCTTCTTTGGCTTTGTGCTGTCCTTCATCTTTAGTAAGGACACCACTCGGGCCTGCTGTAGGCCTTACTGACACACTCGCACAGTCATCCCCGTCGGAATCGTGCGTGCTCTAAGCTGATGCTGCTGACTGTTGCCTGGATGTCTGATCTGGGATTGAAACAGGTAATGGCAATCACCAACTTCGAATTGACGAGTGAGCCCCGTTGTGATCTTGACGGTGGACTTCAGCTGACCTCGCAAGCTCCAGTCAACGTCCTCGGAGGTGAGCCAGAGTGAATATCTATCCATAAATCGAAACTGACATTTCAATTTTCAGAGGTAATCGGTGGATACGCCCTGCCTGGACGTCCTTTGGCTGGTGAGTTCAGCTCAAGCTCCGTGGGCTGCAAAACCAAAGCTGATCACTTGCACAACAGTCTGCTTGTTCAAAACTGTACCCACATCGGCTAAGTAAAACCGGCTTTTTCTAAGGCTAATCCAGTGTACCCTAGTACGCTGTCGTCCCCGCCGCCCAAGCGATTGGCTACGGTTCGTTCGAGTCTTTGTGCCGTTCACTTGGTGGTTCAGCTGATCCCTCCCGTGTTCAGTCCAGGACATGAAGCTTGGTCACTACGCAAAGATCCCGCCTCGTGTGTCCCAAGAAGTTTCGGCAGTTTGCGACTGCTTGCTCACCTTCATCGTCAGGGAGCATGTTCGCGGCTCAGTTTGTCGCATCGGTCTGGGCATGCTTCGGTCAGCCTCCTTCCATCTGCTGAGATACCGTAGCAGCTCAAATTCTTCTTCCTCTAGTTGGCCTTGGTGTCGCGGACTGGCAGAGTGAGCGCGGGTGGCAGCTAAGCTCTTCGGCACCTGCTGACGTCTCGCAACGCAGTCACCAACATCAAGAACCTGTGCACGGCCAACCAGCCTGACAAGTTCTCCTGTGCATCCTCCTACGCCGTGTTCTTCAACAGTGCTGTCCAAGTAAGCACTTGCGGTGCGGGCGTGCGGACGGGATCACTGACGACGCTGCATCACGCAGTGGGGCGCAATCGGACCTGCTCGCCTCTACAGCGCTGGCAAGATCTACCATTCCCTCCTCTACGGATTCCTATTCGGCGCATTGGCTCCCATCGCCTGCTGGCTCGTAGCCAAGAAGTACCTGTCGAGTTGGTGGCGTTACGTGAGCGCGCCCGCGTTCATCTACGGTGGCGTCCAGTGGGCCCCCGGGAAGTGAATCGAGTGCTTTGTTGCTCGATTTAGAACGATGCTGACCCCGTGAGCAGCCTGTCGTTCATGACTCCGGTAGTTTGTACGCTGCGTCCTCCTCGCGGGAATCACTCGCCGGGCTGACGACCTTTCCGGGCAGACCTTGGTCTCTTCTTCCACCTCTACAGTAAGTCCCGATGTTTGATTTGAGATGCCCTTGCTGAGCAAGCCCTTCAGTCCGTCGCCGTGCTCGTGATTGGTACGCGAAGGTGAGTCCCAGCTCGAGCAACTGCGTTGGGCCCATGGCTCACGACGAGTTTTAACAGTACGCCTACATCGTTGCCACCGGCTTCCGCAGTTCAATCGGCATCTTTGGAGTAATGTGAGTGTATACGAGAGCATGTACGAGGCGCCTGGCACTTACACTCCGTTCGCAGCTGGTTCTTCGCGATCCTCGTGCGACCTCCATACATTTTTCTCTCCCGCCCGAGCTGACAACATCGCGCCTACAGTACAACAACTACGAGCCAGACGTGCGTCGAATGCTCCCCTTCTGCCATTCATGACGCTGATCAGCCGCTCTATTCGATATGCAGTGGTGGGGGTAAGTCTTTGACCCACGAGCGCTCTTCGTTGTATGCACGGCTGACGGACATACTTAGGAACGATGTTCCGTACGCTGGATGTGACGGTGACGAGTGCCCTCTGCTATCGATCCCAACCGTGGGGTACTTTGGACCAGGTGAGCTTGCTGCCTCCTTACTGAAGCCCGGCTGACACCCTTCCGCCATTTAGCACCGGTTGGGGCTTGAACCCCGCCTCGGCCCTGACTAGACTTTCTTCTGTATCTTCTTTGTTCCGGGCTTTACGAACCCTACGACCGCTGAAACACGACCCGCACTTGAGCACGAAGTCGTCGACGTGGGCGCGCTCCCAAGGCTGCCCGTCTCGCCCCTCGAGCTCTTGGCGCTTCACCACTTGCGAGGTTATTAGTAGTAGAGAAGTTGTTATAGCCAACTCTCAAGTTGAGAGTACCGGTACCTAGTGAGCGAGTGCTTGCCAGTCTTTGGCTTTTCCGCGGCGACGGGTGCCGGCCGCGACCAGGTCCTCTCCTCTTCCTCTCACCGTCTCGCCGCACAATGGAGCACAGAAACCTCTGCGCTGTCTTTTCAGAGCGTGGGAAGCTACGCTGCTCTCGATGCAAGTCGATCACGTTCTGCAGTGTGGATCACCAGCAACTCGTGCGTTGCCACAAGACTGCCGAGTCACGCACAGGACCTCGCTGACGCCAGATACTGACGCCGAACAGCTCTGGACGACACTGATGGCGCTCAATGCGGATCGAGGACTAGTCAAGCTGGGTTTTGAGCGACTTTTGGAGGTGGGTGGCAGGCAGGAGGGGTCGGGAGAATTGGTGAGCCGCGCATCGAGAGGGTTTGAAGGGTACATTGCGGTCGCAGACCGGAGCGAGCGGTGTCTTGCAAGCGAGCAGGCACTTTGAGCAATACAGGAGATTTACGTCGACATAATCCAAACTGCGATGTGCCCCTGGGAGCCGCGCTCCTTGGTCGTGTCGTCGTGGCAGCTCGTCGAGTTCGGCACAGTCAACCCCATGCAAGCGGATGCTTCGATATAGTTTAGGTTCTCAACACATATGATACCCATCCCTGTTTTGCGCCGACGTGCCGTTCAAAGAGCCTTGTCCTTCTTCGTCGCGGGCGCTTTGCTCGCTCCACCAAAGACGATGTCGTCAACCTTGCCCTTCCGGCCGGTGACGAACAGCCAGGTGGCCTTGAGGAACGTGATGGGCGGCCAGAACATGCCCACGCGCTTCTGGTACTCGGCGTACAGCCTGTGGACCCGAGCAGAGCGTCAGTGCTTGCCCACGAGCTCCATCGGTCGCAGGGAGACGCACGGGTACTTTGCGCCCGAAATCTCCTCCGTGAGCCCCGTACTCGCGTAGAAGAGCATCGACATGGTGAGGGGCGACCAGACGGCGTAGTTCCAGAGCAGGCCCTGGACGCTCTTGCCGAACGCGAGCGCGTCGGCCGGCGTCGCGATTTGGAGGACGTGGTGGGTGAGCGTGTCGAGCGTGAGCTTGGCGGGGAGGAAGGGGACGACGGTGAACGCGTAGAGGATGTACCACGTGAACTGCTCGCATGCGAAGTTCTGCACAAAGAGCGGTCAGCGCTGCCGTCGTCGGGACGGGAGAGGGCGGCGCACGGGATGGCGACTCCAGCTCCACAGGCCGAACGTGACGAATCCTCGCGCGACCTTGCCCTTGTCGCTCTCCGTCATGAGCTCGCCGCCGTTCTTCTTCTTCTCGAGTGACCTGGCGTTGATCTTGAAGTGCTGGTACCGCTGCTGCTGGTTGTCGGCGACCATCTCGACGCAGAGCGTGAGGACGAACAGCGCCGATAGCGCGTAGTCGGCAGTACCGAGAGGCGGGGGAGTGTAGCCCGACTTGGCGCGGAAGGTGGCCGAGGAGAGCGTGAGGAGGACGTATTGCGGCAGCTCGGCGGCCATCAGAAGCGCGTTCTGGATGAACGCGATGAAGACCAAGTTCACTGTATACGCGTATCAGCGTGTGCGTACTGGTCTACAGTGAAATGCACGCACTGAGCTTGAACTGCCAATCGGGGATCCTCGCGCGAACGATCTCCCAACGGTAGTCCTCGGAGTTCCTGTGCGACCAGGATGTGAGCCCACCGCTCCGCAAACCACGCGCAAAGGGACGTACGGGTTGAAGAAGCCACGTCGGTAGGTGTTCGTGGTGAGCCTACGAGGCGATCAGCATCCTGTCGGGGCCTCGGAGCACGAATCACGCACCTGGCAGACCAGAGGAGCTGCAGGCCGAGAACGAGGAGCATGCGCTCGTCGACGGGCCCGTTGCCGGTCCATTTCGGCCAAAAGGTGAAGTGGACCGAGTACACGAGCGGGAGGAACGTCCACAGGCGGTCGACCTGGCTGACGTTGCCTGCGGAGGGAAGGAGGCGGTCAGCTTCCCATCTCGACCGGCGGCATGACATTCCGTGTCTGCGTTCGAGTGAACTCGAGTCCCAGAGCGTTCCGACATGCCCTCGCGCAACTTCCGCCGCTGCTGGCACTTGCACCTCGCCCGCCGGCCACCTTCTCCGACCCGGTGACCACGCGCCCCCGCCTCGCGCCAGTGCCCTCCTTCGCAGGTTCGTGAGCTTCCTCACTCAAGACTCAAACCCGAAAGCTCGTTTCGACCTCGGCCTGAGGGCGTCGGCGCCCTTTGACGCGTCGAATCGGGCCACCGATCTGCAACACACGCGAGGACGTACCAGTGATCTCGCCGAGGAGCCAGACGACGACGCTCATGCCCGTAGCGAAGAATATCGCCGGGTGGAGCGGATCTGCCGACCCGTACCACGCCTTGAGGCCCTCGAGGCCATACGAAGCTGGGAGGGACGAGGGGAACGAGAGGATGCCACGGTTGAAGGCGAACGAGGGCAGGAGCGCGGCGGCTGGTGTTGGGAGCGCGTTCGCAGCTGCGAAGAGACCCATGTTGAACTTGAGCAGGCGGTGGTTCGGGGCAGAGGGCGGCGAGCGCCATCTCCGAATTTCACAGCGCTCGCGATCGGGACTGGCCGATGACGCGCTCGATCGGCCCCATGGGTGGGGCCCCCGCACCCTACGCGTTTACTTGCACGCTGCCTGTTGATGTAGCAAGATATAGGGAACAGAAACTCAGGATTTCGGAAGGCTGGAGGTAGACTTTGCCCGGCGCCGCAAAGGCGAGACGTCGACGACTCGAGCACGAAGCCGGCCGCGGAGGAGGTGGGAGATCACATGGCTCCACCTACACTTGCACTCACCAATACTGAAATGCATGCAACTTCTGGAACAGATGCCACAGGGATCGCAGAGTTCCGGCTGCAGTGGCGCGCAAACAGACGGATTTCACGAACACGGGTCAAAAGAACTTTCATCAGACTACTTCATCAAGCTCTTGGCCTTGGCGATGATGCTCTGCGAGTCAAGACCCTGGAACGGGATCTGCGTCGAGGGAAGAAAGCGCGCATGAGCGACCAGCGCCAAAACGCCACGGCGATCCAGCCTGCGAAGCCGACTCACCTGCTCGCTGAGACCACCACAGCCCTCCTTCGTGGTACCCATATACGCGTAACTGTTTTAAGTTGCGGATGAGTCGTCTGTTCGCCCTCTCACCAGCATGGATGAGGAGCTCACCGAGGCGAGAAGTTGCGCTCGAGGAGCCATGTTCCCATCTTCGAGCCAAGTCCGGTCTTGCGGTTGAAGGACTCAACAACAAGCACCCACGGCTGCTTGCCGTACTCGAGCATGGCCTTCTCATCGACAACGTTGAGCCTGGGGAGGATCAAGGTCAACCACGGAACGCCGTCATCGGCGATGGCCGCGACCAGAGAATAGGCCGCCCAGGGTAAATTCAAAAGACTTACGTCGACTTGTTGATGAGGCAAACGTTGTGACCCTCGGCGCGAAGACGCTCGACCGCGTCGAGCGAGCGGTAAAGCCTGCGAAGTTGGGTTCAGCTCATGCCCAGAGAGGAGGCAGAGGAAGGACGCACATCTCGCCAAAAGTGATGATCACTCCAGCTCCCTCACCGGGGCGGATGACCTCGTCCACACCATGAACGAACTCGTAGCCGGGCCCGTAGAAGCGCTCCTGCGACTTCTCCTTGAGGATCCAAGGGACCTTTGAGCGCGTCGAGAAGATGAAGCGCAGGCCCTTGTCGAAGAAGACCTTCTGGACACTGTGTAGAAATTCTGGTGTCAGCTTCGCGCCTCTTCAAAGCGATAATTGGGACGGACTCACACCGCGGTCATCTGGTCCGGGTCGGCGGGGAAGTAGAGCTTGGTGGTGTAGGCATCCTCGAGGCCGTTGTCGGCGTAGAAGTTGTTCACACCAAAATGGCCTGGAATGATGTGAACGTCAGCGTTCTGAGCTTTGCTCAAGAGTGAGGACCTCACAAGTGTTGTCACTCATCTCGTCCACACCCGAGTGAGAGTAGTGGCAGATCACGTTGCAGCGGTTGAGCCTCGCCATTGTGACCTCGCTGACCGACATCTCGAGGAAGGCGGCGAAGGTAGAGAAGATGCCGACCTTGCCGTTGTCGTTGAAGCCGAAGCCAGCAGCGGCCGAGAAGTTCGCCCTGCAATCACCGTCACAATTCAGTAACGACATTTAGAATGAGCCGAGACATTAAGACGAACCTCTCCATAATTCCAGAGCTGATGAAAACCTCGGGGTGCTTCTTGTGGATCGCCTTGAGACCAGTCGAGCCCTCGAGGTCCGACTTCACCGCGAACATCAGCAGTCGCGTCGCCGAATAAGCAAGGGAGGACTCACATCGATGCAGACGACCTTTGCAGCGGCCTCCTCCTTGCTAAGCTTGTCGAGAACCATGTTGACGGCCTCGCCGAACTGGGTGCGGTTTCCGCCCTTGTCGGTCGTCGACCCCTCGTGGAACATGACCGGCTCCGACGGCTGTGGCGTCAAAAGTGCTCAGCTCCAGCTCCTTTCCGTACTAGATTGGTGCACGTCGTCCAGCGTACCTTCATATTGAGCAGGATGTCGGTGACATCTTTGCCGTAGCCGCGTCCCGTGAGGTACTTGATGGCAATCTTGACGGGGACAGCCTCGTGACCCTGCCAATGAACGGGTCAGTGGACCGTTCAATGTCATGGAGAGCAGAAGGTGAACCTCAGACTGGCCCTCGAGCTCCCCAAGTCCAGGAGCCATCTTGCGGTTCGACACCACCGCGACGGGACCCTTGTGCGACACCGCCTCGGCGATTCCCGCCCAGAGCTCATCCACGTTCTCGCCCTGGACCGAGATGACGTGCATTCCCTGTCCAGCAAGAGTCTTGGCGACGTCGTAGCCCTTGAGGTCTGCAGTCGGAGAGTCAGGACGCGAGTGCGAGGGCATGCGGGAGGCAGCTTGCATTGACTCGGGTGCCCTGCGATGGTGACCTGCGACGATCGTCAGCAAAAGGTAATCCAGTATTCGTTTTCGGAGACGCACATCGTTGTTGTCAATGAGAAGCTTGACGTTGAGACCCTGCGCAACAGCAAAGCGCGCCGCCTCCGCGTCGTCGCCCTCCTGCTGCGACCCATCGCTGCCGAGGCAGAACACGGTCTTGGGGTTCTCAGCGAGAGCGACACCGTTCACGAGCGGCCACATGTGGCCAAGACGGCCAGAGGAGAACTTGACGCCGGGGGTCAGACCGAGCCTGCACCGAGCCGGTCAGCGTGGAGTCGTCGCGGCAGGGCGGGAGTACGTACTCGGGGTGGCCAGGGAGACGAGAATTGGCCGTTCGGTAGTTGAGCAGCTGAGCAGCGGCGAGGTCCTGTTTCGAAATATAGGTTAGCCGGAGAGCAGTCGGAGCGCAGTGGAGAAGCGCGAGCCTTGTTGAGCGCCGCGAGCAGGTACTGGGTCGCAACGCGGTGTCCTGCAGGCCAAACTTAGCTTCCTTATAAAGCTGAAATTGAGGGAGAGTCACGCACCAGCCTCGTCGAAGACCGTGTCGAGGTACTTCAATCCATCCTTATCGCCAGCGAACAGCGCGAGGAGGATCGCGACCTCGGGAATCGTGTCGAACGCACCCCCGGTGTGGCCAGAGACACCCCTGGCGGCTCCAGTCGAAGTGAACAGGATGAGGACATCGCGCAGGAGCGCGATGTTGAACTGTCGTGGTCGTCAGCGCCCTGCCCCCACATGCCTTCCCGACGACGGTGGTCTCACCAGTAGGTCCTCCTTCTGCTTGGGGGAGAGCTTGGGGTTCGACGGGTCAAGAGAGAAGCGACGGAACTCCTCGACGAAGGGAATGGGGAACGACGGGTCGGCGATTCCAGGCATCTGCGAAAGGAGGACGTGCTCAGCGCTGAGGTCTGTACGACTTTGTTCACGGAGGCCGGGCGGAGAGGGCCGTTCGACGTTTCAAGCGTGTGTGCACAGGTTGTTCAGCAGCTTACGGTTGGGGTTAGCGGGAGGGGTGAGTTGTGCGGAAGGAAGAGAGCGGGCCCTGAGAGCTCTGATGACGCTGGCACGAGCTCGGTGTCTGGCCGGCGCCAGGGGTTGCCATCTCGACCGAACTGGCACCGAACCGCTGCACCTACGACACGGACGATGATACTCCACGTCGTCGCAGCTGGTATTTTGACTTCGAGATGTTGCTGCCATGCCCGTGCGCGTCGTGTGCGGCACGGCGTGCGTATGCGCGTGCTCACGGAGCCGCCGAGCTCCACACTCGTGCCCGCCTGCTTCTGCTCACCTCCGAGGCATGCGTCCACACCTCCGATCAAACGATTTCGGCATTCTCAACTGTCAGACCCGCGTCACCCTAATCTCCTACCCGCTCACAGCTTCTCCTCGACGCGGCGGACCTTCTCCCTCGCGACGTCCTCCGGGCCAACGCTTCCGGCGCCGGTCGCCTCTGCCTGGTCCACCATCTCGAAGCTACCTTCGTCGGTATCGGCCGTCGAGCCAGCCGCTGACACCGTCTTCTCCGGGTCCGTCGCAGTGGTCGACGGGACCTTCGGGTCCGACGAGGGGGTAAGAGTCGCTGGCAGGGGGAGCGATGAGTGCGTGGAGATGAAGGTGAGGATAGTGTTGAAGTATGTGGGTTGAAGGCATGTGTCGTCTGAAGAACAAGGATGCTCAGCACGAGCGCAGCACACAGGCGCCGAGCGACGCACTGTGAGTGCCCAGGTCGAATTCCTTCCACTCCTTCTTCTCGCTCGTGCACTTCTGGAAGAGCTCCCGCATGTGCGCTGGCGGTACCAGCTCGTCCTGCTTGCCGCTGAGGAACAGCGCTGGGAACGACGGCGGCAGGAGCGCGATACTCGTCTCTGAAGGCCAGATCTGGTGCAGGAGGAACAGGAAGGGGGAGACGAAGGGGAGAACGTTGGGAACGAGCTTCGGCTGTGTGCAGGGATAGGTCAGTTCGGTGGAAGGTGCAGAGCAACAGCGGACGCACGAGCGAAAGGAACGTGTTCTCGACGATCAGACCGTGGACCTGGGCGATGATGAGCGGTCGTCAGCCGTAAGATCTCCCAGTTGATGTTCACTCTACTCACACGCTGGGTATTCCGAGCAGCCAGGTCAACCGCGACGGCTCCGCCGATGGACTGGCCGTACAGGTAGATCTGCGTCTTCTCGAGCGAGGGGTGCGACAGAATGTCTGCGAGGCCGCCACGAGAGTGAGCTCAGCGACACCTTTGAGCCACCACTCAGGGAGATCCCTACAATCCAGCGCCGTCTGCGAGTGAGGAACGGGAGATCAGCGACCGGGCCGCACACAAAGACGCACTCCGAGCGCACCTGCGCGTCGAGCCTGAGGCCCTTCTCGTTTGGCCTGAAGGCAGCTCGACAGTCTTAGTAGCTCCTTGAGACTACGCCTCGTGTCGAAAGACTCACGATCCCTCACTCCGGCCGTACCTGCGCGCAACCCGGGCAAGTCAGCGGTCCGTCGAGCCACCCAGTGTCCGCGCTCGGCCACGCACCCGCGGTAAGACAGCGCGAGGACGTTGCACCTCATCTTGCGATAGAAGACCTTGCCAATCGGCAGCCGATGGCCCTGCTCATCCAGGTCGAGTCAGCCAGCTAGCGCGCTCAGATCGGAAGAGCACACGTCTGAACTCC
>ERZ1463038.281-NODE-281-length-16537-cov-12.753549_pt1 | contig 16537 bp, 23 predicted proteins | sample MGYA00564479_ERZ1463038 | MGnify/ENA primary metagenome ERZ1463038 (study PRJEB39244, sample SAMEA3635134) | Helicobacter pylori | study: EMG produced TPA metagenomics assembly of PRJEB11511 data set (Assembly of a 5300-year-old Helicobacter pylori...
AGGACACTCTTTCCCTACACGACGCTCTTCCGATCTCGAGGAGGTCGAACACGGTCTTGGAGTCGAGGTTGTCCTGGAAAGCGCGTCGTTCATTAGCTCCGATCAAAAGTTAAGCAGCAGGAAGAGCACACACCTTGTAGGTGCTCAAAAACTGCCGCATGTCGTCCTCCATGAGCCCCTGTTCGGCCTTGACGTTCTCGACGTCGTCCGACGCGCGCTCGGCAGCCGCGACGTCCTCGAGTTGATTGATCTTGGCGAGGAAGATCTCGACGAGCCATGTCGCAAGCATCATCCGCTGCGTCAGGTCCTGCTTACAGCCTCCACGTCAGCTCGCTGAACTATTCAAAACTGGGGCGAGACGCACGCTCCGCCGGAGACGCTCGAGCTTGGCGACGAGGTAGTACCGCAGCGCGTCGCGCTCGTTCTTGTCCACGAACGAGAGCACGACCTCCTCGAACGACTTTGACGACTGGGCGTAGCATTGCGCGGACTGGATGTACCGCCCGGCGGCGAAGTACGCGTCCGCCTCGGCGGCGAGGACCGTGTCGCGTTGTCTTGGGGTCTACGTATTCACAAGTAGGAGTTAGTTTTACCCATCTTGGCGCGAAGGCAGTTGCTGGCAAAAAGGCGCACCTTGGCGTACCGCCTTGCGAGGTCCCAATTGGCCCTCGCGAGGTAGATCTTCCACACATCGCGGTCCTCGTCCTTGATGACGATCTCATAGATCGCCTGGTCGGTGTAAAGCCAGCACGTCTTGCGCATCGAGTCGGTCGCGAGGCGAAGCGGTCTCGAGCCGGGCGGGAGGTCGAGCGCCTCCTCGAAGACGACTTTGTCGCTGAGCAGACCGATCACGCGCACCTTGTCCTCGTACAGGAGGATGAAGTGCCATTCGGTGAGCGCCATGCTGATCGGCACCTCGGTCCGGCCCGTCTCGTCGTCCTCGAGGTGTCGGTCGTGGAAGGCGGATGAGGTGACGTGCGTGGGTGAGGCGGGCTCGGCGGGGTAGGGCACGAGTGAAGCGGACTCGATGATGCCGTCGCCCGGGTGGAGGTGGTCCGACGAGGGTGGGGGGAAGGTGAGCGAGCCGTGGTAGATGCCAGGACCTGAGGCGAAGTGTGAGGTCGTGCGCGGTCAAGCCCAGGAGTTTGTAAGAGCGCACCAGTGAGCCAGGCAACACTTCGGGGGAGACTGATGCCGGTGATGGTGCCCTTCGAGTCGGTCCGGAGCGGTGCGAAGACGTGCAGCTCAGAGTTGATCGGCTCCCCCGGCAGCTCGAGCGATTCTGCAGCGCTGGTTAGCTCCCAATTTTCAACTTCCCGTGGGTGGAAACGTACTCGGCTGTACCTCGCCCGACGAATACGGCTGGAACGCGGCCTCGAGCATGCCGCCCTCGTCGTCGCGCTGCCTGCCGGCGACGGTCGCGATGAACTGGTAGATGCGCGTCTTGGTCGTCGCGACGATCGCCGCTCGCTTTCCCCACGTCTCACACCTGAGGCCGGTGATGGCCTGGCGCTCGGAGAGCGTGTAGAGTAGCTTGACGTAGCGCTCGGGGGCGGCGCTGCGGCCTGGCACGGGGAGCGAGAACGACGTCGACTCGGCGAGCGTAGGGTCCAACAGCGCCGTCTCGAGTATCTGGCCGGTCGCCGTGCCGAGGAGGATCTCGCGTGTCGAGAAGGACGCGGCCGAGTAGCTCGCGGCGGACGGCGCCCACGAGACGGTCTCGATCACGGCGCCCTTGAGCCGTGCGAGCTGGCGGGGCCGGCGAAGGTGGTTTGCGGCGGCGGGAAGGGTGCCGATGAAGAGATACAGGTTCTCGCCCTGGAGCGTCGAGATGAGCACGTGCCGGCCGGTCGGGTCGACATGCACGCGGTGCAGCGTCGAGCCGCGCGCGTCAGTCGGTGGTGGCAGTGGCAGGTCGATCGTCTCGACTTCGGTTGGACGGTCGAGGTCGATTCGGATGAGCTGCGGCGGCAGGCCGCCCGCGTTCGAGGTCGGCGACGGGCGAGGGAGGCCCGTGAGCGCGATGAGGAGGATGTTGGACGAGCACGAGAGCGAGTGCAGGGGCGATGGTAGCGCAAACTGCACTCGGCCGATCGAGAACGGCGGCGTCTCTTCCTGCTGCACCTGCGCGTTCGTCGTGCTGGTCAGCCCGCAGCTCGACCAACCGTCCTTTCAGAGCTCATCGAGCCCTTGCAGCTCTCTTCAGCGCCATCAGGAAGGCAGACGCACCTCGTCCGGGTCGGTCGTGTGCCCGTACACGCCCGTGCCCGCGTCGCCGCTCTCGAACCCGTGCACCGGCAGCGCGAGCGCAGACGACGCCGCCGCCCCGCCCGACGACACGTACTCGTCAAACATCGCCCGCTCTCGCTCGTGGGCGTGTGGACGCAGATGCTGGGGCGAGTGGGTGCGGTTGTGGTGGTTGACGGCCGCGTGTGGGGGCGGGAGCGCGAGTCGAGGCTGGGCCGAAGCGGACGCGCGTCCGAAGTGTCAGCCTGAGCCCGCTCACGCTGAGTGCGCTGCTGCTGGTCACGGGTTCACTTTCGACCGTCTCGCAACCCAGGACCAAAAGCTCAAATCCCTGACAGTTCATGCTCGAACCTACCGCCACAGCACCGCCCTCCGGTGGCCGATCCGATTTATGCCGTGGGTGCGAACGGGGGGTCGGGCGAGGGAGTGGCAACAAGCGGTGGAGATGCGAATGCGGTATCTCATACTGCAGGCGAGTCCACTCCTAGCGAAACCAAGTCACTATCTGACCTTAAATGTCCGGCGCAGCGTGGAGTGCCAAGTCAGTCCACAAAGCTCCTCGAACCCTCCAGCCGTGTCGGTGAGGCAGCATACTGAGCAGCATATTTGGGAGCTCGCACAGCACTCCGACTGGAAAGCGCATCGAACCTTCTGTCGAAAATGGCGCGGAACGCGGAGCGCTGGAGAAGTCCTCTTGCTTGCGCATCCCCGCCTCGCCACGGACCATCTCGACTTCGACAACTTCAAAAAAGCGACTATGAAAATTCTCCTATCGTTCGTCGCTATCATCGTACGGTATTCCCGCCTGGCTTTCCCCACCGCGCCACACGGTCTCGACTGCCCCTGCACTGTCGTCCTCACCTTCACCCACCACCGAAACGCCAAGCTCTTGCTCGAGCGGTATATTTTGGACAGCATCAGGGTTGGACTGCGCTCGGAACTGTGTGCGATCTTCGAGCGGGTCCTCGCCGGCAGGGGTGTCCGATTCACCGACGAGGGGACGGCGGACATATTCAACCGGGCGAGAGACTTCAGGCCCTTCTTCAACATCTACGTCGTGTACATCGTCGGATCGATTTGGATCAGCAAGCCGATATCCGTCGGCACCCAGGACGTACTCGAGGGCACCGAGGCCGCAGAGGGGAGCGTGGAGGGGTTGCAGAAGCTCACAAAGGAAGTCGCCGCAGCGTTCGCGAGCGAGGCAGGGTCCAACAGAAACCGCAAATGAACACTCGTTCAAATCGTGCGCTCCTTGCGGCCGACGTCACGGTCAAGGCGTTGTCACAAACAGGCTCGACCGCAGGCGTGGCGCGTGAGGTGCGCAGCGGAGCAGTGTACATTGGAGATACTTCTCAGTCTGTTTCTCTCAAGTCTGTACTTCCGAGGGCTCATGACGGTGTGGTGAGACGGACAATAGTTCAGGTTGCACAACGAAACCGGGTATCCGGTCAAAGGATGTATCTGCGCCCTCGAGTCAGCTCCGTGCACGAGAATAAAGCGGAGCAGGACAGTCACCTGTAACCACTCCACAAGTCGCCTTTCGCGGCCTTGGCGTCGTCGATGGTCGCGTACCAGCCCCCGTGCCCCTTACCATCCCGAAGCTCACCCATCGCGAGCGGCTCTCCGCCGATGACCTCGTCGCGCTCACCGCGGTCACGAGCCTCATTCTCACGCTTGGTGAAGAACCAATATATGAGGTTCGCGACAATACCGATGCCGATGTATGCCTATCGTGAGTGCATGTGAGCGAGTTGCGCAAAGTACACGAGCGAGTCGGGGAGTGCTCACAAGGACAATACCGTGGCCCAAGGGGTACCAGGGCTTCTCTTCAGCACGGTAGATATTGCTAGATACCTTCAAGGAGCAAAATCGGTCAGCTTTGCTTCCTGGCTCATGTACCAAGCTCAACGAAAAGCGTACGGCTCCATTAAGGTTCCCCTATATTTCAAGTTCAAGATCAGGATCGGAGACATGGAAAGAACTAAGAGTTCCACTCACCCACGATATTACCATCGCCAGCGCCACACTTCGCTTGTACGAACCCTCAACGTTGTTCGCGACCTGAGGAAGGCGGGTAAGCAAAGCTCAGGCCGCTTGATGTATATCTTCTCACCAAAGCAACAGTGTTAGGGATCAAGGGAAAGATGCCCGAGGCCGCAAGGTAGATGGCAAAGTAACTGAGCGCCGCGTTGCGCGAGGCGATGAGGATGATGTAGCCAGCAGCACCGATGCAGAGGAAGACCAAGTTGAACTTGATGCGAGTCTGGTACCGATCGGCGGCGAATCCTACCCCGATGGTCAAGAGGCAAGCCCTACGGAGACCTGTCCGTCAGTGCGCTGTCCGGCGAGCCTGAAGCAAGGTGCGCACCATACGTAGATGGGAACGGAGAGGAGGTTGGCAGCGGTAGGAGCAAAGCCTGCGTCAAATTTGTAGTCAGCCACGTGCGATCACGTACGAGTAGCAGACGGAGGACAAACCGAGGGCTGAGACGATGCTGGGCGTGAAGAGGCTGAACGCGTAAAGCTGCAAGTAAGGCTTTCGGTCAACACTATCCCTGCAAGTCCGAGCAGAGAACATACAGGCCCATCAACACCCATGTAGCAGGCCATCTGTAAAATATATTCAGGTCAGTGGGGTATCCACAATTTACCCAGGCGAGCGCGCAAGTCACTCACGCCGCACCTGCGAGTCACGAACCAGCGTAAGCAATGCAGTCGAACATGTGACAGGGCATGGACGTACCACATGCGCCAGTCCTTCATACTGTCAGAGACGCTGCTCCATTTGAATCCCTCGCCTGCCGCCGAGAACTGCTCGTCCTCTTGCAGGCGCTTGACGACCATGTCGCGCTCCTTCGGCGTCAGAAATTTCGCGGTGTCGGGAAAGCTTGGGTGAATATATGAGCGGGGGATCTTACAGCTTCGCAACATGTTGACTCACTCGACAACAACCCAGAAGGACAATACGCCGACGACGATGGTGATGAGTCCCTCACTAAAGACGAGATTCAGGTGAGTAAAGGCCACAAGAAGGCAGCGAGTGAGCTAACAGGATGAAGATCCACGCCTTCAGCTGGATCGTCAGCGAGGGAGTATGACTTGGAGAGTTAGAGCTCACCCATGCTGGCTGACCCCCGACACCTTCCATCCCAGACCCGATACCGGCGGCTATGAGTCCACCGAACGCTCCGCTGACCTGATGAGAACCTTTATTGTCAGATTTAGCTCGCCCGGCGCACAGTAAATGGACCTGCAGTTGCGGCTGAGAAGAAGACGGCGGCCCGAAGACCAAATTCGGAGCGCTTGTACCAGCACGACAGGCTGGAAAGCGAGAGGACGTCAGTATGAGGGCATACTTACAGTCAAAAGTGGGGCATACTAATAGCTGGAATTGATGTGAAGAAAATTGGTCAGACTCGGCGATGGCGGCGGCCCTTAATCGCTCCGAGTCAACTCACTTAACTCCCGGGAACAGCCCGGCCTGATGGATTGGACGATTAGTTGCCAGTCCTACACTCGCCATCCGAAAATCTCACCTCAGCAACACCAAGGAACCACCGGACCGCGAGCAGTCCTCCTGAAAGATAATGTGAGCTTGCCAGTCTCCTCGTTGTACCGGAACAAGCTCACCGTAATCCTTCACGAAACCGTTGCCCAGCTGTGCGCAGATAGTCAGTCAGAATTGACCATCAATGATTCAGAGACAGGTGCCGTGTAGGAAAAACATCACCCATCGAAATCCCGCGCGCGCGACCTTCGTTCCGAGGGTCCCGCGCGCGGGAAGTTAGAGGGGTCATGTTTGGCCTAGGTGCCATGAGCTACTGACCATGGCGGCGCCCCAAGCGACCATTATAATGGGAAGCCAAATCGAGGGCCGGAGTTTCTGCGGCACATGGATTTAACAACGCATCGAGAAGTACACCGGCCATTGGGTTCACCTTCAAAAGGATGTTGCTAGGGACCTCACTTGATAGGCAGGGTTCGAAATTAGTGTCTCGAAGCGGCGAGCCGTCGAAGGGAGGACGAACAACACCGCTGGAGGAGAGGAGAGTCATCTTCCCGGAGCGCCGAGCTGACAAAGGGAAGACGAACCATAGGAAATGAAAAATACTGCAAGAGTAATCAAATATTCCTGGTTTGTGAGCCGCAAGTCGCTTTCGAGGCCATCTACGATCGAAGTTGGTCAGTTCCGCTCGTGGAGGCGTGGGCCCTCGGCTCACACAACGTCGCGTTCCCAATAGCCGATCCTGCATGACCCGACGTCAACTCGTGCTCCGACACGGTGGCAACTCAGGAACATACGGTCGAGGAAAGCGAGTAGGTACAGCAAGCTGAGCCACGGAATCAGGCGCATGTCAATCTGAACGATCGCGAGGTCAGCGACGGCCATTTGGCATGGAACCGCACCCGCGGTTCGTTGGACGCACCTTGCGCAAGAGAGCCTTCTCCTCCAGCCGAAGCTGTGCGAGCTGCTCTGCATCGGCCGTGTGGTCGGACGGCGCGGTGTTGGACAGCTGCGAGTCCTCGATGGGGCCCTTGGCGTCGGCGAGTGCGGTCCCCATTGCGGAGGATGGGGCAGGAGAAAGACAGCAGCGGGGCCTCGTGGGGAACGGCGTGTGGAGACCCTGCTCGCGGGTGCTCAGCTTAAGCGGCCGACGGGCGCACTAATCCGAGCTAAGAAGGTCGGGCAGCACGTCAACACCCCGCGGGCCGCTCGGAGGGCAAATCGTCGGATCACCCTCGTCATGTTTGGTCCCGCTTGCCTCACGGCGTCTTGCTTGCCGATCCCGAGTCTGCGTTGAGCGTTGAGCGTCTTGGTGCGCGGATCCGCTACCATACCGCCGGGTCGCTCCTCGCACCTCGCCAGTCCCCGCAAAGCGCACCCCATCAGAGCAGAGTAGAGCAGGTGTGTACGCAGCGATTCACCTGCTAGGAGGTAGCCTTGCAAGAGCTGACCGCCGTTGTGAGAAGGCGAGGTGAGCGTCGCACTCGGACGAGCCCGCGCGGGCAGATATCCTCTGCGGCAGTTGAGCGGGAGAGTGGTTCGTAGGCACTGAGCAGAGCAACACGCAACCTAGAGGCAGGTCGGATCGAGGGTGTTGAGTCTCACCGGCAAGCGCACGGTTCGGATCAAAGAGGCGACACGCTCGCAAGTCTCAGGTTAACCTCCTTCCTGCCACATCCCCCGATTTCGACCTGCTCGGATCAGGCCCATCCGGAAGCACGGCGATGCTGAACAGTCCCTGATCGACTCGACACCCTCGCACTCCGCATCGGCCGGCGGGTGCTGATCTACAGAGTTCGGAGCTCGCGGGACTCGGACACTCCTCTCCGACCACCACCACTCCACCTACACCTACAAGCTGCGTTTCAACTCGTTCCACTGGCACAAGTTCATGCTGCGGCCTCCGTGGCGCATCCCTCGACACCGGCCCCGGCGGCGGCGCAGTACCCACTCGTCACGCCCAAACTACAGCCTCTTGCGCGGCTGCAGGGGCAAGACTCGCATGATGAGATGACCCGCCGCCGCCGCCGCCTCCCGTGTGTCGCAGCTGCAAGGGCTCCGTGGACTCGAAGCGTGGCGAAGGATCGCATCTGGCTACCATGCAACTCGCAACTACCTCTTATTTACTCCGTAGAGACTTTGCTGTGAAAAGTGCGCAAGCGCCCCCTTGGGTCGCTCGGTCTGTGCGCTTGAAAGCGAAGACTCGATTGGTTGCCTCCTTCCCTTCCTCACCACCAACCTCGAGCTATCTTCAACCTCACAAGTAAACGAGCCGCTCGTCAAACTTTGTACGTCACCGCGACTCCCGTACCCCACCCCACCTCAAAGCACGGTCGTGTGCGCCACTCAGACCTCAGGGTTACGAGATCACGAGATTACCAGCTGATCGTCTGTTCCGGACCAGCGCTCTCATCTGAGGACTCCCCGACCAATTGCTCTTCCTCCCTGCCACCCTTCGTTGACCCAAAAGGCCGCCTGTCGACGCCCACCCTGCAGATGGACAGCCACGACGTCGACCTAGGAAGCGACCGCCCGGAGTCCGGGAAACGCGACGGCGGCAGCGAGCACACGGCCGGCCACACCGTCCAGGCCGATACGAACGTCGAACGCGCTGAAAGTCGCTGGCGGCCGTCCGTGCTCATCATCCCCGCGGACCTGCCCGCGGGCGACTCGCCCGAGCTCGTGCACCGCAAGGTCACCGCACTGCTCAACAAGCTCACGCTCGAGAATTTCGACAGCATCTCGGACCAGATCCTCGCGTGGGCCGACAAGAGCGCCAACGAGACGGACGGCCGCATCCTGCGCCAGGTCGTCGCGCTCATCTTTGAGAAGGCGACCGACGAGGCCAACTTCTCCGAGACGTACGCCCGTCTGTGCCGCAAAATCGTGGAGAAGGTCTCGCCGAACGTCAAGGACGAGGGCGTCAAGGGCCCCGGCGGGCAGCTCGTCGCCGGCGGAGGCCTCTTCCGCAAGTACCTGCTCAATCGGTGCCAGGAGGACTTTGAGAGCGGGTGGAGTGCCAAAAACAAGGCCGCGGACGACGAGGCCAAGAAGGGGGCAAACGACGTCGCCGAGATGGAGGCCGAGGAGGGCGCCACGACCGCGTCGAGCAGCGGGCCGCTCAAGAAGCCCAAATTCCCTTCGGAGGATTACTTCGCGTTGGAAAATGCCAGGCGTCGCGGCCTCGGCCTCGTGCGTTTCATCGGCCAGCTCTACCGCCTCCAGATGCTCACGGAGCGCATCGTGCACGAGTGCATCAAGAAACTGCTAGTTGACCTTGCAAGCCCGGCCGAGGAGGACACTTCGAGCCTGTGTGTCCTGCTTTGCATTATTGGAAAAGGCCTCGACACCCTCAAAGCAAAGGCGCACATGGACATCTACTTCAGCCGCATGAGTTGCATCACCCGCAACACGAGTGTTCCGTACCACACTCGCTTTATGATCCAGGTATCTCTCACTTTCTTCCTCGAGACAGCTTGGCGCCCGACACTGAGTGCTGTCGAATCACACAGGAAGTCATCGACCTCCGCCTCAACAGATGGCAGCCAAAATTCACCGTCCCGGGGCCCCAACTTCGATCCGGAATTCTACTCGAAGGAAGCACCTCCTGTTTAACTCTTCAGGTCTACGCTGTCCCCCCCTGTTCCTTCCGGTTCTCACAGCTTACAAAAGCTGATGACTCCCCGCCCGCGCGCCTCTTCGCGCAACGCCCTGCCAAAGCTGGGGATCTCAGCAGCTTCGGGACGGTCCGTACGAGATGAGCTTTTTGGGAGCGTTGGGCTTTATATTAGGAGGCAGTAAGTGAAAATGAGACGAGGGTGGAGTGATTTCGAACCGCCGCAGGAGGAACTGGAGGCCTCGGAACTAGTGTCATGGATTCACCTTCTTACCCGCCCAACTGGATTTTCTGTCCTTTCGAGGAGGTGATACGGGTCCAGGGATTCTCTGTGTCGTTTGTCTGGCTCGCTTTTGTGCAAGAAGATGGCGAGTCGCAGCCTGACGCGCTGAGCGTTGGTGTGGTGTTGTGGCAACACAGGCCTCCTGTACTCTGCCAGATATTTTAATCCCGTCAGAATTCAGTCTGTCCTGGAACGCGTTCTCTTTGGCAGCTCTCGAACATTCAGGCAGCGACGGCCGTCCTCGCGGCGGCTTCGTCCGGAGTCACCGTACCGCGCCGACGTACGTTATGGAGGACTGCGAAGCGCCATCTTAGACTGGAATCGGGAATCGGAAAGCTCGAGTGTACAGCCGCGCTACGGACCAGGTGGCGGATGGGCCGTGAAAGATGACCGGCGGTCGAGGTGGCGTCGAGCCGGCAGCTATCCCTCTCACGCTCGGCTTCCGATCTTTGGGATATCAACCGCCCAAAAGCTACTGTCCCGACCTTTGACAGGTTTTCCACACTCGATCTGGCTGCGCGCAGTGAGGTGGGGAGTCATGTCGACTGGTCGTGGAGTGCACGCGTCGAGATCTGCGCCATCCGTCGTCGTCCAGCAAGCTCGCTGTTCGGAGCTTCGTAGCTTCTGGATTACCATATCATGTTTTCCGTATCAGAGCTCGAACCTTCAGCGTCGAAGAGGAGAGGCGCGCACATCGACAGGCGACCGCCTCGATTTAGCGCGCACTTGCCGCCGCGCTGCCCACTGGGGTTGGTTCCAGGCCACCTTCGCAGTATTGGAGATGGCTTTCCGAGATGGCTCGGTCGTCTGCGCGCTCTGTTTGCCTCACGTGCCGAGGACTGGGCAGCACGGCGGTGCCCGCGACGCCAGCCACTCGGCCACCGACGTCCGGTATAAGAGAATTCGAGTGCTCCCGTCTCTTCGTCTCGTGCACGTTGAATCGACTACATCTTCCGCCACTTTCTTTCGTTCCGATTCCATCCCCACCCCCCTCCCTGCCCCCGGCCGCGCACTTGGGATGCTTCTCTCGCAACTGCCGTCCCTCGCCCTCGCGCTTGCAGCCACGGCGTCTGCCCTTCCCTTCCATGGCGCCCTCGGCGACCGGTCGCTCTTGGGCCTCAACCTCGACCTCGGCTCGCTTCTCCCGCCGACCGTCTGCGACACGCTCGCCGGCCTACTCGGCGGCACGGACCTCTGTACTGCCCTACCCAACATCACCCTCGTCGTCCCAGACCTTCCTCTCGCAAAACGTGAGCTCGGGATCGAGCTCGACGGGAACCCAGCGCTCGAGCAGGAGCGCGACGCCGTGATCGGGCACCTCGCCCTTCGCGCGCCAGACGACGCCGCGCTCGCGTCGAACGTCGAGCGGGACCTCGCCGCATCAGCCGACCTGCTCGAGCGAGACCTCGTCGAGCTGTCGCTGCTCGAGCGAGACCTGCTCTCCCTCGACCTCGGCTCGTTGATCCCCGCGTCCGTGTGCGAGCTGATCGAAGGCCTCCTCGGACCAATCTGCGACGCGCTGCCCAACATGACCCTCCCGGACCTATCGACCCGTTCCCTACCCCGTCAGCCGACCGAGGCGCAGCGCAGGAAGCGCGGGCTGCTGTCGCTCGACGTCGGGTCGCTGATCCCAGCGAGCGTCTGCAGCTTGCTCGACAGCTTGCTCGGACTCGATTGCTCAATCCTCAGCCTCGAGATCCCGGACCTCCCCCTCCCGGGAGCGTCAGCCGACGCATCTGCCGACGCCGACGCCGGTGGAGCGTCGGCTGGCGCTGGAGCGTCGTCGGACGCGAGGGAAGCCGCCAAGGTCCCCCAAGGCGCGGTTTGGATCGAGGCGATGGACAAGATGCCCACTTCGGGCAAGAGTCGTCCGCTCACGATCGAGCTGCCGTCGTCCCAGGCCCGCAAGGCGAAGGCGCGGGTCGAGGTCATGGCCATGCCGCCGACCGCCGACGCCTGATACGAGAGGGTACGTCCCTGCTCGTTGACCGCTGTTGCAAACAAACGAGTGCTTACATCGACATTTGAGCAGTTTGGGTAGAGGGGGAGAGAGGATAAGGCTCCAGTCGCTGGCGACTTGAGGTGGTGCAGGGCGAGGCGGGTCGGTTGCGCTCCCGGTGGTTAGAAGCAGTGGATGGTCTTGGGCTGCAAGACCTGTGATTGCGTCGTTCGTCGTCGCTCGTCCCGAGGCCTCGTGCGGCGGTCGAGTCGTCGCTCCCGCGCGGCTCGAGTGCCCGCCAAGTCCTCTGCCACTTTGCGTGAACGAGCAGACTGTCAGATCCATATGCGATCCCAGATCGTGATCCGAAGCTCACCTTCGCCTTTGGAGTCTTCAAGAACGCTGGAAGCGATCTCCCAGGCCACTCGCGCACAGGCGACGAAACGCACAGTCCGAGTCGCAAGCGCAGCATTTAGCCCCCGCTTGCCGCCTGCTCTCGCCGCTCGGCCCTCACGTCACCAACGATGGACCAAGCGGCCTTTCGCTCGCTGCTCGCCACTCCCGGTCCCTCTCGGCCCTCGACCAGCACCAGCAGCACCCGGTTCGGCGCCGCGCCGCCCAAGCGCGGATCCGAGTCGTTCGTCCGCCCTGCCAGCACACGCGCTCCCGCTGACTCTTGTCCGAGGCAGGAAGGAAGAGTACAAGAAGCCAGAGTTCAAGCCTCGTGCGCCCGACAAGAAGAAGTTTAAGAAGAAGGAGAGCAAGGACGACGCGTACCGGGATCGGGCGGCGGAGCGCAGGGGTGGCAAGGATGGCGATTTCTCCGCTGCCGAGAGGCTGCTCGAGGTCCGTCTGGCGTCTTCTGGCCGACTGGGAGAGAAGCTGACCGTCCGGGTGGCCGGGTAGGACTTTAAAGCGCGGTCCGAGGCGGCGGAGGACAAGGCTGCGGTCGAGGAGCAGATGAAGTACCTCGTGCGTCGGATGTTCACCATACCCTTGCCGCAGCTGACGGAATGGCACAGGGCGGCGACGCGGAGCACACGATCCTCGTCAAAGGGCTCGACATGGCCCTCCTCGAGCGACAGCGCGCTCAGCAATCCGCAGCGTCGGACCGCACGATCGAGGACGTCGAGGATGAGCTCGACCGCGTGCTCGTCGAGCAGCCCAAGAAGCGCTCGAGGGACGAGATGCTCGCCGAGCTCAAGAAGTCGCGCGGGGTCGAGTCGGCCCCGGCTGAGGATGAAGCAGCGAGGTTGGAGAAGGCGAAGCAGGCCGGTCGGTTCAAGCCGATCAACGCGCCCGTCGTCAAGGCAAAAGGGAAGGGCAAGGTGGTCGAAGCGGGTCCGGAGAAGAAACGGCGCAAGAAGAAGCGCCCGGAGGGAGAGATGGCGCCGCCGCCTGTTCCCACCAAGGCCGCTCCTACACCCGCACCTGCACCGGCACCAGTACCGGTAGTGGACGACACGGACGACGATGGCGACATCTTTGGCGGTGCGGGCGACTACAAAGGCCTCGACTCGGACTCGGACGACGACTCGCCAGCTGCGAAACCGACGCCCGCCCCACTACCCGGAGCCGGAGCAACGACGGCGGGCGAGAAGCGCAAGTACTTCGACGACGACCCCGAGGACGCGTTCCTCGAGACGACTGCGCCATCGTCCGTCTCGAACCTCGCCGCCGCGCAGGCCGAGGCAGCCGCAAAAGCCGAGGACGGCAAGGAAGAAGGCGAGGAGCGGCCAGTGCGACTCGAGCCTTTGTCCGGCTCGTCGCTGCCCAGCGTGCGAGATCTGCTCGATATGGACAAGGCGGCCGAGAAGGAGGAACAGCGACTCGCCGTGCGTGCACCAACCTCGCACTCTGTACAGCTACTGATTCCATTTCATTTCGATCGTGCAGAAAAAGCTCAAGAACAAGGTCGAGGCGGGCGACCGTGCCGAAGGGGAGAAACGCCAGAAGGTCCGCACGGCCGAGGACAAGTCGAACCACGACTTCCAGGTCATGACCAAGTTCCTCGAGAACAAGGAGAAGCGTGCCAAGGGGCTCGCGGTCGACGAAGACGAGTGACCTCCCGCTGGGGCGGCCTCTTTACGCCGCGCGCGCGCGCGGGAGGGTTTGCGCACCCCAGACTGGACGAGTCATTGCCATGCATCTGTTGTGTTGACTTGCACGAGCTGCGTGTGCTTTCCGCGTGGTTGGGGCACGACCCCGCGGAGGGCGGCGTTTGCGGCGTGCGGCCGGCGTGCGAGAAGGGACTGTATTTCCGGCCAACGCTCTTTCCTTCCGTACCGGGGGAGTCTCTATACTCTTACCCGACTTTGCTCGACTCACCAATGTCATCTCCTTCGCAAGTCTCCAAGCCCCAGCTCCCCATCGGCCTCCTCCCCGTCGCTCCAGCCGACCTCTTTACAATTGTACGTCCGCCCATCCTTGCGGCCATATTCCACCTAAAAATTCTATAGGCCGACGTTCAATTCTCCGCCTTTGGCGACGAGCTCTACGGCATCCTCGAGCCACCCGCTCTCCGTCCTGCGCACCCAACCCGGATCGCGCGCACCGCCGCGCGCACTCTCCCGATCCTCCACTCGCCGCTCATCAAATTCACAAAAGCTGTGAAGAGTGCGACGGGCGAAATCGTAGGAGTCGCCATGTGGCATCGACCTGGCGCGCCCCTTTACAATCTTCAGCGGAAGGGCGAGGGCGAGCAGGGTGAGATGTGGGACGGCGTCGATGAGAAGGCGTGGAATGGCTTTTTTGGGAGTGCGGACGAGAAGAGGAAGGAGATCATGGGTGATGAGCCTCATTGGTGCGTTTCCGCCTTCCTCTGGACGATGTGCCGCGAACGGCTTCGGCGAGGTTCGGAGAAGCGAAGACACGCTGACATGCTCAAATAATTTACTCGAGGAGGTATCTTGGGCCACTCTGGGTACTCCCAGCTTACCAAGGCCAGGGCGTCGGGTCAGCACTCGTCCGCGAAGTCGTCGCGCTCGCGGATGCTGCGACACCGCCCGTCGCCATCTTTCTCGAGGCGTCGAAAGCTGGTGTGCCGGTCTACAGGAAGCTGGGTTTCGATTTCTGCAGTGAGGGTAGTCAGAAGGAGATGCTCAGGAAGGCCGGGCTGCGCTGAAGGGGGCAGAGCGACTTGGCAACTTGCGTAGACAAAGGACGGGTGATGGACAATCGCAAGCGAGGGCAAGGAATGAATCAGCAGGTTTCTAGATGAACGACCAAGGTACACGTCCGAGTCGGTCCGCCTTCAAGCAGCCACTCCAAGCCGCGCCCGCTCCCTTGCCGCGACGTCCCTCGCCTGCGCCGCGATCCGCTGCTCGTCAATCTCCTGCTCGTCGAGGAGGATGATCTCCTTCGATTCGATTGCGTTTCTTTGGCTGCCGAGGTAGAAGTTTTTCTAGGTCCCGCAAGGGTCAGAGGACGCGTCGGTGTGGGCATCGTGAAGAAGAGCTCACGGTGCAGGCGGCGGCGGCCAGGGGCAAAATGGCCAATATCAGCGCGGGGAGGAACATTGGGTATTTTACGGTGTCGTTGTAAGCTGTGCCCGTGTGGCCATTCAGCTGGCGCAAGCGAGAGTCGATCTGAAGGAGACGAACCGAGGATGACCTGGGCGCGGATTTCGGGTGTCGAGGCGGAATGCGAGGTTCGCTGGCATCCGGTTGGACCAGATGGCCGACGCTGCGGAACCCGGTTAGGTGAGCGAGTGAGCGATGAAGCTCCAGAGGGGGGTCACGCACAAATTGCGCTTCCGATGGATCCACCGAGGTTGGTCCATAGCGCCAGAAGGGCAATGACGGTTGCCATGTCGGCGTGCGGCACCGAGGCCTGCGTTGCGACTTGGGACCCGATCACGGAGAACGCGCCCTGTGATCAGTGGTTCAGCTAACATTTCCGATGCTGCTATTTGAGCTGTGAGAGGCATTTTCATACTCACCCCTAGTGAAACCATGACTTGCGCGGACACCAGAACGGCGTCGCTGTCAAGAGTTCGAAGTTAGCGACCCCATGGACCGCGTTTGTAGAAAAACACACGGCGCGTAGACGCCAGTTCCGTGGAATATGAGACCCATTCCACTGCGGAAAATGTTCGGTAAGCCTCGCAACACCGTCCGCCGGCTTCGCAACTCGGCAACTCAGACGGCAACCAAAAACATCTGCAGGTACTTGTAGTGATGCGTGATCCTCTGGAGGGCTCCCGCGATCAGGCCGAAGAAGCAAAGGCCGACAGTGCTGTCGGGTGGAAGTGGGTGAGCGGCGCGGTCCGGAATTAGCTGGACAAACTGAGTGCTCACAGGGTGTTGAGAAAGTAGACGTAATTGGTGAAAGTCCAATCCTTCACAACGTAGACCCAGGACGAGTAGTACAGCGACTGCATGTAGCCCTTGAGGAATCAAAGTCGGGTCAGCTCTCGGAAGTGCAGAGCAACTCGTTCGCGCTCACCGACAAGAAGTAGAGGACGTCGATGATGACACAGCAGATAAAGGTGCGATTCAAAACCCGCATGGGCATCAGAGGATACTTTGCGAGCCAGTATTCCCACTACGGGCGGCCGTCAGCTGCATGGCGGCGACGTCGAGCGACGGCGGTACTCACTCCGGCGAACGCGACGAGCACGATCCAGCCCACGGTCTCCATCGCAATCATAGAGGCTTCGGAAAGCATGAGCTTCTGTAAGACCTAGTACAATGAAAAAACATCTCACGATTCTTCCAGCCGCCCGACGCCGACGCGGACAGTGTGAATGGGAGCAAGATCAGCGCCCAAGCTGTACCAAGGAGGCTCAGCCCGATACCTGCAAATTGAAGTGAGCTTATTTATGTCAATGCACTCGATATCCGGCTGACCGTCGATTAACTCGAAGTAGTGCTTCGACATCTGAAGCCATGTCTTTTGCTCGAGATCGGAAGAGCACACGTCTGAACTCCAGTCACCCGTTAGATC
>ERZ1463038.282-NODE-282-length-16530-cov-14.836844_pt1 | contig 16530 bp, 20 predicted proteins | sample MGYA00564479_ERZ1463038 | MGnify/ENA primary metagenome ERZ1463038 (study PRJEB39244, sample SAMEA3635134) | Helicobacter pylori | study: EMG produced TPA metagenomics assembly of PRJEB11511 data set (Assembly of a 5300-year-old Helicobacter pylori...
AATTGAATTAATTTGGAAGGAGCGAGACGGCCGCGCGCCGTTTTCGCCGGCGCCGAGGTGCCTCGGTCTTTCTCAGTACGAGAGATGAAGGAAATTGAAGCGGGCGATCATGCACGGCCATCAATATTCGAAAGGTCTCTGTGGCGAGGTGCAACTTGCTCATCGTCGCCGCGGTCGCAGCGCGCGGCCCAGCTCTGCAGCTCGACCTGAGTCCCCAGGACTGACGCGTGTCCAAGCCTGCAAATATCACTGACTTGTCTCTGGTGCCCGCAACTACCAGTCCAGCAATCCATCATCGGTCGCAAGCAGGTCCAAGTTGAGGTATCGCGGCTACAATGCAGCTCTCTCCGTGTTCTAAACCGTGCTCTAAAGGTTCGACACGATCTTCTTCCCCCTCGCCAAGATCGGCTTGATCTCGTTTTCATACCTGTTGGGATGTCGTGGCGTCAGTGCCGCGCTACTTGATGAGCAGGGTCGCGACGCACAGCTTCTGGCGGTGGGCCGCATCGCCAACATTGACGTCGAGGTCCTTCTTGGCCTTCTCCAAAAGGGACTCATAAGCCCTTCCGTCGTACTTGCCCACCTGGATCTCAAGATACCATCAGCGTGCGCACCAAAACGGAGAGAGGACATCGTACAGCACTCCCGAGATCCCAGTCCGAGAAATTGAAAGCGTCGGTAAGCCCAATCGCGTCCGGGAGGAGCTGCTGCGCGAGAACGTCGATCTGCTGGCGCAGGACCTCGATGGGCCCGTTGAGGATGACGGCGGCGGAAGCGGAGGCGGGGACGGGCGCGATCACGCCAAACTCGAGCAGGTCCGGGAGTGCGGTCTCGATCGTCGTGAGCGCATACTGAACTCAACAGAGAGCGTCAGCCCGCTTTATTTTTTTCTGTTCCTAGCCTTTTCAAGGGGGCAAAATCGGACGCACGAAGTGGATGAGCGTGTCGAGGACCTTGCGCTCGGCAGGGTCGGCGCCCTTCGCGAGCAGACCTCCGTCCTCGAGGGCTGCGATGGTCCGAGTGACCAAGAAGGCCTCAACGATCGCCTTGGATGCAGCGACGCATTCCCAGCTGAGCTTGGCGAATGGCTTGCCGCTCGCGAGGAGGCGCTCGACGCGCTCGACTTGGAGCGCGGCGCGGAGCGAGATGACCTGGATCTGCAGCGGGCGTGAGAGCCATGCAGATGCACCGGAGACCGTGATTGATCGACTGGTGGAGATGAGGGAGGAGAGGTAGACCGACGACGGAGAGAGGGCCGCGGAGGGGTTGCGACGCAGGTTCGCGAGCGACTTGACCGCCCCGCGGACGACCTGGAGGTTGAGGATACTGCGTTCGAGGAGTCATGATCCGGATCGAAGGCTGCGGGAAATGTGATTTGCGTACAAGTTGTCGCCTTCGTAGGTCGTGCTGGGGAGCTCGGCCGCATAGATCCGGCCGACGCCACTCGCGTCGAGGAAGCCGTGGCCGCCCATCGCGCGGCGGACGGTCTCAATCCCCTCCACCGTGTTGCTGCTGACGTAAGATTTGAGGCCAGAGGAGACGGCGTGGGTTTCGGCGAGAAGGGTCGTGTCGCCGTCCTTGAGCTGCTCCGACATCTGGTCGTACAAGATTGTCTGCGAAGGGCCGTGTGAGCACAACCGAAGACCGAACATGAGTGAAAGATAGTACCATGTCTTTTCCGGCGGTGATGAAGGCGTAGGCTTTGGCGATCTGCGGGAGCAGACGCATGTATACGCTGGGATACGAGATGACCTGGTTCTCGACGCCGAACATAGGCTGGCCGGGCTTCAGCTCCGGGTCTGCAAACTGTTGGTCGCACGATGGGTAAGGATACAAGTGTTTTGCGCATGTTTTCCGGAATTACCTGGCGACGGATGTGAAGGTAGCGGGTGGAGATGGTGGTCGCCTTCGCGAGCGAGAACGCGAGGTTCGAGATCATCTGTGCCCGAATGAATATCATGCTGCCGTCTGTGGAAAAGTGATATCAGAAGAGGTCTTAGTATCTACAAGGACAGAAGTGGTACAAGAGAGCTTGTCGTGAGGAGGCTTCGAGTACGTGCCGTCCCGCGCGACTTTGGAGAAACGCTGCAGCATCTGATTGCGTGGGATTCGCACGTTGTCGAACGATGCCCCTGCGTAGGTTCACACAGGTCCAGATTCAGCTGAATAATAAGATTCTTGGGACAGGAGCACTCACAGCCGTTGTCGAGGGACGAGAAGCCGGCGTGTACTTTGGGTCCGATCTCGCCACAGAGGACGCCCGGCATCGGTGCGTGGTTCTCCAGTGAGCGAACTGCACAAGCTTGTCAGAGAAACCCACATTGAGAATTAAGTGTGAGGTATACGCTGTGTAATGAAGAGATGCGGTCCGTAGTCCTTCCCGTGGATGAACAGGCGAGCCTGCACCGCCCCGTGGGTCGACATCAAGCCCAAGCCTCCAATCCACCACCTGGAAGCGGGGTCAGAAAGGTTTGTGGCTCCAGAAGGATGGATCAGCGTGCTTGGTGGAGGTGACAGTCGGCGAGTTGATGATGAACTCGTCCGTCTTTGCGTCGAACGTCGCGGTCGTCTCCAGCTCTGCGGACTTTAGTCAGCTGGAAGCAAGTCAAATCAGGCATTGGACGCACTCTGGACGTTACTTCCGTGACCCTATATATTACGAAGAAGCTTGTGAGCAAGGCGAGGGGTCATGCAGGGAGGTGTGCATGCTCACCAACTCGGTCTGCAAATAACAGCCGATGATCGCGTGCGACATGGCCTGGGGAAGCCAGACTTCCTGCTGCTCGTCTGATGCCTGAGCAGCAATAACAGGTACAAACGCTGTTATGGAAATAAGCGATGTGTGCAATAAAGCTGAGAATCAAGGGGGACGTACCGATCTCGTGGAGCACGAGCGGCAACGCCTCGTCGCAGTTCGTCATAGAAATCGTGTACTCGTCAACTGCAGAAAATACTCAGTAAGGAAACTTTTATCCGATAAGGGATGCTCACAGCTCCAGTCTTGCTCATCCTGCAGCTCGATCAAGCGGCGGCTCATCTGCAGGCCCTTTTCCAGGCGCTGCTGCCGCGATATGTACGGCCTGCGCCCGAATCAGTCAGCTCTTGCGTATCAAGTTTTTTAGTATCAATGCACTTGTCAGACTTCTCGAAAACGGGGTCGTCGGCCAGCACGCGCGAAATTCGGGCACGCGTCTCCGACTCGTCCGCGTCGGCGCGCAGGAGCGCATTGATGATGGATGGGGTGAAAGAGGTACCCGCACGAGCCGCACGGATGTCGATCGTTGACTTGGAGAGCGTGGTGGCCATGGTCGGCATGCGTAGGGCGTCGGAAGTAGACCTGCCTTCCACATCGCGCGTTTGGGGTCGGCGACCGGCGAGAATCGAGTCGCCGGGCGCTGGTTTCTGAAAACAATGGGCCCGATGCCCGGTCAACAGCCAAACCGAGCGTAGTTCCGGCCACAAATTAGATCTTCGGGCGAGGAACGCGATGTCGCCACGGTTCGAGGTGGCAAAGCTGGTAGAACAAAGCGCGTTCACTTCTTCCCACTGGTCTTCTTCACCCTCCTTCGCTTCTCGCCCTTGCTCATCTTTTCGCTTCGCTTGTCCCGCGCGTTCTGCTTGGTCTCATTTCGGCGGGCCTGCGCGAGTCACGAAGTGTCAACGTCGACAGCTTTCGGACTAGAATGAAAGAGCCGGGAAAGCGCACCTTCTTCTCCTCGCGGTCCTCGTGCTTCTTGCCCCGCGGCTTGCGGTCCTCGTGCTCGCCATCTTCGCTTTCTGACCCGCTGTCGCCGCTCTCGGACCCGCTCTCGCCGCTGCTGCCGGCCTCGTCCGCGCCGGCCTCGACCTCGTCGCCCTCAAAGTGAACGCCCTTGGCCTCCTCACCGAGCCTCGCCTTCTGGATCTTTGCAACGCCGGTGATGTCGGCGTAGATGAGCGCCTTGCCCTCGCCGCGAAGGACGCGCGCGACGTCGCGCTCGGGGTCGTACACCTGGTCGAGCGCGCGGGGGATGTACGACTGGGCGAACACGGCCTCGTCGCTCGCCGAAGGCTTCTTCTCCTTCTCGGGCGCGCCGCCGGGCGTCTCGTCGTCTTCTTCGTCCGACTCGTGGTCCTCGTCCGCCTCGGCGAGCGCGAGCACCCGCTCCGCCTCGGCCGTGAACTCCTCGTCCGTGTCGCCCTTACCCGCGTCGCGCGTCACGAATGCGAAGGTGCGCGTGAGGCCGAGCGTGTCGACGCCGCGCTTGGCGAAGAAGTCGTCCGCGTTACGGATGTCGGACCGCAGGAAGTCAAACGCGTGCGGGTGGTCCTGCTCGACCGACTGCGAGACGTCAATCACCCACAGGTGGTTGTCGTGGTAGCTGTCATGACTGGGTCAGTGGGAGGTAGTGTCGGAGGAAAGGGGCCGACGTACAGGACATTGTATTCACTGAAATCGGCGTGCACGAGCTTGCACCGTGCAAATATGACGCGGAGAAGCACGAGCATCTCGATATAGATATCGCGGAGACGCTCGGTCGGGATGACGGCGTCCTTGAGCCGCGGTGATGCCCTGGGTGCGAACAGGTCAGCAGCAGCTCGAACAACACAAGCCTGGGCCGAATAACGACTCACTCCCACTCGTCTTCGCCCAAGAAGTCCATCACGAGCACGTTCTCGCGCACCTCGTGCGCCTCGGGGACGCGCATGCCAGCGGTCCGCATGCGCCTCAAGTTGCGCATCTCCTTCTCGGCCCACAAGCGCACCATCTTGCGCGGGTTACTCCTCGCGTAGCCGCTCTTGAAGCGGAACTCGCCCGAGACGTAGCGGTCGCGGTCCTTGAAGACGAGGATCGACGTCTTGTAGATCTTGAGCGCTAGGTGCTTGCCGTCGGGCGCGACGGCGTGGTACACGTTGGCCTCCTTGCCGGTCGAAACACACCCATCGACGCGCTCGATGAGCTCCCTCCCGATCATCTTGAAGATGATGAGCCGGGTGCGCGGGTCGAGGACCTGCTCGACCGTCGCGCGGTCCGCCTTGTCCTTGATGAGCACCTTCTCGGACCCGCCCTTGCGCGTGGTCGTGGCCGAGGTCGGGTACAGCGGTGCGAGGTCGATTTTCGAGTTGTACCGCGCGTAGGCGGCGAGCTGATCCGAGACCTTGTTCGTGTGCGTGCCCGTCGCGGCGGAGGGGTCCGAGTTGAGCGGGCGCGCGGCTGCTGCTGCTGCTGCCGAGGCCTTGGAGCGGTTCGACGCGGGAACAATGTTTCCCGGGCGCACGGTCGGGTCCTCGGACGGCTTGGACGACGACGCGGACGAGCGCGGGAGCGAGGCGTGGGTCGCGACGACGTGCTGCCGCATACGGTTGTACCGCTTCGTAAAGTCGCCCGACAGGACGTCCCAGTCCTGGTCCATGACCTCGTTCAGTCCGCTCATGAGCGACCGTTCGTACTGGACGTCGAGCTCGTCCAGATCGCTGTCCCACTCCTCGTCGTCTTCTTCTTCCTCCTCGACCTCCTCGGGAGCAGCGGCTGGTGGTTCAACCGTAAGATCATCGTCGAGGTAGCTGCCCGCCTGGCGGACCGGCGCCTGCGGTCCTCCAAGCAGAGTGGCGGTTCTGCAGCAGCACTCGAGGGTCAGCGCCCGCACTTGTCGCACCCGCCCAGCAGCTGTACAGTGCTCCAGAAGCTTCCATCCAGCAAATTCTGCCCCGCGCAAAAGCTCAGCAGCGACACCCGCCCGCGTTTCCCGTCCATCCACCGCGAGGTCATCCGGGGGCCAGGTAAGCCAATCGGGCTTACGGCGGGGTCTGCGGTCGCGGAGCAAGAACCGTCGAGGCTGGCACATCCGCATCCTCGAGCTGAGAGGGATCCATCGTTTCTGGCGGCGTGTTGACTGCTGCAGCGACCACCCCGGTGCCGTCTTGGTTTTTCGTGCCGCCCGGACCGTGCGCCGCAGCAACTGGCCTTGGGCGGCGAGTATCTTCCACCTTGCGCTGATCGTAAAAGAAGCGGCGAGTAGGGCAGGTTAAAGTCACGTTGCAGTCTTACTAAGTGGCTCTTTGGTCGTCTGGGCTGAGTCGACGTGCATACGCTCTCCGGCGTCCCGAGGATGTCACGCCACTGCTTCACCAGCTCGAGTCGCTTCGGCCCCCCCATATATCATCACCAAGCACATGATGTTTCAAAGATGGTGAAAGACCTATTCCTGGGTCGAACGCCTCCCCGCACGCTCACGACTGCCGCGGCGCCTTGTCCCAGGCCTCCAGGGGGAAGCTCTCCGTCTCGGCCGCCTTGAGTCCCGCCCACTTGCGGTCCAATCCCTCTCCATGATCCAGCGCGTACTCCTCGTTACGCAACCAAATCCGGAGCAGGTGGCGACTGGCGGGCCGAGTGAGAGTCAGTTTCGCAACGCCACCGAGGAGCCCTGGTCGCGAGACGCTCACGTTTGCTCGGGCGAGTCTTCGCTCGCAGTACGCGCATGGAAGATGACGAGGTTGTTAAAGTACTCCAGATCTCCGGGCTGGAGGTCAATGTTGAGCGCGTGCGACTCGGCGGTGAAGTGGAGGGCATCGAGAGCAAGGTGCTGCTCCTCGCTGATGGGCGGGATGCCTTCGGGGACTGCAGGAGGAATCAGTACAGCGAGCGTGAGGATTGAGATTATCAGCCTACCACTTTGATCCTCAAAGAAAGGGAAGAACCCGCGCCGGCCGTATTGCACGATCACTCGGTCGGCGACGTGATGAAGCAGCGGGCTACCGACAGGGTCACTTTGGGAGCCAGCATCAGCTCACTTCTTCGCAAGAACTCAAGAGACATCTCACTAGCGGTTCCTCCACGTCCCAGCGAGCGTGCGGAGAATGTCACGCCTCGATTCGGCGAAGGTGTTGTACGTCGCGCCGATCGACGACAGCTGTGATAGCCCGCCCTTGGCCGCCTTGCCGAGCGTGAAGAGCCCGACAATGTCTCCCGCATCCGTGTGAAACACTTGGTTACCGGCCGTCTGGCCCTTGACCACAATGGCGGGGCGGTCACCCGGGTCGAGTGCTGTCAAATCGCGGAGGTGCGCGATCGCGGCGCTGGGACCTTGGCGAAAGCGCTCGGAGCCAATGTAGGCCGAGATGCCAGCGAAGGCGATTATTTGGGACTTTGATCAGGATGTCAATGAAGGTGATCCAAGGTGATCCGACACCTGGAGGTGAGGACTCACCTTGCGGTCGTAAGAAGTGACAGGCAGTCCGCGAAACACCCTGAGCCCGATGCCCTGGTGAATGTCCAAGACCGCCTGATGAAACACGGGCTTGAGAACCGTCAAGGGGAAAGTCTCTCGTGAGATCGCGGAGAAAGGCAGGTCCAGCGCGAGGAAATGGTCGATCGCAGCCTGGACTTCGGCCACTTCGACAGCCGTGAAAACATGAAGCCAGAGCTCGGCTGACACCCCAGGTGCTGTCAGCTATCGATCGGTAGGCTGGAGATAGACAGCGTACGATTCTTGGCGAGCTCCTTGCCTTCCCAGACATGCGGACCGACGGCCAGGTCGGGGAAGCCCTCGGGCAACGCATCCGCGAAGGGCTTCACGTACGCCGCCTGGTTGTCGGCCCAAAGCTTTTCCGACGGCTCGTACGCAGTATCAAATATCGCTCTCTTGATTGCCTCGGGGTCCACGATTGGCGCGGTGGTCGAGCCGGGGAACGCGTAAGCGGGAGCGGGTGCCTTGCTGAGCTTGGCGAACGAAGTCGAGAGGGGGTCGAGGCTTCCCCGGAGATGGGTGCTGTGGATCGTGGCCATGTTATATTGAGGTGCTTGCAAGGAGAAAAGCTGCACGAGAAAGTGGGGGAAAGCAGTAGTCAGCAGGTTGGAGGACACTCGACACTCTGCGGCGAGCGCACACAATAATGGTGCAACGAAACGTCTTTTGTGGAGGTATCAGTCAGCGGCGTATCACAGGGGCTGGCAGATACGCACGGAAGGTGGGGGCGCAAAGTCGTCATCTGAGCACCGGATGTCGGGACTCCAGCTCGTGGCGCAAGATGGCGACACCGGAACAGGAGAGGATCAAGCAACTTCGAGGCCGGATTTTTGCTGACGTTGGCTGTCTTCATTCCTATACTTCACATTCAAGACTTGCAAGGTTCACTTCTTCTGAGTTGGGAGTCCGCCTTCCCTCGCGATCCGTAGGTACTCGTACACGATGCTGAAGTCCTTCGACCCAAACTCATCGTGGAGCGACAGGGTGTTGTAAAGAGTTGTTGTCATGCCTCCGATTGGAAGAGGTGTCATAGATGACTTGGCGGCCGAGACGGCGAGGTTCAGGTCTGGTTTAGGGATGTCAAGAGTCTGACGCCGGTGCGGTGTCGCAGGAGCGCACCTTTTGCCATGAGCTTGGAGAGGAACCTTTGGAAACATCCATATCAGTTAATTCGTCCGAGCTGCCACAGTCACAGTGGAAACTCGCCCTCCGCTGTACTCGCGGTCTGCAGGTGGCGAGAGTTTGGGCGTAGCACCCGGCGCCGGGTTGTTCAGCTCCGAGGACCAGCACTTTCCAGTCTGCAAACGTAGCATACCAGATAAGCCGACCACACCGGTATTGATGTTTAGAGACGCACGGATGTGTTTAGGATCGACGCAAGGAGGTCGGGTGCGATTCCGAGCGATGCGCCAAGGAGCATCGCCTCGCTAGAAAGTCCGGCGTCAGTCCCGCCGATTGACTGGTGAGATATCCAGAGACCGCTCACGCAGTTCCGGCCATTGAGATGCCAAGTAGCAGGCTGGAGAGCTGATCAGCGACTGACACACATCAGGAGTGGTATCGCGCACTTGTTGCAGATCTTGGCGGCACTGCAAGAGACCCTATCAGTACCAACAAACCTGATCACACGAAGATGTACTTACAGGCCGTTCCCAGAGTCTCCACAGTAAATCGCCCGGCTGCCCATCATGTCTAGGTACTTCTTCGCACGCTGGAACCTGTCGGCGACCCTCACGTCAGCCCCAGACGACAGTCGAGATCATTATAAGTACGCACGCCTCTTCTGGTCCTCCAACCATGAACGACAGCTTTCCCTGTTCCGCTCCGACGGTCCCTTCGATCGGCCCCACAAAACCGCGTCAGCTCCCGCGCTGCGTCGACTTCTCTCGCTGGGCGCGATCGCGTACCTCCAGACACTGGCGCATCAATCATGCCGGCCCCGAGCGCCGCCATCCGCTTCGCAACCTCCTTCGCGACGCCTTGGTCGAGCGTCGTGCAGTCGACAAACATCGACCCGGCCCGCTTCTCCTGGTCCAGGTCCTTGATGCCGTCCAGGAGCCCGTTCTCGCCCAGGTATACCTCCTCGACCTGGGGACTGCTGGGGAGCATCGTGAAGACGGTGCCAGCGAGGCGGGCCACGCCGGCGGGACTCGAGGCGGGGATGACGTCCCTCCCCGCGTACGCACGCACGTGCTCGTTCAGGAAGGCGTCCACGCTCGGCTGGAATGCGTCGTAGACGACGAACGCCGGCTTCGGCTTCCCCGGCTCGAAGACGCCCTCCTGGTTGGCGAACGACTTGGACAGCAAGTTCGCCGCCATATTCCGGCCCATCGCGCCGAGGCCGATGAACCCAATCGTGTGGGCACGGCCGATGTGGCGAGCGATGCGGGTTGGAATCATGCTGGGGTGGAGTGGGGTGGGAGACGAGCGCGGCGCGTCGAGGTGGATGGAGGCCGGCTGCAGCTGCGGGGCTCGGCTACTCAGACACGCCACTGAGAACTAACATCTACGATTCCTTTTGATTTCTTGCGAGTTTGTGAAATGCGGCTAGTTGTCCATTATGTAGTGCGGGAGAAAAAGGTGTCGTACGCCCCAGCACATTAATCCCTGCAACAGGTGAGCTTGCGAAGCATGCGGGCACAGGCGCCTGCAGGTGCTCTCTGTTCGCAGATCATGGAACAGAAAGACATTTTCTCTCAAGATCTTGCAACCGCTCGGTGATGGCGATAGTAAAATGCCTTGCAGGGTGCGAGCAGCACCCATTCTCAGGAAACCCCAGGAGTAACGGCCAACCGACTGTTCCAACGTATTAAATGTGTATGCTACAATCTGGAACCGGGTGAAAGTCAGCACGAGTCGCACAGGGCACGCAGAAGCCAAGCTGGACGCACCCGAAGCAAAGCGCTCAGGCCTTGACGTCGTCGACGTGGACGACGCGCTGCTTGAGGTTACCCTCGGCGTTCATTCCCGACTCGGCCGCGTAGGTGGTGGTAGGCCTCCAGGAGGCACTGGTGCGAGGAGTGCTCTCGGAGAGCATGCGGTCGACCTGCTCGAGCGAGAGGCCCTTGGTCTGCGGAAATTACGGACGGGTGAGCTACTGCTTCTGCTTCCCATGGTACCTGTAGATAATTACCTCAGGCACGAGGAAGTACGCATAGACACTAATAAGAACAAGTCAGTCCATGAGACTGGAGATACGAGGCGCGAGACCGCTCAAACTCACAAGGCGGCGGTGCAGAGACCTCCCCAGATGAAGAAGACGCTCGACTTGAGGTTTCCCTTGTCCTTGCCAACCATGTAGGGCGTGATGACAGTGATGATGGTGTTCCAGAGCCAGTTGGACGCGGTCGAGAGGGCGACTCCGCGCGAGCGAATGGGCAGAGGGAAGATCTCGCCGATGAGGACCCAAGCGCCGGGGCCCCAGGTTGAGGCGAAGAAGAAGATGAAGATTGCGATGAAACTGTTAAGAACCAATGTTAGGACGATAACCGCGGGTGGGGCAAACTGCTGGCGTACGCAATCTGAGCGTTGACGGCAGCGATGTTGGTCGGGACGGAGGTCGTGACGCCGTCGACGATGGTCTCGACCGTCTTGTTGAAGCCGACAGTGACTCCGATGATTCCGACGAGGAACTGGCAAATAAGCATTCCGAAGGCGCCACCGATCTGGGGTGCGAAATTGGCGTCAGTTGCGCTCCCATTCCGCTCCAGCAAGGTCAAGTAGACTCACGAGGAGAGGGCGGCGACCGAAGCGCTCAATGGTGTAGAATCTGCGTTGAAACGCTGCGTTAGAACGCGCACACTGGAGCGTCCCATCGTTCACACTCACGAGATCGGGGTCGAGCAGACGTTCACGAGCGTGAAAATCAACGAAATGATGAAAGGGTTCTTGATCGCGCCGGTCGACTGGAGGAAGGGGGTGGCTGCACGAATTCAGGTCAGCGGCGCGACATGACAGGTGCGGCACCCGGACTCACAGAAGTAGAAGATGAAGTTCACGCCCGTCCACTGCTGCATCATCTGGAGCGAAGTTCCGAGGATAGTGCGCCTCAAGCTGTGAACAGAAGTCAGCTCGGCGAGTCACGACAGGCAAACAAAATGGACTGACTTGGACGCCGCGTTCCAAAGTCCACCGCTGAAGCAGGACATCCACGATCCAATGTAGCCAGTGTCCGGGGTGTGCTGGCGCTCGTACTCGGCGTTGGCGACGATCTCGCTCAGCTCGGCCTGGATGTAGTCCGACTCGACCGGCTGGCCGCGAAGGCGGGCAAGGACGCGGGCGGCACCGTCGATGTTGCCACGCTTGACGAAGTAGCGAGGGGACTCGGGGAGGAGGAAAAGTCCGGTGCCGAGGATGAGTCCCCACGCGAACTGGATCGAGATCGGGATGCGGTAGGAGCCAGTGTCCGTGCGGTCCTGGACCGCGTAGTTGACACAGCTGTATGTGCCAGGTCAGAATCTGTGCACGAAATCGAGAAGCTTTCCACTCACGCAGCGAGAAGGAGTCCGATCGTAATGCAGAATTGGTAACCTGACACAAGCGCACCACGAACCTGGAGGCACAATGCAAAAGAGTCAGATCGAGGAACGGCGCGGCGCGGCGGCGCGTGACCGTGAAAAGGCAACTCACCCTCTTGGGGCAAACTTCACTCATGTACAAGATGATGATGGCTGAGACGAATCCCACTCCGAAACCAGCGATGAGACGTCCAGCGACCTGCCAAAGAAAAGGAAGGTCAGCGCCACAGCCGCGAGGCCACTCGTTTACGCGCGACGCACGATGAGACCGAGACCGTGGGATGCAGCCTGGAGGACGCAGCCGATGATGTAGATGATGCAACCAGCGATGATGGTCGGGCGCCTGCCCATCATGTCGGCAAGGTCACCTGAGCAAGATTGTCAGAATCGGCGGTGCTAGATACTGGAGACGCTCGCCACTCACCAGCGATGAGGGCACCGAAGAAGGTACCGGCCGAGAGGATGGAAACGATTAGGGAATTGTTGGCCGTGGTAAGCGAAGTCGCGCCGGCGCCCTCGATGAGCTGGGGACAATGGTCAGCACGACTGGAGGCTGACTGGGGCCTAGCAGTGTCGGCAGGGCTCACCTCGATGAAAATGGGACTGCCGGTGACACCGTTGATGTAACCCGAGTCGTAACCGAAGAAGATCTGTGGGGGTGCGCGGACCGTCAGCAATGCGACGCGGTGCGCAACCGGCCCGGGAGAGGACGCACTCCTCCGAAACTGGCGAAAGCGCAGAGCAGGTACGCCTTGATGGTCACAGGAGCCTCGATACGCTCAAGGTCCGCCGTGCCCTTGAGCGCGAGACCCTTCTCGGCGTGAACCTCATCGTGAGAGTCGAGAGCCGACATCGTAGCTGTGCGAAGCGGGGATCGTCAGCCAAGCAGCGTGATGTGGACTATGAGGGACGCACGAAGATGTGTGGCTGAGTGTGTGAGTGAGTGGGGTGAAGTGGGGTGGAGGAAGGAGAGCAGACAGCATGCGGAGACGAATAAGAGGAAGTTGCCACCCGGGTTCCAGACGCCGGCGCGTGCTGTCGCACCAGAAAAACTTGATCGATACAAGGGGCCGGTAGAAACGGCGATCAAAGTCACGAGGTGCGATCCACGTCCGACCCAGGAACAGACGATCCAGACCGTCCTTGCGGCGAAGTTCTCGGGTGGGCACGGCGCCCAAGCCGGCGCAGGATTGGCGCTGCCTTCGAGCTTCGACCAGCAGCAGAATATGGCGGTGAGAGGCGCGGCTGAGCAGGAGTTATCAGCTGTGAATGACCCAGCCAGCTGGAGCGCGCAGGTGAGGCCCGTGAGGGACGGGCCCTGGCCGTCGCGATCGCGTCGGAGGGGTCGGACCGGGGAGCCACGGAGCCGCCTGGAGACTCCTGGGGGAGCCGACGATCTCCCAACAGCGGCCGAGTTGTTCAATGGAGGCACCCTCGCAGCGCGGCGTGGCATGACGCAGTCACTTTGCCTTCCGTTGGCAGAGGCTGAGCAGTTTACAGCACGCGTCCGGAGACGAGTCGCTGCAGATGGCGGGTCTATATGTTGGGGATGGCGAGCCTGTGCTGGGGCAACCTGGGGTTATCGAGCTGCCCGAAGGATCAGCGCGTTTGATCGATCTCAAGACGCGTGGGAGGTGTTGGGGCACCATGCGGTGGACGCGGACCGCCGGACGGGGAAATCCGGTGCACCAAACGAGGAGACATGTCGCACTTTATGAATCCTTGTCGATGGAGGAGGGATGGCGCGGGCGGGCGGCAGCGAGAGGGCGATGCCGAGGGATGCGGGTATCCGACGGGCCGGCCGATGGTCGCGACGGTGCACTGAGGCCTGGGTCTGGAAGCGCTGAGCTCTGAGTACGTGCTGCGCTGGCTGTAGAGTTTGGAAAATGTCAGCTGTGTTTGCACGGCACTCTGAAGGCCGAGTGCGCTCTCGTGAACGATGACCCACCTGGACCCGCCACGGCCTGCGCTCAGGCGAGTCCTGAAGTCAGTGCTTGCAATGCGGAGGCACTGAGAGGAGTACCAGCTGACCCCCAGCGTGTACCACGGACCCCCGGAATCCGATCCGACGCGTTCCATCATCCGTCCATCCGCCTCGCTCCGAGCGCACACCGTGCGGAAGGAATCGAGGGTGCGGGAGCTGGATGACTGGGACTCACACATCTCGGCAGTCACAGGAGGGGACTTTTTGAAGATTCGTGGTCTTAGGCATGACGGCAACGACGCCGACTCGGTGGCTTCGTTCGGCGGCGGCGGCTCCGTCGAGGCGGACTCCGGGGAGCGAGAGTCCAGGTTGGGCAGGCTCGGCGAGGCAGAGCTGGAAGAGATGGGTTATTTAGGGTGAATGGCGTATGAGTTCCTAACCAATCGTAGACGAGGATGTGGCGACGAGCCGCTGGGTGACTCCCAAAGCCCGCGAGCCTTGAGAGGGCCTGGAGTCCGCGACTGGCAAATGAGAATGCCGTGACCAGGAGAGCTGAGATCGTGGAGGCGGTGCTGGTGTCGATTCAGAATCAGGTGAGGGTGGGAGGAAGACTTGTTCGACCCGTGTACGATCCGCTTGGGCCAGCCGGGCGGGCTGCAGCTTGAAGCGCCAAGTCGTCGCCCGACAAAGCGCCGGCGCCGGTCAGAGTCCAGGCAAGCCACTCTTCTCTTATCTTGAAGTGATAACGCTGGTCCATTCGAGGTCTGGATGGATCAAGGGAACGCCTCGCGGTCGTGTTTGGCCACCGCGCGGAGCCTCGCGGAGCGGTCGAAGTCGTCGCCGTCCACATTGCATCGCCTGCCCCCGTTTGTCGGCCAGCTGCTGGGGTGCTGTTAACGTTAATTTCTGAGCCTCTTCATCTCAGACCGTGTGCAAGGCAGGGTCAGCAGAAGGCTCCAATAGTAGACGCACTGCTCGACGACCAAGGGCTGGGGCCCCGGCGCGCTGGGCTGGGCCCCATGGATCGACACTGAACGCCGCCCTGGCATTGGCAGATCCTGCCTTCCTTCCTCAGCCTGTGTGTTCGTCTCAGTGTTTTATATACACCTAGATTGGGGTGCTGAAGACGCTGTGCTTACCCGGCTGACGCCTGCGCGGTGGCGCAGACCGCGACCGAACTGTCCGTTGATAGGCCACTCTTGTTCCAGAGCAAAGCTGACAGTCGAAACCTGCGACACGTGCTTGGAATCAAGGACACGAGGTCTGCAGAATACTGAAGAGCGCACCTACTGAGGTCCTGAAGCTGTGCAGAGAACGCGTGAATTGCAGCAAGTGCGCCACCGTGAATGCCCCCTCTGGTATCTCACTCACTCAAAGCACATTCCAGAGCACCTCCGTCCAGCTCCGGCTGAGAAATCCGCAGACGTGAATGCAGTCTGGCGGGGGAAAGCGCCGTCCATCTGGCCGCGTCCCGACTAGTGGGCGCATGTCCAGGATTTCAGGGAACAGCTGGTTGTCGCGGAAGGCTTGATCAAAGGTAGGGTAGTCGCGCTATGGGGTTATGGACGCGTGAGTTGCTGGGTAAGGAGACCACTTCTATGAAACGCGCGCACGCTGTTGATGTGCCCCGAGGGGACCACTTGCTCGGGCGGTTCCAGAGGCTCCGTGAAGCCCACGCACGTGGCCATCATGGGCGAGATAGTACGAGCGATGACGCGGAGCCGGTTTTGAGACAAGGGGATCGAGTGAAGGCGGACCGCGACGTAGTTGATCTGTCATCGCGCCGCGAAGGTCAGCTGTGTCTCGCAGCGAAGCAGGACACTGCTCACGATGCGCTCAAAAGCCGAGACGATGATGGCCGCCGTGAGAGGAGTCGTACTCTCGAGCTTCGAGGTGGTCCAGTGCACGCCCGAGTTGAGGATCAGGACGGTGCGCTCCTTGCCCTCTTCCGTGCCGCGCTCGTTCGCCTCATCCTCGACCTCGCTCGCGTCGTACGCCTCGATCGCAGCTTTGATCTGCGGAATCCACTCGGGGTCCGATCCATAATCGTACCGCACGGTGTCCCGCCCGACGGTGCTCGTCCCGCCGGCGTCGTTGATGAACTGGGCGAGGAGCGAATTGCTGACGAGGTGGTACTGCGCGATGCGGGTGACGACCGGTCTCGCGAGCCTCGCAGACGAGAACGAGCGTTCAGCGAGGAGCTTTGCTGCGAACGGGTGGGTCGGGTTGACGAAAAAGAGCGCGCTGCCCCGCGGGGTTTCCCACGACTTGGGCGCCTCCTTGGTGCGGTCCTGGACGAGAAGCGAGTCGTTCCCGACGCCGACGAGCGAGCGGATCGAGTCCTTGTGCTGCCCGGAGAGCGAGTCGCCGACGAGGAAGAGGCCGTGCGGCATCTTGAGCAACGAGCGGACGAACGCCTCGCTGTCCCACGCGCGCATCGTGCAGCCGTACGGGGTCCAGACCCAGTTGGAGACGGCGAGTGCTCGGGCAATGTGCACTGGGTCGAGCGGGTCGGTCGAGGGCGCGAGACAGTTCTGCAATTCGGGGTTCCGCCTCTCGTCACCCAGCGTGAAGTCGTCGAGCGACGTGAAGGGCGGGCTGCGAGGGATCCAGTGACCGTCGAGCGAGTCTTCGAGCGTGCTGCAGACTGGCTGGAACGCCTTCGCCCGGAGCTGGTTGGCCGACTTGCGCACGTCCGAGAGCGTCGCCGGTGAGAGGCTGGGCGGGTCCGGGTGGTCAGCCCAGAGCAGCAGGACTCGACGTGGACTGCTAACAGGTTCCATGACACGACGGTCGCAACTCCGACGAGGACAAACACGAGCAACCGCTGCCACTGTCTCGGCAGGAGATCGGAAGAGCACAC
>ERZ1463038.283-NODE-283-length-16510-cov-34.148040_pt1 | contig 16510 bp, 15 predicted proteins | sample MGYA00564479_ERZ1463038 | MGnify/ENA primary metagenome ERZ1463038 (study PRJEB39244, sample SAMEA3635134) | Helicobacter pylori | study: EMG produced TPA metagenomics assembly of PRJEB11511 data set (Assembly of a 5300-year-old Helicobacter pylori...
TGGCGATGGCATTGGCCGCCGCGCTGGTTTGCTGATCGTTAAGTTTCGCCGACAGCCAGGACATTGCCCGAGCCCGGTTCTTGTGTTGAGAACGTTCCTCCTGGCACTCGACAACGATGCCGGTCGGAAGGTGAGTGATGCGCACGGCCGAGTCGGTCTTGTTCACGTGCTGACCACCCGCGCCGGAGGACTTGTACGTGTCCACGCGCAAATCAGACGAGTTGATCTCGATGACTTGTTGCTCATCGGGCTCAGGCAATACCGCAACAGTGCAGGCAGACGTATGAATACGCCCCTGGGACTCGGTTTCAGGGACGCGCTGCACACGATGGGCGCCGGACTCGAATTTTAATTTTCCGTAAACGTGATCGCCTTCGACGCGCGCGATGATTTCTTTGTAGCCGCCGTGCTCGCCTACGTTTTCCGACAGAATTTCCACGCGCCAGCCGCGACGTTCGGCGTAGCGTGAGTACATGCGAAACAGGTCACCAGAAAAAATCGCCGCCTCGTCGCCACCGGTGCCAGCACGAATTTCGAGGAACACATTACGCCCGTCGTTCGGGTCTTTGGGCAGGAGCATGCGCTGTAGCTGACCTTCCAGATCGGCCAATTGCTCTTTGGCTTCACGGACTTCCTCGACGGCCAATTCACGCATGTCCGGGTCACTGTCCTTGAGCAGCGCCTGTGCACCTTCCAGATCGCCCAGTACTTTGAGCAACTGGTTGTAGGTCACGACAATAGGCTCTACTTCGGCGTACTCCCGGGAATAGGCGCGAAACCTGTTTTGTTCGGAAATGACTTCGGCATCACCAAGCAGCGCGGTCAGTTCCTCAAAACGATCGTTAAGGATGTCCAGCTTATTGAGCAGTGAAGCTTTCATTGCGGGGGTTTATCCGTCGAGCCCTCACCGAGGGCAAAAAGTTCTTGGGCCATGGCCAACGCATCGAGGCGACCTTCGGCAGACAGCTTTTTCAATTGCACGCTTGGAGCATGCATCAATTTGTTGGTCAGCCCTCGCGCCAATTGCACCAGCACGTCTTCGGCGCTGCTGCCGTTGGCCAACATGCGTTGGGCTTTGAGCAATTCATCGTCACGCAGACGCTCGCTTTGTTGACGATAGGCCTTAAGTACATCCACTGCCGCCAGCTCTCGCAGGCGCAACATGAACTCATCGGCGCCCAGACTCACCAGCTCTTCAGCCGCTTGCGCAGCGCCCTGGCGACTCTTGAGGTTCTCGGCGACCACTTCGTGCAGGTCGTCGACGCTGTAGAGGTAAACGTCGTCCAGCTCGCCGACTTCCGGTTCGATATCGCGAGGCACCGCGATATCGACCATGAAAATCGGTTTGTGCTTGCGCAGCTTCAAGGCGCTTTCCACCGCGCCCTTGCCCAGAATCGGCAACTGACTGGCGGTGGAACTGATCACAATGTCGCTTTTGACCAGCTCAGCCGGAATATCGGACAGTAAAACCGCGTGGGCACCGAACTCCGCGGCCAGGATACTGGCCCGCTCCAGGGTACGGTTGGCCACCACGATACGCCTCACGCCCAGATCATGCAGATGCCGGGCAACCAGCGTGATGGTTTCGCCCGCGCCAATCAACAATGCCTGGCTGCGCTGCAAATCACTGAAAATCTGCTTGGCCAGGCTGACAGCGGCAAACGCCACCGACACCGGGTTTTCACCAATGGCGGTATCGGTGCGTACCTGTTTGGCAGCGTTGAAGGTGGCCTGGAACAACCGGCCCAGCAGCGGGCCAATGGTCCCCGCTTCCCGCGCAACGGCGTACGCAGACTTCATCTGGCCGAGAATCTGTGGCTCGCCGAGCACCAGCGAGTCAAGCCCTGAGGCAACCCGCATCATGTGACGAACGGCCGCCTCATCTTCATGCACATAAGCACTGGCGCGCAGCTCGTCCAGGCTCAGATGATGATAATCGGCCAGCCAGCGCAGTATGGCATCGGACGCAAGGTGATCCTGTTCGATGTACAGTTCGCTACGGTTACAAGTCGAGAGGATCGCAGCTTCGCGGCTGTCGGTTAGACGGCAGAGCTGCTGCAAGGCCTCAACCAACTGCTCAGGCGTAAATGCCACGCGCTCGCGGACGTCTACTGAAGCAGTCTTATGGTTAATACCAAGTGCAAGGAAGGCCATTCAAGGTCGCTGATGGTGACGTGAAGCCGGCAATTGTCCTACTTCGCCAGAGTGAGAACAACCACCGCAGACTATTGTCCGAATAGAGCGGCCCCTTTTAAGCCGTTTATCGGCCGTGTTTTGGCCTCGCCAAAGGCCAGTTGAGTAGTTTTCGCATAGGCTGTGGGTTTGCTCCTAGGCTTGTGTCATGATGATCCGACCGCAGGTAAGTCGCCCTCTCCCTATATATGAATAGATCCTCCGCGTTACTTCTCGCCTTTGTGTTTCTGAACGGTTGCCAGGCTATAGCCCCCGTTTCACCGGATGCTACGCCACCGGCCGCAGACACGACGCCCGCACCCGCACCCAAGCCGCAGGTTTATAGCTCGTTCACCGAAGACACAGTGTTCAGCCTGTTGAGTGCGGAGCTGGCGGGTCAGCGCAACCGATTCGACATCGCGCTGGATAACTACGTCACCCAAGCGATCAATACTCAGGATCCAGGGATTTCCGAACGCGCCTTCCACATTGCCGAGTACCTGGGCGCCGATCAGGCAGCACTGGATACCTCGCTGATCTGGGCGAAAAACGACCCGACCAATCTTGAAGCACAACGCGCGGCGGCGATTCAATTGGCCCGCGCCGGACGCTATGACGATTCCATGGCGTACATGGAGAAGGTCCTGCAAGGACAGGGCGATACGCATTTTGACTTTTTGGCACTGTCTGCCGCCGAAACCGATGCAGATACCCGCAACGGTTTGCTGACCAGCTTCGATCGCCTGCTCAAGAAATACCCGAAAAACGGCCAACTGATCTTCGGCAAAGCCTTGCTCCTCCAACAGAACGGTGACGCCCAAGGCGCCCTGAAACTGCTGGAAGACAATCCAGCCAATGACGGCGACGTGACCCCTATTCTGCTGCGCGCCCGCCTCCTGCAGGGCATGGACCGAGGCAAAGAAGCCTTGCCGATCCTGGAAAAAAGCATTCGCCAATACCCGGACGACAAACGCCTGCGCCTGACTTATGCCCGCATGCTGGTCGAACAGAACCGCATGGACGACGCCAAAGTCGAGTTCTCCAGCCTGGTGCAACAGTTCCCGGATGACGACGAGTTGCGTTATTCGCTGGCGCTGGTTTGCCTTGAAGCCAAAGCCTGGGATGAAGCCGTTGGCTACCTGGAAGACTTGATCGCTCGCGGCAGCCACGTTGATTCGGCGCACCTGAACCTCGGCCGTGTCTACGAAGAACGCAGCGATCCGCAAAACGCCCTGACCGAATACGCTCAGGTCGGCCCCGGCAATGACTACCTGCCGGCGCAACTGCGCCAAAGCGACATTCTGATGAGCAACGGTAGCGTGGCCGAAGCCTCGAAACGCCTGGCCGCCGCACGCGAAGCGCAGCCCGACTATGCGATTCAGCTGTACCTGATCGAAGCCGAAACCCTGGCAAACAACAACCAGAGCGATCGAGCCTGGCAAGTGCTGGGGCAGGCGTTGAAGCAGTATCCCGACGACTTGAACCTGCTGTATACACGAGCCATGCTCGCGGAAAAACGCGACGACCTGTCGCAAATGGAAAAAGACCTGCGCGCGATTATCAAGCGCGAGCCTGACAACGCCATGGCCTTGAACGCCTTGGGCTACACCCTGTCAGACCGCACGACGCGCTATGCCGAAGCCAAGGCCCTGATCGAACGAGCGCACGCACTGAACCCGGAAGACCCAGCCGTACTGGACAGTCTGGGGTGGGTAAATTACCGCCTGGGCAACCTCGATGAAGCCGAACGCTTGCTGCGTCAGGCGCTGGAACGCTTCCCGGACCACGAAGTCGCCGCCCATCTGGGCGAAGTATTGTGGGCCAACGGCAAGCAGCGCGAAGCCCGGAAAGTCTGGAGCAAAGCCCTCGAGCAACAACCTGATAGCCCTATTCTGCGCAGCACTCTGCGGCGCCTGACCGGATCCGAGACTCTCTAATTTTATGTTTTTGCGCCACGTTATCGTTTTCAGCCTGATCGCCCTGCTCGCCGGTTGCGCCGGTTTTACCTCTCGCGAAGCCCTGCAGGGCCAAGGCAACCCCGCGCAATGGCGCGAACACAAAGCACAACTGAGCAGCCTTGACGGGTGGCAAATCAGCGGCAAGGTCGGCATTCGCGCCCCGAAGGATTCGGGCAGCGGCACCTTGTTCTGGCTGCAACGTCAGGACTACTACGATATCCGCCTCTCAGGCCCCCTGGGACGCGGCGCAGCCCGCTTGACCGGACGACCGGGTAGCGTCGCCCTGGAAGTAGCCAATCAGGGCCGCTACGAAGCTGCCAACCCGGAAGACTTGCTCCAACAACAACTAGGCTGGAAATTACCGGTGTCGCATCTTGTCTGGTGGGTACGCGGTCTACCCGCCCCCGGCAGCAGGAGTCGCTTGAACCTGGATGGCGACAGTCGCCTTGCCAGCCTCGAGCAGGACGATTGGCAAGTCGAATACCTGAGCTACACGCAACAGAACGGCTATTGGCTGCCTGAGCGCATCAAGCTGCACGGCCAGGACCTCGACGTCACGCTGGTGATCAAGGACTGGCAACCACGCAAACTGGGGCAATAATCATGCACACCCCTCGCCTGACGCTGCCGGCACCCGCCAAACTCAACCTGATGCTGCATATTCTTGGCCGTCGCGAAGACGGCTATCACGAGTTGCAGACGCTGTTTCAATTTCTCGACTACGGTGACGAACTCAGTTTCGCCGTACGCGATGACGGAGAAATCCGCCTTCAAACTGAAATTCCCGGCGTGCCCCACGACAGTAACCTGATCGTAAAAGCCGCTCGTGCATTGCAAAAACAATCCGGCTGCACCCTTGGTATCGACATCTGGCTGGAAAAACGTCTGCCCATGGGCGGAGGAATCGGCGGCGGAAGCTCCGATGCGGCCACCACATTGCTCGGTCTGAATCACCTGTGGAAACTTGGCTGGGATGAAGATCGCCTGGCCGCATTGGGCCTGACATTAGGCGCGGACGTCCCGGTTTTCGTGCGTGGACATGCTGCGTTTGCTGAAGGTGTCGGAGAAATACTGACCCCTGTAAACCCCGAAGAGCCTTGGTATCTGGTGCTTGTACCGCAAGTATCTGTAAGTACAGCAGAAATTTTTTCAGATCCACTGTTGACACGAGACACTCCTCCCATTAAAGTGCGCCCCGTTCTCGAGGGAAACAGTCGAAATGACTGTCAGCCGGTTGTAGAGAGGCGTTACCCAGCTGTTCGTAACGCTTTGAATTTGTTAGGCAATTTTGCCGAAGCAAAATTAACCGGAACTGGAAGTTGTGTGTTTGGGGCCTTCCCAAACCAAGCCGAAGCTGATAAAGTCTCGGCCCTTCTTACAGAGACCCTTACAGGGTTTGTAGCAAAGGGAAGCAACGTTTCGATGTTGCATCGCAAGTTACAAGATCTGTTCTAAGAATTGAGTGCTGGGCACTCAAGGTGAAACATTACAGGGGCGTCGCCAAGCGGTAAGGCAGCAGGTTTTGATCCTGCCATGCGTTGGTTCGAATCCAGCCGCCCCTGCCATTTTCTATACTCATCCAGGTATACCCTCAGCCGGCAGGTAGTGCGCGTGTCCAAGATGATGGTCTTTACGGGGAACGCTAACCCCGATCTAGCTAGGCGTGTAGTACGCCAGCTGCATATCCCTCTAGGTGATATCTCCGTCGGCAAATTTTCCGATGGTGAAATCAGTGCCGAGATCAATGAAAACGTCCGCGGTAAAGACGTATTCATTATCCAGCCAACCTGTGCACCAACCAACGATAACCTGATGGAACTGGTTGTGATGGCAGATGCCTTCCGCCGCTCCTCAGCGTCTCGAATCACTGCGGTGATTCCATACTTTGGTTATGCCCGCCAGGATCGCCGTCCGCGTTCCGCACGTGTAGCTATCAGCGCGAAAGTTGTCGCTGACATGCTGACCGTGGTGGGGATCGATCGTGTTCTTACGGTTGATTTGCATGCGGACCAAATTCAGGGATTCTTCGATATTCCGGTAGATAACATCTACGGCTCCCCCGTTTTGGTGGATGACATCGAAGATCAACGCTTCGAAAACCTGATGATTGTTTCCCCGGATATCGGTGGCGTCGTGCGTGCACGGGCTGTTGCCAAATCCTTGGGCGTCGATCTCGGGATCATCGATAAACGCCGTGAGAAAGCCAATCACTCTGAAGTGATGCATATCATCGGTGATGTCGAAGGGCGTACCTGTATTCTGGTCGACGACATGGTCGATACCGCCGGCACTCTGTGTCACGCGGCGAAGGCCCTGAAAGAGCATGGCGCTGCCAAGGTCTTTGCCTACTGCACACACCCTGTGCTGTCGGGTCGGGCTATCGAAAACATTGAAAATTCCATGCTGGACGAACTGGTGGTGACCAACACCATCCCGTTGTCCGCTGCCGCACAATCCTGTTCACGTATCCGCCAACTGGATATTGCACCGGTAGTTGCTGAGGCGGTCCGCCGCATCAGCAACGAAGAATCGATCAGCGCGATGTTCCGCTAAGGGCTCTGCCCACGGTTGCATTACGCTGTCGAAAAGCGCCCCGCCCCAACCTACTGTTGGGGCGGGGCTTTTTTGCCCATATCGTCTGAGCGCCGGTCGCAACCGCTGGGCGAATGTGGTTATTTTGGAGAAACAACATGAATAACTTTACTTTGAATGCTGAAGTGCGTTCCGACCTGGGGAAAGGTGCGAGCCGCCGCCTGCGTCGTCTCGCAAGCCTGGTTCCAGCTGTCGTTTACGGTGGCGAAAAAGCCCCTGAATCGATCAGCATGCTGGCTAAAGAAGTTGCCAAACTGTTGGAAAACGACGCTGCTTTCAGCCACGTTATCGAACTGAACATTGGTGGCACCAAGCAGAACGTCGTGATCAAAGCACTGCAACGTCACCCGGCCAAGGGCCACGTGATGCATGCTGACTTCGTACGCGTTATCGCTGGTCAGAAACTGATCGCTCACGTACCTGTGCACTTCATCAACGAAGAAGCACCGATCAAGAAAGGCGGCGAAATTTCGCACGTTATTTCCCAGGTCGAAGTAACTTGCCTGCCGAAAGATCTGCCTGAGTTCATCGAAGTCGATCTGAACGCTGCTGAAGTGGGTGACATCATTCACCTGTCCGACCTCAAAGCACCTAAAGGCGTTGAGTTCGTAACACTGGTACACGGTAACGACCTGGCTGTTGCCAACGTTCACGCACCACGTGTAGCACCTGAAGCAGAAACCGCTGCCGAGTAATTCATTGCTTGGTAACGTCGGAGTTGCTCAGAAAGCGTCGCGAGCGATAGTCAGGCAAAGCGGGCGAGATCGCGGAGTTTACATCATGGTAAATGAGCATATTTCGCCCACTTCTGTCGCTACGCCTAGCGATGTTATCCACAACTCCAAGGAAGAGCCCCTGTCGTGACTGCCATACAACTGATCGTTGGCCTGGGAAATCCAGGCGCCGAATACGAACAGACCCGGCATAACGCAGGGGCTCTTTTTGTTGAGCGTATTGCTGCGGCGCAAGGCGTCAATCTTGCCGTCGAGCGAAAATTTTTTGGCCTGACCGGGCGATTCACTCACCAGGGTCAGGATGTTCGTCTAGTGATCCCCACCACGTACATGAACCGCAGCGGCCAAGCCGTGGCGGCGCTCGCTGGCTTCTATCGCATTCCGGTAGACGCCATACTGGTGGCACATGATGAACTTGACCTGCCTCCCGGCGTTGCCAAGCTAAAGCAAGGCGGCGGCCATGGCGGTCATAACGGACTGCGCGACATCATCGCGCAGCTCGGCAATCAGAATACGTTTCACCGCCTGCGGCTTGGCATTGGCCACCCAGGTGATGCCAGCAAGGTCTCCAATTTTGTTCTGGGTCGAGCGCCACGCGCTGAACAGGAAAAACTGGACGCCAGTATCGATTTTGCCCTCGGCGTGCTGCCGGATATCTTCGCCGGTGAATGGAACCGCGCGATGAAAAACCTGCACAGCCAGAAGGCCTGACTAACTCCAAGGGGAAATATCATGGGATTCAATTGCGGCATCGTCGGCCTACCCAACGTCGGCAAGTCCACCCTGTTCAACGCCCTGACCAAATCCGGCATCGCGGCTGAGAACTTCCCCTTCTGCACCATCGAGCCGAACACCGGTATCGTGCCGATGCCGGACGCACGCCTGGACGCTTTGGCGGCCATCGTTCTCCCGGAACGTGTACTGCCGACCACCATGGAATTCGTCGACATCGCCGGCCTGGTTGCTGGCGCCTCGAAAGGTGAAGGCCTGGGCAATAAATTCCTCGCCAACATCCGCGAGACCGATGCCATCGCCCACGTGGTCCGCTGCTTCGAAGACGAGAACGTGATTCACGTCTCCAACAGTGTCGACCCGAAACGCGACATCGAAATCATTGACCTGGAATTGATCTTCGCCGACCTCGACAGCTGTGAAAAACAGCTGCAAAAAGTGACCCGCAATGCCAAAGGCGGCGACAAGGAAGCTGTTGCGCAAAAAGCCATTCTGGAACAACTCATCGCCCACTTCTCCGAAGGCAAGCCCGCGCGCAGCCTGGTGAAGAACATGAATGCCGATGACAAACAACTGGCTCGTGGCTTCCACCTGTTGACCATCAAGCCAGTCATGTACATCGCCAACGTTGCGGAAGACGGCTTCGAGAACAACCCGCTTCTGGACGTGGTCCGTGCCATCGCCGAAGAAGAAGGCGCAATCGTAGTTCCAGTGTGCAACAAGATCGAAGCAGAAATCGCCGAGCTCGACGATGGCGAAGAGAAGGACATGTTCCTTGAGGCTCTGGGCCTTGAAGAACCTGGCCTGAACCGCGTGATCCGCGCGGGCTACGAAATGCTTAACCTGCAAACCTACTTCACCGCAGGCGTAAAAGAAGTTCGCGCCTGGACTGTCCGCGTGGGTGCCACCGCACCGCAAGCCGCAGCAGTGATCCACACCGACTTCGAAAAAGGCTTCATCCGCGCCGAAGTCATCGCCTACGCAGACTTCATCCAGTACAAAGGCGAAGCCGGTGCTAAAGAAGCGGGCAAATGGCGCCTGGAAGGCAAGGATTACATCGTCAAAGACGGTGACGTGATGCACTTCCGCTTCAACGTATAAATCGTAAGGGTTGAATCAGCACAATTCACAGCATGACAGATAGACCATAAAGCCCTGTATTTCAGGGCTTTTCTGTATCTGGACGATTCAAAGCGCGTCTTGTCATTGCAGATTAAAGCGGGTACGTTGGCGGGTATAGAGGTTGTACCCCCTCAATAAAAAGCGGGTATAGGACAAATACCTGAGAACCCGCCATGTTGAACGATACCCAATGCCGCACCGCCAAGCCGAAAGCTAAGCCCTACAAGCTCACGGACAGCAAAGGATTGGTCCTCGAGGTAAAGCCTAACGGGGTTAAGGCTTGGCGCTACCGCTTCAAGCTGAAGCTAGACGGCATTACCAAAGAGAACCTTTTTGCCATTGGTGAATATGTTTCCGCCCCCAGTGGCGAAACAGCGGATGAGAATAAGGCCAGGAAGGCAGGGCGGCGGTTCACGCTGGCAGAAGCACGCCTCGAACGCGACAAGGCCCGCGCATTGGTCAAGCAAGGGATTAACCCTGCCCAAAGTCGTCAACTGGACCGCATCAAGCTGGAGCAGGAAAACGCCATTACGTTCGAGGGGGTTGCCCATGAATGGCTGACACTTCGGGACTGGGCAGAACTGACCAAGGCCAAGCGGCTGAATATGCTTCAACGTGTTGTGTTTCCAAAGATAGGGGCCATCCCCCTTCGCAGCATTACCCCTGCGCATATCCTTGATGTACTCAGCACAGCCGACAAGGCCAACGGGCGGACGGTTGCCGCTGAAGCCAGGCGCACGATGTCAGGCGTTTTTGAGTTTGCCATTTCCACCTTGAGAGCCGACGCCGACCCGACCTACCCCGTTCGCAAGGCCATCCCCGCCAACAAAACCCAGCATAAGCGCCCCCTCGAACACGAGGAAATCGGGCAAATGCTACGGGACATTAGCGGGTACGGTGGCCGGTACGAAACTACTGTCGCGTTTCGTCTAATGTGGCTGACACTCTGCCGTCCAGGTGAGGCGGCAGAGGCGCAATGGTCTGAATTCGATTTGGACAACGCCACATGGACCATCCCCGCCGAACGGATGAAAAAGCGGGTAGAACATACTGCCCCACTGCCACGCCAGGCCGTTGAGTTGCTGCGGACACTCCATGGCATCACAGGCCACCGCGTCCATCTATTCCCAAACAGAGATGACTACTCAAGGCCGATGTCCATTGCATCATTCCGACAAATGCTCAAAGTGCTGAACTGGGCGGGAAGGTACAGCCCACACGCCACACGGACAACCGGCAGCACACGCCTGAACGAGATGGGCTTCCCCACTGACTGGATCGAGCGCCAGCTTGCCCATATAGAGCCGAACGCAGTACGGCGCACTTACAACCACGCCAAGCACATGACCAACCGCGCTCAGATGATGCAGCAATGGGCCGACCTGCTGGACGCTTGGAAAGTGAACGAGGGGGGCAACGTAGTACCGATAAAGAGAACCGCAGCCTGACGGTATCAGGCAAACCGGGCAAGGAAGGGGCTGCCACCCCTCCCCCACCCTAACCATAACGTAAACAAGGATTACATCATGGCTGATAATCATTCTAGCAAGCTGTCACAACAACCAGAAGTTGAGGAAATCGCCAACAGGCTACAAGCAATCGCGGCGCAGTTGGCCGGTTTCAAGCCGACACTCGATACCGCCATTGAGGATGTACCGGCTGAAATTGGCAACACGCTTGTATTGTTGGGAGGCATGGCCGACTACATGAATAATGAAATCTCTACGCTGGCTGAGCGACTGGCAATTTATTATTAATATTTTCCAACACGCATCAACATTTTCCACAATGCTCCGCAACTTTCCATAACACTCCGCAACTTTCCAGAACTTGCCAGAACTTGCCAGAACCTTCAAAGCCTAGATAAACTCACAGCTCGCAGCAGCACTCTTAATACCCCGTCACACCAACAGTTAAGAGTTAGTCCACCGCACTCATACCGAAGTGGCGGACTAACTCTTTTTAGGAGACTTCTATGAGCACCATTAATATCGTATCAACGCACGAGCGCGATGAGCGCCCCCTATTCATTCGCGTGCAAGAAGCCGCACGCCTCCTTGGCGTATCAATAAGCACCATTTATCGTCTGGTAAATGAAGGCGAATTGCAGCTAGTTAAGCTCGGTAAACGCAGCAGCGCCATTACCCGAACGTCACTCATGACCTTTACAGATGCACGTCATGGCTTAATGCAGGCTGGTCTGTGAGGGGCTAATCGTGAACAAAAAAAACGGCACCACTCCAAAAAGTAGCACCGCATCAAACACACACGCCAATAGTACAGATCGCCAACCAGGCGGGGCAATGCGCGCACAGTTTACCGACCCACAAAACTCTCCACCCAACGGCTATGACACTTCGCGCATGTCCTACATGGGTACGCACACCCTCGGCTCGTGGCTGGAGATGCTGACCGGCCCTGGTCAGGGTAACGTCGAGGGAATTGCGCCAAGCGTACGGCAGGTCGCCTTGGACGGCCGGACGGTTCGGGTTCCGTTTCGGGTTGGCAAGAAGCGCTTATGGATAGTGCTAGAGCCCGTGCATGGATCCGGGGGGCTGATGTTGCACTCCTGGACACAGACATATACCCCTCGCGGCGGGCATACAGGGATACTAACCAGTAAGCTCCGTAAGCGGAGACGCGTATGACCGTACTACCACTTCACCATGTACGAGGGGCGCTATCGACAACACCCTTCGTACCCCCTTCGCCGGAACATATCGACAGCCTGCTAGCCTCCTGGACGCCACCACGGGGGCAATATGACCGCCACTAAGTCCATGACTACCGCGCAAGTCGATAGCCGCCGACAGCTAACTAAGGAATGCCGTAAAAACTTTCATCCTGCCAACATTCCTGCTGAGTTAAAGGATCATCGGTGTTGGGTTGTATGGAAGTTTGGAGAGCCGAAAGGGAACGGGAAATTTCATAAGCCACCCTACTACCCAACAACTGGAACACCGCGACACTCGGCGGATGACCCAAGTGACGCCGACAACCTTGGAACGTTCGACGAAGTAATTGCAGCATTCAAGACTAACAAGAACTACGCCGGTATCGGGATTGCAATTAGCTCAAGCCTTGGGATCGTTGCACTCGACTTTGATAACTTCGTCAATGAATTAGGGGCCATTGCTGGCGATGTGTTGCAACTTGTTGACCTGACATATGCCGAGTTCTCCCCAAGCCAAACGGGTATCCGGGCATTTTACAAAGGCGAGGCCGAACACTTACAGGGGAAACCGCTAGAGATATTCACCAAGAAGGGATATGTAACCGTCACAGGGCACGTGCTCAAAAACACTTTCGACGATGACGATTTCGACGGCAGGTTGCCCACACTTGAACCCGAGTTACGCCACCAACTTGAACGTATGGCCGGTTCGAGGGGGGACGTAAAGGCCACCGACGATGACGATTGTTTAGCGAGCATCGACGACGATTTCCCCGAGACACCCGAGGAAATCGACAGGCTGGAGTCAGCACTAAAAGCCATTCCTGCTGAAAACCTTGCACGTCCCGAGTGGCTGCGAGTCGTTTTAGCCATCAAATCGACCAGATGGGATCGTTCAGAAGACATTGCTAAGGGATGGTCAGCGAAAGACACCGACCGATTCAATGAGGACAACTGGAAAAGCGATTGGCGAAGCGGAAAGGACAAGCCTAGAGGTGTGACCATTAGGTCGGTATTTGCGCTCGCCCAAGAGAAAGGATGGGAAAACCCCCGCAAGAAAGGGACAGGCAATCACATAGAAACGTATGGCGACCTGTCGAACGGAATGCGCCTTGCCAGGAAATACCAAGGGAAGCTGTTGTACTGCACAGACATTAATACTTGGTACGGATGGGATGGCATACGATGGGTGGTCAACAAGCAAGAGCTAGCAGCCGCTAAAGCTGTAGCCCTTGAGATAGTCATGGAAACATTGAAGCAAGATCGAGAAGTCTCGTCCGATGGGTCTCGAAAAAATCTCAGTCAAGCGATGATCGTTCACAAGAACGGCAAGCGGCTGGATGAGATGCTCAAACTTGCTCGCAGCGAACCAGGCATGTCGGTTCCTAACCCTGGCGCGTTCAACGTGGATCCTTGGCATATAGGCGTGCCGAATGGCGTGATTGACCTGCGAGACGGAACGCTACTTGATGCAGACCCGGCGCAACGTATCACCAAGCAAGCGGGCGCGGCATTCGATCCTGATGCCAAGTGCCCAAGGTGGCTCGCATTCATGGACGCCGTGTTCGAGGGGGACGCTGAGCTAATCGGCTTTATGCAGCGCCTGACAGGCTATTGCCTGACGGGTTCGGTTCAAGAGGAAAAGTTGTTTTTCCTTTACGGCCAAGGCGCCAACGGAAAAAGCGTGTTCTGTACTGTACTGGAAGCTGTACTAGGCGAATATTCTGTGACCGTCGGGCCTGTAATGCTGATGAAAGGCGGCGGGCCGGAGGCTGATAAGCATGTTTACAGGTTGGTCGGTGCGCGCCTCGCCAGCGCAAACGAGCTGGGCATACATGACATTTGGGATGACCAGCGAGTAAAGAGCCTGACCAGTAGGGACAAGATCCCAGCACGGGCAATGTATGGGAACCTTTTCGAGTTCACCCCCACACACACCCTGTTGATCCGGGGCAACCATATGCCAGGCATACACGATGCGGGCGAGGGGATGCGGCGAAGGCTGGTGCTTGTGCCGTTTAACAGGCAGTTTTCGGAGTCAGAGCGTGAGGCGGATCTGGACAGACAGCTAATCAATGAGGAACTGAGCGGCATTCTGGCGTGGGGCGTTCAAGGGTGTGTCGATTGGCAGAGCAATGGACTTCGTATCCCTAAAAAGATCGCAAAGCTCACTGCCCAATACCAGGATGATGCCGATTTGCTCGGTGGGTGGCTCGAGGGGTGCTGTCGGAGGGAGGTCGGTGCGGAAACAGACCTCACCGTCCTCTATACGAGCTTTAAACTCCACTGTGAGAACGAGGGGGTCAGAGCGCCGAGCAAGATGGTGTTTGGTAGACAGCTTGCCGATAAGGGGTTTCAGGCGCGTAAGACCAATTCTCGGCGCATGTACAACGGCATCTGCTTGCTGGACGAGGGGGGTGATTTGTAGCTGGCAGTGCCCATAGTGCCCATATACCCTCTTTTATAAACTCTTCCTATAGAGGGTTACTAAGAGAATGTTTATAAAATGCCCCATATGGGCACTATGGGCACTGCCCCCCCTCGTACAACGGTGGGAATACTTTTTAAACAACACCCCCCCTCGTACATCATTGCGTCTGTAGGTCAGGAATACCCTGCCATTCTTGCTACTGCTACCCTCGTACAACGGTGCTATGGCAGATTCGGGCGAATCACGGCCTGAGGGGTTCAGCGCACCCGCCCACCACCCAAATCGGCAGGGAAGGACCCAAAGGCACACCGCCTGTACGGCAGCATCAAACAACCGGGTGGAGTTGTTGTGCGGCCCCTGATAAAACGACACACATGCAAAACGACACATGACGATCAATCAACCTGCACACATGCAAAACGACACATCAATGAGGGAACATGACAATCAATCAAACCAGCCAGGCAAGCACCTACACAGGTCGAGGGTGTTGTCAGTGCGGCGCAACTCAGCGATACACGTCTAGCCGGTCATGTGTTGCCTGCACCACGATTCGCCGCGCTGAGTTTCGACAACACAACCTCGAAGCCGAGAGAGGCCGAGCCAGTGCCAGGCTAAAAGCAGTCCGGCAGCACAGGAAGGCCGTAGACCTGTTTGACCGTGCGTTGCTGGCGGATGGCGGATCGCAAAAACAATCCACACAATTAGAAAAGGTGCCCGCATGATCCGTCCGGGTGACAAAGAGTTTCGCTTCTTCGCCCTGATAGGGCTTGGCATTGCCTCAGTGTTCGGCACCGTCACCCTGCTAGTGACAACGTGGTGGCCGTTCGCGTGGGCCTTCGCGTCGATGTGCGTCGGCGTGGCGAGCTGGCCGTTCCGTGACGATCTTAGAAAGTAAGTCGCACCCTGTTAATCGCACGAGGGGATGGCTGTACAAGCAACGTCTGCATTGCATATACGGCCTTAAAACGCCGCTACCCCCTCGTACAGCCTTGATCGGTCAAACCGCTAGCTTGCCTAGGGTTAGGTCGCTATCAATGCGCCAGCATCGGGAGCAGCCCATGGTCAAATGGCATGTTGCTTGTAACCAACAGCGGCACCAGTTTGACATCATGGGGGTGCGGCACTAACTTGCTCGCTTCCAGGAAGCACAATGCCATCGCAGAATGGGGTACTTCCTTCTCCACTACTTAGAATGACTTCAGGGACGTTGGCATGAATACTCGCCTAATAATCGTATTGGCAACGGCAATCGCTTTGGCAGGCTGCGCTGAACCACGAAAAGACATATACGCATTAGATGGTAGCCGCGCCAACGGGTTGCTCGACATAGCGTTCCAAGGCGGCGCAGTGTACGACGCTGGTGATATGAGCAAAGCCCTAACGATTGCTACGCAAAAGTGCATAGCCTGGGGCTACCAGGGGGCTGAAAAATTCGGTAGCAAACGTACATTTTGTCTCGAGGGCAACATGTTCGGGTGCCAGGCATCCGAACAGACAGTCAAGTTTCAATGCGTCGGGTCTCCTGATCGCGGTCAGTACGGGGCGCTTGTGCCATTCGATAGCTCCGCAGGCCAGCAGCAGACGGCCCCCTCTAAGCAAGTGCAGCTAGATCGACTCTCGAGCGAAAACATGTCGTATGAAGAGTACCAACGACGCTATAAGGCAATCTCAAGCCAACCAAATTTTTGACCAGACCAAGGTCGCCTTTGCGGCGGCTCTACTGTCATACTAAAACCGTAGCACCATTTCTAAAGCGGGTACACAAGCGGGTACACAAGCGACGACGCGATGTGCCAGGATAGTAAACACAAGACCTACAGCCCACTATCGCGGTTTAACGTATAAGTCGCTACCGCTATTTCATTGGGCTGCAGAAACTGTCTGAAACCCAATGAAAACCTGAAACCCCCTGAAACAGGGGGTTTTTTGCATCTAGAGTCGTCATAGGACATCTAGGGAATCTAGCCAATGCCTAACTATGAAGTCCTTTCCAATCGTCTTCGGTTCATACCCTGGGTCTTCCTCTGCCTGGGTCTAGCGCTGACCTATGCACTTCAGGACATTCCTCGCGAGTCTGCCCGACAGGCGCTCC
>ERZ1463038.284-NODE-284-length-16482-cov-12.309673_pt1 | contig 16482 bp, 22 predicted proteins | sample MGYA00564479_ERZ1463038 | MGnify/ENA primary metagenome ERZ1463038 (study PRJEB39244, sample SAMEA3635134) | Helicobacter pylori | study: EMG produced TPA metagenomics assembly of PRJEB11511 data set (Assembly of a 5300-year-old Helicobacter pylori...
GACGTTGACGGGGATGAGCGCGGGCTGCTGGCCAAACGGAAACGACACGGCGGCCGGTACCCCCGTCGGTGTGCGCTCCTCGTCGGGCCCAGGCGAGCCCTCCTGCGACGAGGGCCCGTCGTCGTTGGCCGGTGTGAAGCCAAACAGCTTGACGCGCCGCGGGACTGCGGCTGGCTTCGCTGGAGGTATGCGCGACGGCCCCGCGACCGGTGCGCGCGGGGTCCACGACGCGGGCCCGGTCGAGCTCGCGTCCGGCGAGGCCGGATGGACATAGATGTAGCTCGTCGAGACGAGCGCGTCCGACGACTGCGAGCGCATGTGATGCCGAAGCGGGCGGGCCGTCAGATCGGCGCGCGTCGGCGGCGTCGCGAGGACCGACACGGCGCCGGGCGAGGTCGAGGGCGACGGCATCGCGTATGGCATTGCGAGCGTCGAGAGCGGGAGGCCGAGGGACTCGATCGACGGGCGCCGGACGATCGGGTGCACGGCGAGAGTGGGTGCAAGTCCGGAGCGCGACGCAAAGTGGAAGAACGGCGAGTCTGCGAACGCGGCGGCGGGCGGCGGCAGCAACGACACGGGGAGGGGGACGAAAGTCATCGTCAGCGGTCTGCGTCTGCGTGCGAGCCTGGCGCGGGTGGTGCGGGTGCTGGTGCACGATCTGCGCCCGATCGCGAGTCGTTCGTGCGACGCAACGAGTCCGTCGTCGCCCAACGGCTGTGCGTCCGCCTCCTCCAGAGATGCGACACGCCGAGCTCCGAGTCCTGTCCACCGGGTATTCTTGCGCGTCGTGGACGAGGGCTGGGCGGGTGCGAAACGCGAGCGTGACCGCGCGACCGACCGACCGAGACAGCGCGCGCAGGCCGAGAGGATTGCAAACGCACCTGGGCTTGTGTCCGTCGCCTGATGCGAGATCTCAGTCACACTACGCTTCGTTCCGGGTCGAGTCCTGCACGGCGCCACGGGCAACACGGTCAGCATGTTGGGCTCATGCGCAGGGATCAAGGGGCGGCGAGATGTGCCTATGATGCGTGCGCTCACCTGCGCTTGGGCTGCCCTCAAGAGGATCTGCTCGCGCGGGTCGAGACCTTGCTCTTGACCAGGTCGTGTGCGGAGGGAGGAGTAAGGTGGGGTCCCAGCAAACGCAGTGCGAAATGCGACCGGGGAAGAGGAAGGTTCTTGTCGATGAGACGCCGCTCGGATATCGAGCGCAGGGGGTGCCGGCGGAGAGTGGGGAAGGAACAGTTGTTTGTGGAGCGTCTGGGGTCGACCTGCACGGGCGTCTCAGCGTCAGCTGTGCGAGTGCGAGGGAGAGATAAGGATCCCCGAACCTGAGTGTGCTGCCGTGGATGGAACTCGGTGCCGAGACGGCTCGGGCTCGCGAGCACTGCGTTGGCGGGGTGGTACGGTTCGGAGGAGTGGACTGATCTGTAGACTGTGCACAGTAGGAACAACCTGTACAACAACGTCCGCGGTGGTGTTGGGAGAAAGGCAGAATCGGCCGACAACGAACTCGCGGCTTGGAGCTCGCGTCCGACTGCGCGCGATCGGCCATCATGTCTCTCTCCCCAACAGGCGCTGGGCCCGACGCTCAACGACTCTCACGTACCTTCCTGAATTTCTCCGACCAGTTCTCGCGCCTTCCGTGCCATCGTCCTTGACCCCAACATAACGTCAGCTTGCCGCCGCGGAGCTGCCCCTGCACAGCTCATGACGCGCTTCCCCACACACCGGTTCGCACACACCGGTTCGCGATGCTGCCTAATCTAATGACAGCGCGCATTCGAAAAGTCGGTCTACGAACCCGTCACCACTTGCTGCCATGCCCGGCAACGCATGTACAGACCTCCTGGCCATCGAGCAATTTTATCCGGCGTGCGGATGGATCGCATTCACACTACTCGGGAGCTGCATCCTAGACGACCGCACGACCCCTTCTCCCTCCCACGTCGTCCACCCACAGCGCAAAATTCTTCGCCGACGCCGCCCCAACAACCAGCGCAACTGGAGCCCAGTCTGAAGCCTCGACCAGCCGGCGACGAGATGACCCTGCGGGGCCCCCCGCGAAGCTCCAACTTGGCGTCGCCCAACAAGGAACCACGCCAACCGCCCGTACGAGCTCAGATGCACCGGCGTTTGCCGATTCAGCCCAGTTCGAGTCGCTTTCTGCCGCGGCAACGTTCTTCCTCGCCATCTGCAGCTGCGTCGCGAGCTCGCTGCAGCCTCCTCGGACCCCGACGCCACGCCTTTTCAGCTTCGCTGGCGGAGGTTCTCCTGCCGGTACCTCCCCCCCGCCATCGATCATATTCATTGACATCGGGCCCCACAGCCGACCGGTACCTCTAGGGTAGTGCGTTTGCTAGCTCGATTTGGCGGCCGCGGGGTGAGGATCTTCGTGCTCATCAGCGCGGCTCAGCAAAATCGATACTTTCCACTCCTCGCTTTCCACTGTCCCATGGATTGAACGCCACTGTTGCGGTTCCTCTTATGCAGCATTCAGCAAGAAGGCGTGGGTAAGAGTGTGGAGCGACACCAGCAGGGAGAGTTTCTTCAGCGCAACAGCTTTCGAAGGACGCTCCCGGCGGCGTCGTTGCGCCAAGTGGCATCTGACAAGCCGCGTCCCCGTCTCGCCAAAGTTTGACCTGGTTAAAAGATGTGATCAAGCACACTACCGGCAGTAGCTAGTACACTAACAGCCAGTGGAAATTGCGAAGACGGACCACCGGCACTTGCAACCTGCCGACGTCAAAAATGGCGCAGGCATTGCCGTACACGTGCTACGTGGCTTAGATTGGGCTAGCATCCAATTGACGCCCGTGCTTGACCTCTGCTGTCTTGACTGCCTCGATGGGCCCGCCGCCGAAACGAGCTCTGGCGGCGAGCTGGACGAAGACGATGACTCTGGCGGGAGCGGTGGACACCCGGGCGATGACGAATGGGAGTACGAGAGCACAATATCTTTTGCCGTCGACAAACTACACTTGAGCAACTTGGACCGAGTCAAACAGACGACATCTCAACTTCCGCCTGTCGCGTACCGGCCGAGGAAGCTTTCGATGGTGACAGATGACCTCATCTGTAAGCTCTTCTTCTAAGGTCTGAAGTTACACCATACATTGACCCGCGTCCATCTTAGGTGACCTGTGTTCTAGGGTCCTTGGCGTAGGCCGAATCTCACTGGCGCCACCCAGCGCACTGCACTTCTCAGTAGAAACAATCTGTCTCGGCTGCTACAGCCTATACTTGTGCTGTTCAGACTGCGGTGGAGGTGGAAACGGAAAGTCGTGAGTCTATCGCAAGGATCCAAGTTGAGCGTTGAGCTGAGACCTTACATGGCAGTGTCGGCCGCTGGCGGTGCCGAGAGCTGTTCACAGACGGTCGTCGCAACTGCCAGTTATCACACGAGAGGTCTCCTATCGCAAGCGAGAGATCTTAGTAAAATCTAAAGCTTTTTGTTCATGACTTTTAGCTGACTATTGAATCTGCGACAGTCGCGTGTTCACTCTCGACGAGATCCCGCCGTCGGATCGGTCCGAGATCAAGTCTACTATCAGACAGCTATACATAAATACCAGACTTGGCTCGATCGCTCGACCAGAAATGCTGGAGCAGGGCAATGGGCTGGCGAGGACGTTCGAGCAGGTCGAGCGCCAGACTCAAGATGGTTGGCATCTACTCGCCCCACTGATGACGGAGGACATTGAAGCGACACACTGAATACGAAGGTTCGAATTGTTCCGCCTGACCGTCGCGTTTCTGAACGCAGCGCTGATTCGAGCTACGCGCAGATACGTCGCGCTTCAATCCGCGACCGCGCGCCCTCGTCGACAAGGAGTCGAGGCTCCTCCGACCACCACCGGATTTATACTGGTTGAGCTTGAGGTAATCAATTATGCTGCTTCACAATGGAAGCCCACAGCCTGACTAGACCTTTAGCTGAGCAGCGGTGCAATGTTCTTCGCTGCTGTTAGGTGCGCCTTGCCTGAGGCGTGACTACGAAAGGCAGCCTGTTGATTGACTCTTGATGGTGCAGTCCCGGGGCGATTTCGGGTGAAGGAAGCATCTCGAATACCGTTATGGGCCAACTGATCGTCCGGAGGGCTCGCGCGGACGTCACCGACCTCAATGCTCGACGACGCGACATCGGCCAGCCGCCGTACCCAAACGTGTCGTGCTTTTGGGTCGTCCATCCGTTTAAGATCGAACGCAAGATGCACAAAAGCCTTATCCGACGCAATTTCACCCTGTTGGAGGACCTGCTCGCCGGCGACCACTTTCCGAGCCGTCCAGGCTACCTGGTTTCAGCGCGAAATTTTCATCCCAACGGAGTGTGAGTCCGATTCGGGGGTTTGGTACAGCGAGCTTCATTTACTCACTGATCATTCAACAGTCCGAAAAGGCTGGAAGACGTGCGTTCGAGTTCTCGTCGGTGAGGACGACGACGGCGGAGTGCAGGAAGTGCCACGGCAGCGACGTCGACGGCGTGACGGGCCGCGGGTGAAATCGGATACACTGTAGTGCGCTTGCATCAGAATCTGCTGCTGCCGCCGCTCCCGCCTCCGCGCCCGCCGCCCCAACCTTGACCGCGCTGCCCTCCGCCGCCGAGCGCGTCCTGCTGGCTCGGCAAGGGTCCCGCGCGACGCATCCCTCCGCCCTGCTGCCCACCCTGCGGCCCGCCCTGCTGGGGTGGCCCTTGCCCGTACCCACCGCCATTCGGAGGCCCTCCGTTCCCTGGTCCGCCAAAGGACGGGTTGAACGATCCTTGTGGGCCGCCAAACCCGCCGTTCTGCGGCGGGCCTCCAAAGGAGCCGTTCCCGCTCCCGTTCGGATTCGAGCTGCCACCTCCGAAATTGCCGCCGCCGCCGTTCTGTGGAGGTGGCTCGCGCCCGAAGCCGGGGATGAAGTTCTGGTCCATCGGGGGCGCATATTGTGGTGGCGGGCGGAAGCCCGACGGTGGTGCCGAACTACCGCCGTTGCCGTTGCCGAACGACTGGTTTGGTCGGCTGTTGAACGACCCGCCGTTATTGAAGCCACCGCGTCCTCCGCCACCGCCCCCGCGATTCCCGCCGCCGAACGAGTTGAGGCCCGGCACAAAGTCTTCTTCTGCAAAGCGAGGACGGTAGTGTTAGCCTCTTGAAGGTAGGTGTAGACACCAGCGAGGTGAAGACGAGAACGCACCCTCCTCTTCCTCGCGAGCGCCCATCTCCCGCGCCTTGTCTCGCCCAAGGTGAAATCGGTCCTGAAGCGGAAAAGCCCAAGTCAGCAAAAGGTTCCTGAGGTACTATAGTAGAGGGAAAGTGGGAAAGCTGGGAAAAGAAAGCTCACGTTGAGGACGCGCTGGCCGGGCCGACCACGACTCCAGAAGCGGGTCGTGTGGTCGTTGCTCGCGCTGCAGAGAATATGGCCGAGCGGGTGGAACGCAAGGGACCACACGTTCGAATCGTGCGCAAACTCGAGCTCGTCCTTGAGGCGCAGGTCGGGCATCGACCAGTGGATGATGGACCCCTCGGACCCGCCCGAGACCAGGATGTCGTCGTGGATCGGGTGCCACGCGACGGCTAAAGTGGTGAAAGACAGGGTTCAGCGGGTGTGAAGGCCAATCCTGAGAAAGTACACGCACAGCAGACCTCCTTTTTGTGCCCGCGCAACGTGACGAGCTCCTTCATCGCGCGGATGTCGAACACCTTGACGAGCTGGTCGCGCGAGGCGGTCGCGACGAGGTTTCCAGACGGACTCCAAGCGGCAGCTTGTACGGTATTCTTGTGCCCATGTCTGTGAGCGCGAGGAGTGTTCAATCCCGAGCCAAACTGATAGCGCCGGCAAGGGGAACCCACAATGTCGTGAGAACCTTGGACGTGCGCGGGTCCCAGAACTTGATGAGGTTGTCCTTGCTGCCCGATACGAGGAGGCCTTTGGTCGGGTGCCACTTGACGCACTTGACATCCCAGCCGTGCCCTGTCGCCCGCGCTCATCAGCTTATGGCCCGCTCCCGCCGCCCCAAGACTCAGGCGACGCGCCCAGAGACGGACTCACCAGTAAGCGTCTTCTCTTCCTTCATCGTCTCAAAGTTCCAGATCTTGATCGTGCCGTCGTCGCTGCCGGTCGCGAAGCGCATGTCGTTCGGTGCCCAGGTCGTGTCGCGGATGCTCTCCTGGTGGCCCTGGAACACCTGGAGGTTGTTCATGTTGGCCTGAAAGTACTTGATCACGCCGTTGTTGTCGGCCGAGATGAGCCACTGGCCCGAGTAGGACCACTCCATCGCGCGCACGGCCGAGTCGTGCGCCTGGAGGATCGTCTCAAAGTTGAAGGTGAGCCCGTTCCAGAGCGTGAACTCGCCGCTGGTCGAGCCGGTGAGCACTCGGCGGGCATCTGGGGTCCACTGGGGACGAGAAGAGGGTCAGCTGCTTCGTTGAGTTCGGACGCGGCGTTGTGGCGCACCTTGACGATGTTGACCGGACAGCGGATCTTGTTGGTCGAGGTGTGGGCGTAGCGGCTGCAGAACGAGACTGCTGGGTTCGTGTAGGCGTTCGGAGGGAGGAGCTATTATGCAGAGGCGAGATCAGCGGCCACCCTGCGCGCGGTGTGGGCGAGCGCACGTTGATGAGGTAGCTCGGGTTTGTCCGCATCCAGAGCTGATCGTGGACTGAAGTCCTGGTCGTTCGGAACTGCACGAACGCGCCCGAGTCAACTCTTCGCACGCGCGTGACGGCAACGACAGCGACACACGATCTTCCAGCGCTCGAGGCCACCGAAGGGGTCGACTGTTCGCCTTGGCCGCACGCGCTGACGCTTTCCGTCGTGGCCGAGCTTCTCCTGCGCGGCGAGGGCGGCGAGATCCGCCTCGCGAGTGTCGGGCGCCGGTGGCTCTGGCGAGTCGTCCATGTGCTGGGGCTGCCAGGCCGACGGCGCAAAGTGCGCTGCTGGCGGCAGGAGGTCCTGCACATCGTCCATGCGGTCCTCGGTGTACGCGGAAACCATCGTCGTGTGTTGTTGCTGCCCAGGAGCGCAGAGCTGGGGAAGCGAAGTCCGGTGCGAAAGTGGACCTGGTCGCCGGGGAGGTTCACCACGTCGGCCGAGCCCCTAGCCAACCTCGGCCTCGTGCATTCGCCCACAGCGTTCGATAGAAGCCCAGCAACACTCCCCAGCCAGTCCAGCACCGTCGCGACCCTCCCGTCCGCCGCTCCGAGCCGCCCAGCCAGGCCACCCACTCGCGCCGAGCTCGCCCCGCCGCCTATGGCCGTCCAGCCACCAGCACCCGCCGTGCGCGGCAAGACGGATGAGAACATCTACCTCTTCATCCCGAACTTGATCGGTAGGGCTTCCTGCGCGCTCCCGGCCGGCTCGCGCGCCAACCGAGCTCACCGCGTGCTCGCGCAGGCTACTCGCGCGTCATTCTCGCAGCCGCGTCGCTCACCTACATGAGCACACACCCCAAGTTCTGCACTGTCACCTACATCATCTCGTGCCTCCTGGATGCCGTTGACGGCCAGGCCGCGCGGGCGCTCGGCCAGACCTCAAAGCTCGGCGCCATCCTCGACATGGTCACCGACCGGTGCGCCGCCACCCGCCACAACGCCGAGCTGCCTCTGGGCGCGAGCTGACCTGGATCCATTTGGGGAACAGGTGTACAACTTCGTGTCTACTGTGCTTCCTCGCCTCAACCTACACGAGCTACGCGCTCCTGTTCCAGTTCCTTATCTCGCTCGACTTCAGCAGCCACTACATCCACATGTATGCGTGCGTGTTGATACTCTCCCTAGCACGCTGCGTTCCATTCAACTCTTGCTGATCCGCTACGCTGCGTGCAGCTCGCTCGTCTCGGGCTCGACGAGCCACAAGACGGTCACGAAGGAGCAGAGTTGGATCCTCTGGTCCTACTACAACAACTCGGTACGGATGTACACGCCGACTAGCTTTCACATCACACTGACGCTCGTACCCGCAGACAACCCTCTTCCTTTTCTGTGCCGGCAACGAGCTCTTCTTCGTCGCGCTGTATCTCATGAGCGCCTACCGCCGCCCACTCGGGCTTTCCTCCCTCATCCTATCCCTTTCCGACTACCCCGCCGTCCTCGCTTTCATTCGAACAATCCCTGGACACGAGACGGCGCTCAAGGTCGTAGCGAACCTCACCTGGCCCCAGGTGATCGCGGCCATCTCGTTCCCCGTCTGCGCGATGAAGCAGGCCATCAACTGCGTCCAGTTCTGGAAGGCGTCCAAGGTCCTTGTCGAGGCGGACCAGATTGAGCGGTGGGAGAAGCTTCAGGCGAAGAAGCAGTAGAGCGAGGGGCGGAGGGGGAGGATCTTACGGGGAGCAGGTTCCTTGTATATTTAACCCTTAATCTTTCAGACCCAGCATCAAGTCGGCTCGCGTCGACGGCGCGGCTGACGCGGTGCCCGGGGTCTCCGGAGCAGAGGCGTGGTGGCGCTTGCTTCGCGTTGGAGTCCTGTCAAGTGCGGACCGCCGTTGAGGCTCTGAGGCTCGACCGCCGCTTGGGTGAAAGCGAAAGGGCGATATGTAAGAGGAGGCGGGGACAGTGTTGATGGTGTTCGTGCGTTGCGATTCACGCGCGGCCCGACGGTGACGGCCGCGCACGACGTGCTTGAAAAGTAACTGCGACCTGCTGAAGGAGTAGAATCATAAGCTGCAGAAGCCAGCATGCACCGAAAGCTGAATGGTGAGAATACGGATGGAGAAGGAAAATCTCTACCCTCGACGGCTGATAGCAGCGCCGAGACACTGGCCCTTCCGCACCGTCCCGCTTGGCGCCGGCGCCGCACAGGACTTCTCCCTGCTTACGTATCGAGACCTGTCCGCCTAGCTTGACACGCCACTCCTGCGCACCCGGCAACCGCTCAGTCCGCTCCCCCATGTCGCATGGCGAGCGGCAGTGGATCCCTCGCCTCTGGCAAGTTATTGCCGAGCGCAAGTTGCTCCTGAAGGTGGACATCGCCGTGTTGGGGTTCTTGTGTCTGCAGTAGGTCTTTGACACGCCATCTGCGCCGCCGCTGACCTTTCACGACAGGTTCTTTGTAAACTGTGCGTGCCGGCGACTCGGACGTCCGACCGCGACGGTGGCAGACACCACCTGGGAGTGTATGAAAGCTGACCCAACCTGAACCCACAGACCTGGACCGCGCCAACTGTCAGTCATGATGTTTGGTTTTCGAGGGCCTGGAGTTGCCTGGAGGCTCTCCGTCTTTTGCTGACAACCTCACCGCCTCCCCATCCAGTCGCGAACGCCTAGTAAGTCTGGGTCTGGCTTTCTCTGTGACCCACCAGCTTTTCTAACACATTCCTCTTATCAGTGTCTCTGGGATGCAGAAAGCGCTGAACTTCAAAGGACGACAGTTCAACAAGTGCGCCCACCGTCAAATTCGTCGAAATCTGACCTTGACGATGTGGCGAGCAGTGTGAGTGCCTGCTTTGTCGCTGGATTCGCATTCGGACAGCTGCCTCAAAATCTCATTCTCTTGTACTGCCGACCGCGCTTTGTCTTCGCCGTCAATGGGAGTAAGACGCTCATGCGACCATCGCTGCCTCGTACATACTGACGACTCCCGACTCGTAGTAACCTGGGGAGCTCTAACAATGGCTTCCGCCGCCGCAAAGGCTCCGTGGCACTTGTATATCATCAAGCTCCTCCAGGGCTTTGCAGAAGCGTCGACCTTTGTCGGAGCGGTGAGCAGCTTGTCCACGTCGAGGGTTCGCAAGCTAACCCGCACGTGACAACAGCATTTTATCATGGGTGAGTGCAAGATTCTGACCTGGATTGCGCGATTGAGGCTCACTTTTGCTCGCGCAGGCTCGTGGTACCGCTCCTCTGAGCTCGCCACACGGGGCGCGATCTTCTCCAGCACGGCACAGATCGCGGGAATATTCTCGGGCGTGCTTCAGAGTGAATCATTCCACCCCCGTGAGAACCCCGTTGTTGTCACTGAGTGGCATTTGGCAGGCGCAATTCATACTAGCATGGACGGACTCGCGGGGTGCGCGGGGTGGCAATGGCAGTTCCTGATCTGTACGTAAACCTTTGAGATACTTGAGCGCTTCTCTGATATCTCGGCAGAGTGTAGGTGGTATAGTGACCGTTCCCGTCGCCGCCTACGGGCTCTTCGCTTTTCCCGACGTAAGTCCACTCGGCCTCATGTTTGGTTATCTCAAAGCAGAATTCTCTTCGGAAGGAAGATAAGAGCGTGGAGGGGAACCAGCCATCTCCCTAATTTCTCAATGCTTACACCCTGACCATCCGCAGACGCCTGAGAAAACGACGGCGAAATGCTTCTCCGCCGAGGTAAATAGCTTACGTTCATCCGGGTCAGCGTTGCCTCTGACCGATTGCATCGTCTCAGGAAAAGCAGACGCTACTCGCAAGAGTCCCCCGTCATCCCGTATCGAAATTGAGCGTGGCTGCCGTGATGCGCGTACTTCGACACTGGCCGATCTGGATGCTCAGCCTCGTCTGGTGAGCCAGCTGATAGCCCAGAGTGCACTGTATTCAACTTCTCTTATTGAATATCTCCCCCTCATTGCTAGGGTGGCCGGGGCAGCCATTGAGGCCATCAACACGAACTCGATCATGCTCCTCTGGTAAGTTGAAAGTCTTGGTCTTGCGCTCGCATCAATCTCACCTCCGACTCTCAAGGCTGTACCAACAAAATCAGGTGTTAAAACCTTCACGCTACACCGTGTCTCAGATCAACCTCTATCCCGCAGGCGGAATGGCCGTCGCCGTTGTCGCACTGCTCGCCTTGGTGAGGCTTTGACGTTCAGCGCCGCAGGTTCAAAATCTCGGATGGCTGACTCTGTACCGGAGGCAGGCTGTGTGGACCGATCGAACCGGGAAGCGATATCAGGCGAGCTTTGTCACCGCTGGATGCTTGATCGTCTCTGCGTCTCTTCTCCTCAAGTACACCTCGATCCCGACCGCGGCCAAGTTCTTCGCCTTTTACCTCTCAGGGTACGTGTCAGTATTACATACTATAACGCGACAATCCTCTGACTTCTTTGGTTCGGTAGGGTCTCGTACGCGGGGCAGGCCACGACATTTGCATGGGCAAACGAGCTCACGCGCGAGGACAACTTTGAGCGGGCGATCGTCCTCAGCACGATGAACAGTAGGTGCTCAAACTTCACCATTGCGCAGCGCCGCTCATTCCTTTTTAATCAAAGTGTGCGCGTATGCCTTCAATGTTTGGTGGGGCCTCGTCTTCTTTGCGGCCAGCGACGCCCCTCGGTGGCGCAAAGGCTACATCTCGGTACTCGTCGCCGCCCCCATTCTTGTCCTCCTCTCTTCAGGAGCCCGCTTCCTTCAGCTCCGGGACGTTCGGCGGATGGCGGAGCGGAAAGAGTGCGAGGACTCAGAGGCGAGTGAACCTGAGCCGGACAGGAAGGTCGAGCGTGGGAAACAGCCCACCCCGCAGGTTAAATTCAGTGGCAACGTTTAGCTCTTATAAATCGCTTTATTCGTTCCGAGTCGCTCAGCTTGGATTCGTTGAAGTCTTCGGAGACGCGGAGACGGGAGACGCTTCGAATCTCGTACCTTGCTGGCTTAACCTTGCGACAATGTCTTGGACTCGTCCTACGAGCGATACATCAGACAATTCATGTGAGCTTTTTAATGACCGAGCGGGGTCGGCAGAGGATTTGTGTCAGTCAGTTGAAGGGCATCGCGGCGCGTGCGGCATTGCGGCTAGTGCTGGAGGCCTCTTTGGGCCTCAGGGTGTTCAGCATCGGTCGCCCACTTACTAAAAAGTCTGCACACGTGCGAACTGGTGGGTTGGCCTCCCTTACTTTATGTAAGTGGATGATGATGGTCCAAGCTCAACTGTGGACCGAGCGCTCAGCAGACAGTCGGCCGTCCGCTCGAGCTCTCGCTCAGATCCAACACCTCGCCAACGTCCATCATGTCGACTGTACTTCTCGACGACGAAGGCGCGATAACACCCAAGGTATACTCGCTCGCTCGCCCTCTGAATTGTCGCCTCCTGGCTGAGCGCGCTGACCTCCGTGACCGTGCAGTTCGAGGCCGTGCTGGCCAAGGTCTTTCTCCGCTACGCCAGCCCAACTGTCCCCAGCGAATCAAGCCCTTCCGCATCGTCCACCTCCGCTGCTGCCCCATCATCAGCCGCTCTACCGCCTCGTCAAGACGCACCCGCGCCCGAGTCCGAGACGATCCCCGAGATCTTCAACAACGCGCTTTCGCTGGCACGAGAGGACATGGCGCGCTTCTCGCAAGAGACGAATGGCCAGCGTGCGTCCTGGCTGGGATCTGTCGGGCGTGGCGCTGACCCCCCGGTCCGTCGCGCAGCCTTGACCGACTCGACCTGGGAGGAGGTCACGGAGTTCTTTGACCTTGCGTCAGAAGACGAGGGAGCTCAGCGGTTGTCGTTCAAGGGGTTCTTGCAGCTGTACCAGCTTCAAACGGGTGCGCCGCTCTCGCTCCGTCTCGCCGTGCTGCGCGTGCGACCTTGCTGACGGCTCGAACGCGCGCAGAGAACGACCAGGCCGAGACCCGGAACGACCTGGCAGCATGGGGACTTAACCCGGAGGATCTCGAGCTGGTTACGACCCGGAAAGAGGCGTCGGGCGTCGTCGAGGAGGGGGAGAAAGTGCCGCTGTCTGAGCTCACTGGGCTCGGCCAGGGTGGGGAGCGCAAGGACAAGGACGAGAAGAAGGACCCATAACGATCTGCAAGTATCATCAGTGTCATCCATCCAGCGGCATAGTCGCGAGCCGTTTACTAGAGAAGAAAGAGGATAGGGGTCGGAACGGACTCAGTTGAAAGGCCGCGCAACTCGGTGAGGTTGGTGTCGCGTTGTCGCTATCCAACCCACACCCCAACGGCCCAGCATGTCGTCAGCAGAGGCGAGTTCAAGCACTGCCATCCCGCCACCACCCCCCGATCCCAAGGCCGAAGCGATCGTGCAGTACCGCAAGGCGAGTCGTCATCCCCAGCGGTCCCAAGCCAGCCCGACGAGCAGCCCACTCACCCGCCGTGTGCAGATCCTGAAGCAGCACGAGGACCTCGACTTGAACCTCAAGAACAGTGGGTCCCAGTCCGCGGTGATGCTCGAGCCAGGTGCTGACACCAGCGCGCGTGCCAGTCCGTCTCGAGCTCCGCACGCTTGAAGGCGCGTACGACAAGTCCGAGGACGACATCAAGGCGCTGCAGTCGGTCGGGCAGATCATTGGCGAGGTGCTCAAGCAGCTCGACGAGGAGCGCTTCATTGTCAAGGCCTCGAGCGGTCCGCGCTACGTTGTCGGCTGCAGGAGCGCCGTTCCGAAGCACAAGCTCAAGACTGGCACCCGTGTCTCGCTCGACATGACGACTTTGACCATCATGCGGTGTGTTTGCTGTCGATGAGATGGCCACGCGGGAGCTGATGCGGTGCGCGTAGGATACTGCCGAGGGAGGTCGACCCGCTCGTGTACAACATGAGCATGGAGGACCCCGGAGGAGCTTCGTTTGCTGGCATCGGAGGACTCGGAGACCAGATCCGCGAATTGCGAGAGGTGCGCGACCTTCGCGCCTGCGCGCTCGCCTCGAGGCTGACACTCGCAACACCAGGTCATCGAGCTCCCGCTAATGAACCCCGAGCTCTTCCTTCGGGTAGGCATCAAGCCTCCCAAGGGTCCGCTCTTGGTCACTTGTTTCTGAAAAGCTCTCGCTAAGTACTTGACCTCCGCAGGTGTCCTTCTCTACGGCCCTCCCGGAACCGGCAAGACGCTCCTCGCGCGTGCAGTCGCCGCGACGCTTTCGACCAACTTCCTCAAGGTCGTCTCGTCTGCGATCGTGGACAAGTACATCGGCGAGAGCGCGCGCCTGATCCGCGAGATGTTTGGCTACGCGCGCGAGCACGAGCCGTGCATCATCTTCATGGACGAGATTGACGCTATCGGTGGCCGGCGGTTCAGTGAGGGGACCAGTGCCGATCGTGAGATCCAGCGCACGTTGATGGAGGTGCGCTCCCGAAGCTGGAATGTGGGATTGCCAGGCGGGGAGCTGACGAGCTGTCGACCCACAGCTGCTGAACCAGCTTGACGGATTCGACTACCTCGGCAAGACGAAGGTCATCTTTGCCACGAACCGAGTCAGTCATTGTACAGCCACCATGGTCCCTCGCCGCCGTGCTGACCCACTCGTCGCCACCAGCCGGACACGCTCGACCCCGCTCTCCTCCGACCCGGGCGTGTCGACCGCAAGATTGAGATCCCGCTTCCGAACGAGGTCGCACGCATGGACATTCTCAAGATCCACGCCGGCCCGATCCGCAAGAACGGCGAGATTGGTACGTCTCCCACCCCTTCGCCACCGCCACGAGCTGATCCGGAAACGCGCCCACAGACTACGAGGCGATCGTCAAGCTCAGCGAGGGCTTCAACGGTGCCGACTTGCGCAACGTGTGCACTGAGGCTGGCATGTTCGCCATCCGCGACGACCGCGACTACGTCAACCAGGTGCGTCTCCGGGCGATCATTGCTGATCCGAAGCGTCGCTGACGTTTCGTGTTCAAAGGACGACTTCATGAAGGGAGCACGCAAGCTGCAGGAGGCGAAGAAGCACGAGTCGGAGAGCTCGTACGAGGCCGTGTAGATTCGCGCAACAATGCGAGGTTTCGCTGTGCACCCGTTGCGCGCGTCCGAGAGTCTTCACATGTTTGCAGCGACCTCCTCCCTCCGCACTGGATCCCCGTCTCCGACGCTCGGCTGCCAGAACGACCCGGCACCCGGCGACAGTTCGACCATGTGTTGGTGATCGTCGCCGGCCGGGCGATGGGGTGGGAGATTGATGTAGCCGTTCTCCCCTCGCAGATCTTGTTGGGTAGCTGCTTTTGCCTCCTCCAACTTTGTTCTTTCGTTCTACGAATCCACAGAGCTAACAGGGAACCTTTTAGGCCCAGCGCGTAATTTGGACGCGCTGGCACATGCGAACTGTGATGTCGTTGCAGCTCGACTCCATCTATCGCAGGAGGGCGCCAGGATTTTCCATCTAGCCATCAAGTTCAAGCTCAAGCATTCACTACAGGCTCCGAGTCATTCCAGGCGGTCTGGTCTCGTTGTGGCGTCGGTAAGCTTCGTCGGACGTCGGCCGGCGCCCCCGACTCGTCCGGCAGGGGCGAGGAGCGCTCGCCTCTTGGTTCCCTCCACCAGCCAGCTCACATGGCGGACGCGTCCTTGCCGCTCGCTTATACGGATCCGCACACTTTTCTCGCCCTGCGCAACCTTCACCGCTCCCTCGCCTTCCGCCCGTCGTGGCTCGGTCCCGACGACGCGCCCCACCGGATCACCTATGCGTCAGTCGGGAATCCCTCGGGCCCGCTTCTTGTTGTGTAAGCACTTGGGTTAAGTTTGCGATCTGTCTTCCGGCGGCTGACCCTTACTCCGCCTGCTCAGAATCAATGGATTGGGCGGCACCCGTCTCTTCGCCGCCATGGTCGATGGCCTCGCCAAGGCCCACTCGATCCACGTTATCGCAATCGACCGCCCCACATCCGGCGGCTCCACGCCCGTCCCGCTTGCCCAGCGCGTGCTCTGGACGCACGAGTCGCTCCTCGCAGTGCACGCCGCGCTCGACCTCCCACCGACATTCTCGATTCTCTCGCACTCGAACGGCATCATCTACACGCTCTACACCATGCTTAACCTTCCACCCCATCTCCACGTTGCGAGCTGGGCGCTCAGCAGCCCCTGGGTGCCGCCGTGGATCTCGCACTCGATCCCCTTCGGCGCCGCACGATACATCCCCGCTGCCGCAACTTCCAATCTCGGCTCCCTCATCAACACTGTATTTGCTATCGCCGGACCCATCGCAAACCTCGGCAGCTGGAGCTCCGGCGTCGTTCGCGGTGACTTGGCGAGCACGGACCACCCGGCGAAGGAGCGCGCCGCGTTCCTCGTCAAGAACGACGCGAAACCGGCCGACAAGCAGCAGTTTGGCAGGAAGTACTTCTCGCAGAAGACGCAGGACCTCGGGTTCTTGTTCGCCAAGGCGGAGGGCTTCGACGCGATGGGCATCGAAGCGTTGGTGTGCCTCCGCAAGGGGGACGGCGAGCAGTGGGGCTGGGGCATGGATGGCGAGGAGCGAGATCTGAACGGGCTGTACAGGAGGGGTTTTAAAAAGTTGAAGGAGAGCATGGCGGCGGGGAGGCCGACAAGGATGCGGGTGTGGTACGGGACCAGCGATGGGATGGTGCCCACGGCGGGGAGGAAGCACCTGCGCAGGGTGCTCGTCGATGAGCTCGCGCTTGTGAAGGACGAGGAGTGGATCGAGATCAAAGGAGCCGCGCACGACGACTCGATGGGTCTGTCGTGCGTGATGGACGCCGTCTTTGGGGATGTTGCGAACCTGGCCAGTCAGAACTGAGCTGTAACATCTCCCTTGCAAAATCGGGAATATTGTCTCCTCTTTCTCGGTTTTGCTATCTACCTGGTTCCTCGCGCACCACCAACAGTTACCTATGTGCGCCGAAATATCGTGTCAA
>ERZ1463038.285-NODE-285-length-16478-cov-17.641418_pt1 | contig 16478 bp, 22 predicted proteins | sample MGYA00564479_ERZ1463038 | MGnify/ENA primary metagenome ERZ1463038 (study PRJEB39244, sample SAMEA3635134) | Helicobacter pylori | study: EMG produced TPA metagenomics assembly of PRJEB11511 data set (Assembly of a 5300-year-old Helicobacter pylori...
GCTAAGCGCGCTCCTCGCCGGAAGCGACGTCAAGCTCGAGGCCGACACCCTCGCGTCTTTTCTGGCGGCCCGAAAATCTCAAGACTCAAACTCCTTAAACTCGTACTCTTCCCATGACGACGGCGGCGCCCTCGCGTCGACCTCGACGACCCCACTCGACGCTCCTCAACTCTCGCTCCCCGACCTCGCACACCTCGGCGCAACACCTCAGCCCCTCGACAACTTTTACCTCGTACACAATCCCGACGAAGTTTCTCACTCCCTACCTCGGAGCCGTAGCTTCTCTATCACGCACCTCCTCTCCCCGTCGTCTTCTGGCCCACCGTCGTCCCAATCCGCCCAATCCCCGCATCATGCTCTCGAAGTCGGCACGGGAGCCATCAGTAACCCTCTTGGACTGCTTGCCGAAGCTTCCGAGGCCGTTCGGGGCGTCCATCGTGCCAGCGACTCGTCGGCGACTGTCGTGCGCGAGCCGCCTCCGCTCCATGCACGACCCGTCACCGAGATGCTCTCAGGCTCCGCGATCGACTCGCGGATCAGTAGCCTCAACATCCCTTGGGAAGATCTTGCAGAAGGGCTGCTAAAGGTCACGGGAGAGACGGACTCGACGCCAATGCGTTCCGAGTGCTTTTTCCGTCCGCGAGCGTACAGCGCCAAGCGGGACCTCAACCCCGAGTGGGACCCGTTAGAGATTGGACTTCTGACAGACCAGCAATCGACAGTCTTCTTCCGAGAGTACGTCGCTCTCTCTCTCGACGTTGCACTTCACTTCGTTTGCTCACACAACTCGTTCCGCTACAGGTTCTGGACCCAGCTCCATCCATTCACAACAGTACTCGACCCACTCATCCACGTGATCACAATCTTGCTCTGGGGCTCCGATCCTAGAAGGAATATGTATTGACTGCCCTTGCAGACACCGACGTTCGTCCGGTCTCGCTCGTTCTTCCTGTACACGGCAATTTGCGCCGGTTCGTCCCAGGCCTGCTGCTTAGACGTTGGTTCAATCACTGAATGCTGAATCCTTTCAGCTGGGGCTCAGTTCTCACCAGCGGCCACTGCCGACGTCTGCAAACGACTGCGGTTCCACGCCGAGCGTCTCGCGAAGCACGTCCTCGAGCACGACTGCAAGAGCCTTGAAATCGCCCAAGGCTTTCTGATCTGGTTCCCGTGGCTTCCGCCCTCGGAAAGGCTCTCGGAGGACCGCCTGTTCTTCTTTATGCAGCAATGCCTCGCGACGGCCACCGAGTTAGGCTTGGACCGCCCGGTGTCGGTGAATGACCACCCTGACCAGATTGTATGGGTCTTCCATCTCAATCTTACGAATCATACTGAACCTGAATCTATAGCACGCCATCCTCGGCGATGATCTACAAGGTCTCGACTTGTCAGATCCAGATATTTTGGAGCGCATGATACGAAATCGAGAACGGGTCAGCAGTCTTCCATCATCTGCTCTTACTCGCACTCTTACCCCGATTGCAACAGTTCTGGCTGCGTTTCTTCTCGTGGGAGAGTGGTAATGCTGCTCCCTTACCCCGCACGTCGTCAACTCAGCTCACGCGGCGCGACCCACAGCCTCGGCGGTCTCCTTCAATCGCTCCTCGGTCTTTATCGAGAATGCCTTGATCCGAAACGAGAACTGGCACGTGCACCGACTCGCTTGCAGTGGGGATTGGGAGACGTGCGCCATCACGAGGCTCAGGCGCTACGTCGTGAGCGGCTTCGCAGAAAGTATTGACGATCACCGGCTCACATTGTTACCAACCCAGATCAGCCTCACGACGGACGTGAAGTACCGCCTCATAAGCAATCCCCACGCAGGGAGCGACTGGATTCGTCCCTACATCGACGAGTCGTTGGATCCGTGGCGGATCAAGTGGCTTTCTCCAGATCTCGACGGCAAGTCCAGCGTTGGTCCCCTCTATGACTAGCTCTAAAACATCAGAACTGTAGAGCACAATCTACCTCCGCCGACCATCTACATCGAGCTCCTGTACCGCCATGCCCGCCTCTTTATCCTCTCGTCGGGCCTGCACAACTCGGACGCGGAGCCGCCTGCGGAGCCGCCCGCGATCGTGAACGACTGCCTGGTCTCTGCTCTTGAAGCAGTTCACGCAGCCGTAAAAGCCTTTCAGAGCTCTCGCTACTACTGGGTACGCTCAGGTCCTCCTTCCGCCAAGAATCCTCCACTTACTTGCGCACTTATCCCAGAAACTCCCCAACACGGGTCAGAATGCTGCCGATTTCCCGAGGCGAATATACTCTGACACTTATCGGCTACTCCAGTCTTCCCCATGGTGACATGGGCCGCTGTTCTGTCGATCAAGCTCTTCGACTGCGATGTTGGAGTCGAGGGCTGGATCCCATCGCAAGCCTCCCTACTCGGACTCCTCGGCACCCTCGCGCTACTTCTCGAACAAGCTGGGACCACACCTTCGCACCGTCTCGGCGTCGCTGCCATCTACGGCTCGCATCTCAAGTCCGTCGTTCGCGCGCGGATCCACTCCGTGTGGGGCCTGCACGAGGCGACCGTCGAAGGGCGCGCGAACCTGCTCGTTGGAGTCAAGCCGGGAACGGTCACACCGATATATGGAGATGTCATTGGCGTTCCGTTCCAGGATTGGGGGACCGAGTGGTGGAGCAACGCGGCGGGAGGGGACAGCGCGGGACAGCTGCCGTGGAGCGAGGAGGTTCGCAGGATGCTGTTCGAGCTCGACGGGAATGCTTCTGCGCTGTGAGTATGGAAGCTGTGATCCCGTTGTCGTAAATCTAGACACTGGTTTCATCCGCACTCGCCGTTCACTGTCGGTCTGTTACTGTAGGTATTGTGAGAGCTGAGCGCTGAGATCTGAGAGCCGATGGGGTAAAGCTTGTGAGCGCAAGGCACTTCAGAAGAATGTGCATGTCGCAAAAATCGGAGTAAGAAGCGAATGGTATCAATTATGGGACCTAATGGTGAACTTGAATGCTCCTCGTCCCCGTGGGCGGTGCGCTGAGAGGGAGGCTGCCTGAGATCTACATATCACTAGGTCAGCTTCGGCGTCAACGAGACTCTAAAGATACTCACAAACGATATGATTCACGACTATGATAGAGGTTCAGGTCAGTCTAGAATCACTCGGGCTGATCCAGGGACAGTACGCAGACTCACAGGTACGTGATCTCAAATTTAGAGGAAACCATCGACGAGGCTCTTGAGTGGAGACACATTCGCTCCCTTTTCAGTGGCGGGCTCTCCACTTGCAGCGCGTGACTGGCTTCCGGCGGCTGACGATGCGACGCCACTCGCGAGGGCGGCCTTGTCGCCTTCCGCACCAGTGCCACCCACTGGAGCGTTCTCCTTCGCGTTCGGTATGACCGTCGTCGTTCCAGAAGGTCCGTAGTAGTCCTGACCAAACGGATCAGGCTTCCCGGTGAGCACCTGGCCGCCCAGGGGCCCCTGAAACGCCGAAATGACGCCCCCGACGTCGCATCCATACACCCCAGTCCCAGTGAGGGCCCTCTTTAAACAGTCGGCCGGAGCCTCAATTGAATTAGTGTACTGAGCCGTCATCGCCAGAATTGGCGCGACCAACGGGCCGTTGAGGAATTTGTTGATCGGTGCGGACGCGTCGTGGGCGATGCGGAGGGCGGGAGCGGTTTCGGGGCTGAGAAGTGCGAAAATCCCGTCGGTGGCGACGGTTCCGACGACTCCGTTCAAAACGGTGCCGAGGAGGGGGTTTGTGATGCTGCGAAGCTTCGTTAGCAGGAGCCCTGTGAGTGGCTGATGTATGCGTACTCGGAAGGAGTGAATCCACTATTTGAATGAGATCAGATTTGCGACCCTCGGCAGATGTAAGGACGGTACTCGCGTTGGAGGTGGCGGCAGAACAGTCGCGCGCCTGGAAAGTGCGAGCTCGGCGTGAAAGTCGGCGCTGCCGAATACCGAGGTAGCTGAGGACAACGAGCGTAAGCACAGCTTTCAAGGTTCTCTGAAGGTTGAGCTGACCAAGTGATGCGCTGAGCAGGACAACGCTGGCGCTCCGCATTAGGACTGGCTGAGGAGGATCGGTTCAAGTGTCGGAAGGTGCGGGTTCGAGGGGATCAAGAGGAGGACGTGAAAAAAAGAGAAATGCATAGGAAGCTTCCATGAGTAGATCAGCTATCCAAAGGTTGATCGACGATCCGTTCACTGTTGAACAAGGATCAGCGGTGGCGCTCCTCACGGCTGCTCGGTAGCTGCTGATCCCGAGGACGTTGACACAAATCACCGAGGCTCTGGAAAAGCTTTGAGAGCTTCATCTGATGAGCAGCCCCGACCTATGCCGACACCCCGCGAGATGTCGGCCGGGCGAGTCCGCACGAGGACGACACGTAGGGGATGGGATGAGTGGTGTGCGTGAGTTTACAGAGCACTGGAGTTGACTGATATAAATCTAGTTGAACTAGGTTAACCTCAAACCTAGATGGAAGCGGCCACGCCCGGTGCGAGCTTGATCCACTCCGCCTTCATCTCGCTCCACAGCTTGTCCTCCATCCGAAGCCCTTCCTCGGAAGTCGACCATGCAGACGGACTGAGGTCGAGGTCTCAGTCATTCGAGCTTGTACTATGAGTAAATTTACCTACGTGATCTCGGTACAGTCGGAGATGTACGCTCCCGTGCTGGTGGCGCCGGCGGCGGCCCAGGAAATGTTCATCGCTCCGTCCCAGGCAGAAATGGCGATACTGTGAAGATGCGTACTGTAGGGAAATGCAAGCGTGAGTGATGGAGCATGCGCAAGGGTGGACTGAGGCGTGCGCCATCGCCTCTGGGTAGTCGCGGAGGAGCTCGGATTTGCAGAGTCCAGGCTGGTAGCGATAGAGTGGTCAGAATGAAGTTCGGAAGACAAACTTCAATGAGGGTGAGGGAACGCACGTTGATGCAGTTGATGACGACTCCCTCACCCACCGGCAGCTTCGCGAATTGGCGGGTCATGTACAGGTTCAACAGCTTCGAGATGTTGTAACTGTGGGTCGAAGAAAAAGTAAATGTCTGACATGGTACGAAAGAACGGGCATGGCTCACCGATCCATAATGTACTGCTCGGCCTGCACCTTGTCGTTGAGCGCCGCGAGCGTCGACCCGGGGATGTGCCTTTCCTCCAGCTTCGCCCAGGAGTGAACTGTATCGCAACCGTCAGTGGTACGTAAATAATTCTTGGCCGTCTTCACATACCGGCAGATCCGACGATGCTCAGGTGCGGCTTGTACGCGGACCAATCGGCCGGGCTCGGCAACTTGGCGGTCTTCTGCAGGAGCGGCAGCACAAGCGCACTGATGAGACCTGTGGCGAGGCCATTGACTTGAAGTCTGGAAACAGAGGATGAGCCGACGCCCCTTCGTGATCTCGTTCGGCGGCAAGAAACGGAGCTCACGTGGTCTCCCACCCATCGGCCGTCTCGCTCCAGTGCGAGTACGCAATCCCCGCATTCGCAACAAAACAATCCAGTCGCTCGAGCGTCTCGCATCGCTCCCCGAACGCAATGACGGAGGCGAAGGAGGCCAGGTCGAGCTCCCAGACCTCGAGTGTGCCCTTGAACCCGCTGGAGACGATCTCTGAGGCGGCGGTCTTTCCGGCCACGAGGTTACGGACGGCTAGGATGAGGAGAGCGGGAGAGAGCGCGGCCAGTTGTTGCGCGGCGTGGAACTGAGCGTAGGCGTGGTCAGCCTTGACGTCGGCGAAAGTGGGGCCGGCGTAGGGAAGAGGGCGGAAGAACGCACGCCGAGGCCTTGGTTGCTATAGATTGAGACGTGCGTCAGCTTGCGCCAGACGTCAATACGGACTAGGACGGACGCACGAGCCAGTAACTACGACCGTACGCCCCACGAGCGAGGTCGTCGGCAGGTGGAGGTTGAGTGCGGGCGCCATGGGGTCGGAAGACATTTGATCGAAAGTGGTTGGTTAGGGTGCGGGAAAGAAGCAAGAGCGAGGGATGGGAAGCCGCTGTACAGTGGAGGTGGAGGCCCTGTGGAGGCGTTGACGCGGTGGCTCCGATTAAGCTTTACTCGGGCTCGGAGTCTCGGAGAGCAAGTCGTTTGGTGGTACTACTCGCAAATCCTATACAGGGGGTATGCTTCAGTAAGTTCGGACGACATCATGAAATGTGAGCATCGTAAACACTTGAAATGGCCAGCGAGGTGGTTGTGGCGGAAGTGTACGAGTGTCCCGAGATTGAGGAAGGAATCGGCAGTCTGGCAGACAGACCGCTCGAAAAAAAGCCAACGAGACATAAGGCTCATTCCTCACCGACACCAAGCCTTCTACCGCCCCTTGCTCCTCTCATCGCTCTTAGGCGACTTCGCAGCCCTCGCCATCCAGCCCACCGCCACCGCGGCCGCGCACATCCCCACCAGCGACCCAAGACTAACCCGGCTCTCCACTTCAATTCTCGCAAGCCAGCCGAGCGCGGCGCCGACGCCAATCAAGTTGAGCGCCAACGCAGCCGCGGCGCCGACGACGCGGGTGCGTGGGACGGCCAGGAGGGCCGCGATGACGAGGTCGCAGACACCTGCGGCCGGGTTCGAGTCGGTGTAGAGAGAAGGGGTGAGGATTGCGGTGGTTCGGCTGAGGCCGAGGACGAGAAGGATGGACGCGAGGGCGAGCGCCGGGATGTGGGCGGATTGGTGGGCCATCGACGGCTCAGTGGGACGAGCAGGTAAAGAGTTCTCGCGCCGAGGTGCCGTGCGAAACGAGGAGGAACATGGGCTCAAGGGCTCCGTTAAGTGTGTGATGCCAGTGGCCTGCCGCTCGCGGAGTGGGGTGGGGACTGCGGGGCACGTCAAGCGCAAGAGTGCAAGCGCCGAGCAGCAGACTGGAACTGCAGCTGCTTTCAGGTGTCCCTTGATCCGAAGTCCACGACGAGGGCGGCCGACGACGCGTACGGAGACAAGGAGCGTGATTGCCGGCCGACTCGGCGTGTATCCGCATGCTCACGCGAGCACTGCCCTTCTTCCTTCGATCCACCCGCGTCCGCCCGACCGTAGACTTCGCATACCCTAGACTCATGTCCAGTGCGGCCTCGTCACCCGCGCGGCACTTCACGCTCGCAGACAGCTCGTCCGTCTACGCGCTCGCAGCCCGCCCCACGCCGCTCGGGCTCAAGGTCGCCGATGCGCTCAGGATCATCGACCAGGCGCTCGCAGACTACGGGTCAGTCCGCCTCTTGCGCCCCCGTGCTCGCACCCGCGCGCCGATCGCCGGCTGCCCGCTCCGGCTCGGATCCCGCTGACCCGGTCGCCTTCCCCCCGTGCCAGATTGAACCACGTCGCGCTGAGCTTCAACGGCGGCAAGGACTGTTCGTCCGAGCTCTGCTTGCTTCGTGAGGCCGATCGAGCTGACCACTGGGTGAACAGGCACGGTGCTGATCCACCTCCTCGCCGCCGCGTTCGCACGGCACCTCGCCGCCCACCCGCCCGCCTCGACGTCCGCCCCGCCCAAGATCAAGTGCGTGTACGTGCGCTGCGATGCACCGTTCCCGCAAGTAGAGACGTTCGTCGAGGCCTGCACGGAGCGGTATAATCTCGAGCTCGAGGCGATCGCGGGCGACATGAAGGCCGTCCTGGGCTCGTACCTCGATGCACGGTCAGCAGACCCAACCGGCAAAATCGAGGCTGTGCTCGTGGGGACCAGGCGCGGGGATCCGCACGGTGGTCAGTCTTCCGACGGCCGACTCGGCGATCCCGCAGACTGACGAAGGTGGAATGGACAGCGTTGCTCGAGGCGTTTAGCCCGACGGACAAGGGCTGGCCCCAGTTCATGCGGGTGCACCCGATCCTCGACTGGACCTACGGCGAGATCTGGGACTTCTTGCGCGAGGACAGCCTCGGCCTTGGCGGTGGGCAGCAGGAGTGGTGTGAGCTGTATGACGCTGGGTGCGTGTCCCTTCCAGTCTTCTTCCACGATCCGACCCTTGCACCGTTTTCAACATTCCGTGACGCACCCGCTTCCTCATCCTCGCCCCTCGCGACGCGCCCACCGGTCGCGAGCCCCACCCGCCAGCCGCACTTGCCCCAAAACGTGAGCTGACCCGCCTTGTGCACCGCAGATATACATCCCTCGGCTCAACACACAACACGTTCCCAAATCCGCTTCTCAAGGCTCCCGGTGGGGGCTGGCGGCCAGCATGGGAGCTCAAGGACGCGTCGCAGGAGCGCGCAGGGAGGTGCGTCACTCTTGGATCGAGGTGGTCAAGCGGGATGGGAAGCTGATCGATATCCTGGTGGTGCAGAGGGACACGACCGGTGGAGTGACGACTGTAATCGCGTCTCAGAACCCATCCGCGGCCAGCGGGCTGCTCAGCACCGCCGGTGCTCGACGCGCTAGCCCAACCTCTTCCAGCTGCTTTCGTCCTCACACAGACACTAACCAGCGCTTTGACAACAAATTGATGTCCACGCGCACTTCAAAGTCACGGGAACCAAAGACACGGCAAGGTCCAGCCTTGGTACCTTGCCTCCCCCTCGTTCCCCGCGCCCCTCCGCCGCTCAAGCGGACACGGTGACCGTCTCCGTACGAGTCCTGAACACCGTCTTTGTCCTCGTCTTTGTCCTCGTCGCTTCCGCCACATTCGCTGTCGCCCACCAAGCTCGTCAGTCGGCGGTCCGCGGCGCACGCACAATCAGAGGGCCACCACTACGCCCAATACGCACCGTTCTTCGTTGAGGCGGGCTCCTCGGTGGATGTGGACGCCTTCCTGCCCGAGGATGACGACTCGGCAGCGGAGATGGAGGGGCCGGAGCTGCCGACGACGGCGACAGCGGGCAAGAGGGACGGCGCGGGCACGAGCGTCGTCGAGACGAACTTGATCCCAATTCCACTACTCACCCTCGATCAGCATCGGCTCATACCGCTCACCAACGGAGGAGGTCTCACCCGAAATCGCTTTCGGCAGCGGCAGTCACGAGCCCCGTCGCGCTCGCGCTCGCCGCGGCCGCTTTGATCGTCGTCACGCCGGCGTACGCGCCCGCGACTGTCGCCCCTCCAGTTCCGATCTGCGCGACGGTCGAAAACCCGACGACGGACGCGCCGATGCCCGAGTCGGAGCGCGCGTGCAGGCGGAGTGGGCTGCGCGCGGAGTCTGTGGGAGTGGGTCGTTCGGGGTGGACGAGCAAGAGTGAAGAAGTGAGAGAGTCAGCTAGTAAAGCTGGAGCGGCACGGGAGGACGGACCACCGCGGCGGAAGATGCGCTTGTTGGTCCCGACCGCGAACGCGTCGGCCGAGGCGACGAGCGCGACCGAGACGAGGGCGAGCAGCGGGAAGAATGCAAGCATTTTGAGGTCGTTCGTGGGCCGATAAGAGTGTGCCGGATTGTAGAAGGGCGGAGATCGGATCGAGAGACGGCGAGTCGCTGCCGGAGCGAGGTGGAAACGAGGGGAGCGCTGCTCGGAGGACTAGCCTGGGGGACGAATGGGAATGGGAAGAGTGCGAAAGAACCTCGGTGGCGGGTGCGAAGGTGATGAGCAGGAGAAAGGCGGAGGTTGGACTGGGGCACAAAGGCCCGCAGACAGGGGTCCGTCGTCAAGGTGACTGCGGGCACGACAACGTTCGCTTGAGCGGTCTGGAGCTGGAGCTGCTCCAAATACATGTATACATAACCAAAAAAAAGAAAAGAGAACGAAAAGTCGCTGATGGATAACCCCAGATGATCGCGAACGCTGAGAAGAGTGTGTTCGCAGCATGAAGTGGTTTGAGGCGTCGTTCCGCACTCCAGTGCTGCACCCGCACCAGATGACGGGTGTGTCGGCTCCGAGCGAGATTTTGGTCACCTGCGTCCAGGTGACACGAGGTGGCGTGGATATCGGCGCCGGAGGCCGGGAGGGGAAAGCGCGCCGGGCGGTGGACACGAAGGTCGGGAGCTGCTCGAATAAGAGTCACTCGAGAGTAATGATTGCAAAAGATTCCACAATCTTCGTCACTCGTCAATGTATACAACGACGAGCTACCGGTAAGCCAAAGCGCGTGCGGCGACATCCTCGCCCTCGCTCTGAGCCATGTCGGTCCAGGGCACGCCGGTCGCGTCGCCAACGGGCGAGGTGCACGCCCTTGCTCACAGGCTTCGGTTCACGAAAGTGGGGTACTCATGACAAGCAGGAATCAAGTCCAGCGAGAACATCTGCAACACCAAGCTCAGTGGGTGAACGATGTCGCTGAGAGAGACACTTCGTACGTCGCTAGGCAGTCACCAGTACGCTCCAAAGTCCTCGTCGTCGCTGACGACCATCGCGGCCGCCCTCTCCTCCTTCTTCAACTCTATCGCCTCCTGCTCGCGGTCCGGCTCGTCGCTCATCCTCTTAATCACCGGCGTGCGACGGTTGAGCTCCCAGTACCGTTGCGTCGAGTGGTGCTTGACAAAGTGCTTGAGCTGGAGAGCAGACGTCAGTTTCCGTCCCTCGGCCCATCAAATGAGAAGGACGTACAGCTTCAGACCACAGGAAATCGGCCGTCTTCAGCGGCACATACGTCGCGGCAGCGGCGGCTCCATTGCCTCCTCCTCCCCAGTACCCCGCGGAGCGGTACATCGCGGCCGTCTCGTAGTTGCCGGTCTCGTCCTTGGCGGCGGGGCACTTGTAGCACTCAAAGACGGGGCCGAGCTGGTCGAGGTCGGCGTCCGTTGCCGTCTCGTCGAAGCCCTCCTTGGCGAGCGTCGAGAGGAGCAGCTTGATCATGCGCACCTCATCGAGCAGCTTGATCATGCGCACCTCATCGTTGTCGTCGTAGAAACTCTGCTCCGTCTTCCCGTGGCCCGAACGACGGTGGCGACACGTGCCCTCGAAGGGGAGAAGGACCTTGCAGCCCAACGAGCAGAGGAAGCGCGAGGAGAAGTGGGCGAAGATGGCGTCCATCTCCGCGTCCGTGATGTCGGTGCTCACGTCGATCTCGGTCTTCTTGCCGTCGGACGCGATAGGACTGTCGACTTCGCGGGCGGTGGCGAGCGCGGTGTCGATCGGCGAGCCCGCGACGTGGAGCATCGTGGCGAGGTGGGCGAAGTACTGGCGCTTCGTCGTGACCTGATGCTGGACGATGTCGGCCTTGATGGCGGGAAGCGCGGCGGTCCACTCCCCGGGCGAGATCGTGACACCCTCGGGCTCCCAGAACGGCTTCACAGACGCCAGGTTCTCGAACTCGGTGCCAGTGGGGCAATTGAGGTCCTGCGAGGCGAGCCGGACGGCGAGCGCTTGGTAGAGCGGGTCGATGAGCGATCGACGTTGAACACAGCGAGCGCGGGCCTCCGACTGCAGGCGGTAGTCTCGGGTTCGGACCGTCGTGGCGATAATCTGAGGCGAAATCTTGCTCCAGACTAGATAGGTCCTGAGGGTGAGCCTACTTTGGTAACACGCGCACGACACAAGGACTGACTGCGCTCGGTGAGCTCCTTGCCGTCGTAGTAGATCTTGTGGTTCCGGTTCCCGTGCACGTCGCGCACGTCATAGCCGAGTGCTATCATCTTAACATCGATGCTGAGTAAAATTTTTATTAGCACAAGTGCCCAGTGAGAAGGTCAAGGACGTACGCCGCGGCCCTGCTCTGCGCGGCGGCGGTCGAAGCAGCTTGACGGTCCTGGACGCTGGTGCGCTCCCACTTGAAAATGAGCTTGGCGTCCTATGTTCAGGTAAGCTGAATCAGCATCCAAATTTTAAGGAGAAAGGACCAGTCCACGCACGTCACTGCACTTGGCAACCGCGGCCTGCTTCGTGCGGACGAAGCGCTCGAACGGCGTCTCGTCGGCATCGTCAGTCTCCGCGGACTCGCCTTCGACGGCAGGCGCAGGACGAGCGACGACCCGACCTTTTCCCTTGGTCACGACTTTCGCCTTGCCCTTGCCCTTGCCCTTCTTGCCCGTGGACGGCGCGTCGTCGTCCGAGTCGGCGAGGTTCTTGAGCTCGCGGTGCTCGAGCTCGAGAGCATGAAGGCGGTCGCTCATCTTCTGAACTTGCGGAACGAAGAAGTGGTCTTGAGGGTCTGGGTAAGCGTCAATTCGGCCGCCGGAAGAACTGCAGGAACTCACTGCGCCCGAAGCGGCCCGTCGTCGAGACTAAGGACAAAGAGATCAGATTCCTCCGCCTGGCTAAAACAAGGGGAAAACGAACCCAGAGTCAAGGGGCTGCACGATAAGGCAAGAGCGTGGAGGTTGGTCACAGCGCCGCCCATACGGCTCTCGTAGAGTACGCTGAGCACGAGGTTGACAGGTCAGTGACATGGCTCACAGCAGTCTAAAACCCACGCACTTGGCCTTCTGACATGGCTGGCAGTACCTGGGGATTTGTGATATAAGCCCGCTGCCTTCGTCAAACGAGAGGACGGGCCTGCTCACCTTGCTCGGATGGCATAGTCGACCTTCTTGGCGCGAGGCTTGCCGCAGACCTGATGGAGCGCGATGAGCATCACTTCCACCAGATGTCCCCAGCGATTAAAGACTGACCATGCAGTTGCGTTCGAAGACGAGCGACGCGTACTGCATCTCGGTCACGTCCTCGGCATCCAGGTCGTGAAGCGCGACCGTGCGGCGCGCACTGATCCAAAGCGCGCGCGAGCCCTTCGAGGTGAGGAGCTGGCGGATACTCTTGGTCGTTCTGGACATGTAGAGCAGCGATAGCGGGTCGAGGTGCGAGCAGATCTGCGGTCGGGCGGGTCAGCGTGTGCCCGTCGCGTCCGCGTCGCCGCCACGCACCTCGCCGAGCACGTCGAGCGGCATCTCGTTGAACGCGGCGAGTTTTCCGACCCTTCCACGGCCTTTGCCCTTGGTTGGCGCGCGCTTGGCCCTCTTCGTCGGCGGCTCAAGCTCAGCGTCATCTGCAGGTGGACCGAGGTAGTCAGCTACGAGCTCGCTGGCGCTTCGAGCAGGATTCACAGGCAGGGAAGCATGAGCGCACCCTCGTCAAAGTCGTCGTCGACCTGCTTCCTCGCGCGGCCCTTGCCCATGCTCGTCGACGCCACTGGCACGTCGTCCTGCTCGCCGTCCGAGTCGATCACCTCCGCGTACGTCTTCCTGCCAACCGTGGCACGCTTCTCACGAGCCATTGTTGCTGTTTGAGAAGGAGAGAGGAGAGCAGGCGCAGACCCGCCAAGGTGAGCTCCCTTCCGCGTCACGTGCAGGGCGTTCGGGCGCGTCGATATTCGCCCTCGCCACCAAGGTTCTATAAAGACTGACGTGATTGCCGTCTGTCTACAATCACTCGACAGCGAAGTGAATGAGGGAGCTCCAGGGCCTCGGGAGCATGACCAAGCCTGACCAGGCAATTATTTCCACCAGCGAAACTATACCAAAACAAACTGTATCTGAGCTACAACCTACTCCCAATATTCACATAGAGGCCTTGTCCTTCTCGCTGTCATCAGCCGCGTTGTGCTCGACGATGCCGACCTCGAGTCGCGCGTCGATACGGGCGACGACGGCCGCGTTCGCGCCTTCGAAGGCAATGGCGACTGTGTAGAGGTAAGTCAGAGAAAGTTGAGGGATAATAATCAAATCCACATACTCTCTTCCAGCGTTGCACCCTTGGTCTGCGGGCAGAGATGCAGTCAGGTCGGCGAGTGTTGCGTGCGTGGTATGGGACAAGTCTGGGAGCTCACCTCGACGACGAAGAAGTACACCGCGATCCACTGAATAACGAGAAGGGCGGCGTAAACGATATAGTATCGCCAACTGATCGCGTTGAGCGCCACTGAGTTGACGTCTGCGGAACGGGGGCCGTCGCTTCGCAGCCCGCTGGAGGGTAAGCAGGCAAGGGCCCCCGAGCGAGCAGAGGGACCTGGCGGGTGGACACCAGCGACATGTCGCCAAGATTGACGAGGTTGAAACGGATGAGGATCCTAGTCGGTGAGTCGGTCGTGCGATTGAAACGCAAGGGTGGTGTGTCGCTGAAAGTCCTGTTGTCATCGCCGGCCCGGCCATCGCAAAAAAAAAATTGATCCACGGACATCAGCCGAGCCGATGTGCAGGGCCCCAAACGGGCGTCCGTTTCCCCCCTCTCACCTGTGTGCGCAGTGGGGCGTGACATGTCCGCCATCGCCTCTGCGGGCGCGTCGCTCCGCGGGCCGGCGCAGCTCTGGTTCTATCTTTCAGCGTCCAGCACTTTGGATCGTTTGACTATCAAAGACATTGGTAGGTAGCCTCAGGCGCGACACACCAGGTTTGGTCCACGCGCGGAGTCTGCAACAGCTCCACTTCGCACGACTCCGGGCGCCATCGACGTCAAGAGCGGCGCGCTACTCTACTGGTGAGCTGATTCTACTCCTCCCCATGAAATCCAAAAAGATCTCTGATGTAAGAGGGTTTTCGGCTGTAGATGTCCTTCTACTTGTACGCCTCGCGCTCCCCGTCTCCGCCGTCGCCTCGACCCACAAGTCGGCCCCGCTCCCCAACCTCAACCCGACCGCCCTTGTCCGATCCTTATGCAGCTCACACACCTCACTATCCCACCTTGTTGACCTCAAGACGTGTCACGGCGTCGCACCTCTCTCTGAGCTCGTCGTCCGTGTCGCGGACTTCGGGGTCCCCGTCCCCAACCTCCCCTAGTCTCGCCCTCCACCGATTCCCACGATCAGAAAGCCTCGCAAATTTCAGTTCAGAGCCCAGCTCACCGCCATACGCCTCCCGTGCATCGTCGCCCATCGGGCCGATGCGGTTGGTTCGACAGATGTCCTCGCTCGCGTCCCTTGACGAGATCGTGTGTTCCAACGCAGATGAACCTCTTCAGAATCGATTATCCTGACTGAACCATCGCTCCCTTCAGCCCACTTCCGCCCCACACCTCGCTTCGCTCGCCGCGGCGCTGCACATGCTCCCGCGCGACCTCGACGCGCACCAACAAGCGCTGCACGCCTACTCCCTCGATCTCTCCTCGCCGACCACTTACGATCTTACAAGAATCCTCCACCACTCCAGCGAGACGTGCCACACGGCGCTCCGCCTCACGCACCAAGTCGCCCAGTTTGGCGTCGACGCGGCCGACGCAGCGAGGACCGACGAGGGGCGCGAGCACGCTCGGAGGAGACTTCGGGGAAGTGTGACCGAGGCGGTGGAAGAGTGGTCTGGCTTGGTGCGGCGGGAAGAAGCGCGGCGGAAAGGCCTCCAGGAGGGCGCCGTGCGGCTCGTCGACGAGCTCGGCGCACAAGGTTCGCTTCCACATCACCCCCCCAAGATATGTTCGACGAGCTGAGAGTCGGAGTATAATACAGGAATAAACTCGATCCACCTCCACCGCTTCCCCCTTACACCGCACTCAGCCCGAGGTCGTCCGACATTGGTGTCGCGGCCGTCTGTTCCGCTCAGCGTCGCGTTCATCCTCAACACTCAATTCGCACTGCTTCGCACATTGACCGAAGTACACGCGGCTCTTTCACTGGAAGTCTCGGAAGGGGGCCGGTGGATGGCGGACGAGATGGAGGACGCGAGGAGGGGCTGGGGCGAGGTGGCGAGAGCTTGCGAGGAGGCCGCACTCGAGTAACGTTCACAGGCGGTTGTAGGCAGGACAGGCAAGAAGCGGATTCACAACTAGATTTGTCCCCTCTGAGGGCTATGGAGCTCAGGGATGTTAGGTGTTAGACAACTCGTCTCTGCCTCTCCAGCTATCGTCCGAAGGCTGCGAAGGGCGCCAGCCCGAGCCAGTGGCGCGCGTCGGGGCAGCTCGCTGTCCTTCGGTGAGCGATTTCGCTCGAGTTCGCTCGACCTCGCCAGTTTCGCATCGTCCAGCTGGAGATGATGGGCAGCCAGCCCGGCTCGGTGCTTTTCTCAACCGCGCTCGTTCCGCGGATGCTGACTCGGCGGCGTGGAATGGAACTGGGCCGTCCCGCGCATCAGCGCTCAGCCAGACCCTGGCTCTGCATCTCCAAAAGCAAAATCGGAGGGATCAGAGTTCAGGCACTCGTGACCCACTCGCGGGCCCCCTTCGTTCCAATCTGCGTGCGAAACCAGTCTGAGCGCGATTCACCACGGCACCAGGGCGAGGTTTCGCGCGTCGGGCCTCGGCCCTCCCGGCGCCCTCAGAAGCACAAAGTCGCACCGTCACCTGCGCTCGGCCACGGATGGACGAAGCAGTCGAGGACGACTCGCCGCGGACGGCCGCCAACACTCTTGCCGCCTCACCACCTCCCGCTCTCGGAGGCCCTCCTCAGTGGGGGATTGACCTCACCTTCAAAAGCAATTGGGGATTTTACCGGCTCGACGTCCGTGACTACAACACCGCCATAGACATCCTTTTCCAGTGCGTGGCGCCCCCCTCTCTTCTTCGCCCGGTCAGCTAATGTTGACACACTCAACTCCTTTCCGCAGCAAGGAGCTCAACGTCGTTCGCACCTTCAACTCGCACGCCAAGGGTAATGACTACCAGTTGGCCGTTCTCTGGTGCCCGCACCCCCCTCTTCCCGTCCCTGCAGTGGTCGGAGCAGTTGTCGTCGTCGTCCGTCGTTCGCACCTTCAACTCGCACGCCAAGGGTAATGACTACCAGTTGGCCGTT
>ERZ1463038.286-NODE-286-length-16472-cov-12.911433_pt1 | contig 16472 bp, 28 predicted proteins | sample MGYA00564479_ERZ1463038 | MGnify/ENA primary metagenome ERZ1463038 (study PRJEB39244, sample SAMEA3635134) | Helicobacter pylori | study: EMG produced TPA metagenomics assembly of PRJEB11511 data set (Assembly of a 5300-year-old Helicobacter pylori...
TCTACACACCTAGGACACTCTTTCCCTACACGACGCTCTTCCGATCTCGCCGAGTCGTACACGTGGCCGGGCGGGAACGAGATGATCTCGTCGCACTCGTCGTGCAGCGACTTGAGCTCGCTCGAGAAGTAGATGGCGTCCGGGCGCGCCGAGTTGCGGCCCTGGTAGAGCGTCGTGATGCCGACGGGGTCGCGCGCGGCGATCAGGCGCGAGGGGGTGACGGACGTGTCGAGGAGGACGAACGAGAACATGCCGTCGAGCATGCTGCAAAGGCCGGTGCCGTGCTCCTTGTACTGCCGAGACAAAGGTCAGCCAGTCTTCGCACGCACGCGCGGAAGAGGCAAAGCGGGCAGACGAACGAGGTGCATGATAACCTCGCAGTCCGAGTGCGTCTTGAACACGGCCGGCTCCTTGAGGTTCTTGCGCAGGGTGCGGTGGTTGTAGATCTCGCCGTTGACGGCGAGGATGAGCGTCTCATCGTCGTTGACGAGCGGTTGCGCTCCGGTGTCTGTGGACGCAACGAGCTCGTCAGTGACCGTTGCTTCGCCATGCTCAAAGTCTTGCAGCGAGCGCCGGGCGACTCGGCCGTGTTTGGGGGCTCGCGAACCGAAAAATCCCGGGGGCGGGTGCGAGATAGAAGGACTGACCGACGCCGACAATGGCGAGACGCTCGTGGCAGAAGATGCTGTCACACGTCTGGTAACAGCCCGACCAATCCGGACCGCGGTGACGGAGGCGCTTCGAGAGCATCTGTCGGCGCACGGGAGCGTGAGCTGAGGCGGACCCCGAGAGCGGAGCGGAGCGCGTACGAGAGCGCGAGGGCGGAACGCCTTCATCTCGGCCTCGGTGCCATAGTTGTGGACCGCGAAGATGCCGCACATGACTGTCGGGTTGCTGAGTGCTAGGGCTGAAGGTGTGTCGGCGTTCAGCTTGACTCGCGCCAAGCTCGATGTTGGCTGCGGGTGCAGTGGTTTACCTTGGGGCAAATCTGGTTTCGCGCGCGTTGCCACTCTCATTCCGTCGGCTCCCTTTCATCGCCCACGTCCGAGTGCACCCCCGAAGCCGACTCTCGTGCGCACGCCCCGATACGATGAAGCAGGCGCAGCGGCAATCGTCGCAGGCGACGCCCGCGCGGGTGCTCCTGTTGAAGCAGCTCGCCGTGTCGTCGGTGCAGCACAGCCCGCTGACCGCGCTCTTCTTCGCCGAGCGGCTCGTCGCGCTCGACCCGCACAAGGAGGAGTCTGTCTACACGTACGCCCTCGCGCTCACCGCGAACGAGCGCACGGACGAGGCGATCTGGGCCCTGCGCCAGCCCGTCTCGTTCAACCCGGACCCAGATCAACAACACGCCCCGACCCACCGCCGGCACGCGGCGCCAAAGCAGCTCAGCCGACCCGCGCTCGAGTGCAGCATCCGCTGTGGGCGCCTGTACGCAGCGCAGTGCCAGGCGACGGGCCGCGCCAAGGAGGGCCGCGACGCGCTCGCAAAGGTGCTCTTGCAGGGCACCCCGCTCGTGCCCTCGCCCGCGCCCGACTCGGCGGCCGAGGTGAGTCTCCCCGGCACGTTCCGCGACACGGACCCGTGGGTGTACGACCTCGAGCTCGCCCGGCTCGCGCGCAACGCCGGCGAGCCCGACCGCGCGGCCGTCGGGTTCCGCAAGGCGATCGAGGCGAACCCGTGGTGCTGGGAGGCCCTCGACGCGCTCTGCAGCCTCGGCCACCCGCCAGACCCGGACCAGCTCTTCCCGCCCCGCCCGCGCACCGCGAGCAGCCAGCAGCCGCCGAGCCAACCCATCTCGCCCGTCGCAAGCACGACGCACGCGTACCGCCAGCTCGCGTCACACCCGGCCCCGCTCGGCCCGAGTCAGACGTCGGCAGTCAACTCGGCAGTGCCGTTCGTTTTGCCCAAGCAGCGCGCGGCCCAGGGCCACGCGTCCACCAACAGTCTCTCCGACGGCCTCGGCCTCTACACCCCGGGCGACGCGATGAGTACCGCCAGTCTCGGCATGCTCGCCAAGGGCCAGCAGGACGGCAAGCGCCTCTTCAACATCGGCACGGGCGGCGTCTGGCGGAAACCTGGCCTGCCGCCACCGCGCGCCGGTGACGTCGCAGAGATGAGCATCGACGACAGGTATGTCCCACTTCCTTTTTTGCATCTGATTTGTGGGTGGACGAGGACCAGGAACTGATTTTTTCTGGGCCGTCGCACAGCAACTCGTTCGAGCACTCGTTCTACCCCTCGCAACAACAACTTGCGCCACTGTCGTTCGTCCCGCAAGCCGCATTGCTCAACGCCCATGCATCAAGCTCCAACACACTTTTCACTCCACCGCCAACATCTTCGATCGCACCGGCCGCGCCTGGGGTCAAGCGGGCGCGCGGGCAGGCGGCTGCGTCGACCTCGCACAGCGCCGCGGTCGCCGAGGACGAGCTCAAGCCCGGGCGGCGTGTCGTGCGGGGCGTGCCGGGGACAGATAAGCGGCCAGCGCGGGACTCGTCGGTCGGTGCACCGACACGGCGCAGCAGCCGCCTCTCGCGCGACACGAACGGGAGCTCGACAGGGACCACAGGCACGGGTCCGTCGAGCAGCAGCATGAGCGTTTCGCGCAGCTCGAACTCGCGTGCATCGAGCAGCACGACGACCGCGCCCGCCGGGGGCAAGAAGCGCACCAAGAACGGCGCCGGGCCGTCGGTCCTCTCTGACGCGGGCTCGGACGCACTCTCGCCCACCTCGCACTCGCACTCGTCCAGCCCTGTGCCGTCGTCACCAGGCGCTTCGTCACATCACCAGCCGCTGCCGCCGCCCATCGATCCCGCCGTGCAGGACGCCGAGGACTACGTCGTCGGCACGCTTCGCTCGTTCGGCCGCGCCGCCGTCGCTGCCGCCAACTACGAGGGCGCCAAGACGATCGAGGCCCTCATGCAGCTCCCCGTCGAGCAGCAGCGCAGCTGGCGGTGCCTCATCGGCGTCGGGCGGGCGCACTTTGACATGCTCAACTACGACAAGGTCTGTGCCGCCCCTGTGGATCTTGAGACATTCTCCCTGACCTCCCCATCGCATTACAGGCCGAGAAGGCGTTCTCACAAGCCCGACAAGTCGCGCCGCATTTGCTCGACGGCATGGAGCTCTACTCGACGCTGCTGTGGCACCTGCGCCTCGCGACTCCGCTCTCGTTCCTCGCGCAGGACCTCATGGCGATCGCCCCGCGCTCGCCGTCGTCCTGGATCGCAGCCGGCAACGTCTTCTCGCACCTCAAGGACCACCCCGCCGCGCTCAAGTGCTTCAAGCGCGCCGCGCAGCTCGACGCGCAGTGCGTCTACGCGTACACGCTCTCCGGACACGAGTGCGTCGAGCTCGACGAGTGGGAGCGCGCGCTCGGCTTCTTTCGCGAGGCGGTCCGGCTCGACCCGAGGCACTACAACGCCTGGTGCGTCGGCCCCACTTTTCGACATGCGCGGTGGCGATGGCTGACTTCTGGGGTGTTTTTCATAGGTTCGGTCTCGGGAACGTCTACATGCAGACCGGCAAGTTCCGCCTCGCCGAGTACTACTTCCGCAAGGCTGTCGAGATCAACCCAACCAACGCGAGCCTTGTCTGCTGCGTTGGCTCCGTGCGTCGCTCCTGCTCGTGCACTTCACCACCTCACAGCTTGCTGACCCGATTTCTGCGATTTCGCAGGTACTCGAGAAGCTCGGGAGGAGGAAGGAGGCGCTCGAGCTGTACGAGCGCGCCTGCGTCCTCGCGCCCGAGAGCCCGATCGCGAGGTTCAAACGTGTCAAGATGCTCATCGCGCAGAAGCAGTACCACGTGAGTGTCTCCTTCACACACGAACACTTCCCACCTTCTTCACCCGCTCGGTGATCAGCACCTCGGCGGGACCGCACGCTGACCCTGTCCTCCTCCAGATGGCCGAGAGCGACCTGCTCGCGCTCAAGGACCAGGCGCCGAACGAGTTCAACGTCTACTTCCTACTCGGAAAGCTGTACAAGATGCTCGGCCGCCAGGCGGAGATGCTCAAGTACTTCAGCCTCGCGCAGGACCTCGAGCCGCGCACGGCCGCGCTCATCCGCGAGACCGTCCAGCGCGACGTCGAGGGCGATATGGACGTCGACGAAGCCTCCGAGCTGATTGGGTGAGGCACAAGAGAGGGGGGGGGGGTTAAGGACGGCGTGTTGTGCTTTATGCTTGGGGAGGGGCGTTAGTGGAGGAGGTTTAAGTGGGCCCGCGCAGAGGAAAGCGGGCGTCTGTAGCTCGCATTTTGCATCATCGAGAATCTCTCGTTTACCTACTCTGCCCTGCTGCCGAGTTGGCATCGTCAGTTTCCGTCGTCGCGGCCGACTGCGTGAGCTCGGACCAGCTGGCTCAGCGCGAGATCAATTTTCGGCTGGCGACGCCCCTCTCAACCACCTCGCCCCGCCCGCACGCGCAACCAAGATGGGACTGGCCGGAACGAAGCAGAAGCAGCGGATCCCGGACGACCCGCGGAACACCAAGTGGGCCAATGGTACGTTTGCTGCACCTGCGTCCACCCCGACGCGGCGCTGATAGCCTCGGCGCGTCCACAGACACCAATGCGCCCGGCTTCCGGTTGCTCTCCTCGATGGGGTGGACACCGACCGCTCCCGGTCTCGGCAACGTCGAGTCGCAGTCGCTCATCGTCGCTGGCGGCGGGTCGGGCATCAGCAAGAAGATCTCCGTCATCCCGACCGCGAAGGACAACACGCTTGGCATCGGAGCCCGCAAGGCTGGAGCTGGTATCGGTGGGCTCAGCCGCATGGGTCTTCCCATCAGCAGCATGGGCTTCGTCGCCGCGAGCGCGCCGGGCGCAGGTGCCGCCGCCGAGGAGAATGTGCCCAAATCGGGCGGCGAGTTCGGACGCCTGCTCGAGCGCCTGAACTCGGCCAAGCTGGCTGCTGCTGCCGCCGACGCGGCTCAGGATGGCGGCGACGCGCCGGACAAGAAGCGCAAGCACGACGAGGTCGACGCCGCCGAGCGTGCCGTCGTCGAGAGCGCGCCCGTCACGCCGCTCGCGCTCGACTCTCCCCTCGCACCTCTCTCGCCTTCGGGCTCTGCACCAGCTTCGCCGGCTCTCACTCCGCTGCTCAAGAACCCGCGCATGGCGTACGTTGCCCACCGCTCCGCGAACGGCTCCTTCGCAGGCCGCTGACATCTTCCGTTGTCTACCTCTGCAGAGCCCGCTCGAAGCACCTCCGAGCAAAGCGCATGGCCTCATCGTCCAACGCCGCCGCCATGGCTGAGATTCTCGGCATCGCACCCCCGTCCGCGACGCCCCCACCCAAGATCTCGGCGTCGGTGCTCCCCTCGTCGCTCTCCTCGATCCCGTTTGCTCGCCCATCCCTGGGCACGAGCGCACCGCTCGAGATCGCCGGTCCGTCGACGGACGGCTTCCCCGAGGCGCCGAAGCGCGCGTTCCCCACTTTCACAAGCGCGAGCGCCGGGACCGGCCTCCAGGCGACGTTTGACGAACCCGTCGCGGCAGTCGTGCCACCGGTTGAGACTGAGAAAGAGCAGCTCAAGCGGGAGAAGCGGGAGCGCAAGGACGCCAAACGGGCGAAGAAGGAGGCTGCGTCCGCGCCAGTCGACGACGCCCCGGTCCTTGAGGAGCCTCCGGCCGTCGTCGAGGCACCCGTGCGCAAGTTCCCGATGTTTGCGTCGAGCTCGTCCGTCATCGCGGCGACTTTCGCGGCACCGCCACCACCCGCTGTCGAGGAGGCCGTCGTCGAGGTCGTCAAGGACAAGAAGCGCGACAAGAAAAGCCGCCAGTCGGTGGCGATGGACGTCGACACGCCCGAGTCCGCTGCTGAGGGCGGCGAGGAGGTTGACGAGGCGGAGCGGAAGCGGTTGAAGAAGCTGAGGAAAGAGGAGAAGCGCCGTAAGGCGGCGGAGGTCGAGGCGTGAGAATACCCCCGACGCGGTCCTTCGGCGCAGGGACTGGTCGAATGTATTGTAACTTTAATCGCTCCTTGTGGTACAGGATACCTCTGTTGTCACTTTTTGCTTCCAGTCTCGCGACCTGAGCGTGCTGTCGAAATCACGACGGTTGACGGCTCGCGGATCACGTCGCGCCATTGGAGAAACAGGCGGTGCTACATTGTCTTGTCTAGTGGTCCCATCGATGGACTCTCCTCCGATCCCTTAATCTCCCCTTCCCGATGACGTCCCCCATCACTGATGTCGGGCAGGACGAGCCTGGTGCAAGGGTGATGGCTGGCACGCCAAACAAATTCAGGCCTCCTCCAGGGCTGGTAGGGAAAGTGTGAGACAATTTCAAAAAATAACGAGTACTGTCTACAATTTGCGCACCAAGTGACTGACGCTGCGGCGGCGGAGGTCGTTGCGGTCGTCGCCTGCGCGGCCCCAGCCTGGCTGGACGCAGCCGACGAAGCCCCCACACCCGGCATGCCCGTCAAGCTAACGACGGAGGACACCGTTGGGGATGCAGTTATTTTGAGGGGTAGATGTAGATTTAGCGAGGTTCAGAGGGAGCTGTAGTGATGATAGCTCACTGAGCCGTGAGCTTGTTCTCGACCTGAAGAAGACGGGTTCAGTTTTGCACACATGTCAAGTGAAGAAAACTCACGTGGAAGAGGTAGGCTGCATTGTCGAGGTCACAGCTTGACTGCTCGATAAGGATGATGTTGTTGAAACCCCGGTCGGCGCCGGCGTCGTCGACGTCGAGAACTCGGAGGAGGGAGCGGCGGCCGTCGAGGCGTGCTTGTTCTTGTGCGAGGCGTAGCCCGCGATGACGCCAATGATCATGGCCAGTATGACAATCCCGACGCCCCACGCAGCGACCCGCTTCTTGAGCTTGCGACGCGCCTCCGCTCGCTCGTCCTGCACGTCGCTGTACCCACCGACCTGCTTCTTCTCGTCCCAAAAGAGCGCAGGTTTCTTAAAATAGTACGAGTTCCGCGTAGGCAATACCTGCGCTTTTTTGGGTTTTTCCGGGTAGTCCTCGACCCGTTCGTCGACGTCGTGCTCCTTGTTCTGGAACGACACCGTATGGGTCGTCGCTGCGAGGTCCGTAGGACCCATAAAGCTATGAGAGCGGGGAGAGGGAATGAAGGCGGGAACCGGCTTCCGACGCGAGCTCTCCCTCCTCAGCAGCTGCGATCCCACGGCGCCTTCGTCCACGATGCCGCCGTACGGGTTCGCGACCGGCTCAGGCTGCACTGGCGGATCGAAAAGTTGTACGCCACGCGGTGGAGAGGGAGGGACGGGAGTCATAAATGGATTCGAGTCGAGGGGTGGAGCTTCGGGTTCGACAAGGTCCGTTGGGGGTGGGGGAGTGGATCCGGAGCCAGCCTGTCGCGGACGTCTGAAGTCGACAACCAGGCCTTCCGGTCGAGAGCATTTACGTACCTCGTCAGGCGGATCATCTGTCGCGGAAAACGGACTTGCAACTCGCTCATGAGGAGCGTCCTTGGGGGGAGGACTGGGCGGTGACTGGCGAGAGCGACAATCAGCCGCACGGACTCGGGCTCCTGAAGAAGTGAGCCTACCTGAACGGGCGCCTCGGACTCTACCGGATCTTGATGAACCGCGAATGGGCTCGTGGTCGGCTCGACCATCGAAATCTGAGGGAGGGGCGTCAGCGATGCGCGACACAGATGGCGGCGACGACGCACCACGGGACCAGCCAGCGATGGATCTTCGGATGACGGAGACAAAGGACGACGGGCAGGGCTCATAGGAGACGCTGGGGTGATCGACATGTTGAACTCTGGCTCCGGCGTCGCTGGAGCGCGAGTCGCCTTCGGCGGGCGTTCGGGCTCAACAGTCGGAATGGGCTTGATCTTGACGTCCGGCATGCGAGCACGCGCAGGATAATAGCTCGTCTCTTCCCTTGGTCGGTCCTATGAGTAGAAGGTGAGATGCGAAATTTGAACGGAACTCGGCGGCGGGTGCTTGCCCTCCAGTGCGGAACCGTGGGCGCCGCGGAGGCTGAAGCGGCTCCATCCGCCTTAAGTGACGCTGTGTCAGTCGGAGCTGACATTGATTCCGGTCTCGGTAGATGCGGACGGGTGATGCAAGGGTGTGCGCTGACTTTGACGATCGCGTTAGTCAGAACTCAGGAGAAACGAGCCGGCACCGTCCGCGTTTGCAGACGAGACGAGTCGCTGGTAATGATGAGTTTCACTACAAAAGCAGGGATGTACCGTGTACGCCCCTCCTTAATCTAACCCGCCCAGCTCCTTGTCGTCTCGGGCGGCTTCAACGAGCGAGCTCCTCGGCCGAGCAAAGGAGAGGTGGGGCGGTCCGTGGAGACGGTCCCGGGACTCTGTTTAGCACTTCCAGAGCAGTGTTTCGTTCCGTAATTCAGTCGCCTGGATGTGTACGCGTCGAATAGGCGATGGGCTACCCTGCGTGGAGGTACAAGATCAGTCCGTCGCTCGAACTCTAAACGTGACTGGCTCACCTGCAATAACATCGAAGCGTGGTGCGATTCTTGGACTGGCTTTCCCAGCATTGCGGCACTGATCGGCCTCACTCGTCGTCGTCTGAGTCGTCCGCCGCGCCGCCGACCGCGCTCAGCGCTTCCACGATCGCCCGCACGCTCTCGAGCGCTCGCCTTTGCTCCCGCACGAGGCTGCTGTCCGGCGAGCCAGTGTTTCCGAGGGTCGAGAGCGCGGACGAGGCGGCCAGCGCGCGGGTCACGTTGTCGTTGCTGCGTGCAGCATGCTGGGTGAGAACGAGCTGTCGGTGGGCTGAGAATCGGCTCACATCTGGATCAAGGTCTGGTTGATCTTCTGCAGCTCAGAGAGAATTGTCGCTTGATTCGCTGACAGGGCCGACATGGGCGTTCGAGGTCAACAGACGACAGGTCGCGCTGCTTTGGCTTGGATTCCTTCTCCCCACTACAGCTTCAACTCATCCATGCTTTCGTGCTGTGTGCGCTCACAAGTGACCCACGTCAGGCCTCTGTGCCGCCCTCTGTCGTCTTCCGCCAGCCGATCGCCCCTACCTCCTCGCGCGTACCTGCACACCGTCGACCACCTCGGCCAAGTCTTTCTCGCCGATACGAAGATTCGCAACTTCACTTCCAACATCAAGGAGGCCTCGTTCTTGGACTTCTTCTATAAGCGGCTCCGCCCGAACGAAGGCGACGCATTGGGGCCCGACGCCGCCGGCCTGCGAGCCGAGGGCTACTCGTTCGTCAGCCCGTGTGGACCCGAGATGAACTTCGTCCGACCGGACATCACACCGCTCGTCTTTCAGAAGCTCACCGAGAACGGTGAGTCGCGCAGGGGAGACCGGGAACGCAGCTGACCTCTCGCTGTGCAGGGCTCACTTACGCGGGGACTCTGGTTGAGCCATTCGATCCGTCGTCCCTTTGCGTAGATGTAGAGTCGGGCTACGTCTACCACCCGTCGCCGAAGCGTCAGTCCCGTCGAGCCGGGGCCGCCAACGAACCCTCGCCGTACGGCGCCTACTCGCTCATCCGGTCCTCCCTTGTGCTGGAGCACTTTGCACCGACGTTGGAGTATGGGAATGAGGGCGAGGAGGCGAGCTTTGAGTGGCGGGGGAAGCGGTACACGATCCGCACGGTCTGAGGACGGTCCGCCACAGCCGCGAAGCGGGCAGCTAGACGCCCTTGGATGGCCGGCGCGAGTGTGGTCTACACAGGGTCGGGTCGCCTTCACACCTGGTCTCAAAGTCTGAGCTGACATTTAAACTCAATTCAGACTCACGAAGCGGCCGCTTCGTCCGACCGCTCAGAATCCCGTGGCTGGCCAGCTCGGCTCCAATAATCGAGCACCGGAGACATCTTTGGCTTTCGGCAAGTTTGGACCAGCTATCGCTGCTGTCTCTTTCGGAACGTTGCGGAGGAAGCGTTTAAAAGGGGGCGCGTCGCGGGGAAGCGGTAATTCGGTGAATTGCGCCCTGCAAGGTCCACCTCCACTGCTTGGGCCAGTCATGACATTTCAAAAACACTGCCGTAGCTTGCTTTATACCCCTATGAGACTCGGCTGTCAATGCCCATAACGACCCAGTCGCAGACACAGCTCCATCCCGAGCACAGCAACGCACAAATTGCAGCCCGCTGTCGAAATGTAGACTTCTCCACTCCCAGCCAATATTCCCCATGTGGTACATTCAACAGTCTTCTCTCCAACCTCTAACGTTGCCCACCCGCTGCGAGCAGACGGCTAGATCACGCGCAGGGTCGACTTGCCCAGCTTCGCAGCCCAATAGGGTCCGAGTCCACAGTAAGTCGACCCAGTGGACTCGTCTGTACGGTGTGATGGGCAGGCCTTCGTGGACCCTCCTGAAATGAAGCTGGCAAAGACGGACCTTCACCACCGTACGCGAAGACCCTCGTCTCGAAGTCGAAGTCACCGAGGGTTCTCCGGGTCACCACCTTCACGCTTACGTCAGGTAAATCTTGGTACGGAAGTGTGGTTGGTGCGCACCTTAGATCGAGTTCCGGGAGGGCTTGCCAGCCTCAGCCTTTCCGCGTCGATGCTCATGACGTTCGCCGAAAAGTCGACGTGCGACGCCAGCTCGATGTTGACGTCCATGAGCTCGTTTCACGAGAGCTCTACGACTTCCTTCTCCTCCTTCCCAAGGGCCTCCGCGAACCGCTGCTTGTAAGAGTCATCGGGAGTGAGGTGCGCGACCGCGCAACTACCGGGAACGCAATGACGAATGAGAGGGCCCCGGTGGAAGACGGCGTGGGAGATGCGAGCTTGCACGAAAGATTGACGCCCTTTGTGGCGACGAAGGACGCATTGGTGGTGCCCGAGTCGAGGTACAGACGGCCGCAAGCGTGCCGTGCCCACAGAGGAACCCTCGGCGGTTGGAGTGAACCAGCGGACGAGGAATGTCCCACTGCCATCTTTCATTTTACGTGGGAATGAAGTTTCGGATTGCTTGAGCTCACTGGAGTGCAAAGAGTGAGTTGGACGTTGTGGGCGCTCGTCGGACGCCGCACGCACTTCGCGATGCGCTGGAGCAGCTCGTCACTCGGCCATGGGAGCTCATCGTCAAGAATGAACGTCGGAGTTGGGTTGCCGGTGAATCGGGTCTGGGTCATCGTGTCCAGGAGGACCTGTTTCAGCAAGAGTCAGTCCCCGTTCATCTGCGCACTATCGGGTTGGCGTCGAGCACGTACGTATCGAAAGCCGACTAGTAAGGACGACATGGTGTGCACAGACGAGAGAGAGAAAGCAAGATTGAAGTGGGGGTGTGGGGCAGCAATCAGGCTCGCAAAGCCTCGCGACCTGGCGAGCCGCGGGAGCCGCCAGCCGCCCTCAGACTTCAAGTGTTGGGGCTTGCGAGCTCGAGCTGCAAGCTTTCACAAGGCTGTGCTACAGGCTAGAAGCCTCTGATGACGATGATGTGTGGAAGCCTCAGGTCGGCTGGATCTGTCGAACGCCGCCCGCTGAGTGCAGTGCATGGGTAGATGTCTATAGTTGTTTGGAACCTCTAGAGTAGGGTGACGGCCTTGACCATCCTGCGATGCGGTTCCCCGTCCTGCAGGCAAAACGAGTCGGTCAGCGCTTCGCAACGCGCAACTGGGCGCCACCGCAGTTTCGCCGCCGCGCCTGGGACCTCATCGGCCATCGCATCTACACTGAAACGTTCTAATACACATCCTGACGTCGAAACTCACCTCAAGAAACAGCTCTCCCTCCGCCGTATAGCCCAACTTCGCGTAGAATCCCTGCGAGCACGAGCGGAGCCAGATCAGCGCCTTGCACGTCGTCCGTCCTCGCACCAAGCTCACCTGCGCATGCGCCTGACTGTTGGCCACGATCGTGACTTGACTGTCCAGAGCGTGGGCGACCCCGGCCTTCCCTCGCCGGTGCACGAGGTGCTCCTCGAGCGCGTCGCACAGGAGCCGCCCAGCGCCGACTCCGCGGCCCTCCTTCAGCACCGCCAGCCGTCCAAGCTTCGCCAGTGGTGGGAAGTACCGGATCGTGCCGATCGGCGCGCCGTCCTTGAATAGCACGAAGTGGTCCGAGTCCGGGTCCTTTCTGGGGCCGCGGCGGCGCGTCAGCGCTGCGCTGGAACGAGCTGCAGCAGGTGTGGCCCTACTCGTCGAATTCGTCCTCGATTGTGAACTTCTGCTCATCGACGAAGACGGTGACGCGGATCGCATGAGCTTGAGCGAGGTCCTCGGGCGTCTTGCAGACCCAAACTTGGAGCGACTGGGGGCTCATCGTCTGAGGAGTGGTGGAAGGAACGTGGGAGGTGAGAGGGCGGTAAGTGTGAGCGAGATGGAGAGACGAGCTCAAGTCGGCGGCACGGCGCTAGCTGAGAAAGGCCGGATGTTGTACTGCGGGTCGGCAGCGTTGCGGCACGCCGGGTCCGTCGCCCTCGCCCGACTTTGCACTGGAAGGGCTTGACTCGCTCCTCACCAGTCCCGGCTTCATGTCCACACCACCCACAGACTCGGCCGCGACGTCACGTCGCTCGAGCCCATCCATGGCAACGCTCTGTGAAGAGCCCATCGGCGAGCTGGCGTCGCGATCGGACGTCGAGGCGGGGAAGACGGGCGCGGAGGACGACGGCGACGAGAAGAAGGCTCAGCTTTCAGAAACGTCAGATACGGACCCGATATGGGTCCACTGGGATGGTCCAGAGTGAGTCCCGTCAGCCGCGAGCGCAGGCCGCAGGCGCACTAACCACTCTCCGCCGTTTGCCTCCATCGCACCCACCCTGTGCTCCCCTTCGGCTCCACAGCGACCCCACAAATCCGATGAACTGGAGCGTGCGTCGGAAATGGGTCATCAGTCTCGTTGGGATCATGTTTTGTGCCCTTGTGTCGTGAGTCTCGCGCGACGATGCGTCCGACCGCGGAGCGCTGACACTTGGACTGGCCGTCAGGCTTTCAGTCAGTGGATACGCAATCGGGCAGGGGAGCGTGCAGACACAACTCAGGGAATCAAGGGAGGTTGTTGTGCTTGGGGTGACTTTGTTCACCCTTACTTTCGGAGCGGGTGCGTTGCTTGCGAGAGGCGGACCCGATGACCTCTGGCGCTGATGCCCCGGTTGACGTCCTGCAGCTCCACTCGTGCTTGCACCCTTTAGCGAGGTCTACGGAAGGAACGGGATTTACCTTGGCTCTGCGGTTTGCTTCACGCTTCTCTTCCTGCCACAAGCCCTCGCGAAAAACATCGAGACGGTACGCCGATGCCTCTCAACTCCGCAAGCCTAATCACAAACACTGACCCCCCGATCTGTCCTCGCAGATGCTCATCTGCAGATTCCTGAGTGGAATCGCAGGCTCCACCGCCGTCTCGCTCGTCGGCGGCACGCTCGCCGACGTCTGGCGGACCGAAGATCGCGGATTCCCCATGGCACTTTTCGCCTTCTCCGCATTCGCCTCGACGGGACTCGGACCCGTCATGTTCGGCGCCGTCGAATATCACCTCGACTTCCGGTACATCGCCTGGATCCTCTTTGCCATGTCTGGCGCCTTCACGTTGAGCCTCCTCTTCATTCTGTCCGAGACCCGCGCAAGCGTGCTCCTGTCGAGGAAGGCGGAGAAGATGCGGAAAGAGACGGGTGACATGCGGTACCATGCTCGGGACGACTTTGAGCGCGGGTCGCTCGCCACGATGCTCCGGACGAGCTTGAGCCGACCGATTCGGATGCTGTTCACCGAACCAGTGCTCTTCTCCTTTGCGGGTGAGCAGTCCTATGCTCGTTGTTGAAAGCTGTTGACTAAACCTTAACTCGCAGTCTGGATCAGCTTTGTGGTGCGGACTGGGCGGCTCTCGCAGGTGGTGGCGTCGCTGACCCTCAGCGAACACAGTGGGCAGTGCTTTACATCCTACTCGAATCAATCCCCCTGGTGTTTGAGGGAGTATACGCTTTCAATATCGAGCAGTCGTCATTCGTGTTCGCCGCCCAAATTGTTGGCTCTCTTTTCGGACTGGGTGCGTGCCACTGCCGGTCCACCGCTCACTGCGCGCGACCTATGGGCTAATCTTTCGCATCATCAAGTGATCGACCACTTCTGTGATAAGTTCTACCAGCGCAACTTTGCCGTCAGAGGGCCCGAGGGACGCTTGTACACCGCCATGGTTGGCGGATGCTTGGTGCCATTCGGCGCGTTCGTCTACACGTTCACTTCCTACAGCCACATACCCTGGATCGCTCCGGTGATAGGAATCACAGTGCTATACTCTGGCATGCTTTTGATATATCTCTCGTGAGGCCCTTCATGTTCTGAGTGAGTTCACTTGCTGACCATCGACGCACGCAGATGCTTCAATTACCTCGCCGATTCGTACACCCTATACGCTTCCTCGGCACTATCGTGCGTCTTAGATGACCAAATCAGTTTATGGTGTACTGACCGCGTCCAATGCAGAGCGCAGAGCTTCATGCGCAACTTTGTTGGGTGCCTCGCGCCGTTGTTCACGTCGCAAGTAAGCTCCCCCCCCCCCCAAAACCCATTGTGCAATAACTTATCGCCTTTTGCACTTTCAGATGTACTCCGGGCTCGGGATTCAGGGTGCTGGCGGATTGACAGCAGGTGTCGGTGAGCTCTCGCGACCCGGCGTCTGTGAAGAGAGCTGCTGACTTTCCATCTGCCGATTCTCCAGCTCTACTCCTTTCAGCAACACCGTTCCTGTTGTACCGTTACGGCCAAAGACTTCGGGAAAGATCGAAGTTTGCTCGAATGCTCGAGAAGCGGAAGGCGACGGGCGTGGATGAATAGATGGGTTGCGGTGTAAGACCAGCTTAGTCCAGTGAATAGCAATCTTCTCGCGTTGTCCTATAGGATGGGTCTCGCGAGGATATATGCACCCTCGATGACGCTTCCGGGTGCGCGGCCCGGAAGTGAGCCGGGGGTGCCGTTCGGAGAGGCTGCTTACATCGTTCCTCAACGTTCATGCCGCGCGCCTCCCTCCTTTTCACCCCGTTCAAGAACCTCCGCACGATGACTACCGCCGCTCGCATCCCCGTCACGATCGACATCACGTCGGACTCGGTGTGCCCGTTCTGCTTCGTCGGCTTCCGTCGCATCCAGAAGGCCGTGGCGCAGGCCAAGGCAGAAAACCTCCCCCTCGACTTCAGCATCTCCTTCTCGCCGTTCCTGCTCGACCCGACGCTCCCCGAGTCGCCTGGGGAGAACAAGCTCGCCCGCTACAACGCCAAGTATGGCGGCGAGACCAAGGTATGAGCTCCTAGATGCTTCTCGAAACCTTCCGCTGACACCCATGCGCCCAGGTTAAGGCGATGATGTGAGTCGATCGGAGCCGGGCGCTGGTGGGGGACCATGGACTCTTGGCCGAGTAGGAGAAGACCGGTGCGGAAGCTGATGAGTAATGGCTCGCAGCGACGCCATGGCCGAGCGCGGCCGAGGCGAGGGGATCAACTTCAGCTACGGCGGCAACATCAGCCAGACGACCAACAGCCACCGCCTGATCGCCAAGGCGCGCGAGCTCAAGGGCGAGGAGGGCCAGCTCCGCATGGTGGAGAGGTGCGCGGTCGTCGGCCCCACCTCGATGCTCGCTCACCCGAATTTTATCGTCAAGGTTGTTCAAGAGCTACTTTGAGGAAGAGTCAGACCCTGGGTCCCTTGACCTTCTGTCGAGGGACGCCGAAACCGCCGAGATCATGTCCAAGGAGGAGGTGCGCCAGTTCTGGCTCTCGCAAGGCGGTGCACGGGCTGACCTGGCACCCTCACGCAGGCTCTCGCTTTCTTCAAGTCGGACGAGATGAAGCAGGAGGTTCAGGAAGGCATCGTCGCAGCCCAGCGCAAAGGTATATCGGGCGTACCTTTCACGACCCTCAACTCGAAGTGGGGCATCTCAGGCGGTACGCCTCCCTGATCAACCCTACAAACTGCAGCTGATCGCGAGCCTGCACAGCGCAAGAGACGGAGACGTTCCTCGAGGTCTTCAAGCAGATCGCATCCGGGGAGCTCAAGTAAATCGGGCTCGCAAGCCGGCATGTTGCACAAATCCAACCTATAAAGTCTCCCGCACCCAGAGAAGTGGATTCCTAGACGAGCAGCGCGACTCCGCCGACCAGAAGCGCTCCCAGGGCCCCGGCGGCTCCCAGCTTGCCCGCGTTCGCGGCCTTGCTCGACGTCGCGGCCGGGGCGGCGGTGCCGCTCGCGGTGGAGGACGCGGCCTTGCTGCTCGAGCTCGCTCCAGCTGCGGTCGAGCTGGCGACCGAAGACACTCCGGACGAATCTGGAAGGGCGGGGATCCGATCAGCGCTCGTGCGATAAGGCTGGGCTCGCGAGCGTCGCACTGGGAGCCCAGCGACGCGGAGGAGTGTACGTACAGCCCGACGGTGCAGAGGTGACGTTGATGGGGGTTCCGTTCGCCCTGTTTGCTCAACGTTAGATGTTGACCGTCTTAACAAGTCGGAGCGGGCACGCACTGGCATGCCTGGACTCCGTAGTTCTGCGCGGCGGTGAGGTCGGCGGTGGAGCACGTCGACTGCTGGCAGCCGTAGTAGTCGAGCTGGAACTTTTGGTT
>ERZ1463038.287-NODE-287-length-16466-cov-13.944367_pt1 | contig 16466 bp, 19 predicted proteins | sample MGYA00564479_ERZ1463038 | MGnify/ENA primary metagenome ERZ1463038 (study PRJEB39244, sample SAMEA3635134) | Helicobacter pylori | study: EMG produced TPA metagenomics assembly of PRJEB11511 data set (Assembly of a 5300-year-old Helicobacter pylori...
CTAACGGGTGACTGGAGTTCAGACGTGTGCTCTTCCGATCTATCTTGCCGGGGATCGGAGGTCTCCAAGGGCCGGGTGCCCGAACCCCGCCTGATCGAAGGCTGAGCCGGGAGCGACTCTTTTGCTCCATCCAACACTCTTTGCGTCTCCGCCGCAGCTTACCGCGCCTCATGTCCAACTCACTCGCCGCCTTCGGGAGCCGCATGCGCGATACGTGAGTCCATGAGCTCCACCCGAGCACGCCGCTGCTGACCTCGCCGGGTCGCAGCGTGGACATGCTCTGCTGTCCTTGGTTTCCGCTGTACAGCCTGCTAAAGGTGGAGACCGTAGACCTCACTGGCAAGAATGTGATCGTGACTGGTGGTAGGTGCGGGCTTCGTCGGTCGCGGCAGGGCGGAGCTGACGCCCGCCGGCAGCGAACGTGGGGATTGGACTCGAGGTCGCGCGCAAGCTCGCCGGATTCAACGCGAACGTCACCCTGGCGTGCCGGAATCTCGAGAAGGGGGAGGTGGCCCGGGCGGACATTGTGGCGTCGACGGGGAACAAGAACGTCGCCGTCGCCGGACTTGACACTGCCAGCTTCGCGTCCGTCAAGGCCTTCGCCTCCGCGTGGGGCGACAAGCCGATTGATATCCTCGTCAAGTAAGCTCACACTATTGTCTAAGGATTGACCCGAGCTGACCATATGCGACAGCAACGCCGGAGCGACGGCTGCATCGTACATCAAGACGGCGGATGGAATCGAGGATTCCTTCGCTGCAAACTTCATGGGGTCGTTCCTCCTCACCTCGCTCCTCCTCCCGCGCTTTGCGGCGAACGCGCGGTGCGTCGCGGTCAGCTCGATCGGACACTACAACGGGAAGCTCGACCCGAAGGACATTGATCGGTCCCGTTTCCTGGCCGCGAAGACTTCGACGAAGGAAGGAGACTCGCTGGACCCAAAGACGGTTATGGCGCTCTACGCGGACGCCAAACTGGCGCAGGTGGCGTACACGCGCGAGTTCCAGGCGCTGCTCGACAGCAGCGAGACATACGCTTCGAAGCGGATCATTGCTTCGAGCTGTCATCCGGGGCTTGTAGCTGTAAGGTCTTCGTCCATTCATCCAGCCGCGCATCTCTGACGCCTCTGCGTCCAGTCTTCGATCTGGGGCAGGCATGTCGGCAAGGCTCCAGCAATTGATGCGTTCCTCGGCCGCCTCAAGAGCGTCGTGAACTTGATCGGGAGTGAGTGATGTGACCAGTCCTCCCCGCAGTATTCCTGATCAATCCTGGTCAGTCACCACTGAGCAGGGCGCCTGCACACCCACCTGGCTGGCAACGGACCCGAGCCTCGCGCAAGTCCACCCTCTTCCCAGACTGACTTCGTATCTGATCCATCTCAATTCAGCGTCAGCGGTGGACTGTATTACACCAGGTGCAAGGTCAGCACGCCGAGCACGCTCGTCGAGGATCCGGTTCTGCGAAAGGCCATGTGGGAGGCGTGGGCGGTGAAGGTTGGCGTTTCGGCCACCATTTAGCTGTTGTTGTGTATCGTATGATTTTGCATCATGCCTTTGTTCTTGACAGAGAGCTGATGGCGGCCAACGGCACCCATCAATGCAACAGCAGTGGTTTCCGGCGAACTTGGTCCCTTTGAGTCACGTCGTAGGCCCAGTTTTTCTTGGGCTTTGGGGAGACGCCTTAAAAGAGCCCCACTGTAGACCGGGAGGCGGGTCGCCACCGGGTACCGAGACGAACGCCACACGCTCATCCCAAATCTTGACCTGGATCCGAGGCTCCCAGGTAGCGATCATCCTTGAGACGTGGATCTGATATGGCTTCGCCCGCGACGAGTCCCCCTCTCTCTCCCAACACGCTCGCACGCTCGACTCGACGCCACCATGCCGACCTCACTCGCGGTAATCGGCTCTCGCACCCGGGATACGTGAGATTCAGTCCTTATCACTGAGAGAACTCCATGATCAACTTGTTGACCCATCTCACATCCAGCGTCGACATGGTGCTGTGCTCCTGGTTCCCGCTGTACCGGAATCTGACGGTCGGGACGGTCGACCTGACAGGGCGCAACGTCATCATCACCGGAGGTGAGCTCACTGCACTCCCTAGAATCGAGTTTCACGTAGCTAACTTCCTGATCAGCAAACGTCGGCATCGGCCTCGAGTCGGCTCGGCAGCTGGCGGCGTTCGGCGCGAGCGTCACGCTCGCCTGTCGCAGCGTCGAGAAGGGTGAGGCCGCTCGAGACGCCCTGATTGCCTCTACCGGAAAATCCAACATTGACTTCCGGGTGCTCGACACGTCGAGCTTTGCGAGCGTGCGCGCGTTTGTCGCCGAGTGGGGTGACAAGCCGCTGGACATCTTGATGTGGTTCGTAGTCCCGGCTCATGTTGCAGAGGGCATCATCTCTGACACTATGTTGATCCATCAGTAACGCCGGAGTGACGCCAACCCGGTATTACAAGACCGCCGAGTGCGTCGACCACTTCGCAGCGCCCTCCACCCACTCACACTCTCCACAGCTCCATCGAGGAATCGTTCCAGATCATTTTTCTCTCGCACCACCTACTCACTCTCCTACTCCTCCCGATCATCCGCACCAATGGCCGCATCATCAACGTGTCCTCGCTCGCGAGCTACAGCGGCGCCCTCGACCCACGCGACGTGGGTCGTACAGACTACCTCGAGCGCACGCTCGGGGTCACGCAGGACGAGTTCCTGAAGCTTGAAGTGTTTATCGGCCTGTACGCCGATGCCAAGTTGGCCCAAATTGCGAGTGCGAGAGAGATGCAGAAGCGGCTCGATGCGAATGCCGAGTATCGAGAGAAGCGGATCGTCGTGTCGAGCTGCCATCCGGGGATCGTCAAGGTGCGTGCGAATCTTGAAAACGGGTCAGATTTACGCTGACGTTGTTAAATCCAGACGTCGATTTGGGAAAGACACCTTGGCGAGACGCCGAATGGCGACTTGAGCATTGCGCGCCTGATGACCGCCGTCAACATGTTCGGCAGTGCGTCCCCAGACGACCTATTCTTTTCCCTTCAACCCTAATTCCTGTGCATTACAACGTTAGTCACCACGGAGCAAGGCGCCATCACGCAGATCTGGCTCGCGTCGGCTCCCGAGTGCGCGTGAGTCCGCCTAGACTTTGATCCGGGAAGCAGCGTCGCGCTGACGAGCTTTCGGTTCGAAAGGGTGGGAGGCGGCCAGTACTGGACTCGATGCAAGGTTAGCGCGCCGAGCGCCCTGGTGGAGAACGAGTCGTTGCGGTCCGAGATGTGGGGTGCATGGGCCGCGAAGTGTGGCATTCCCGAGACGATTTGAAGGGTGTTCAACGTAGTCGTCGCGCCTCTTGGAACGACCTCGACCGGGCATCGAAGGAAAGGGGTTGCTCACAGAGAGCTTCCGTTCGCAAGCACTGCTCTATGTCCTCGCCTACGTTCGATCGTCGATGCGGCTACCTGTCCTTCTTCGGCTCGACCTCCTCCTCGTCTCCACTCTCATCCTCGCCCTCCTCGCGCAAGTCGGCAATCTTGACGCCGACGACGAGGCGCCAAAGGATGCGCCAGAGGAGGTACGACCAGAACGCGTTGACGCACTGCAGCAGGAAGATGGGCGCAAAGATCTGGTACCTGCGCTCTTGCGGTCAGGAAAGGAAAAAGCAGGGGAGTGCAGGGACGCACTGCATCCAGGCGGGCACCCGACCGCTGTTGACGGCGGTGAAGACCCACCACCCGTTGGGCGAGCCGGGAGTCTCGGTCCAGGTGCGGTAGAAGGCCGGGATGAGGTCGAACTCGTACCAGACGGACCACAGGATCACACAGTTGAGGTAGCTGCGTTTGCACGTCTCGTGTCAGCTCAGTTCGGCGTCAACGAAGACTGGGAGGCGCACTGTCGCATGTAGCTGTCGAACAACAAGGGCAGAGTGAGCGGGCTGAGCGCAGGGAGGGTGAAAGGGCAAGGACGCACGTCCAGACAAGGAGAAGAGCGACGAAGCTAACTTCGGACGTGTGCTGCAGGCCGACGTAGTTGAGGCACTTGCTGCCCTGCTCGTCCACAGCATCAGCCTCTCCCCACTTGCTCTCAAACACAGCCACGAACGGCAAGGAAGATCTCTGGAATGTCCATCGAGACGAAAACCGAGTTGCCGATGACGGTAAGGTTGATCGCGTCTATGTGGGGGTCAGTCGCGGCGAGATGTGGGGGCCGGACGGACGTACAGGACCATCCGATGAGCCAGAGGGTGACGACGTGGTGGATGATGAGCTGGTAGTAGTCACTCCGCGGCTTCTCGAGGCTGGAGGTCGAACGTCAGCGAGTGCGCGAAAGTTCGGTGTCGAGCGAGCGAGCGCACCGGAGCCCGAGGACGAGCATCTGCTGGAGCCAGTACGCCGCCTAGAGTCGCACTGTCAGCTTTCTTGTCCCCTCATATAGCTCCAGACGAGCAACGCACTTGCAGAAGGTAGTAGTACTTGACCGATGCGCGCATACGCCTGCGTTCGTACGCACCGCGAGATCAGCTCGCGTCCGCTCCGAGCTTGCGGGACTCGACGAACCAGTGCGGGTACCCGACCCAGTACGCGTCCGTCTTGTAGAACCACGATCCATTCTCCTTCATCACATACTGGCCACAGCAACAGGGTCAGCTCCTCTCCACCGCCTCCCCTGGGCGCGCTTCGGCAAGATGAACGCACCAATCCCAGCGCGGCAGTCGCGAGGTTGTACACGATCGCGTAGCCCTGTTCCATAAACCTCGTCTGCTTGCACCGTCAGCTTGTGAGCGCAGGGGCGACAGATCGCGCACGCACCTGCTTCGCGTCCGACTTGAGCCCGGCCCAAGCTGCGAGCGGGCGCAGGGTGAACTCGGTCACGGCCTGGCGAACGAAGGACCAGACGACGATGTAGAACGCGAGGAAGGCGAGGTCGAGCAAGCCCTTGCCGTAGCGCGTGACGTCGTCGCCGGGCTCGCCGGCGAGCGGGTACGAGATGAAGAGCGCGTGCGAGAGCGGGTTCGAGGCAAGCGGGAGCGCCTCGAGCGCGCCCCACAGCGCGACCGTGGCCGTGATGAGCTTGAGCGAGGTCGCCGGGTTCGTCGTCCAGCGGAACGACTTGAGGTCCGACCAGACGGTCGCGGGGACGACGGGCGCCGCGCGAGCGCTGGCCACGATGGGCTTGGGCTGGCTCTCGCCGACAGTCTGGTCGCCCGCGAGAGGGACGTCCGCGAGTCCTTGCGAGAGTGACGCTGACCGCGCTCGAGAGGCCGACATGAGGTCGGTGCGTGTGCGTGGTCGGATGCAAAGGAGCACTTCCGTCGCGTCGACCAATTCTAGCGGGTTGTAGCAACTTGTAGTTTAGATCAGTAAAACAACTGGATTGTTTCGTAGCGCCCGCCAGCGCTCGGGCCACCCGCAGCAGTGCCGGCCTCGGAAAAGTTGGCAGGCGGGCTCACGTTCACATCCAACTCCGACGCGCCGCGACGACGACCATGGACGGACCGGTAGCGAGCACCTCGAAGGCACTCTGGAAGGGCAAGGGCAAGGGCAAGGGGCGAGACGCGGGCCGGGACGAGAGCCTGCTCTCAAACTCGAACAGGTCCCTACCAAAACAAGACGACGTGAGCTTCCCTCGCTGGCTGTCGCTGTCTCTGAGCGTGCGCTGATCAGCCTACCTGGACGCAGTATGTACCGCCAACGCAGTCTCTGAAGAAGTGAGCCCGCGCCGCCGCTCGCCGCCACATTCGCCGCTGACCCGCTCCGCGCGCAGGTACGTGTACGCGAAGCCGCAGATGGCGGAGAAGAACTTCCTCAAGGCCAAGGCGATCCCGGACAAAAAGCTCGCGCACCACCTGACGGCGCTCTCGTCCGCGGCCAAGACGTCGTCGCTCCAGGCGTTCGAGCACGACGACCTGCTCCTCTCGCACTCGAACGGCGGCCTGATCGAGGTCGAGACCGACCTCGAGCGCACGTGGAAGGTCGCCCAGCAGGACATCGTCGACGAGAGCGCGATCGGGATCGCCGGCAAGGCGTTCAGCCTCAAGCTCGACGAGTTTGGGCCGTACGCGCTCGACTACACCCGCAACGGGCGGCACCTCGCCATCGCCGGACGCAAGGGCCACGTCGCGACGTTCGACTGGCACTCGGGCAGGCTCCACACGGAGCTGCACCTCCGCGAGACGGTGCGCGCGATCCGGTGGCTCCACGACGAGTCGTTCTTTGCCGTCGCGCAGAAGAAGTACGTCTACATCTACGACAAGGCCGGCCTCGAGGTGCATCAGCTGCGCGACCACATTGAGGTGAACCAGATGGAGTTCCTGCCGTACCACTTTCTTCTGGCCTCGATCGTGCGGCTCCCCTTTCTACCTGATCCTGTTGGGCTTGGACTGATGGGGATCGACAGGGGAATGCCGGTTACCTCAAGTACCACGACACCTCGACGGGCCAGCTCGTCGCCGAGCACCGCACCAAGCTCGGCTCGTGCCAGACGATGGCCCAGAACCCGCACAACGCCTTCATCCACCTCGGCCACCAGAACGGTCCGCTTGCTTCTCTGCCCTGTGATTCGCTCGCGTACTCACCCAGCCCCCACACAGGTACCGTCTCGCTCTGGTCGCCGTCCGTCTCGAAGGCGCAGGTGCAGCTCCAGGCGCACCGCGGTCCGGTCGTCTCGATCGCGCTCGACCCGTCCACGATGGGAAACCGGATGGTGACCGCCGGCCTCGACGGCACGGTCAAGGTCTGGGACACGCGCAAGTGGGCTGTCCTGAACGAGTACCACTTCAAGAAGACGCCCGCGAGTGCCGCGTTTAGCCAGAAGGGTCTCCTCGGCCTCGGGTGGGGGAACCACATCAGCGTGAGTCCTCTTTGCTCTACAATGCGACCCGGTCGCTCATTCCAAACCTCATGATAGGTGTTCAACGACCTGCAAAAGCCGGGCCAGAACCCACGCATGCCACCGCCGCCGTACATGACGCACACCTTCCCGGGCGTGCCCGTGTCCGACATCCGATTCTGCCCCTTCGACGACGTGCTCGGCGTCGGCCACTCTGCGGGCCTGACCTCGCTCGTCGTCCCCGGCGCCGGCGAGCCCAACTTCGACTCGCTCGAAGCGGACCCGTACGAGGGCAAGCGCCGACGCCGCGAGCGCGAGGTGAACGCGCTGCTCGACAAGATCCCGTTCGACCTCATCACGCTCGACACGGACCTGCTCGGCAAGCTCGACCGCAAGCAGGCGGCGCCGAGCGAGAGCGCGAACCCGGACAAGCCCGGGTTCAAGCCGACGCCATTTGGGCAGCAGACGCGGTTGGACCGGCTCAAGACGAGCGGCAAGGCGGTCGAAGAGGAGGACGAGAGCAGCGGCGAGGAAGAGGACGAGAGCGAGGAGCGCAGGAAGCAGCGCAGGGAGGACCGCGTCGAGAAGGCCGACGCAAAGAAGCGCGCCAGGGGTCGCAACAGCACGCTCAAGAAGATGCTCAGGAAGCGCAGACGCAACGTCGTCGACCCACAGACCGTGAGGTCGTCAGTCCGACTGCCTGTGCGCACGACGCTGACCCGCTCGGCTCGCAGGTCGCGCTGAAGGAGAAGCTCGCACGCGCTCGCGATGCCACCAAGAAGGCCAAGCAGAACGCGATGGCCGCCCGGTCCGCCGCGTCGGGGACAGCGGGGGCACTCGATCGGTTCGCGTTCAAGTGAGCGCTGCAACGACTGTCCTATCCACTCCTGCTGTCCGACAACGCGGTGCCCCTTCAGAGCTGCCGTTCGCCAAAGCTCACTAACAAACACATGAGAGCAATCTTGCACCTGTCCACATGTTCCCCGCCTACGGTCCTCCCACCACCTTCCTGCCTCGTACGCCAAAGAACGCATGCTTCCGCGGCGATCCATCGACCATTTCCTTCGCTTCGCCGTACTCCTCCGAGTCGCTTCCCTGCATCACGAGAGTCGTCTCGAGGAGCAGCGCGGACCACTTCTTAGCATTCACCTCGTCGCCGTACATGATGGCGATCTGCCATGCGTCGTAGACGAGCTGGTGAGCGCCTGGCGAACTTTGATGGTGATTCGGAGTGGGGTCGCGCCGAGCGACGGCAGCGTTTCCGTCGTGGCCTTGATTGACTCGCGGCGCTTGTCGCTCGCGGCAACGTCGGCGGATGCGCACACCTCGCAAGTGCACGAGAACCCGATCGTGCTCCGGAGTTTGAATTGACGCTCAACACTCGAGTCCAACGGTCGGACGTAGAAAATTGTGAGCTCTTCGTCCTTTCTGACGGCGCGGGTTGCGTGGAAGAAGATCGCCTCGCGCTTCGCGTCCCAGTCATGATGGACGTTTGGGGCGCACGAGTGGTTGAATCGGCATCCGAGTTCAAATATGGCTCCATTATCTTCATCGTCGAGTGGGAGGCCGTTCGTGCGGACAATTCCGAAGAGAGTTGGGAGGTCGGGGTGGGCATTGTGAAGTGAGTAAAATTGTGAGAGGGTAGGTGTGAGCAACGCGACGTAAGGGTGTCGACACCGACATCCCGTGGGCTGGAAGTTGGCCGCGAGAGGCGCCGCACCCGACGCGAGCTCGCGGGCTGCTTCCCACCACCCCAAGGACATCTGGGTGCATGGGAAACAATGCTTCCGAGTAGCTCGAGCCAGTTCCACTCTCGAACCGCACTCGCTCGCGCGTCCTCGCCCTTCTGAGATCTGAGCGTCGGCTCTCCTCGGCTCCAGCTTGCGGTCTCAGAACCCACGCTTTACTCAACGTCGAGATCTGCAGTTGTAATATTTACATATCCTTTAGGTACGCTGTGAAGCTTCGGTTTCTCAGTGGGGGTGTGGCCTGACCGGTCTGACCCACGACTGGCCTCCCCAGATGTGCCCGAGTGTTCGCCGAGTTGTGTAGTGCCGTGTCTCTGTTGCTAGGATCTGTTTGACTAAGGTCATCTGACACGTAGCCGTCGTTTTTCCGTCAGAGCGCCAACACTTAGGGGGAAGGAGGTAAGGTGAAAGCCGGCGTGCGGTCGACGGTCAGCAGTGGCGATCCGCTAGGAGCGGTGACCTGAATAAACCTCAGCTGCAACCGAAGACTCCGAGAGGTCGCTAAAGAAGTTCCCTCAGGATAGTTCGAGCTAGATTACGAAGCGAAGGAGGGGTTAAATCAGCAGCCAAGTTCAAATGCGGCTCCATTTCTTTATCATGAACGGGGAGGCCGTCCGTGCGGAATCCAAAAGGGGTTGAGAGGTCGGCGTGGGGCATTGTGGAGCGAGTAGAACCCGATTTATCGCGCCAGCCGAGTGCGGTAACTAGGCCGGGGACTCGGAGGACAGCAGCGGACGCATGCACAAGTCGCGGCGTGTTGCGGTCGATCAAGCCGGAGCGCGATGGTGCAGCACCTCAAAGCAATACAGAATACAGTCAGCTCCTGATGAACTTCATGAAAGACGGGTGCGTACAAATTAGGCCAGTCGTCTGGGATCAGCGGCGACGAGGTCGACCTCGATCCAGCTTGAATGGCGCAGGATGTACGTAGACATCTTCAGCACACGTACAGGGATCACCTCGACCCTCAGCGAGTACTCCTCAGAGCTTCGCCGTCGGAGCGACCTGGGGGGCGGCGCGACTGGTCAGTTACGTGCTCCCCGCCCAAACAAGCGAGACCAGAGACGCACATCGCTGCGATCTCATTCCTTGACCACCACCCTCGCCCCGCGCCACTTCTCACCCGGATGGCCGACGAGCATCCCGGTCGAGTTTAGCTGCTTGAGCTGCCGATGCGCAAAACTCAGCAGCGTCTTGGCCTTCTCCTGTGAGTCCAACCGTTGCTGGTCAGCTTCCTATCGCAGTCTCAAAGGTCTTGCGACGAAATGCACCGGGTCCACAACGTCCTTGAGCCGCTCAAAGTCGTGCCGAACCCAGGCGACTGTCTCCCTTCTCGCGTGAACGTCGCCGAGCCCTCGGCTGGCGCGGATGAAGGACCGGTACAGCGCCAGTGCCTTTGTTCGGTTGATGAACTGCAATTCGATGGGGGCGTCAGTTGGTCGAGCTCGTCCGGACGCGCCGCGAGCTCACGTAGTCGAGGGGCAGAACCGGCACGGCGAACCGCGACGGCTTTATCCGCGCTCGTAGGCAAGCGAGAATCTTCATGACGATTCGGTCTGTGGGGTTGTGTGAGGAGGTGCTGGGCGCAGGTGAAGTCGATGGAGAGCCAAGGCGATCGGCAGCCTCATTTTGAGCTCGGACACTTTCGGCCTTCGACATTTGGGATCGGCAGGGCAGATACTAAGAAATGTAAAGTGTGAGCATGTAACCCTCGCCGCTTGTGGGCGCCGTTTGATTCGCACCACCGCGTCATGCTCTCCAACTCAGAGGCGACCCGGCGAGTCTCGACGCGCCAGTGCGACGGAGGCGTGCGGCATGGCGGCTCAGCTTCGAAGATTGGGCCGCAAATTCCAGACCCTGAATTCTCGACAGGGGGATTAGTTCACTCAGTGGCTCTAGGATCCGCGTATCCGGCTGCGCGCACGAAGCTCGGCGACGCCCGATGAACAGGTTCTCATCCGAAACCGCGCGCTGACATCGCGATGTGAACGCTGGAGACATACCCTCGCACTTTCTTGTATGTGTTATTTTATCGCGTACCCCGGTCAAAGAGCACCCGGCTCGCTCAATTTGCCACTCGACGAGGCTCGCGGCATCGCACTCGTGCAGCTTCACCATCGCCCGCGCGCCCACGGGCTGCTCAGCCCCATGGAAACACAACCAAGTGATCCATTGACGATTCAAGCACTACGTGACGGGTCCGGGCTCAACACCGTTGTTGGGCTCGAGGTAGGGTCCGATTCCGGGCTCGAGCGGCTGGGGGTCGGTGTTGTCGTGGTCGAGCCCTTGGGCGAGGAAGGTGTAGACGTTGGCAGCAACATCACCCTGACCGAGGTTTCCGAGGTCCCAGTTGTCCTCCACGGTCGCAAGCTGGGAGTAGTGGTTGTAGTCTGCGGGGTGCGAGTCAGGATCGCCTGTGCGGGGACGATTCAGGGAGGAGTGGACCCACATTCGCCATCCTCGGTCCCGTGGAGTGACTCGGGAACGGTCTGGCCGAGACCCAGGACGTAGATTTGGTTCACGTCGTCGGTGCCAACCTCACACTCATCCCAGGTCAGGGTAATGTAGGTGCGGTTGTTGCTGAACGAGCAAGAAATCAGTATTTCGTGACATTCAAAGTAGAAGGTCACACCAACTTGAAGTTGGGGTCATCAAGGAGGGGGACGAGGAAGTAGTCGAGCCACGACGAGACGTAGTCGATGTCCGAGTTGTGCGCGTCATTGACAATGTTGGGGGTAATCCAAATCCACCTGTATAAACAAGGTTAATCAGAATCTAATTTGACCAAGCATACACGGCTCAGGCGCACTGGGGAAGCGCGTTGTTGTTGAGGTCCTCAGCTGCGAAGCGGGCAAGTCAGCAACTAGCTCGCCAATCTGAGCGTTGGTAGTGCACCAAAGTTGTTGAAGTTGCGGTGACGATCAAGGCGGGCAGGGTTCTGCGTGATCGAGTCAAACTTCATGAGGGGAGAGTGCCTCCTCACCTGCGGAAGAACGGTCGTCAGCGGATGATTGATGTTGATGTTTCGACGGCGGCGACGTGCGTAGTACTCGTAGTCAACCGCTCCTGGGTTGTTGTAGTTGTGGGAAGAGTAAGCGAGCTCCTACAGTGTTAAGGAGAGTTAGTTTGACGACGGCATCAAGGGGACGAGAAATCAGCGCACGGTGTAGCCGACCTCCGGCATGTTCTCCATGTCTGGTGTGAGGTCAGCAAAGGCCTTCGCAAATCGTGTGCCAGATGCTCTCACAAGTAGCCCACGATATGTCCTTTGCCTCTAGAAGGTCGACAATGGTCTTGATGTTGGCCGGCGCGTTCGGGAAGACATGGTCGGAGGTGTCGTCAAAGATCGCACCCTGGGTGGATCCAGACACGGAGGCAATATAGTTTGGCATCGAGGGGTGAGTGATTGCGTAGTAATCTGTGAGGCATGAGTTCAGTAACGATTTGTCTGCGCCTTGCATCCGCACGACTCACCGGTGTACAGGATGCCCTTCTTCGCGAGCTTTTGGAAGACGGGCGAGGCTGCAGCGGTGGAGTCTAGGAGTCAAGAGCCAAAGACTCAGTAAAAATTATCGTCAGGCATGTGGGATCACTCTCACAGTCGGTGTTCTCCTACCAAAGGGTCGAATGGCGTCAGCTTCGGTTCTCAATCACGCAGAAAGGCACGAAGCTCGCACCATCATGATGGTGATGAATCGGTCGAACACTAGAGACTGAAATATCAGTACACCGCGCTCGGGCAAGCCTTCGTGAAGCCGAAGGACGCACTCTTGCCGGGAACCAGAGGCGAGTTGATGATCGTGCCGTTCGAGGCGCCAACATAGTTGGTGCTGTTGGCCTGCGTCTACACGGGCAACTTCCGAGAATCAGAGGCATCCCTGAGTTCAATGCGGCAGGTGCGAATGCGAATGTACTCACCGGTCCGAGAGACGGTTTAACGAAGGTCGGCGACGGGCTGACAACCGGGACGGCCTGCCCGAGAGCGGCTGGGATGCATGCCACAAGAGCGAGGATGGCGGTCAACGTCATCGAGCAAGTGCTGTAGTGGTGTTGAGGTAGGACAGAGAGGTGCTGGTGGGTGAACTTCTCCGTCGGCGGGCCGCTCGACAGGATTGGCAACGCACGCCCCACCCACCCGTCCAACGTGCAGGCCTATTTGCGGCCTGTAGTCCTCTACTTACCCGATTCTAGGTTGACACCGAGGTACCAAGCGCTGAAATCACATCCTGGCTGGTCCTGGACCTATTTATAAACTGACGACGAGCGCTAGTGCGGGCTGGCGAAGGTCCCCGGTACGACGGCTACGAGCCTCAGCGCACGTTCGAGCTCAGCGTGTAGTCGGTTGGCTCATGGAACAACGTGAGACCATTGTACGAAATGAAGTGATCAGCGTCGGTCGGACCCGGCGTGAGCGGGTTGGTCTGGGTTGGTGGGTTTCGTACGCACGCTCGTGGGGACCTTGCAGGTGGATCGCAGGATCGTCTGCCGCGCTCCAGAGACGACTCTGGACGAGAAATGCTAAGATCTGGATGCAAATAAAATTTGAAGACAACAGACAACGCCAGAGTTGCTCTTTGATAGAGCGGTGCGTTGGTCCTGGTGGTCGCCACACTGGTTGGGCCGGCCCAAGGTGGTGGGCAGAGCTGGTGAGCGAGGGCGAAGGCGCAAAGGGTGGTGGTGAAGAGAAGCTTTTGCCTGTCGGCTAGTAGGGAGAAGTGAGCTCATCAGCGACCTCAACGCCGAGTGCGTGGCCGCGTCCGTGGCCAACTCGAGCCGATTGAGGAACTCGTGGATGCGGTTACAGGTACAGCACGTCTGCGAAGGTGGGTATGTCGGGCCGGGGTAGGGTATACTAGTGTGTTTGTGCGAGACGAAGGTGTCACTTGGACGACGACAGAGAGCGGAAGAACCTGCGGTGGCGGGGAGCAAGTCAGCGGGGCGCTTGGAGCGAGGGGCACGGGGAGCGCGCGCACTCGGAGTAGGCGTTCTCGACGTCAAAGAGCATCTACAGACAAGTGGACGATTAGGCAGGTGCGGTCTGGGGGGTAAGGAATGACGGACCTGGCGCGTCTGCTCCTCGGAGATTTCCTCGCTCGCTCGCATCTGGTTCAGCGTGATCAACCTGCGACGGCCTGGGACCTCAGTAATAAATCTCAAACAGCAGCAAGGAAGGGACGAACCAGTGGAGGATTTTCGGTCTCCCCTCCCACTCGCTGCTCGCCTTGAACCGTGTGTACCCGCTCATGAGTTCCGTGAGAAGCGGGTGGAGCTGGTCCTTGGCGCGGAGCTTGAGTTTGAGCGCGTCCATGAAGGTGATGAAGTTCTTAGCACAGAAATTGGGTCAGCAAGGGGAGCGATGGAGCGGTAGCGGGGCTTGGGACGCACCTGGGTGGTCTCGGCGACCCATTTGGCGGCCTCGACGCCCTCTTCGGCGCTGTGCTCGACCGTCGCGGGGACACCGACTTCGAGTCGGTGGGCCGCTGCCGTGCAGTCCATCTGTCCCAGCCCCGACTTAGCTCGGCCGCCACTCAGTCTCCCGCGGAGTCTAACACACCCTGTACTCGGCCATGAACGCCTCGACCGAGACGACGTTGTCCCCAACGAGCTTGATGATCGTCTTGAACTGCGCCAGGAGCCGCGAGCACGCCGGGCCGTACCTGCTCGGGCGCGCGGTCAGTAGCGCGCGCGGGGCACCCGGAAGGGCAGAGCGCACTGGGCCGAGGTGATCGAGTCGCGGACGTAGGCGCGCTCGAGGTAGTCGAGCGAGACGATGAGGCCGTAGAGCGTCGCGAGCTCGTCCATGCGCTCACGGTCCTGGTTCGTCTGGTGCAGCCGCACTTCCTGTCACTGGGGGTCAGTTTGGTCCTATGTGTAACAAAGTACAGGAGATACCTCATCGAGGTTGACCGCGGTCATTGCCGACAGACGGGACCCGAGGCGGAAGGTGATAAGAGCCAAGCCCAAGTCCCGACGCACGCCGCTCTCGTTCCGCCCACATCGGACCCACTCGTGCGCTGCTCGGGATGAGCTTCGTGCGGTCGCTCCTGTCGTGCTGCTTTGGTAGCGACGACTCGGCAGAGGTCCGTCTGCGCGGCGCTGCCCCACCTGATCCGAGCCCGCGCTGACCCCCTCCCGTTGAGCAGGACAACGAGCGCACCGCGTTGCTCAACCACGACATCCTGCCAGAGTACGTTTACCGACACCAGAGACAGACCCGGACGCTGATCCCACTGCCTTAGATCCCCAGCGCAGCCCGTCGGCCGAACGAGCGAGCAGCAGCTCGCGCAGCAGACTGCTCTCCGGGCCATCCTCAACGACGCTTCCGAGTGCGTCTCGTGGGGCTGTACCTAGGAATCCTTACTAACGCTTTTTCATCAGACGCTTCGTCAACATCGAAGACGCCTCGCCCTTCAGCCGCCCCTCGCCCTCGTCCTCGCGCGCGTCGTCGGCGCACTCGTCCCCTTCGTCCTCCCCGCCCCGGCACGCGCGCCCAACCTCGACCTGGCGACCCACCGACGACGGTCCAGTCCGTATCGTGCACCTGGGCGAGTTCGCAAGCCCCGCGCGGCCCGTCTCGTCGCACTCGATGCGCACGATCCCGCGCCACCCGGGCAAGTCGCCGCTCGGGCCTTCGCACGAGAGCGAGGAAGAAGGCTGGGAGACGGCAAAGTACGGCACCGTTGGAACTTATCGGACCGCGAGGGAGGCGGGCAGCGAAGAGCGGGACGAGGGCGCGATTACGAGGGGCAGCAGGCTGAAGGGCGGCAGGAAGGCTTTGGGCGACATTTGGGACCACGACGGCGACGATGGGATGCGGGAAGAGGTATGTCTGCTGGCGACGCGGGAGGTCGGGCGAGAGGCTGATCAGACTCCCGTCGAAGCAGCTCGCCAGCGCGCTCAAGGACCTCGAGTCGTCCATGGACCACTTTACGCTCAAGCCCGTCGGTCCGCTCGTCGAGGATCTCAGCCAGGAGTAGGCCTGCTCCTCGCCCTCGTCCAGCCCTCGCCCCTCGACTATGTACCGGGGGTGTTTCGCTTTTGCTTCCTTTTTTCGTGCAGTGTGTACATACCCGCCCCCTCGTTCGTTGGACCCAGTCGTAATCATACCCCTCCCCTGCATTCGTTTTGCTGACATTTCCGGGGTACGCGACCAGCGCTGGATGGGATCGAGCGACGTTTCGAAGCCCTTCGCGCAGACGTCACCGAGATACTCTTCCGGTAAGTATGCATATTACGAGTCACAGCATCATCGCGTCGCGCCAACTATGTAGTTGCTGCTGAAAGCGTGGGTGTGCCTGCGGCTGAACAATCTGCGACACTCGACGAAACCGCCGCTTCAATTGCCCGCCGCGTGGACCGCCAGCTGGATCAGAGCTAGCAAGATTAAATTTGAAAGGCGGGTTCCTGATGCAGTTGTTTCTTTCCTATCCTGCACGCCTGATTTGCGACAATCTCTTCCGCTGGAGCTCGAGAAGGTGGGTTCGGTATTCGCGCAGGGCTCGCATGGCATCTGCGCTGGACTCGGCTCGCAAGGACCTCATGGACGGAGAGAGTGAGCAGTTCGGATTCATAATATTGTTTGATTAGGGTACTGCTTGCACTGGCGCAGTCGTCCAACGCGGTTACCTAAGCCGCGGCGCCGGCAAGGATGACGGCGCGGTCCAACCCTCTTCAACTCCTATGGAAATTCAAAGCTACATCTGATTGAGCGAGCTCGGCTCGGCCGAAGTTCAACAGCGTTGCGTGCCGTCCAAGCGTTCAGATGAGTACGGACGCGAGAGGAGCGTGCACCGTGCCTAAAGGAACGCATGCAAACTCTTGACGTGTAGGTAGAGGTCACATTAGAGCACTCGGGACACCAAGCGGCGACTATCCGGTCCACGATGTGCTCCCAC
>ERZ1463038.288-NODE-288-length-16437-cov-16.754914_pt1 | contig 16437 bp, 24 predicted proteins | sample MGYA00564479_ERZ1463038 | MGnify/ENA primary metagenome ERZ1463038 (study PRJEB39244, sample SAMEA3635134) | Helicobacter pylori | study: EMG produced TPA metagenomics assembly of PRJEB11511 data set (Assembly of a 5300-year-old Helicobacter pylori...
TTTCCCTACACGACGCTCTTCCGATCTCCTGAGTTCGCGTGGTCCGAGCTCCGCGGGTTGTCGTCTCGCTTCCGCAACACGATGGTTCAACGCGCCCCAGCTGAAGACATGACCGCACCCAGACCTACAGAAGACTCGTCCGCACCAGTAGCCTCCACCAGCGACGACGTGCCGCTCTCGAAGCAGGCGCTGAACCGGCAGCACCACAAACTTGCTGAGCACGGCAACTACCACAGTGCGTTGCTGGTGCGCGGTTCCCACAGCCTACTGAGTGCCCTTCCACAGACTACTACTACCACCGAACGCCCTCGGTGCCGGATGCGCGCCTTCAGCTGCTCGAGCCGGGTTCGCTGTTTCGAGGGAAGCGCGTCCTCGACCTGGGATGCAACGCTGGGAAGCTGACAATGGAAGGTGGACATACTTGGATGGACGGGTGCGGATGTTTTCTCACGATCCCGTTGCACAAGTGCAGTCGTAACACACCTTGGCGCCTCCACCTCGCACGGCCTCGACATCGACCCCATCCTCATCTCACGTGCGTCAGCATTGGCGTTCGAGGCCGAGATTTCGGACTGCACGTTCTCGTGCGCCGACTTCATGGCGTCGCCTCGCGACTTCTTCTCCGCTGCCTCCCTTTCCGGCGAGCCCGAAACGGCGCGCTTCGACACCATCCTCCTGCTCTCCATCACCAAGTGGCTCCATCTCCACCACGGGGATGACGGCATGCGAGCATTGTTTGCTGCACTCCACGCCTACCTGGCACACGAAGGTGGGACGTTGGTGGTGGAGCCCCAGGAGTACGAGAACTGTGAGTCTCCGCGGAGCCGCCGACCGAAGCCATCTCGCTCACCCGCTGGAGGGTTCGCAGATGTCAAGGCGACGAACAAGAACAAGGCGCTCAAGCCAATGTTTTACACGCTCAAGATGCGGCCGCCATTCGAGGAGGAGCTCAAGGCGGCGGGCTTCTCGCTGGTGCAGACGATCGAGCGGGAGGAGGGCGGGTTCAGCCGACCATTGTTGGTCTGGCGAGCGGATAAATCACAGGCTGTTACTTGCTGTTGAGAACGTTGAGGAACGTGATTGCGCCGCACGTCCTGTGACAGCCCTTCCAACGAGTCAAGCCGGTCTAATCGCAGGCGGACGAGCCTCGACGAAGTGAGCTCCCTCTCGGATCCACCATTCTCAAAGTGTCGCACTGAAGGTTGGTTTACTTTCAAGCAGCTGACGCGGGGGACGCCCAGAAACGATACCGGTGCCACCCTGGCTCAGACGTGACGTTCGCAGTCGGGATGTTGACGCGGTGGCGGTGAGCCGCGCGGGTATCTGCCCATTGGGATCAGTCTTGAAAGCAAGCGACCCTATTGATGGTACGCACCAGGAATATCGACATAGAGAGACCGGTAGACAAAGTTGCCCGTCGTCGGGTCCTGCGAAAGCGCATCAGCTCCTCGACCTGGACGCCATCGCGAAGCGGTAGCGCACCTTGACCAGCTCGGCGAACACTTCTCCAGACGAGTACTCGCCCAACGTCGGCTTCCTCGCCTTGGTGAACAGGCTGCCGCCCTCGCGCGACGGCCCGCCCGCGGCGTCCTTCCTCCGCGGGATGATGCCGCCAAACACGCTCGCGAGTGCGCCACCGGCCCAGCCGGACCAGCTCTGCCTGACGGGTTCTGGTGGTGGCGGCTCGACCTTGGGCACCGTCGGGCGCGGGACGTAGCTGCCCGGTTTGCTCGAGTCCTCCCAGATGACCGGCCCGATCCACTTCTTGACCGTGTCAAACCAGGTCTCGTCCTGGTCCGACTTGGGCGAGGTGCCCTCGACCCAGAACTTGACGTAGAGGAGCTCCGCGCCCGTACTTGGGTCGGTCGCGTGAGTGGACGAGATGCGCCGGTTGCGGTGCAGCCGGTTCGAGCTGTTGGCGCCGTGGAACGAGAGCGGCGGAAGCAGAATCGTGCGCAGCTGCAACTGATGGTCAGACAAGGAGATCGCTCAGCGCCCGAGAAAGTGCGCACCTCCTCGGACGCCTTCACGCGGTCGACGCAATCTTCAAAGACTCGCGTCGGCGAGCTGCTGACGAGCACCTCGGTCCCGAACGAGTAGAAGACAGCCACGACAACTGGAGTAGCAAGGAACACGAGTCAGCGAACGCAACCGAGGGCCCCAAGGCGTGCCGATGGGCCGCACCAGCACCGCCGGCGAGTACGACGAGCAGGCTCGACGCCTGCGTGAAGACGCGGCCGAGCTTCTCCTTGGCGCGCAGTTGGCGCCAGCTGCGCTCTGCTGCCCGCAGGCCCGCATCGCGCTCGCTCGAGCCTGGTGGGAGCGGGAACGGGCCGAGGTGGTCGTCGCCGGCAAGGCGTGAGCCGGAGGGGGTGGGGCGGTCGAGCTGCGACAGGTACGGGTGATCCGGCACCTTCTGCGTCGCATACGACCGCCGAGTCTGTCGCAGCGTCGAGGAAAGTAGCCGGGTCGCGAGGCGGGTCGTCATGCTTGTGGTGCAGAGTCAAGCGGGAGCGGCGGGGCGCATCTACGCAGCTCTCCCTTCAACCGCTCACTTCAACTTGTCGGAATGGACAGATTGTGTGTAGACCAGCTCTAGTACCCGAATCACACTGACTGGAGGTGCGAACGAGCAACAGCAACTCCTTCGCTTCACAAGGTCGGTCCCGCCGACGTCAGCCACAGCGCAAGCGCCCCAGCTGATCCTCTCCCGCCCCCCAGCCAAAGCCAAGGCGGAGCAAGGCCGGACACAGATCAACTCGAAGCTTCACCAGAACGACACTGCGCGTCCAGCCTCGCACCACGCCACGCCGAGCCAGTCGTCGCCGAGCGCGTCTGGCACCTTCGTCGGCATCGACAGTGCCGAGCGAGAAGCGCTCTTCTCGCTCTTGGACGAGTACTTCACCAGCCGACCGCAATACGCCGAGTTCTTCAAGGCTGGAGGAGGCGCGCCGGCCGGCTACGCTCCACCCGCTCCGCCCGCAGCGCGAGCAGCGGCGCCACCAGCGCCGCCGGTGCGCAAGGGGCTTGGGACCGCAACGGCGAGCTACGACTATGCGGGCGCTGAAGCAGAGGACCTGAGCTTCAGCGAGGGCGACTCGATCCTGGTGCTTGAGAAAGGTGCGATTCGGTCTCGGCGGGGCCGGGTGCGACGCTGGTGCAGTGTGAGCTAACGGGCCCGTGAAACTTGCAGTGAGCGAGGACTGGTGGAAAGGGGAGTTGAGAGGCACGAGCGGTCTCTTCCCAGCGGCGTACGTCGCCATGGATTGAATGGACACTCGTGCCGCCGGTCGGCTAGCCACCATCTCGCATCCTCGTTCGCACGGCCTCCAAGCGACGTCAGCTTTCACTCGAGTATCACGATCGCCGTGCGATCGATTCCATGTATACTACGTATCAAAACTCTCGAAGGGCGCTGCCTCGACGCCCACCTGGAAGTTCGAGTCCGCGGCGTTCAGTGGGGGCGCGCCCACCCCACTGCAGCTGCAGTCTCTCCTCAAATGTCACAGCCCGAAGTACGAAGCACATGTCCCTGAGTTGCTGCTCTTTCTCATGTCCCGTGTCGAACAGCTACTTATCTCGAATCGCACCTCGAGCTCCGCGTGCTGTGCGCACCCCAACTCGAGCCACCTAATCCCATGCGTCAAAGTTGACCTGCTGTCCGAAAACCAAAATCGTTACCTTTCCATCACCTGATCTTTCTCTAAACTGGATACTCGCTCGGCTGTCTGCGGCTCTGCGCCAAGCTTCGGCAAGTCGGCCGCAGTTCCCGGAGCGCATCTGTGCCGCTGCTGGGCGAGCGCTCTTGGTTCCGTACCACTCACTCAACCATGTCGCCCCGCACCACTGAGCTTCGCAATGCCCGCCTCGTGGGTCGAGAAGGGCTCTTCGACGTCCGCGTCGAAGCCGGCGTCATCTCCGCTCTCTCGCCGAGCCAGGACGCTGCACCGTCGAGTGGGGTCGAGGTGCTCGACCTTGAGGGGCAGCAGTGGGTCGGGCCTGGGCTGAGGGACGCTCATGTGCACTTCAGCACGTGGAGCCTCACGCTCGGACGGCTCGACTTGTCGACGGCGCGGTCGGCGAAGGACGTCGCGGTCGCCGTGCTGGAGCGCTCGAAGGGAGCGTTCGAGAGCCCCGCACAGCCATTGGTGGGGCGGGATTTCCGTGTTGTGAGTACCTCTCAGCTTCTTCGCCGCCAGTAACACTTTCTAACTCCGTGCTCGCTGTCGCAGGGCTCCTGGCCGGACCTTGCCTCCATGACGAAGGAATTTCTGGACGACATCGTTCCCGATCGACCAGTAGCTCTCATGAGCGGAGATCTTCACTCCATGTGGCTCAATACCGCGGGACTCCGGCACGTAGGTGTCGACCCTACCGGGCAGTCAGGGGTGCTCCTCGAAAAGGCAGCCTTCGCGGCGATGGTGCTCCTCAACAACGTCCCCGAGGACGAGTTGGACGCCGCTGTTCAATCCGCAGCTCAGATGGCCGCGTAGGTTTCTATAAGCGCTCGCCGCAAGACTTTAAGCTAACTTGGCCACGCCGCAGGTCGCTCGGAGTCACGAGCATCGTCGAATTCGAGATGGTGCACAACCTCCAGATCTGGAAGCGCCGAGTACAAGAGAAGGGGTTTAACTTGCTTCGGGTACACTGTGGCATGTACGAGGAACACGTTCACGACGCCGTCGACGCGGGGCTCAAGTCGGGCGACGAGGTCCCGGGCGGCAAAGGCCTTTTGACGGTTGGATCATACAAAATCATCACCGTAAATACTGCACAGCTCAAGAACATCTGGGTCTTCTTAACTCACGCGCTGCACTCCAGGACGGAAGCTTGGGCGCTCGGACAGCTTTCTGTTGCGTTCCGTACCCTGGCACAAACGACCACGGGCTGTGGATCTACCCAACACCGACTCTCCACGCCATGTGCACCTTTGGTACCGAGCACTCGCTCACCCTCGCGGTGCACGCGATTGGCGATGAGGCCAACTCGCGCGTTCTTGCGACGCTCGCCTCGTTATCGCCACCCCCACTCGCCGGTTCCTCGATCGAGCACGCCCAGCTCGTCTCGACGTCCGACTTTCACCTCTTTTCATCTCTGTCCCTTATCGCCTCTATCCAGCCCGAACACCTCAACGACGACAAGGAACTCGCGGACCGCTTCTGGGGCGACCGCTCCGACCGCGCGTTCGCGTACCGATCGCTCGAGGATGCCGGCGCCACGATCCGTCTCGGAAGCGACGCTCCGGTCGCGAAGCTGGATCCGTGGGGCGCAATGGCTGCCGCGCTCTCCAGGGAGCGGGCGGGCGAGGAGGGCACGACTGGTGCTGCCTGGCATCCCGAGCAGCGCCTCTCGAGCAACGAGGTCGCTTGGTCGTCTTCAACTTGGAGCGGAAAGTCGAGTGTCGAGGTGGGGAACAAGGCGGATCTGTGTGTGCTCCCGGTGGACCCGTTGGTGGCGACACCAAAGGAACTTCGTGCGATGCGTGTGGCGGCGACAATGCTCGGGGGTGAGTGGACACACCGATCCGTGTAAATGTTGAAGTAGAAACACTCCTGCGAAACGCATGGCGATCCTGGTCCGCTCCTCGCCTCGGTTCAAGAGCCTGAGAGTGTCGCACCACTGCTGCGAGGTCGCCCCAGGAAGCTATTGTCGACCAGATAAGAGCAACAGTGTTTGTTCAGGTAATTACTCCTCCAAGTGAATGCGGACTCCCCCAAGACCAGCCGGTGCGGCAGTCCAGCTCAAGGCCGAGCCCTCTTGGCCGCGACCGTCTCGCTCACGTCCGAGTCCTCGCGTTCCCGCTTCTCCCCACTGACCCTGAGCTCCGTGTTCTGCCTTCGACTCTCCTCCAACGCGCCCTTGAGCCCCTCGCACTCGCGCCGCCACTCGCTCTCGCGGACCTTCCACGACTCCTGCTCGGCTGCCCATTTCGCCCGCTCCGCATCCCACGCCGCTCGTTCCGCTTCTCGCGCATCGGGATCCAGGCCCATAGACTGTCGTTCGGCTCGCAGGGCTGCGACGGTCGTGTCGAGCTCGGTGATGCGGGTTTCGAGGGCGGTGCACTTGAGGAGGGTCGAGTCGACGATGGAAGCCTTGTGTTCGAGATCCCTGAGAGGGCGAGTGTCAGAGACACCTAGAATATATTCCAGGTGATGCACGCACTTGACGTGCTGCTCCTTGCGCTCCTGGGGGCACACCGCAGGATTAGCTTAGCAGACCCGTGAACGCCGGCGGTGGGACTCACTCGAAACGCTCGTTGCGCGGCTCGGTTCTGGGCTGCACGTTCTGAGAGGACGAAGGGGGTTCAGTATTCCTTCATCGCGCTCGGGAAACGCGAAATGAACTCACTGGTGTCCTTCAAGGGCTTCACAGTGTCGCCGCCGCTCCCGTCCGCGCCATCCTCGTTGCCGCCGCCGTTCTTCTCGACCGACTTTCCTTTCCCCTTGCCTTTCCCCTTCACTGGCTTCGCTGGTTCTGCTGCTTGCTGCTGTTGCTGCAGCTGGAACTCGACCGAGATGTCGCCGTCGCCGGAACGCAGCCCGTTGTTGACGTCGTACTCTGGATACGCGCCGCCGGTGCCCGACGCGGCCGGCGCGTCCGAGTCGAACTGGCCCGTACCGCCGAAGAAGTTGCTGCTGGTGCTGTAGTCGGCGGCTTCGACGAGTGGCGCGAGCGAGTGCGTCGCCGACGAGGACGATGAGGACGAAGAGGTCGACGCGTTGTGGTCCGTCGGCGACGCTCCCGCGAAGTGTGCGCCGGAAAAAGAGGTGAGTGGGATCGACCCGGCCGAGGGTGCTGAGAGAGCTGCGTTGGTCGAGCCGGTGCGATCGGGGCTGGTCAGCGGGGGCGGGACAAGGGCTGCAGGAATGCGGCGAGCTCGGAGCCAGCGGGCCGGACTTACCTGGATCAAAGACGCTCTCGTAGCCTGCAGCACTCAGAGCTGCCAACGTCGTCTGGTCGTTTGGTGCCGAGCCGCGGAGGAGTGGTCCAGCGGCTGCAGTTGGAGCGCCTTGGCTCGTGGCGACACCGGGAGTGGCTGCTTTGCGAGGCATCGGCTGTGGATCCACGTAGGCAGTAGGCAGACAAGCTGAGATGAGGTTGTCGAGGTCTCGGCGCAAGAGAAGCGGTGGCCAGGCGCTGCTGAGGTCAGGCTTATAAATCGAAGTCTAAATTGGTTAAATTTCGATTATTTGCCGACTGTACTTCTGCCTCGAGTCGCTTGCAGGGACCTGCGTCGAAAGTAGTCCTGAGTTCATTACACCTTGCCAATTATCTTTCGATTGATCATTTAATTGCGTTGTGGCGAGCAAAATGAAAATATGACCCCTGCGCAGCCGTTTCCGTGCGTGCGGAGGAAGTCGCGCGAGGGCAGGTTGGCTCGTGCCATCAACAACGTCGCGTCTTCCTTGCGCCGTCTGCACCTACCTACCCTCCCACGCACTCGTAGGAGCCCATCACACGATGCAGATGCCCCGCCTGGAGTCCCACGCCCGCATGCACCGCCCAGTGCTCAAGAACGCTCCCGTCAAAGACGACCGCGACGAGGGAAACGAGGAGCCCTCGGAGGCCCAGGCCCCCGCCAGCGAGCCGAACGAAGGCATACCAGCCAAGACGCGCATCGAGAAGCACTCGAAGCGTCGCAGAGGGCTGTGGGATAAGCTCAAGAGGCACGCCGCGTTCGTCGGACCAGGGGTGAGCACCTCGCGCCAGGACTTTTCCAAGCTGTCGAGAGTCCTAACAGCTGGATTCTACCCATTCAGGTCATTGCTTCTGTTGCCTACGTAAGTCTTACCCCGCGTCCGCTTGCTGGCACTGCTGGCAATTGGTGGGGTCCCGTGGGCCGACCTCGTTTGGGACCCCGATCGACACCCGTTGATCCGAATACACTTGCCGAGGCCCTTCCTGGCCGATTGGTGAGACGATGTTGACCAGCGGGACCCTCGTTCACACAGATCGACCCTGGGAACTGGTCTACGGACCTCCAGGCGGGGTCGAGCTTCGGGTACGCGCATCTGTTCATCGTGCTGCTGGTCGGGTGAGTTATTTATCTGTCCCACTACTGCTGGAGTGTCGGAGCTGACGAGCGGACCTCCTTTCCAGCTTCTTTGCGCTTCTGTTCCAGCTTCTGGCGACCCGTCTCGGATGCGTCAGCGGTATCGGTTCGTCCCTTCTACTTCTGACTCTTCGAGATCGTGCGACGAGGGGACCAAGAATTTCGCTAATGCTCACCTGCCCGATGCAGACCTCGCCGAGCACTGCCGCCTCGCGCTCCACGATCGCCCGAAGAACAAGATGCTCTGGCGCTGGGGCGTCCTGTACCCGCTCTACGCGATGGCCGAAATTGGCATCGTGTTCACCGACCTCGCCGAGCTCATTGGAAGCGCCATCGCGATCAACTTGTGCGTCCTTGGCCTTCTGAGGAGCCCCGCGAAGCGCTGACAGGGGGGGCGACGCCAGGCTCATCCCGAAGATCCCGCTCTGGGCCTGTGTACTTCTTACTTCTCTCGATGTACTTCTTATTCTACTGCTCTTCAGCCAATGTACGATCTGCGTATGCTTGCGGCAGTCGCTCGATCGCTGACGCGCCCACGTTCCTTCGCAGACCCGACCAAGATGGTCACGCGCTCGATGCGCATGTTTGAGCTCGTGATTGGGCTCCTCGTCCTGGCGGTACTCGGATCGTTCGTTGCGCTGCTCGCCAAGGTGGACCCCGTCTGGAAGGACGTGTTCCACGGGTACGTACCCGGCCCGGGCATCGTTCGCGGCGGAGGACTCTACATTGCGGTTGGGTACGCCCTCCCCCTACCACCGAAACGAGCAGGGTGCTAACCTTGAACGCGAACAGAATCCTCGGAGCCACCGTCATGCCTCACGCGATGTTTATCGGAAGTAAAATGGCGACGATGCGGCGACTCGCCCCGGCCCAATACGCCGACGAGTACTCGGACGACGAGGACGACGACAGCGTCAAGCAACAAGGCTCGGACGAATCTCCCACAACCCCGCGACGTCCCAGTGCGGCCCACACCATGGGCCCCTCGCTCCATCTCCCAAACCCCATCTCGCTCGGCTCGTTCAACCTCACGGCTCCTCGATTCACGCCCGAGGAACGCAAGGCGTCTGCGGAGGTCTCGAAAGACGGTGAAAAGGCCGAGAAGCCGTCGCTCGCATGCGTCAAGGCCCATCTGTCGCACTCGATTGTCGACATCGCCGGCTCCCTTCTTGGCTTTGGTGCGGCAACCACGACTCGCTCTCGGCCCATCCTGGTACTGATGTGCCAACCCAACAGCGATCCTGATCAACAGTGCGATCCTCATCCTCGCTGCTGCCGTCTTTTATTACGGTAATGCGGCTCCTCATGCTCACCGGATGCGAGCTGATTCCAACTCGCTCTTCAGGGGACGGCAAGACGACTGGCGGCGCGGGAGTCTCGGACCTGTTCGACGCCTACGCACTGGTCAAGCACTACGTTGGCCCAGGTGAGTTTCGTTTCCCGTCTGCCACGCACACCTTGCTGAGCGCTTTCGTCGCAGCGTTTGGCTACCTTTTCGCCCTGGCCCTCCTCGCCGCCGGCCAATCCGCGTCTCTCACGGTCACGCTCTCCGGCCAAATCATATCTGAGGGGTTCCTGGAGTGGAAGACCAAGCCGTGGAAGCGCAGATTGATCACTCGGTCGATCGGCATGGTGCCGTCGCTCGCCGTCGCGGTGTCTGTCGGGCGGGACGGACTCAACAACCTGCTGGTCGGGAGCCAGGTTGCACTCAGCATTGTAAGGCTGTATTCGATTTGTAACAATCGTTCAGAATGCTGACCATTCCTGCATCTACAGGTCTTGCCGTTCGTCATCGGCCCGTGAGCTCCGCCTGCTCTACCTCCCGGCGCACCTTTTCTGAACCTTGCTCCGCAGCCTGATCATTCTCACCTCCTCCCACGTCATCATGTCGCTCCCCAAGTCGTCCGCCGTACCGTCCACGCTCCTAACGCCCGCGCCCACTCGGCGGACCGTCAAGAGCACTCTCCACCAGCTGAACCCATTCGCGAAGCGCGCCACCACCGAGGGCTACGTCACGTTCGCGTCCATCCCGTCGATTATTTGGCTCTCGTGGGCCATCTGGCTCCTCATCGTGATCGCGAACGTCTTTGCGATCTACGACCTGGCGAAGGGCGAGTCGTAGACTCGGGACGCTCGAAGCGAAGTGCTGTGATCGTGTACGGAATTAAACCATGTTCCCTGTAGCCTGATCCTCCCGGGGTTCCACTACGGTTTCTCCCTTGAGCCTCGCACCTTCCTTTGACTTTCTGCGTTCCACACCCTGGCATTGAGCGCAGGAGCCTCTCGCGCGTTCCTTGGGGTGGGTAAAAGGGCAGCTTTTGAGGACTCAGTGAGCCCATACCACCTGGATCTATGCGGGTTGGAATTGCGGTGGTTCCTGCGTGCCGAGAACTTGTGTGGCGAGCCCAGCTCAAGCTCGCACTCCGGTAACTCGACTCCTCCGGTTGACACTTACAAATCATGTCAAGAAAGCGAAACACGGCGCTGATTGCAAGCAATCCCCGATGGAGCGGACTGGGCTATCCTTTCGGGTGACCCAATCTGCCTCCTGGCGAATTTAGCATCTTCCTTCCCAAGTCGCACTCGAGTCGAGCCGTGCCCCGCGCCTGCGCCTGCGATGGTCGGCTGCTGGGTTCGCCCATCCGGTCGGACATGTCGACGAGCAGTGCGTGCAAGTTTCTCCGACTCGCCTGAGGAAGTGTTATCCTTTGATTTAAGCGTGCTTGGACCGCGACTGTTGGCCAGGACGAGGACTCGGACGGCGACCAACATCATTAAAAGCTCTGGCAGGGCAGGGGTGATTATTGCGATTGGGTGGAGGGTATGATGCGTAGTATGGTAAATATGAGTGGATGCAAGGGGGGGAGACGCGCAAGTGGATTGCCCGCGCTACCGCCCAGCGCGGGGACGCACGAGGCGTCGCCTCGTCCTGGGGTCGATCGGCCTCGGTCGCTCGCCGCCCGAGACCAAGTTGGTCCAGTAGAGGACGTCTCCAGCTCGCAGGGCGTTCGGTGCACTCGACGGCACGGTGATCGGGCTCGCGCGGTCGCCCGAGCTGCGACGGAGCTCGGGGGCGCGGAGTCCGCCTTCCTTCGCGTCTGGGTCGGCGGCGCTGGCGGTCGGGAGCTCCGGCTCTGGCGAGGGTGTGGGTGGGAGAGGGGAGGGCGAAGGGGACCGTGAGGGGGACCGCGAGTGGGGGATGTAGCGGGGGCCCGTGACCCCAGCTTCGCCAGGGTAGTACGCGCGCTCGAAGAAGGTCACCTCGTTGTGGTGGAACACGTAGCGGTGGTGATTTGCTGACCGCTGGTGTCGATGAACCGAGGCGGTGCAGCGCTGGCAGGGCTGCACGATGTGGTCTGCCAAGTGCCGGCGCCGTCGAGTCAGTAACGGGGCACGGGACCACCAGCAGGGAAGAGATCCCGCGAGCTTCGGTTGGAGAAAGTGTGCTTACACCCAACGGTGCTGCCACAACCGTGGCACCCGAGCGAAGACGTCAAGCAGTCGCAAGTCCGCTCGGCCGGCAGCTCGTTGGACAGTTCCGGCCACAGAGCGCTCGAGTTTGTCGGCGTGGCGTCGGTGCTGAACAGGACAATGTTTGGCTTGAGTAACAAGACAGCCTGGCGAGGTCACAAGGCCATGGTCAGCACGCTGGTCCCATCTCCCCTGCCCGCCATCGCACTTGGCGGCTGCAAGCAAGCTCAAATCGAAAGGAAGGACTGACCCGCATGCCCCGATCCGACAGAAACATGTCGCACGAAGCACACCGGAGTACATAAACTCGGTGCACAGGAGGCTCTGTCGGAGGGATGGGGCCCGGGTACGAGTGACCGTGCGACGGCGCCCGACTCGACGTCGCGGACGACCGCACGCGGAACTCGGCCGGCTCGGGCGTGCGGTGGCGGGCGATGTGGGGGAGCCGAGGTGAGGATTGCTCTTGCATCGCTCGGATCTGATCACGAGTGGAGAGGTACGTCGTCGACGCCGCGGGCGCGGGCGCGGGTGCAGGCGGGGGCGGGCCCGTCGAGAACGCTCCGCGGCGAACGAGGCTTTGCGCGTCTGGCGAGAGGGCGGCAAAGGACGCGTCGAGGGCGCGGTGAAGTCGCTGGAAGTGCTCGAGGCCGAGTCGTGTACTGGGTGAGACAGAAGACGCCGACGAGAGAGAGGGGTCGCGCATTCTGTCCGAGTCGGTCGGTGCGGGTCGAGTGGTAAGGAGAGAAGCGGCGAGTAGGAGCCGAAGAGGCGGCGACGGCGGTCCGTGAGATGTAAGCTCAGACGTAGGAGGCGACGCCGGCAAGTGCGTGCACGGCGTTCAACTTGGTCGAGGGGCGAGAGGGCTAGGGGTGGCGAGGCGGCGTGTTCGACTCGGTAAAGGAGCGAGGTGAGCAGAAGAGCCCGAGGGGTACAGTAGTTGCCAGCAGGGGGGCGAACGAGTGAATGAAAGAGCGGCCCCTGCACTACGCACGACTCCAAAGTGCGCTCACGGCAATGGCCCGCGCGCCCGCGCGCCCGGATGTTCCTGGCCAGGCACCCCCACCTATTACCAGAGTTTGGAAGTAAGTCGTCTGACTGGCGGTCCCACAAATCGCCCGGCCGAGTCTGGAGGGAGCCAGCGCCCCCGCCTGGTCGTGTCGCCGGTGCCTTGTCTGGCTCCCAAGACATTGTACACAAGCGCTCTTTTAGCTTTTTTAGGCAGAGCCTCGGGGTTTCAGCTCTTTCTCCAGACTTCAGAAGCTTTGAGGTTCAGATTGGTGACGACGGCCGGATTCTTCGAGACGCCACTGCACCGCCTCAGCTCGTCGCAAGAATCTCCGACACTTGTCAGCCGCACCACCCGCCTGCGAAGGCCCTGGCACGACACCGGCGTTGACCATCCAAGCTTTAAGCCCGTCAACGCGTCAACCCTTTATGCGGATAGATTCAGGCGGAAGGTTGCACAGACTCTGATCGTCGTTCATTTTGACGCTCGTGGCTCGCGCCGGCGTGGGACGATCGGTAGGCACCAGGCGACAGCTGAGGGATCTCCGAAAGTGAGTGTCGACAGTGGACACAAACCTGGGCCGCAGTTGTCCGTGTCGTCATCATCCCACCACCGCGCTCCATCGTCCCCCTTCGCAAGCGCACCTCTCGGATCTCGGATCGGCGCTGTGCCACTTCGACCCACCAGCTCCGGAGAACCAATATCCGACACCACCGCATGCGTTTTGGAGTGTACATGTGCCTCTGGGTTTGAACTGGAAGCTGCAAGTCCGAAGGTCCCGGTGGCCGCAATTGCTCGGCGACAGACAGGTGACGCGAGGCGAGCGTCCTTCGGGCCCGGCAATGGGAAGCATGCTTTCATCCGGCGCCCAGGCGAGGGCCGTCGCGACGGACATCCCAAACTCAATTCTGGCACTCCAGGTCCGCGGAGTCCATTACGATGCGGACTGCTCTGAGAGCCGTCCCATCCCGGCGCACTCTCAAGGCGAGCAGGACAAAGGGCGTTCAGGGATCAGGCAGGAAGATGATGCACAGTGTCTGTGATGCCGCAAAAGTGTCCGATCGGTGCTACATGCGTCCTCGCCGCCCTTCTAACAGGGAGGGTCCGCTCCCACACAACGCTCGCCTCGCGCTGGCGCTCATGCCCACAGCACAAACATTCCTCCGACGAGCCCCAGCACGACGCTGACGCCCCCCACGCCAAAGCTCCGCTCGGCGCCAGACGGGCTTCCCGTCGCGCCCACCGACCCCGCGGGCTTCGTCGTCGACGGCGCGTGCCCGACGGTGGCGACGGTCGGGCTCGTGCTCTGGTTCGTCGCCGCGGAGGCGTTGTAGTATGCGATCTCGCCGACGAGGTAGTTGGCCAGTGCGGACGTGACGGTCGCGGGCGTGAAGGTCGTCAGGTTCGCGGCGGCGTACGCTGCGTTGAGGAGGGTCGAGTTGAAGTTGACGTTTGTCGCATTCACGTTCCTGCCCCCCAGTGGATCATCAGTCTCCTGCCTACCACCTGCGAGCCAGAGGAGCTGCAGCACGCACCCCATTTGGGCCATGATGATGTTGGCAAAGTCGAGCGTCGGGGTCGTGTAAATCGGCAACGGCTTGGACGAGTTGGACAGCAGGTACGCTTCGCTCAAGAGGCACGACTGCAAGGATGCGAGTGCGACGGTCAGCTCCTCGCCATTCGCCGACTCGCCAGCGCTGCGCCGCGCAATGACGCCCCCGCTCACCTCCTCGCGCGCGCTGTAGAGGATCACGCCCTGGGCGCCGAGGCTCGCGGCGAGGTCGAACGCGTCGACCGAGGTGGCGTTGCGGGTAGTGTTCATTGTTGTGTTGGTCGCGATGAGCGGGAGGACGGTCGCGTTCGCGTCGCAGTTGATGAAGCTGAAGAACGGCACGAGCGAGCGGTTCATCGCCAGCGCGGCGGTTTCGTTGAAGTAGGTCACGATGCCCTAGGCAATGGTGCAACGTCAGCCGTCCGAGCTGGTCCCGACGGGCAGCGGACGCACATAGCTCGCGCTGGTGTTGCTAGCAACCACGCCCGACCCATCGCCGGGCGAAAGCGTTACGAGTTGTCCACTGCGCGACCAGTCGCGCTCAGCACCCTCCCCTCCTCAACCAGCAGCGGACAGGACCCACCTAAAGATCCCCGAGCTACCCGTGCTCTCCGTGTTTTTCCATGTGCCCTTGAACGTTGCGTTCCCGACCGCTGCCAGGGAATTTGACGAGGCCGTCGCGGGGACGTACGCCGCGGCGAGGTGGGCCCAGGAGAGCACGGCGAGTGGGGCGAGCAGGAGCATCGCGGACGCGTAGGAGGGAGACGGACGAGACGACGAGTTTGGGCCAGGCCGAGTGAGAGGAGGTAGGGGGCGACGGCGGTTTCGCGGGGCTCAAGGCGCACAGAGGTTCGTGCTAGGTCGTACTGTACTGATTGAGAAGGTGGGTGCGACTCTGGACGACGGCGGACGAGATGTGAAGAGATGGAGCGGGCCGCCCGCGTTGAAGCTGCAAACGCGTCATCGCGTCCGCAGCGCTTGGGCGGCTGGGGCGGTGAAGCCGCACCGTCCAACCACCTGCATCCACAATTCAACGTGGCGAGGATCTTCTTTGAGAATATCCATCCGCTTCCTCTTCAGGTCCTGCAAAAAGTGTGCGTCCAGGCGATCGAGACGGCGCGTGTCGAGTCGAGTAGTGCGATGCCCGACCACCCCCACGAGCTGGACCGAGTCCGACGATGACCGGTTGTTCGTTCGCACATCACTCTGTAAAAACTGATCGCGTACATCTGACGACGAACAACTTTCAGCGCTGAGCCTGGAAAGCCGCCGGCGCGCCGGTGCCATCGTCGCAGCCGCCGACGTCGCACCTGAGCGCCGAGGGACCCTGGACCGCGTCCTTCATTGATGAGCCGCTCCTTCTACGATGCGAAAGTAAAATCTGGCCAACTCTGCTCATCTTGAGAGTCACAGAGAAGGAGCGCCTCCTCGTCAAGTCTCGCAGTTGAGCAGCGAGCACTGGCGCCAGGTCCGTTCCATTCGTGCACCCGCTTTGCACAACAGAACTGACTGCGGAAGCTTTGCAGAAGTACAAAGAGCTTCTCGCGCAAACAGGTTCCCGGTCGGCGCACCTCTCCTCCGAGCCCCCTTCGCCACCGCGCGCGCCGCTGCACTCGATCATGTGTGTACAGGCACGCAGGCCAAACGGTCGAGGAGCAGGATACAGGTGGGATGGCGAAAGTGTGCGAAGGTCTGTGGCGTATAGGCGGGCAAGGTTGAGGAGTGGGACGTTGTTCACTAGTCGAGGCGCGGCGAGAAAGCGAGCCGGAAGAAGAGGTCGCGTCGGATGTTAAACGGCACAGTCGGGTCGAGGAACGCAGGCTTGTAGGCTGAAGTGACGTTTGTCAGCTCTAGGGTACGCTTTCCAGCGTAGGAAGTTACACCATCCGAAACCTCGAGCTCGCCACACCCGCTGTCGTCGACGTCGCGCGCTGCTCCACCGCCGCCTCCGCTCAAGCTGACGCCGGACATCCCCAATCCAAGCTGACCCATCGCACCCCCATCGCCACCACCTTCCCTCCTGCCAGGGCCCCGCTTGCTCTCCTGCTTCGGCGTCGGATCCTCTGGTCCCGCGTACGGGGCCTGCTTCACCTTCGGGGTGACCGGCCCTTCTGGCTCCTTGAAGACGAGGTCGGCAACCTCGTTGATCTTGGAGATGAGGCGGAGGTAGTTGGGGTGGAGCTTGAGCTTGTTGGGTGCGGCGTGGCGCTCCGCGGTGCGAAACTTGTTGGAAGCGTTGAGCGAGAGCAGCCACGGGTTGACGCGCTCGATCTCTCGCCGCTTGCTGTGGCTCGCGTCGTGCTTGAAGCCATCGTAGGCTTTGCCGATCCCGAGCGTCGTCTGCTCGCGAAGGAG
>ERZ1463038.289-NODE-289-length-16433-cov-15.541153_pt1 | contig 16433 bp, 13 predicted proteins | sample MGYA00564479_ERZ1463038 | MGnify/ENA primary metagenome ERZ1463038 (study PRJEB39244, sample SAMEA3635134) | Helicobacter pylori | study: EMG produced TPA metagenomics assembly of PRJEB11511 data set (Assembly of a 5300-year-old Helicobacter pylori...
CCGATCTCTGATGCGCCGGATGACCCGCCGGCGGACCGTACCCGTCTCGCGGGGGACCCCCGGAGCGGTTGTAGCGCGCGGCGGCGGCGACCTGCATCGCGGCCGAGGCGGCGAGGTGCTGGGGCGACGGGTTGGCGCTCGAGCCCGGGTGCGCGGGCGCGTGCGGCGTCTGCGGTTGCATGAGCGGATGGATCGTGGGCGACTCAGAGCGCCATTATTTGAGGTGGGCGCGCGGGTGAGGGAGGGGCGCCGGGCGAGGGACGCGGATCCTGGTGAGGAGCGTGATCAGCAGCCAGCGCGCGCGACAAAGGGAACGGCGCGACGGCGGCGAAGTGCACGGCGGGCACGTACAGCTCGGAGGTTGAGGCTTTTCCCCGACGCTCGGCCACCGGTGTCGAGGGTCCTGTCGTACAGACGCGCGCGTGAAGGCTCCGACCGCGTCGTCGACCTAGGCGAGCTCTGACCGGCTCGTTCCGGCTCCCATCCGCGCAACGCGCCCCCCTGATTCTCTTTCCGACGTCGCCGAAAGTGACCGCTGCCTACCAGGTCCAATGCCACTGAGACCCCTTTTGAGGAGAGAGTCTAACCTCCGGGCCAGCTCAACTCGAGTCTAGCAAGCTCTATGTCGAGTCCTCGCCCGCTCGCGCGTCGCGGGACTTGCGGCACTCACTTGATCCAGTGGCAAACCTAAGCAATTTGCCTTTCAAGCCCACCCAAAATCGCTTGAGTCACCTCATATATCAAAATCCTCTCAAGTAAATGCCAAACGCGCCGAAAACTTGAGCAGCACCGGTGAGACTCCGGCCGTCGCAGTTTCGGTCCCGTCTGGGACCTCATGGCTTCACACGATGGAGACTGGCGCGGCCTGGCCTAGACAAGACAAACGAGCAACGTCCGCGTCTTGTCAAGTCGATGAGATGCTGCAGAATTTCATGTGGGGTGGAGGAAGGGAGGAAGAGAGGTGGGCCGAGCGCAACGGCTGGACTCGGAGTACCTTGCCGCGCTCGGAATCCTGACTCGACAAAATAAGCAGTCGCAAGTCAGTCCACGGACGTGTAGTGAACATTGTTATTTTGATGATTCCGGCTATCTGTCAGTCTGAGTGAAGAGCACTTGGGCGGGCAGGCGGGCAACAGGTTCGCTCGCATTCGACTGTCCGCGAGCAGGCGTCCGGTCCGCCCCCAATCGGGTCCCTAGCTCAGAGTACCTATGCCTGGAAATAGTGTTGAAGGCGACACTTGGTTTCCCTTTCTCGAACTTGCAACTGCCGCGTTGCGTGTTTACGCCGAGCTGAAGTGAGCTGAGCGCTGGTTTACCCGAGCTGGCCACATCTAATTGCGACCCCGCCTCCAAATGACGGTCATGGGGTGATTTTTAGAGGTTCAAGGTCATTTCTCAAGCTCGATTACATGGGAATCAAGTCAGGCGTGTGACTCGCGTCCTGCCCGGGCGAGCGGCTCCTTCTACCTCGCAAGAGCCCGCTCCACCATCTGAAGAAATAGAAGCTGAAGTCAGTACTAGAATCCGAATTCTCCACCCCAGCCCGATGCAGTGTGACGCACCTGCATCGTGCGCAAGTGCCCGCGCCGCTCGACGGTTTCGCGCGATTCGGTCCCGCGGATCAAGCTGATGGCGGCATAGGAGACGAGCACTTCGATGACCGTTTGACGAATCTATTTGAAGTTCAGGACCCGGACTTTGATTCGTGCTTCAGTGGCAAGGGATGCTCACTTCGCGTTGGACTGGGATGTGGGCGACCTCAGCGTTTGGCCTGACGCGTCGTGGAAGAGCTCTAAGTACGTCTGCGGGGCTCAGCTGGCTTGACTAAGATTCCATTGATGGTCACTAGAGTTACGTGAGGGCGAATCAGTGTTGTCCAGAATGACGAGAATGACGAGACGGACCTCCTGGCTCGGCGAGCGCAAAGTCTTGGCCTGGCGACATCTTCTCCGTGAAGATAACAGCTAGAAGATGTACTATAGGTACACTGGACAGGAGCCTGTACTTTCAGAGGCGACGCACCGTAGTGATATCCTCCGGGGACGTCGAATTCCATGTCGAGCGCTGGGTCGCCACCGGACGTCGGTGGGACTGACCTCGTCCACCCCTGTAGCAAACTAGACGTCAGTAAGTATAACGAGCAGTGCGAAGCCTCTCGTACGTAAAACTGGGGCGAGGGAGGGTCACGCTGGATCTCAAAGCTGCTGACCGGCCAGCCGAAGTGGCGCCAGCTCACGACGCGCTTGTACCTGTCGGTGCGAATTCTAGAAGATGTCACGAGTATCATTGGGGGAGGAGGCCTACTCAAACCCGAACGTCGCGTTGCTGTTGGAAGGCGGAATCTCGTGCGTGAGCGGCGCCACCTCAGCATCCGCTTTGCTGGACGAGGCCAGGGATCGATCCAGAGACCGCCGATGCGATGAGAAGGAGGAGCGAGAAGAAGCTGACGGCGATCATGATCTCGTGGTGACGGCGTCGCTGGGGTTCAGGAGAGCGGCGTCAGCAACTGGAACCGCGGCGCTTGAGTGCACCCGAGAGGCAAGGGAGGGCTTCACAGGCGATGGTTCGTATGTAGCAGGGGGTTTGCAGAGATTTTCGGGTGCGTGATGGAGAAGTGAAAGAGAGGGTGGCCGATCCGGTCCGCTCGGTCCGCTCTCGAGTTCGGAAACTCCAATCTAAATAAGCTATAATGCGGGTAGGAGCACAGCCGGTTGTTGATGCAGTGTCAATCAACTACTGGCAGACGAGTAGGGATGACGGGCCAGCCAGTCAAAGATGCGCTCTCTCTCTCGCAACCGTCCGAGTCCGCGTAGGCAGGCGCTCACACCTGCCTCAAGGATGTGGGCGAGATTCATTCGAAAATGACTTGATTTAAAAACTCTCAAGTGGTACATAGGAAAGAGAAATGACTGCGACTCGCTGTGATGCGGGGCGTCGGGTGGGACACCTGCACCGGCTCGGGACGGTCGCCTACGCTTCCTTCTCGGAAAGCATCCCCCTCTTCCTCTCCGAAGGAACCTGCTTCACGACCTATTCTGTTCAAATTTGGTGATCGCTTCAGTATCGCTCCCATCTTTATATCAGCTCAAGGGGGAACGAACGGTCGCGATGCGCAAGTGCTCCAGCTTCTCCACCTCCTCGTGGATCTTCTTTGCCTTGACGACGAGGGACTTCCACCAGTTGCTGATCTTGAACTTGATGTACTGCTCGTGCAAGGAATCATCAGTCGCCATGTTCGCACTGTGGGCAGAGCTAAGTACTGCGAAGCACGCAACGCACGATGAAGGCGGCAACAAGCGCGAGAGACTGAGCCACAGCGTAGATGATAGTGTAGATCATCTGATATCACGAAATCAGCATTCACAAAGCCCCCATCAGGTTCAGACCTGAATGGTTACTTCGCGGAGGACTAGGGCGCACGCGAGGGGTCAGCGCCTGACTTGACACGTCGTCGGGCCAGATCTACATACCCCTGCGAGGCTCGGCCAGCTTCTTGTCGACTCCGTTGATGTTGGCTGATTTGATAGCGAGAGTCAGCAAGTCGAGCCAGATGCTGGGAGAAGTCCCAGACTCGCCACCCGGCTCAGCGAAGACCAAGTTTTGAATTGGCGACATCTTCTCGGTGTAGGTGACGACTAGACGGCGCAGCAAGGGGTGCGTGACGTACATCTCGCCGTCTGGAAAGAAGAGCGAGAGCGTTTCGCCGGTTCCAACACCGACGTTGAAGTGATCCATGCAGTGCTGAATTGCAGGCATGTTGTCAGCGATAAAGAGTTTCAGCGTTTAAAATGAGCCTACAGGGGAATCGAGCGAGACGGTATCGAGTCCGACCGAAAGACAAGCGACCGGCCGTCCGATGTGGAACCAGCGCACGACGCGCTTGTACCTGTTGTCAGAGAACGTCAGAAAGAAATCTTATCCTCCTTGCAACCCACTAACTCGAATCCAATCGTCGCGTTGCCGTCGCTGACCCCCGGGATCTTGGGCGACAGCGCGAGCGCCTGCGCGACCTCGTCGTCCGCTTGGGAGACGAGGGCCGGGACTGGTCCGGCAACGACGAGACACGAGAGCAAAGCGAGCGCGCTGATGAGGTTGGAAGCCAGCATGATCTTCTGATGCGAGTGTCGGCGCGGCCTAGCCCGCAGAGCGACGTCAGCAACTATGGCAACCGCGAACGCGGGTGAGTGCATCCGAGGGGAAGAAGACTCACGCACGGGAGGCAGAAGGGGATCGCTGACGCCCGAAGATATGTGTGAGTCTGGGCGCGTGAACGAGCTGGAGAAGAGAGAGGAGAGGTGTGGCCAAGAACATCTTCCGCTCGGACCCTTCGTGCAACCGCACAGAACCCTGGCAGGTAAGCAGTCTGAAGCATACACTCGCTTTCGAAGACAACCATAAAAACTGCTCTTGTCTCGTATGTAGATCGGGAGCAGCTCAGCCAGACGCCTCGACGTCCGACGCTGCGCAGGCTCGACCGTCCGCGAACGCGCCGAATTGGCCTGCCTCGAATTAGGCTCAGCACCCGTTGAAAAGCTTTGAGCCCATTAGTGTTTCTGATTCATACCTGTTGACTCAGCTCCTTCACCGGTGGTGATCAGGCGGCCGGGCCGGGCGGAGCTTAAACTTGGTTGACCGCGACCATTCTTGTTGAGCACTTGGGTCTCGAGCTTCACACTCCGCCCCAACACATCAACGACAAAGCTTGCTTTCCACCCATTTCAAAATACAGCTTCGACTACTGGCGTGGAGGCTCATAGTCGAAGCTTCACAACGAGGGGAATCTCAGCGCGGATGCGACAAGGCGTCAACGCTGCAGCCCACCGTCCTGGCTGGTCATTCCAAGCGTCTTGCATCCGACCACCTTGAATTTCGTCTTCGGTGATCAGGCGGCCGGGCCGGGCGGAGCTTAAACTTGGTTGACCGCGACCATTCTTGTTGAGCACTTGGGTCTCGAGCTTCACACTCCGCCCCAACACATCAACGACAAAGCTTGCTTTCCACCCATTTCAAAATACAGCTTCGACTACTGGCGTGGAGGCTCATAGTCGAAGCTTCACAACGAGGGGAATCTCAGCGCGGATGCGACAAGGCGTCAACGCTGCAGCCCACCGTCCTGGCTGGTCATTCCAAGCGTCTTGCATCCGACCACCTTGAATTTCGTCTTCGGATGATGCGTCAGGGCATTTGCGTCCAGTGTCCGGACATCACGAGGGCTCACTCGTTCCCGCCTGGCCCGTCGTGGTGCACATTTGACTCGCATTCTGCTGTGGACCAGGTTGACATGTCGGCTGTGCTGTAAGCGTGAATGATTTAAGTTTAACCTCGAGTGTGACACAAGGATAGATCACCATACACAGGTTGGCCTGGGGCGTCGACGTCTGCGAAGAACTCTTGTCCCTCATGGGGAACTGCCACTGGAATCCCTGAAACGACATGAGGGGAAGAAGGAGCGGTGATGACAAGTCAGTAGAACAAGAGTCGTCGAACCGATCCTTCCGTCCGTGTGAGAGGCAAAGGCGGAACGTGGGGTCCGGCAGTACGCGATGTGCGGCAGCGCTCGTGGACGGTCACAGGATACTACAGCGCTCTTCGCAGATGTCCAGTCCTCAAAGAAGAAGATGCACAGGTTCTTCCGACCTTATTAGTGAAGTTGGCGTCGCGAGCGCTCAAGCGCCTGACGTCCCTCCCCCGCGGGCGAGCCTCGGGTCTTGATATCGACCTGCGAGCTACCAGACCAGAAGGGTAAACTGTAAGAGGATTCTGGTATCTTGAGAACGCCTTCGAAGTACTGTGGTGATTTACTTAAACACCTCTCTCTCGTTCGTGCTCGCGTCGCCACTCCGTGCGTCCAGGTCGTAAGTAACTCCCAGCGTCGCCCAGTGCGTACAGTTTCTTTCGCCCACGGGCTTGCGTCATGTGTCTCATCAGGTAGAGACTGATGTACGCGGCGGGCTCGGGGGAAGGGTTGGGATGCCTAGCGGGCTCGGATTTGTGCGCCCGCGCCTCGGTCGCTTTTCAGCAGCCTGGAACGATTGCGGCCGTATAAAATGGTATCAAAGATCACTTTCCCTTTCTTTCAATCACTTGACACTCTTCCCGCACACCGCTCCCTCCCCTATTCGACCTCCAGTGCTGCTCCAAAAAGGTACTCTTGTTCGCATTCAGTGTCCTCGGAGCTACACTCTGACTCGCTTACGAACAACAGCACCCAGAGTTATGAAGTCTTGTATAATCTCAACTCCAGTGAACGAGTGTGGAAAAAGGACGGTTGTCTCGGCGGACGGATCGCGAACCTACGTGCCCTACGACTGTGGGAGGGCGACTTGCCCCACATCGATCGCTTCAAAGAAGTAAGAAGTTCAAGTGAGTGGGAGTATAAGTAAATAGATCAAAGCTACCCAGCTGAGGCTGTGGTGATCCGCTGAGCAGCCCATGACCTCCAGAGCAGCGCTCGGAAGTGCTTCCATCCCTGTCTCGGCGCCCCACCACCGCCACTTCAGGAAGTGCAACGCGGAATTGATCTGAGTTTGAAATTGAAGTTCACTTCTTACTCAGCAAGAGTTTGGACAGCTGTTGTGTCATTCTCAGCGCCTGCGCAGCCAATTTGGAAGGGCCGGCGGCGCTCAGTTCAGATAAAGGCTGACTGATGAGGTCATGGATCACTGGTGTTATCAAAATCTCTATAACGTACAATCTTAGAGCCATTCGAGCTCAGAACGAGCGGCAATGACAGGCCTCTGCTCGGTTGGCTCGCAGGCTTGGATCCTGGAGCCCGTGCGCCGGCAGCTGCCGACAAGGCTGTTCCCACAACTGGGGGCACAATTGGGGCGAAAAAAAGTCGGTAAGGGTGCTCGCACAACGCCATCAAGATCCTGTTGAGCGACCTCTGCAGCGCTGCGATGATATTGATGGTCATGCCCGGTATCGTGCGCATCTTCCTTCCTGTCGGAGTATCTCCAGAGACCTTTCAGAACTCTTTATATCAACAGAACAAGAGCTACAAGAGAGCCACAAAAGACGACGAGTGGCAAAGGACCCCTGACCCGATTCGCGCGCGGATCCGACGCGGCCACCTCTGCCCCTCCGCTCACCGCTTTTCATCCCGGCCCGTCACGCCCAAGCCACCACGCTCGCAGGCTACTAACCCCCGGGCCCGCTCAGACTCCCAGAAGAGCCTCCCAGCGCAGGCCAGAGAACCGGGCTCGTGCATACCCTCGGTTCGCCTGTCGAGCCCGCGCGCGCGTGATAAGGCAGTGCCACGCTCCGCCGCCCCGCGCCGCCCGTCGACGGCCCACCTGAGTAGCAGAGCAGCACCCAGTCGAGCAGGTGCTCGGCGTAGACGGCAGCAGGGCGGGAGCTCGTCGTAGACCCGTGCACGAGCCCTGGGGGAGCGGAAAGGCGCCGACGGGTGGGAGCTCATCGCAACCAGATACCGCAGACCCAGTCGACCAGCCTGTGCGTGTTTTCTCGCCTGCACGAACCAAGCCCGGACAGGAGCACTCATGCCCTGCCTTCGTCCCGTAGACTCGCCACGAACGACCGCCGCGTCGTCACCCTCCGTGCGCAGCAGCCAACTCGAGCCCAACTCGGATCGGCGTCACCGTCGATGGCTCAGCCGTAAGCATTCTTCTCGCGCCGCCTCACCGTCTCGCCAGGACTTCTGGGAATGGGGACCACAACCATGATTGTAAACACCTTGAGCATCCGTGCTGGTCGGTCTTATTATAAACGGAAGTGGGAAGTCGGGCGTCGAAAGAAGGTTTCACCTCGTGCCCAAAGCGTTCAGGGGCCCTCACGCCCGTCGCGCCCGGCGCCAACTCAGCCCACGCGCTTCGGACCACTCGCTGACTCTTCCGGTTCTTCATGCCGCAGTTCAGGACCGACGCCGACACCTTGGGACGTGACCTTCCTCGCGAACCCCCAGTTCAAAGCGTGGCTGCAGGTTCAAGTCACCATCAAGCCGCTCCGCCCAGGCCAGCAGCTCGTCGACTACGTCCGCGAGCGAATAAACGAGCAGAACGCCTCCCGGACCGCAGCTGCCGCGAGCCCGTCACCGACGCCGAGCACGAGCGGCACGCCGCCACCGACGAGCGCGCAAGTCCAGCAAGCGCACATCCTCGCCGAGCAGCAGCGCCAACGCCAGCTCGAGGCCCAGCGCATCGCTGCACAGCAGCTCCAGCAGCAGCAGATTGCGCAAGCCCACGCGCTCGAGCAGGCCCGCCTGAACGCCTCGCCGTCGACCGAGGCGGACACGGCGATGCAGTACGACGACATCTTTGACATGAACGGCTACCCGGGCGACCCCGACCCGCCTTACTCTGCGCCCGAGTCGTCGTCGATCTACAACTTCCGCACCCAGGCGCCCGCCACGCAGGTGCCGTTCTACAGTCCGACCGAGCCCCAGGCGTTCGCGTCGATCGACCCTGCACTCGTCGCCTCGCCCTCCGTGTCGAGCCTCGACCTCCAGCGGCAGGAACTCGCGCTCCAGCTCGCGCAGAGCCCGCGCACGATCGCCACGGCTCGCCGCGCACCGTCGACCCGCGGCGCCGTGCCGATCCTGCCGTCAGATCCGACCGTCAAGGCCGCCCCGAACGCGCCGACACCTACTCTCCGGACGCGATTCGGGTACGTCCAGAATGCAACCCCGACGGCGCCGACTTCGAACGGTGCCCGGCCGCCAACGCCGACGATCGCTCCCTCGCCGACCCTCTCGACGACCCAAGCCCCCACAAAACCGCCATCCCCCGTCCCGACTCCCACGCCAGCCCCAGCACCAACCCCCGCGCCCGCGCCTTCAACCGCGTGGGAAAAGGGCCTCCCGATGGTCCGCGAGCAGCTCACGCTCGCGCGCTTCACCCGCTTCTCATCCTCGACCGCGTCCAAGCTATCTCGCCTCCTCGCCGCGTATCAGACCACCACTTCCGGCGCGAGTCCGTGGGGCGACAGCAGCGACGTGCCGCCTGAAGGTCGGCGCGAGGTGCTCGAAGCGCTCGTGCGCTGGGGCGGCGCGGCCGACGGCGCGTTCTGGGGCGCGTGGCTTGGACCGGGAGCGGAGGGCGGGATGGAGGTGCTGGTCGGGTGGCTGAACGGCGCGAGTTGGTCGGTCGAGGAGAAGAAGAAGAAGGGCAAGGACAAGGTCGACGAGAAGAAGCGCGTCGAGGTGGCGAAGACGCTGGGGCTCGTCATGCAGGTGAGCTTCTTGTTTCTTCGGTGGCTTGATCGTGCTTGATGGGGTTGCGTCGGATTATCGCGACAGATGAGCGCACGTCGTCGATATGACCCCCCGTCGCCAGAGCAGCGTCACGCCGGTTCCATCCATGCGCTGACCCGCGCTCTGTCTCACAGGTCCTCGCCGCGCTCCCATTCACGTTCGACCACCTGCTCAAGTACAAGGTCGCGAAGCGCGTCAAGCTCATCAGCACCTCGGACAAGGTCGCCGACCCAGGTCCGTCCGCGCTTTCCATTCCGCAGGCTTTCAACTGACGACGACCTGTCCGATTGCAGTCGCCACCAAGATCGCAAAGCAGCTCGCGGACCGCTGGATGACCTGGCAGAACGAGAAGGCCGCGATGGACCGCGCGAGGGTCAACTCGGTCGCCGCGAGCAGCAGCAGCGCGCCGAAGCGCAAGGCTGAGCCCGCCGACGGTTCGTACTTTCGAGTTCATCTTCAAATTTATCCCTACTCACACTCCAATTTCCGCAGGCCCGAAGAAGAAGCCCAAAGTCGAGCCCACCAAGCCCGTCGCACCGAAGCCGATCCCGATGCCCGTCGCGTCCCTCTTCGCGGCCAAGACGCCTCTCCCGTCGTTCAAGAAGGAGAAGAAGCCAGACCTGCCCCCGCCGGCGGCGTTCGACCCGTTCTCGACCGCGCTCAAGGCGCTCGGACCCAAGACGAACGCCGCGCCGAGCACGCCGAGCGCGATGAAGAGCAAGGACCGCGGCAAGGAGCCGAAGAAGGTCCGCTGGGAGTCGGCCGACAAGCTCGAGAAGATCAAGATTATCGAGAAGGCCATCTATGACGGCGACGAGGAGATGGTGCGCCGTTTTGGGAACGAGCGGGTGTGAGCGTGGGTTCTTATGCTGCTTTCCTGCACAGGACGACGGCGAGGAACTCGACAGCGAGCACGGGATCGAGGCCGTGCGGGTCATGGACGAGCAGGAAGGCCAGGGGCTCAAGCTGCACCTCGACCTCGACATGGAGGAGGAAGTCAAGTGGTACGAACCGATCCGTGCGTCCGTTCTGCTCGTGTCACAAGTACTATCACTGACGCTCGAGCCCACCCAGCAATCGCGATCCCGAACGTCGAAGCATTCGAGGCCTTCTTGCGCCCCGCCGACTCGGCCGAGGTGCTCACCCAAACCGCGCGCGAGGCGTCCACGATGGCCGTCGATTTGCCAGACGACGACGGCCCACCGTCCGCAGGCGAGCCTCCCTTGCACACGACGCAGGACCCGCCGTCCAAGACGATCCCGCTTTGTCCGTCGCTCGACAACGACGCGAGCGTGCAGTCCGCGATCGCGCACGCGCAGGCCGCCGGTCCCGCCCCGGGCCAGTTCGCGCAGCCGGGCGACATCTCGAGCTTGCTCAGTCAGCTCTCGAGCGCGGGCTTTGGAGCTCAGTTCGCGGGACAGCAGGGACAGGCCGCGCTCGGGCAGACGATGCAGAACCTGGGCTTCCTCCAGCCCGGCGCGCAGCCGAACTACGCCGTGCGTCTCTTCTCCTGTCTCCCGATCCTGCAGACGCAAAAGTGCTCATGATTCCGGTCGCCCCTCGTTCCTTCCGCTTAGAACCAGAACCAGCAGCCGCCGTCGCAGGGACCCTCGTACCACGGCCAACAACCAGATAGCGGATGGGGAGGAGCGCAGTCTGCCTGGGCCCAGAATCATAACTATCCCGCTCAGCCAGCTCCGAACCAGACGTGGAACAACCAAGGACATGGCGCAGGGCCGCCGCCGTCCCAGCCCGGCCGTGGCGTCGCGATCAAGGGCAAGCGCAAGTCGGTCCCGTGCAACTTCTTCCTCACCAACAAGGGCTGCGATTGGGGCGATCGCTGTGCGTTCTTTTCACTGTGAAACGTCCAGGATGGCATGCTGACTGAACTCGTCGATTTCAGGCCAGTTCATCCACCAAAGGTGACAACCCCCCTCCTCCGCCCCTCGCTTGATTCCGCTTGCATGTTTCGCCGTTCCCCTCTTGTGATTAGCAGCAGAATTAGATACCACCAACCCCGCGCATGAACGTAAACCAGGAAGGTTGCGACCTCCCATCGTCGTCGAGAGACACGCCCCTGGCCACGTCATGAAATCCACTTGCGGCGTTCGATGAAGCTTCGTAACGTCGTCTCCGTCCCGCCACTCGCACCCCAACCTCATTCGGCCCCCATGCGGCTTCGACTCGCGTCCCTCGGGCTCTGCCTGCTCACGGTCGCCCTTGCGCAGGAGCTGCCGGACGACGCGGCGGACCTGCCGATCTCGCACCTGCTCGGGCTCGCGTCGACCGCGCTCGCGGGCGGCAAGAGCCACGCCGCGCTCAACATCTACGAGCACATCCTCGAGCGCGACCCGAGCGACTTTGCGACACTCTACAAGCGCGCGACCGTCCGTCTCGCGACCGGCCAGCTCGGCAAGGCCAAGGATGGCTTCCACGCCGTCCTCGCTGTGCGCGAGTTCGACCAGGCGCACCTGGAGCTCGCACGCATTTGTGCGAAGCTCGGAGAGTACGACGAGGCGGTCAAGGAGGTCGACACGTTCCTCAAGATGCACAAGGGCGCGGGCGCGAAGGAGCTCAAGGACGCCGCGGACGCAAAGGCGCTGGTGCGTTCTGTTTCGCAGCTTTCGGGGTAGGCCAGCGAGCTCACGAAGTGGTGGATGCAGCGCGTCCAGCTGCTCGCGGCCAAGGCGGACTTTGCCGCCGCACACGCCGCGCTCAAGGCGGGCGACCTCGAGCGGTGCGTCTCGAGCTCGACGGCGGCCATCACGCTCTCGTCGAACAACGAGTCGCTGCGGCTCGTGCGCGCCGAGTGCTACCTCCTGCAGCACGAGTACGACTCGACGGTGGGCGACCTCAGCCGCGCGTCGGCGCTGTCGCCGTCGCTCGCGCCGCACCTGCTGCTGCGCGTCGCGCTCCTCTCGTCCCTCTTCCTCGACCACGGCCTGTCCATCCCACCCGACTCGCTCCTGAGCGTCAAGCGGTGCCTGTCGTCGGACCCAGACAACAAGGCCTGCCGCTCGCTGTTCAAGTCGCTCAAGGGCACCGAAAAGGACCTCGCCCGCCTGCGCAACTGGGTCGAAGGCGGCTCCTGGTCCGCCGCGGCGAACGTGCTCGCCGGCTCGCCGGCCTCGCCAGGCCTCATCAAGACGCTCCGCGCGCTCGTCGAGTCGTACCACTCCCCACTCCCGTCCTCGCCGCCCGTCCTGCCACCGACGACGACAGCGGGGGACAGCCCGCTCATCGGTGCGCTGCTCAGCACGCTCTGTAGGGCGTACCAGAGCATCGGAAAGACGGTCAAGGCCGCGCCCGTGTGCGACGAGGTCCTCGAGCGCGACCCGGACGACCTCTGGGCGCTCGTCGCGAAGAGCGATCGGCTCATCGCCGCCGAAGAGTGGGACGAGGCGGTGAGGGTGCTCAATACCGCGTTTGAGAACACGGGCAGGAGTGATCGCATGGTGCGTCCTTCCGGTGGCCGAGTGCGTGTGCGGGTGGCTGACAGTGGGCTCCGCAGATCTTGGAGAAGCTGCAGAAGGCGCAGCGGCTGCTCAAGCAGTCGACGGCAAAGGTGCGTCCTGGCCCTGTACACTGCGGTAAACATGCTGACCCCGGCCGCGCGCGCAGGACTACTACAAAGTGCTTGGAGTGTCCCGCGACGCCGACGCAAAGACGATCAAGAAGGCCTAGTACGCTCCTCCAATCTGGCTCCTTCATACCACGTCCTGATCACCTACCCCACAGCCGAAAAGCGACGCTCAAGAACCACCCGGACAAGGAAGGCGGGTCCGAAGCCAAGATGGCCTCGCTCAACGAAGCCTACGAGGTCATCTCCAACCCCGGTTCGTCCTCCCCCTCCCTCCCTCTCGCTCCACCCACTCATGAAAAGCCGGCAGAACTCCGAGCGCGGTTCGACAACGGCGAGGACCCGAACGACCAGCAGCAAGGCGGCGCGCACCAGCATGGCGGGAGCCCGTTCCAGCACTTCTTCCAGCAGGGCGGCGGGCAGCAGTTCTTCCAGCAGGGCGGCGGGCAGCAGTACTCGTTCAAGTTCGGGTAGATGCGGAGTGGGAGGTCTTGGGGTGCGAACGTTATTTCGGTTTGCGGACACCTTGGCCAGCTTTGCGTGGGACCAGGCGGCGCAGACCTGCGGTCTGTGTACGATCAGAAAAGGAGCGTCTCGCAGGCAAGGGCGCAGAGAGAGTTTTTGTGATTGAAAAGGTGACGGGTCCACTCCATTGTCCTCGTGAGAGCCTACGTAGACCTGGCAGTGCTGCCTCTGAACCTTCCCGCCCAAATCATGAGCATCAAGAGGTCTTAATGTGGCCGATCTTACACCAAGGAAGAAGACGCGATCCTGTGTAGGGTGGTCGCCGAGTACGTCCGCGAAGGAAGCCAGCTTGCGCACTCGCGCACTGATCTGGGCGTAACCAGCGCAGTGCGGTGGCCAAGGGACCTCCGATCAGACTGGAGTCCAGTGACGCAAGCTCCTCGCTCGTAAAGGAACGCAGCAGCAGACGACTGAGCTCTTCCCTTATCCCATACTCTGCTTCCGCAATTGTCAGGCCAGCGCGGCAATGACTGGACTGATACATATCTTGAGATCTCGAGTTGGTAAAACTGCCCGTTGGTCCTACTACAACTGTCAAGCCAACTCAACCCCGCGGCAAGCTCTTCTTCTTCTTCTTTCTTGTCCCGCTCGTCGGTGTTGACCACGAGGATTGTCAGCTTGACCTGGGCAGAACGTAGTTCTGCAAAAGTTGAAAAGAAGACCTCATTGGGACCATACCTTGCTTTGGGGGATCGGGTGCAGCCCGATCTCGGTGAAGCCCCACTGGCGTAACGAGCTGGCCTCCTTCCTCGCGATTCCACCGAGGCCGGTGACGTTCGCGATCAGGTTGTTCTCCCAGGCAAGGATGTTTTTCTTCGGGAACGGGCCCTCGATCCAGGCGTACTCAGATATGAGCTTGCCGTTCTCGAGCGGAACGCGGAAGCGGAGCGGGTGGCCGCTGTTCTTGTCCATCTCGGGGTTCTTGACGAGGGCCTGATTTCCCATCATCCACTGAATTGAAGGAAGGTCAGATGAGAGGGTATTCTGCAAGGAGTTCGGCCCGCACGTTGTAGGTCGCCTCGGTCTCCGGGAGGCTGTACGAGAGCGTGTCGTCGGGCGCCGGCCGCTCGACGGAGAGGATCGCGATCGGGAGGTTCTGGATCTGGTGTGTCTGCTTCTCCCAGGTGAGAGGGTGCTAGTCAAAGGAATTTAGATCAAGACCAAAAGTAAGGGATCTCGAGTGAAGCGCACCGTTTTGAGAATCGCCCACGCAGCTGCGAAGTGCGCCTTGTTGCTGAAGTAGACAATTGGAAGCCCGCCTAGGTCACCTTCACCAGCATTAGGTCTGAAAGAGAAGCCTTGGAGCATGATCTGGGCACTGGCGTCGACGGTAGTGCCGTGGTAGAGCTTCGGCTGCGCCTCGTCGGCGTCCGCCATCTTCAGGAACTCCTTGAACGGCACCGGAGGCTCCACGGCACCCGTCATCACCGTCAGGTCCAGCCTCGGCGGTACGATGTCCCACTCCTCCATTAACTGCCTCGCAGACTTCCTGACGATGAGCGCCTCGCCGATGCCGCACGACGATTCCGCGAACGCGACAATCTCCTTGAGCGAGAGCAGGCACGTCTCTGCCGCTCCTCCCTCCCGAAGACTCTGAAGCAGCTCGGGGAATGTGTCCTTAAGCTCGGAACTGAAGAGCCCTTCGCGCACGGGCGCGATCCAGTCGTAGCCCTCGAGCGGGATCAACAGCGCCTCGCGCTTGATCTTGGCGAACGCGTGCGGCGTGACGAGCCGCTCGAGCAGCGGGTGCTTGATCTCGAGATACGCCTCGAAATTCGCGATCTGGGCAGCCGTGGGAGGGGGGCCGGGCTTGTCGTCCTCGAACTCGGATCCGGACGTGTCCGAGGCGGAGTCGTCCGAGTCGTCCGTGTCCTCGGGAAGGGGTGGAAGTGTAGGAAGGCTGCTGGAGTCGTCGAGCGAGAGGCTCTCAAAGCTTTTCGAGGTGTCGTCCTGCATGTTGGCGCGGGGGATGCTGGTGATGGTTCAATGCAAGAGGGGCGAGCTGCGGCATGCGCATCGAGTCACGCGCACCACTACTGGCTCCAACTCTTCACCTTCAGCGCACCTCAAATGCTTCCTGAATTGCGTAAAGCAGTGACAACCAAACCTACGACATGGGACTTGCTGAGACCGATGAAAGCGCCGTGTAAGAAGCTAGCTCTGCCAAGGGGTGGGGAAAGGGCTCAACGTGATCGTCTCGCTTCTGGTGGTGCCACGCCAGAAAATTCATTCGACCTCGACTCGGCTCCCTTTGAAACCATTGCAACAACCCAGTGCCGACGAAAAGCGCGTTCCGGACGCCACCGGCACCACCTCGGGACCGTCGTCGACTCGCCGACCGCTAGCAATCAGATTGTCAACCGATTGACTTTGTATCCAATCTTTCAGCGATCCTAGCTCATCTCTCGCCCTCGCTTGCCGTGCACACGCGGCTCTTCCTCCGAGCGGGCCTCACGCCGCCGAGCACGTCCCAGCACGCGAACTTGACGCCTTCTCAAGTTGGTCTCAACAGCCGAACTGGAGACAGGTGTAGATTGAAAAGATTTGGGTGTTCGTGAAAGTGCTTCCGAAGCTGCTTTTGATCTTGTTGCTGCATGGGCTCGAGAGGAAGCGGGGGGCGCGGTGGCGCGGTGAGGACTTTCTTGCTTGCGAGTCTTGCAGCGTCTTCGTAAGTAAATTTTAATCTAAAGTATGTCTGACACTGAAAAGATGACCGGCGCACACCTCGAACTTCAAGTCATGTGTCTGCGGGTCGCAGCCTGCGATGGCTTCGCAAGCTGTCACGACCTTTGATACCAGCACGGAAGGCATGCCCAAGACATTTCTTCAGGTTGAACTGTTCCAGCTATCCTGTGTCCTTCTAATGAGCTAGATCCAGGTCTTCCCACTTTCCTTCCGCCTGCGCGCTGCTCAAGTCCATCGTCCAACACACCGTCGCTCCACCACTTTTCTTCAGCTCACGGACGCACGGGATGTCAGTAGTTCTCTGCCATATTTAACCCTTTCTCTGAGACCCGCATCACCGCCCATGACATCTGAGTGGCGCAGCCGCGAAGGACACCGCCTCGCGCACTCGCGCGCTCTGCCGCAACTGGGGGAACACAACGCGCTGCGGGG
>ERZ1463038.290-NODE-290-length-16432-cov-13.421384_pt1 | contig 16432 bp, 20 predicted proteins | sample MGYA00564479_ERZ1463038 | MGnify/ENA primary metagenome ERZ1463038 (study PRJEB39244, sample SAMEA3635134) | Helicobacter pylori | study: EMG produced TPA metagenomics assembly of PRJEB11511 data set (Assembly of a 5300-year-old Helicobacter pylori...
CCGATCTCAACGAGATTGTCAACCTCAGCGTCTGAGTCTACGTCATTGGATTCGGAATCGTACGTCTGCTGGAGGTTAGACTTGCATTGATAGAGTGGAAGCTTACGACCATTCGCAGGGTCCCCTCTTCTTCGCACCTCTATCGGAGGTGAGTCTGCGCGTTTCGGGAGGAGACCCTCCCTGACCTCGCACGCTGCAGGTTATCGGTCGGCGTTCGGTGTACTTGATGTGAGTCCACCGTGATCAGCTGCTTTGAGGAGATAGTGCTAAGGGGCCTGTAGCTCGTTCTTCATGTTCGCGGTCTTCACCGTGCCTTCAGCTGTCGCCAAGTCGGTCGCGGTCCTCATCGTATTCAGGGTGCGTACTACTCAATCAGCCCAGACGTGATTTGAGGCTGACTACTGCTACCCCCTCTGCATCTGAAGTTCTTTGCAGGCCTGGGAGCTTCAGCCTGCATGTGCTTGGCGGCGGGCAGCATCAGTGATTGCGTGAGTCGGCCGTGCTTCGCAAACGCCAGTCGACAGTATCTCACTCACACCTTCATCGAATCAGTGGAGCACAGAAGAGCGGGGCTACAAGATGGCGGCATTTTCGTGCACCCTCTTCGCCTCGCCGTGTCTCGGTCCACCCATCGGAGGCTACATCGCGATGTACACGGTCAGCTCCAGTACTATACTGTTCAGTAGCTTTGATGCTAAGTTAACCAACGCAGGATTGGCGCTGGATATACTATGTGCAGCTCATCTTCACATGCGCCTGCACCGTCTGGGCTTTCTTCTTCCTCAAGGAGTCGTACGCGTGACTTCCAGCCACGCCATGGTCAACTCTCTGACACTTCATTTTCGCTCTAGATACTCGTCTGTACTACTGGCACGGCGAGCGAAGAAGATGCGTGCCGAAACGGGCGACCTCTCGATCATGACCGAGCAAGAGCTCCACCGCCGCCCCCTTTCCGATATTTTGGTGGAAGCGCTCGTCAGACCTCTCAGTCCGTCCACATTGACACTTAAGTAGCTCCTGTTTACTAATACGCGCCCGCAGTTATGCTTTTCAGTGAGCCGCCCACCTTGTGGCGCCCGTCTCGACCCCTCCTGACGATGGCCGCTTGCAGTGGAACCGATCATGACATGCTTTTCGGCGTACCTATGCCTCATCTACGGGCTTCTATACGGATTTTTCTTCGCGTACCCCATCGTCTTCGATGCCCACGGGTTCTCGTACGGCCAGTCGGGCCTGTGTTTCGTGAGAGGGTTTCCCTCTCCCGCCCGCTCATTCTTCGCTGACGTGTGAAGCTCCAGTTCGGAACTCTCATCGGTATTGCGATCGTGTTTGCGACCGGCTGCCCTCTTCAAGAGCGGTACTACCAGCGCAAGCTCCGCGAGGGCAACGGCGACGCGCCGCCCGAGGCGCGTCTGCCGCTGATGATGGGGTGCGCGCTGCTCCTCCCATGCGCACTTTTCATCTTTGCGTGGACCTCGGGACCGGAGACCTCCTGGGTCGGACCCGCTGTGGCAGGCATTCCGTTTGGGTACGTCCTGCTACATGAGCGGCGTAAGGTGTTTGACTGACCCATTCTTGCCCCTTCAGCTTCGCCCTGATTGGCGTGTACATCTCAGCCAATACGTAAGCGACACTTTAATATATTGATACGTCCTCGCACTGATTCAACGACGTGCAGCTACCTGGTGGACGCGTTCTCAAAATACAGCGCGAGCGCGATGGTGAGCTCGGCTGACTGGGCCTCTCTTGAGTCGACCCTGCTGACACGCCCGCGCATCACCAGGCCGCCAAAACATTCATCAGATCGATGGCCGGAGCCTCCATGCCAATGTGGATCCCCTACCTGTACAAGGGAGCCGGAAACCACTGGGCCGGCAGCGTGCTGGCGTTCATCGCCGCGAGTCCTCATCATTCCGGATTTCCTCTGTCGCAAAGCTGACGCAGAATGCCACATGCAGGTCGGAATGCTCCCGATCCCATTCTACTTTTTCTGGAAGGGCCCCAGCATCCGCGCCAAGAGCGCCCGCGCGACCTCGTAGCGCCACTCCTCCACCTCAAACATCCCCATCGACCCTATAGAGAAGTGTTCTTGACCCTACAAACCACCTTGCATAAATTCTCGCTTGAAATCTAATTTTAGACTACACGGGCCGAGCCTGCGGGACCCTGCCGGTTTCCTTTCGACACTCACCTGCTCTGTGTGCCCTGCAACGCCGTCAGTCCCGATGACTTCAACTGGGTGCGAGCTCGAACGCTCAACGACGTTCAGGTCCTCCCTACCACCACAGCTTCTCGACCAGTCCACCTCAAGAGTTCAGCGTTGAGTACCTCCCGCGCTCCGACGGACCATCCAGCAAACATGTCCACCGCGCCGCTCCTGTACAACAGCGCAACAAGAAACACACAGCCATACGAGCACACCAAGATGCGACTTTCCACGCGAGGATCAGCCGGCACCCGACCGCGCTGGAACGTCGAGGAGCTGAAGCGGCGGCGCGAGGCGCGAAACGGCCAACCCGAGTGCGAGTGCTCGGGGTGCGCGCACTACGAGCGGATCTGGGCCGATCAGGATTTCTGCCCGTAAGCTCGATGGGCGGGCTGCTAGGGCGCGCCGTTGCGCTGACTCGGCCTTGTCACGGCGCAGGAGATGCGCGACCTACTCGTACAGTGGATTCCCGTGCATGCTCGAGTGCTCGATATACTGGGCGGCTTCAAGCTTGCGATTTGAAGGACTGGCTGAGAACTTGAACGTGCCTGGGCTCCTCCTCGGAGCGCTTGCGGCGACTTCACCCCCATGGAGTACGCTGGGCCTGTCCCAGAGGAGAATCGTTCCATGCATCAAGATTGATCTAGGAATCCTGCGCGCACCGCGCCACAGATGCTGAGCCTCAGGTCTTCTCTATTGTTCTCTACAACTGCATGCACGGATCCGCGACGCTCTCGCCTCACCGAGGCATTGTTAAAGGGGGTCGCGGACGGGTCCTGCAAATCACTTACGAGTATGAACCATAGTTTGTGGGTTGGAAATTGAGACTCTTGAGCAGGAGCGTGAGATCGGAGGACGAGGTCCGAGGACGCGCGAACTGCGCACGCGCTCGCGCCGCCTTTCCCCCCTCGGAAGAACACCCCGACTTCATGCGACGTTGGAGATCTGGCTCTTGCATCCACCCGAGCCATCTCATCACTCATTACCAGCCCTCTGTATACCCACTCCTTTACCAAGGTGAGTCTCGCTGCGCAGCCGCTGAGCTCCTCTCGCCCGTTGGAGGTGCGAGCGATGGACGCGGTCGTGTGGGTAGGGGGGAATGGACGGAGGAGCTCACTCAAGGCTGTCACGAAGGGATTTGATTGGTGCTGACTGTAGGATGGCACGCTCGCAGGATCCACTTCCTCATCAGGCGTCTTCGCGGTGTCGCTGCCGTTGAACGAGCGCTGGCCTTCGTGAGCTCAAGCCTTGCGCACCCTCCCCCCTCCCTTGACTGACCGAAGCAGTTTCTCAGCGATGAGTCCCGCGCAACCACCACACGAGCGGGACAGCGGTCCGACCCCAGTCTCCGGCCTTGACGACGAGCCCACGACGCCCGACTCGCAGTACCTCGAGATCCCTCCTAAACGACCTTCGTCGAACCGCTGGTCCTTCCTCAGCTCCCCACCGCTCGACCTATCCCTGTCGTCGCCCGAACCTGAGCCGTCGACGCCGGTCGCTGCGACTGCGAGGTTCTCGCGGATCTCAGAGGGCTCCGCGAGCTCGAACCCGGACGCGATCCGGTCCATCTCGAGCACGCCGGAGAGCCCGACTTCGCCTCGGGTGAGCGCTGGGCCGGGACGACGCGGGTTCGACGTCCGGGGCGACGAGACGCGGCACTCGATCGCGCACAGCATGCGGCCCGACAACTCGCACGACAACTCGCAAGGGTCGCTCGTCGACCCGCGCATGGCGAGGTGGACGGCCGTCATCGAGCGGGAGCAGCAAGCGAAGGAAGACCCGTCGCTCTTGTCGCTCCACCTCGAGGAATCCGCGAACGGCATCCGGCCGATGCAGTCGACGCCACCACCTTCCCCGCCGAAGCTCCTCGCTGCGCCCCAGCCAACTTCCTTCGACATCGGTGGTCGACCACTTCCTACCGCCCCACCGTCCGCCGACCCGCGCTCAGCGTTCCCCACCGCCTTCCTGCCGCCACCGCCGTCGCCGAGCCGACGCACGTTTCGCAAGCTCGGAGCGCTCACGACGGGCTCACGCGGCAAACTCTCGACGTCACCCGGGCCAGTCTCTGCAGCAGCAACGGAAGATCTCTCATGGGAAGATCTCGCAGATCAGCTCGGCTCGGCGCCGCCGCGGAGCCCCGATCGCCGGCGCTCGACGCAGCCCGCGATCCGCCGCTCGCACTCGCCTCCGCCGCCACTCCTTCTCAGTCAAGGCATCGCATTTCCCGAGCCACCGAGATCGCCCCGGCCGACCTACACGCCGCCTGCGCGACCGCCGCCCGCGCCGTCAGGGGTCCGAGGAGCACGGCATCGCACCAACACGCTCGAGGGCGACGTGAGCGGGTCGTCGTCCTCGAGCATCGAGCGGCTCGCGGTCTCGCAGATGCGCACCGGAGGGACCGCAGAGCTCGTCCCGCGCCACCGGCCGAGTCTGGTCAACCTCGCCGAGCTGCGCCGTCTCGGAGGGGGTGGTGGGCCGACCTCGCCTGCGCTCTCGTCGAGTTGGCCTCTTGCTCCACTTGCAACTCCTCCAAGTTCGTCTTCTTCGCCGTACTCGTACCCGCCAGCGCTCCCGACCCGCGGCGCCGGCACGCCGCTCCTGACGCCACCGTCGACGAAGCACTCGCGCACCTCGCTCTCGTCCGGCGCCGGGTTCCCATTCCCCGCGCCAAAACCGCCGCCAAAGGATCCAATCCCGCCTGTCCCATCTTTCACTTCCGTCTTCATCGACCCTTCCACCTCGTCTGTGCCCATCTCCCTCTCGGCGCCTCTCCCACCCGTCCCTCCGCCGACCTCGCGCACGCTCCGGCACCGCGTCAGCGACTGTATCCTGCGAAAAACTTCTCCAGCTCCCAGCGCCAACATCTCGCGAGCCGGATCGGACGGCAGCGTGCCGCTTGAGTTGCTTGCTCGTCGCGCGCAGGAGGTCGAGGCGCGCCTCGCGACGGGCATGGACTCGCCGCCGAGCGCGCAGGGGATGAAGCGGCGCACGAGATCGGCGGGCAAGAACGACTACTCTCCCTCGCGGTTCTCGATCGGGAGGAGAAGTCGCGAAGGTGACGCGGAAGGAAGTCGCCACAGCTGGTCCAGGATCGCCGACGAGGACGGCGAGGGCGGCGAGAAGGCGCGGAGAAGGCAGGCGAAGCGACGCAAGGAGGTCATCGAGGGTCGCAGGAAGACGCAGGACTGGCTCTCAACCGTCACGCCCGCGCCGCCGACTGCGAGCGTGCCCCGGTGGCGAACGCTCGTCGCGAGCCCGAAGCACCCACCGACGAAGTCGCTTCTTTCGTCGCGCCACTTTCGGGTCCTCCTCCTCGTCATCACAGCACTCTTCATCATACTGACCATCGTACTCGGCGTCACGCTCCGCCCACACGACTTGTCCACCATCGGGTCGTGCCACTGCGAGAACGGCGGGATCGCACACGTCAAGGCGTCGGCATGCTCGTGCCGGTGCAAGGGGAACTGGGGCGGCTCGTTCTGCCAGCTCGACGGCACCTGTGCCAGCCTCGGCAATTACTCGCTTGCAAAGGGCCTCAGCGGCGTCGCAGACGACGCGAACGCGAACGCCTTTGCAGCGTCGCCGATCAACGCCACCCGCCTCGCGCTCGTCATGAAAGAGTACGTGCGCCTCAAGCCTTCGTCCGGCTCGTGCACCTCCCAACTCGCCACCATCGCCCTACCCAATCTCTCCCCAACAACGTTCCCAAACCGCCTCGCCTGGATCTCGCAAGCGCTCCTCTGGTCCGCCTTCCAAACCGAGTCCAACTCGACCACGCTGCGATCCTTCGCCGCCTCGCGCACCTTCACCTCCCTCGGCGACACCACCAGCGCGCCCAACTCGAACTTCCAGATGCTCTTCGGCGGCCACATCTTTGACTTTGCGTCAATGACCGTCTCCGTTCCCTCCGCGTCCTGGATCTCCCTCGCCTCGCCCTCGGCGGACCAGATCGCGCTCGTCGCATCATCCACCACCGCGGGCGACGTGCTCGACAACATGACCTCGAGCGCGGTCGCGACCTCGTCGCAGCGCTCGACCGCGCTCGAGCACCGCTGGGCGGAACTCGGGCTCGAGAGCGCCAACCTCGCCCGCTTCCGCTCGGCGGTGCAGAGCGCGCCGATCGTCATCCCGTTCGACGCGACGAGCAACGTGGTCAAGGGGACGAGCATGATGGCGCTCGCGCAGGCGCAGACGAACTCGACGTCGTTCCCGCCCGCGATGGGGTGTCGCGCGGGGCTCAGCAAGCTTCAAGTCGGCGAGGTGAACGCCGTCGAGGTCGGTGCGTTTGGGCTGGCGGCGGTTACGACGAAGCAATCTCTCGATCGCTCGTGCCTCGTACGTTCCTTTGCCGCCGCGCTCGGCCAGCTTTCGAGATGCTGACTCGGTGACGTTTGGCAGGACCGACCACTGTACGGAATCCTCGACCTGCTCAACCTCCGACTGCCCTTCTCCTCCAACGACACTCGCCCGAACCTTCCTCTCCAAGGCCTCGTCGTCAACCCGACCAACGCGATCCGAGCCACGGTGCACGCGGGCGAGCTCCTCGTCGGCGCGCTCGCGGGCGCGACGACGCTCCCCAGCGCCCCGTCCGACCTCGGCGAGTTCGGCACGTTCGACTACCTCGAACACGTCCTACTCTCGTACCTCAACCTCCTCTCCCCGACCGTCGCACACGACCTCGTCGCGTTCGTGCTCGCCGACCGTGCGGCCGCAACGCCCCCGTCGGCCTCGGCAGCACTGTCCACCTCGCTCCCACTCCTCGAAGTCCAACTCTGGGCCGGCCTCCGATCCGCAAACATCGACTACTCGACCTCGTCCCTCGCGCTTCCCTCCGACTCGACCGCGCTCTTCTTCGGCACGACGGCCGGGCTGGCGTTCCGATCGTGGGCACTCCAGGGCGCGACGCAGGGTCCGATCCAGTGGACGTTGGATCCGTACGAGGCGAAGGTCGTGAGGGACTCGACCGTGCGAGCGTCCAAGTTTGAGAGTGTGTGGAACGCGACGGCGGGTGGCGGGACGGGCAGCCCCGCGGCCGTGTGGAAGGCGCTGGTGACAGCTGGGCTGGCAGCTTAGGGATTGTTGCGAGGGATGTGCGTATGTTATCATGTGACTCAAATACTGTGATTATGCCAGGCCCCGCCGGGGTTGTATGGAAGCGTCCGGGAGATATCGCAACGCGGCTCGACGGACAAAATGCGGCATCGGGCACATGATGTTTCACAGACGAGCTGATACGTTTCTAGTATCTGGATCTGAAAGAACTTGAACTTGGGGTTTGAATCATTGCAAGCTGCTCATTTCGTATCGCTGCCTGCGGCGCGGCGCGCGGGCGCAGCGACGTAGTCCGCCTCGCGCTTCCAGTTCAGTGCTTATCAAACTCTTCCAAGCTGAGATTCTCGAAAGTCACATCCACTCACGTGATCCAGACGCGGCTCGGTGTGAGGAGGTGCGCCCCACGATCCGACTCCACCTCGTTCTGGCAGCGAACGCTGCCTGCAGTCAAGGTGCGGGTCCTGAGACCGCAGCTGAAGCAATCGGGCCTCACATCCCGCTCTAGAAATGAATTCACTGGGTGCATGCCTACCACAACCAGTGTTGCGTGTACGCGACGCAACCAAGAACAGTATGTACGACTAAAAACTTGGCGCCGTACAACCCTTTCCGGTTCGATCCAAGAGCTTCTTCCCCCCCTCTCCTTCACTCGAAACGCGCTAGAAGTCGACCATGTCGCTCCGCCCCAAGCTCAAGACCGTCGGATCGGATTCGTACTATCGCAGCGACACCTTCAATTGCAAACCCGCGACCGAGGAGGCGCTACTGCCCCCGAACGAGTCCGGGAGCGACCGTACTCTAAAATTTGCATTGGCTCCGTGGAAGCACAGCCCAGGCGCGATGGCTGGCCTGGGCATTGCCGTGCTCCTCCAGGCATTACTCTTCGGCTTCGCTGTCTATCTCACCCTCAAGCCCATCGTTCTCCCAGTCGGCCTTCCCATCTTTGGGAATGTCTCTTTGAAGAAGTGGGCGCATTATCCCTCTCCCGGCTGACTCTGTTATCTGACACAAGGCTGTCGTTCACCCAGTTTTAACGTCATCGTCGTGGTCGTCGGGTCGGTTGTCGCTGGCGCCAGCTCGTACGGCATCTCCGTAGGGGCTCGGAGCTACCTGAGCCACAAGCTCGTCACCAGTGGTGTCACACTAGCCAACTTTGAAGCATTGTTTGCGATTGGTCAGGCTGGCCTCGTCCGAAAGTTGACGGCCAGCGGCATTGTTCCGCTCATCCTGTTTGCACTGGCCAGCTCATCAGCGTAAGTATTCTCGTCTCCTCGTCCTCGCACTATTTCTCATTACTTGTGCAGCTCTGCCCTCATCGGGACATTCTCGGCGGCAACAGAAGACGTCTCTTTTGAGTTCACACTCAATTACACGATCTATGATGTGAACTCGCTTGATTTCATCAACTTCCTCAACTATGGCTCGATCACTACACCAGGAGACTTTGAAGAGTGGGCTTCTTCGGCTAGCGGCGCTGTGGCATCAGCCACTAACATGATGGACGCAAGGTGAGTTCCTCTTACCCATGCTGCGTGAGGCTTTGAGCTCACACAGAAGTAAATATCAAGCTCCACGGTCGAATATTTGTCCTCGTCACCTGCATCCGGGATCCTGCCGTGTTTGTCAAAAAGTGAGGTCTCCCGTCACCACATTAGTTCAGCACCTTAGTTTCACTGCCGATAGTTGGTGATCTTGGCTACTACATACGTAACCTAACAGGACTTCCACTATCCACCATCCAACGTGAAGTGGTCTGGGAGGCTCCAAGTGCGGAGCCTGGAAGCCTATACAGAGCTTTGGTAGCTCACACTTTGACCCGCAGATCGTATTTTTTTGCTGGACGCCACTGTTGCGGTTGCGAAGACGACTTGTAGCCCGGGAAACATGTCGGCGCAGTTGACGAGCAACAATTCACAGTATGTGCAGTTTGATGTGGTTGATCAGACATGTGGGACCACAAGCTACAGCTACGCTGCAACTGGTGACATCTTGACGGGAACATACTCGTGCCTGCTCCCGGATGCCGCCAGTGTCTACATCGTCAGTGCTCTCGACTGGCAGCAAGGGACACTCCAGCAGCTAATCAAGGACCTCACAGGCATATTTTAATTTTCAGCCGTCAATTGGGTTACTTCATCCTATCGCACAGTGTATATCCACCGCAGGTTATCGCAATGGCTCAAGGATTCGGTTCGTGTTGATGAGCAGGTCACAATCACCGTGCTGATCAGGCTCACAAGTATAGGTTTGACGAAAGCCGACGCTATTATTGGCTTCCATCTGGTAACAACTCAGACAAAGAACTCCCCTTCACCATGAGCGGCTACGTCGATGCATCCCGAACTGCAATCAGGGTCCTCGGAGCCCACTGGTTTGTCTAGTCAGCATGTACAGCTCACACACTCGCTAACGAAGGTTATCTTGTGTGCAGGTATCCTACATTTGGTCATCGATCTTCCCTTGGTCTTACAGCATTTGCGGACCTCGTCTCCTATTACTTGGATGCCTCTTTGGTTTTGGGAGCGTGGGAGTCGTTCACCACGGGAACTCTTACAATCGCCCTTACAAAGGTACACCACTATTGTAGTCTGTATTTAGTGCACTGAAAAATGCTCTAGATCATGAATGCCGCTTTGTTACAGGACGTGAACAGCACGGGCACTCAAGCGACTGATACCAGCACGGGTTTACGTTCCCGCACAGAGCTGCGCGTCCCCGCCATTGTAATTGGTCCCCAAGGTTTCAACAGATTTTGGCTTGTCGTTTTAGGGTTGATGATGTTGGCACTGATTGTTGCCCTGGTCTTCAGTGAGTCCAACGATGTTTTCCCCATAGGGTAGAGGAAGAGGCTGAATACGTGCTCACTCCATCTCAAGCCGCAAGTTTTCACCCGGTCACACTCAACCCTTTGAGCCGTTAGATCACAAAGCCTTGAAGACGACTCATGCTTATCGAGCACACATGTCACAGCGGTCTCAGTCCTCCTCGTCGCCCAAAACTCGCCCACCACATTCCTTGCCGACGGGTTAGTCCTGTGTAATGCCTGGTTTGGTTTCGAGCTCTGAACCCCTGTTTAAGTGGATGTATGGGCGACACGAGTCAGGTCCGCGCGGCTCAGGACACGAAGATCCGACTCCGCAGCGTCAACAATCAGCATCTTGGGTTCTCATGGGGCCCCACGCAGGCGGACCCGCCCATTGTCGGTCGGATGTACCGGTAATTCATATGTAGCCCATTCAAACTCATTCACGTGCATGCATCGAACACCGCGTTGGGGAGAGACAATGCAACACCGAACAAAAATCTCGCATGCTTTAAAGAAGGAAATAATTGTTCCTTTCGAGGCCATCACACAGGAACTCGTCGCCTGCGTGCTCGCCGACTCGACAGGAACACCACCGTCGTCCTCCGCACTATCCAACCGTTGGTCGCACCCGGATGAGATGAGAATTGAACAGTAAAGTGAGTCCCCTGCCAGTGACACAAATGACAGGTGTTGAGGAGGCATCAACGCCTCCAACGAAGCAATCACTTGCAGCTCGAGCTCGAGAGCGCCCGAGCCGGGTGCGCCGACCTCGAGCCCCGAGCATCGCTCGCCTCGCCGCCGTCATGGTGGGACCGATCGCTTAGGACCATAAGGCAGGCGAGTCTGGGTAGAGATGAAAATTTTGGGCGTGTGTGTGCGCGTTCATGCCGGAGCTGCAGCGAGGTGGAAGCGAGCCTGGCCCAGGGCCCAGGCACACACTTCAGGCGTGCGTTTCGTCTGCTGCCGGCGACACCGAGGGCTACTAACCCTGAGGCCTCCGCTCCCACTGCACACGCACACCGACTACCTCGTCGTCCGGTCCGGGCTCGATTTTCGGCATCGGCCCCACTCCTGCTCAAGCTCCACCCACGCTGAGCTCACGCCTGCGCCCGTCTCGTCGACAGCTCTCGCCTCCGTCCGCGAGCCGTCACGCCCACGCCCTCTTACCGAGCCACCGAAGCGTCTCCCTCGTCCCGCCTCGTGCTCAGCTCTCGACGAACCTGCCAATCCACCGTCGCCCAGCCACCCGCTTTGCGCCGACCAGCTTCATGGATCGACAAGCGTGCGGCCCTGGAGTCTGCCATGGGGGACGACCGCACGCGTATGTCGGGGTGCTTCAAGAGTGCACCATCTCGAAACTACATGCTCCAGAGCTGTGGTTGAGTCGAATTTGTGATTTGTATCCGAGGCAGCGAGAGTGCGACCATATCGCGCACAGAAGGACCCTGGATCTCGTCAAAGCGCTTGAGTACAAGCGCATCCCCTCTCGAGGTCGACGGCATCTCCTACTCTGGCCAAATGATCGACGAATTGAGCTTGCAGGGGCAACATTATTTCGGACTGTACGCCCCCGCACGACGCCCACTCCACTCCGACCTCCGCGCTTCTCCCATGATCACAACCCGCCCGCCCGAAGCATTTCTTGGAAGAAAGCATGGCTTCAGTAAAGAGGTGCGTCTAGTCGGGTGCCAGGATTGAGGCGCTGAGATTGCCGGCGGGGACGGAGGATGCTGACCGCCCACCTACGCCCGTTCGCGCAAGCACTTTAAGCGACAGCGCGCGAGTCCATCGCAGCGTGCCACTCAAGGCAGACGCGCCCTGCACAGCAAACAGGCTGATCTTCAAATCCACCATGCTTTCAACTGCCTGTGTTGCGCGGCCGCTGGATGCCTGGCCTCTTCGCTTCAACGTCGCGGACCAGGACGCGATCACTCTGTGCTTTCGTCGCGACATGCGCGCACGGTGCCCAGTTCTTACGCTCGCACTCACAGATTCAAGTTCTAGCTCTTTGATTTCCCCCCGGATGACCCTTCGACTCGCTGCGGCGGCCGTGCGTCGTTTCCCCACTGGCGTCCACGCGCTCTGGCAGCTGCCATCGCACTCACTCTCGACCTCGATCCAAATCAGCGCAACCACGAGCGTGAACATTTGTACCTTTCAGTCCACGCCATTGCTCGTCACTAATTGAGCAGGCTTGGCTGCGTTCTCGAAATCTCACCGCAAGTCGGCTCAGGGCCCCAGCAAGGCCATACCGACCAGTACGGGCACAACCATACGATTCAGCCCACGCCAACGACCTAACTACATAGATACTACTCGTGGATCCCGGCGCGGGAATCGAAGATCTCTCTGGCGGTGGCGCAAGCACGAGTTCACAAGTCGGAACTCATGCAACCTCAAAAAGTACGGTCATCCAAAACGCAAGTCGGGTGATCTTTAGAGAGAAAGGGCTCGAGCGTCCGTGACTCCCGGCCCTGCGTCGCTCCCGCGCTCAGCCACACGCTCGGATGCGCCCGTGGGCGTCCCGAGGCCAAAAATGGGTTTGACTCTCTACCTTGGAGTCTGTGCGCTTCTCTCGCTCAGCTCCGTGGAGAAAAGCCTCTTCGTCGAGGCCTGTCGAGGCCCGCCGAACAACGCCGCCTGACATCGACGTGGTGCGCCACCAGATTGCAGCCCGCAAATCGCTCGACAGTGGCGCTCGTAACCCCGTAAGTCACACAACGTGAGAGATCTCAAATTTGGAAGAGTCCCGTCTTCCCGCTCACCGCTCACCCTTCTGACCTGCTCACCCACCTCGAGCCCCGCTTCTCACACATCAGCACTTGGGCGCCGCGTTCATGCTTTCAATCGTCGCCCTGTTCGGCGTCCTCCTTGTTGGAATCGGCGTGATACCCGCTTCCGCATACGTTTGCCCCACTGTGAGCCGCAACACGGCTGCCTCGATCTGCTCTGCGCGGACAGCTGACCTGTCCTCTGTCCTGCTTTGCAGTCGCTGTCAGACGGATCAGCCCTCTGTAGTTACTACGAGTGCGTGACTTTTTGTCCCTTTTTCGATTTACCAATGACCTACCTTTCCTTCAGCAATCAAAACACCTATTTGGAGTGTCGGTACTCCGTGGACAACAACAACTGTCATAATTGGGACTATTATAGCGGAAGTACAGTCTGCTATTATAGGCAGCAGACGGTATGTGCTCTGAAGTCCAGCGAGGTACTTGGAAAGACTACTGATTAGGTTCCCATAAAGGATTGCTACGACCGCTGGTACGGGTGGTGGAACACCGGTGCTGGCCCCGGATCCTTGTTTTATGGTGAAAGTTATGGCAGTGATTATGTAACTTGTTCTCTCTGGTTGTGTTAGAGCAAAGGTTGAACAGGTACTTCCATACAGTATTATTATGACGACTATCAGAACGCACAGACCCTCTGTGCTCCTTCAGTCGGCTCAATCACCTGGTACGGACCTTGTTGCGGCCAGAACTTCGCAGCATGCACTGAAAAAATTCACACAGCGCACCGGGCAACTACCTCAATACTGGTTCGTCGCCCAGTCCATCTATTGACGTATCTGACAGTTGCCTTCACTTAGGTTCCGGCCAGTGTGCAACCTGCCCAAACACTCTGGCTACAATTTGTGACGCGTTCGGCAACGACACTACTTGGTTCGTACAGAACCTACAGCTGCGAGGCTGCCTAACCCCTCTCCCCCACTTCAGTGATGATGGAACCTACCTCAAAGATGGTGAATGTTTTGTTTGGTGGTCGTGCTGCCCGGTCTCCCCAACTGACGGCGTAAACTGACAGGTGTCTGCTCCCCGTGCACAAACGAATTTGCTGGCACGTGTGATAATAATGGTGATGATCTCACTTGGTAAGGGGAAAAGTGCCTGCGTTCTTCACCGACACTGAACTTGCAAAACCTTGCAGCGGTCCCGGCACGTACCCAAACCCAGGTCAGAAATCTCGCCGTTCAGTGGGAGTTGCCGGCTGACCTGCATGTCATAAACACTGGTGACTGTAGATCCTGCTACAACACTCTGGCGATGACCTGCGACATCTCGGGCGACGATCTGACCTGGTATGACTGCAGCCCGAGGAGTCCTGATCCAGCTGACACCGCTCCCCCTTCACCAGCGTTTCAGAGGCTTACATCAACACTGGTAGATATTGAGTCGCCTCCTTAGCTACCTGCGCCAACATGAAGCTTGCAGACACCGGAAAATGCGAGCCTTGCATGAGCTCGTTCGCCTCCACTTGCGGGGATGACGGCGGCGACATCACTTGGTGAGTTAACTCGGACCATATGAATCGCCATCCCACCGGACCATATGAATCGCCATCCCACTGACACTTACTTCAGCTACCCGGGCGCCTACATGAATGCAGGTAAGATTGTCTTCAGAACTTGTGGAGATTTGCCCTCTCATGACATCCGTTCAGACTCGGGAAACTGCGAAGCATGCCTGAACCCCCTCGCCACCACCTGTGACTCGGTAGGTACGGAGCTGACGTGGTACGCTCATTCCCACTAGACTGCATAGAGTATTCTAACAATGTTGAGACCAGCTTTGCTGGAGCTTCAATAACGACAGGAACCTGTGTGCTCTGGTATGGGTCAGGTGTACTCACTTGGCTCTTCCACTGACTCCCAAACTTCAGCACCGGCGCTACTTATCTCGATTCGGGTACGTTCAAATTATAAAGGCTTTTTGATTCATTCTTAACTGGGGGGCCACCACAGGTACCGGGCAATGCACTGCCTGCTCGAACACTCTGGCCGCCGTCTGTGACCTCTCGGGGATGGATGTCATCTGGTATGTGTTACGGTACACCCAGCCGCTTCCGAGGAGCTGATATGTCTGAAACAATAGTGTGGCTGGAGCCGGGGTTTCCGAGTCTACCGGTGCTTGCGCCATGTGGTCCGTCGCTTCGCTCCTCCCCTGGTCACGGAGCTGAGGCATTGACACATTGGCTGTTCCCAGCACAGCTGGCACCTATCGCAATTCAAGTGATAAAAACAGACTTTATCCGATTGACTGTCGCTAATTCTGGATCCCCAGCGTCCTCCCTGTGCACGTCGTGTCCGAACACTCTCGCCGCCACATGTGACGCCAACGCAAAGGACATAGCCTGGTACGGCCGTTCCACTGAGCTTGAAGATTCGATAATGCTAATCAGAGCTGAAAATAGTGTGGCTGGAGCCGCCCTGACACTTGGGGCTTGCACCATGTGGTGAGTTGGCTAGCAACCGGATCTCAAAGTCAGTGGGGTCGAGACTGAACCAGCTCACTCACTCAGCAAATCCGGAAGCTACCTGATTCCAAGTAGTTAAATTTTTTTCAGCTGTCCGTCTCCCTATACTGACGCACAGCATCAAAAGCCACTAGCAAATGTGGGCCCTGCCCAAACATTTTGGCAGCTACCTGTGGCTTAACCGGCAAAGACACTACATGGTGTGTTCCCGGGCCTTCGAAAATAAAGAAATAATGTCTGAACGTACCCTACAGTGTTGCTGGTGCTTCAAAGGCGGTGACTGGTACCTGCGCTCCGTGGTAGGTGCTACTGAGACTCGGTTGCGTGGAAGGTGCTGACCACGCTCTCGGTAGCAAATCCGGAACCTACCAGGACACTTGTGCGTGATTCAAAAAGCGGGAAAATTCCTATGTCTGATAGGCCATTCTCCAGCGAGCGGAATCTGCCGGCCGTGCACCAACACCTTTGCTGCGTCCTGCGACGCCAAAGGCCATGACTCTACCTGGTAAGCGAAACAAGGTTGATAAGTCGTCGATAATGAAGCATGTAAACGTCTTAGTGTGGCTGGAGCATCCAAGTCGACTGGTACCTGCGCAATGTGGTGAGTCTGCCCTCTTCAGCACTCTCGTTCTGATCATTCACGCTGAACAACCTCTTGCAGTAAGTCTGGCACTTTCCTGAACACCGGTATGTAGCCGAGCCGGCCCCATTCGGGGGCACTCCACTCACTCCTTACACCTTAGCGACGGGAAAATGTCTGGCTTGCACCAACCCCTTGGCTTCCACTTGTGATGGAACGGGTCAAGACATCAAATGGTAAGGTCTTTCGTAATTTTATGTGCAAGAGAACTGACACGTTGTGAATTTAGCATTCCCGGAGCCTCCAAGGGCGCGACGGGATCGTGTGCAGCGTGGTGAGTTTGCCGAGTACGCTGACGCCTGTGAAGTGCTGAACCCTTCCCGTAGTACGGTCGGGACCCAGTACTACAACACTAGTGGGTTATTTCTATGCCTCGCGCCGACTCCTGCCTGATGAGTCCACCATACAGCCACGAGTACCTGTACTCAGTGCCCTGGCATCTCGGCCGCCACTTGCGATAAAAATGGTCAGGACT
>ERZ1463038.291-NODE-291-length-16409-cov-11.800355_pt1 | contig 16409 bp, 12 predicted proteins | sample MGYA00564479_ERZ1463038 | MGnify/ENA primary metagenome ERZ1463038 (study PRJEB39244, sample SAMEA3635134) | Helicobacter pylori | study: EMG produced TPA metagenomics assembly of PRJEB11511 data set (Assembly of a 5300-year-old Helicobacter pylori...
CCTACACGACGCTCTTCCGATCTGTCGCGATCGCGCGCCGACCTCGCAGCTCGGACACTGACCCGCGCCTGTCCACAGCGTGCGAGAACTCCAAGGCGTGCCACGGGTTCAAGCACCACTTTGAAGAGTGCGCTGAGCGCGTCACCAGCGGCAAGGTCCTCCTGCCCGGAGAGAACTGCGTCGAGGAGCTTTGTGAGTCTCGCCTGTCCCAGCTTCGAACAGGCGTGATTGGCTCGCAGCGCATGTCGCTCTGTGCAAACGAGAGGAGCTGCTCGCAGATCTCATTACCGAGAACTGAACGCTGATTGTCTGTCGTGTCCGTTACGCCCCTGCTGCAGTCCACATGATGCACTGCGTCGACGAGTGCGTGAGTACACCTTCTTCGCATGCAGAGCTCCTCGCTCTCTACTGTTCGCACCTTGCTGACTGTCCGATCCCCCAGGCCGCACCCAAGGTCTTCGCCAGCCTCAAGTAGACGCCGTCTCGACTGGACGACTTGGCACCGGAAGCAGCTGGACGTTGCAGGGAGAGGAGTGGGGGCGTGGCGGGAAAAGGGATTCGGAGAACGCCTTACCGGCCTACCGAATAGCATTTGTGTTTTCTCTACCCGTGTCGAGTCGCGCTGGAGGATCCGGAGCTGCATCGGAGTCGTTGCGAGTGGCGAAACGGACCAGAGCGTCGGATCGAACTGGCTTCTGCTTGCACAGTCACTCAAGCAGTGCCCGTACTACAAGCGTGGCGTTGACCGGAGGTGTTGAGTGGAAGGATGAAAGCATGAGATTCCGCGCACACGCTGGTTGACTCCGAACCGCCATGCCGTTGCTCCCGTCGCTCTTCTCGCGGGCCCTCCCCACCAGCCCGAGCCCACCGTTGATCGTCATCACGGACTCGATTCTTCAGCCGGGCTTGCTCCTACTGCGATCACTGATCGCGGACGCCTTGAGCCGGTACAACCGCCCGCGTCGTGCTCGCATCGCTGCACTGACAGTGCATCCTGCCGGCCAGGAACGAAGCCGTGGTAGTGCTCGCACTCGAGCAGACGGCCTCGCGACTGCTACCAGCGAGCTACGACCCGAGCCGCGTTGACTTTGTCGACTGCCTCGGCGCCGGAGTCGATTTGCATGCGGCGGGCGGCCCGCGGCGGGTCGAGGAGGCAGCCCTGGGTGCGCTGAGGGCGAGAAAGAAGGCCGGCGGCAAGATCGTTGTCGTCGTCGATTCCGTGGATGAGCTTGCCGAGGCGGGCGTCGACGTTGTGTACGCGCTCGTGAGGAGGGTCTTGAAGGAGCTGCAGGGTGTCGCAGGCGCGTGTTCTTGCATCCAGTACGCGGCAGATGTGAATTACTGATGACCAGAATGCTCAGGAGCGCGACTCGTAGCGCTGCACCACGCGTGGTTCCCCTCGCCGGCGTCCGCGTCGACGTCGCTGTCGGCTTCCCTTCTCCCGACGCTCCTCTCGCCCGCGACCTCCTCATCAACAATCCACCTGACGCTACACCCGTCCGCGCTACTCGAGCTCCTGTCGCGCGACTACGGCATCACGATTCCGCTCCACCCGACCTCCGCAACCCCACTCGACCTCCGCCTGCCCTCCTTTCTCGCTTCCTTCGCCTCGAGATCATGGGGCGATCCGTTCATCCTACCGTCAGGACCGGACAAGGAAGACGAGCGCGTACCGCTCGATCAGGGCGGCAGGGCGGGCGGCAAGTGCGTCGTCGAGTGGACCGCGAGAGGCGTCGCCGTCGCTTCGGACGACGCGAAGAGAGGCGAGCCGCGCAAGATTGTCGCGTGGGGCGTCGAAGGGCTGCGGGAGAGCGGTGGGCGACTGGAGCCGGTCGGGCTCAGGGTGGTGCTCAGTGCGGAGCGCATGGCCAGGGTCGTCAGTCGCCGAGCTGGCACCGCGGACGGGCGTCGTGTGCTGACGCGATGCGTTTGCAGAACCTCCCCGCAACCTTCACATCGACCCCAACGACGACATCCAAGCCCACGGACCCGCCCCTGCCGTTCAACCTGTCCCTCACCGACTCGCAAAAGGCCGCGCGGGAGGAAGTCGTCCTGCCGTACCTGCCCCGCGAGGACGGCCAGGTGCCCGGGATCGTCGCGGGAGGGGGCATCGAATACGTTCCAGACGAAGGAGACGACATGGACGACGATGATCCGGACGAGGACCTCGAAGTATAGGCCTGCGGGTGGCGGGTCGCGACAACACGAACTCGTTGCCTCTGCCGTTTCGCCCTACTCGCCGTCTTTCCCACGCGGGAGAACGTCCCTAACGGCTTGATGTACCGAGGGGACGCTTGTCGGTGTGGCCAGCGTCCGTTTGATTGGTTCGTTCCCAGCATTCAACTGCCTGAGACCTGCGTTCCCCTCTCCCGAAACCCCGGACCCCTCATCTCTTGCCCCTCTGCAGCGCCCTGATCCACTCCTCAGACCTGGCTAGCGAGATTCAAAGCTGAATGCTTCCTTGACTCTCCCCGAACCGTTTGCAGGATGCGCCTCCACAGACCCGCCTTCGCTCGCCGCCTGCGCTCGCGCTCGGGCTCGCCTTCGTCCGGCCTGTCCACCTCGTCAATCTCGCTGCCCTTGTCACCAGCTCCGGTGAGCTCGGTTCACAGTACAAGTTGCCTCAGACGGACGCTGATGCAAATTCGCCGGCGCAGTGGAATCCTCCCTCGTCCCCGCTCTACGAGACGAGGTCGCCCCCGTCGCCGATGCGCGGCTCGCCACCGTCGTCCCCGGACCCTCCACCCCCGCGGCCATCCCGCTTTCCAGTAAAGCGCAAAGCTGTCGACTACGATATCATTTCCATTGAGGACACCCAGCCGGTCCGACCCCCATGGGACGGCGAACGGCTTCGCGTTTTGATCGTCGGCGCCGGATTCTGTGCGCACACTCCCAACGTCTCTCCCCGACGCGCGGTGCTGAATTCCAATCGTTGCAAAAGCTGGACTGTCGGCGGCGATTGCTTGTGCTCGACAAGGATTCTCCGTTCGCGTCCTTGACCGAGGCAACGGGACCAGTAAACATGGTGATTCCATAACGCTCGGGTCCAACGCCTCCAAAATCCTCTTTCGGTGGGGGCTTGGCCAGAAGTTTCTCGACAAGAGCAGCCAGGGTGGCTGGGCTCTCTTCTACGATCATTTTGGACTGCTCGTGCGGGAGGAGGACTTTCGGGACCAGTGAGCGACGCCTGCCGCGACGAGGTGGCGGTGGCGCTGACCAAGTGCGCTTTCGCAGTGCCGCCCTCTACGGCGCCCCGCTGCTACAAGGCCACCGGGCGCAATTCAACGAGATCCTCGCGAACGAGGCGAAGCGCCTCGGGGTCGACGTTCGGTATGGCGTCGAAGTCGGCGAGTACTGGGATCTGCCCACCCAGCCGTGCGTAGTCGTCGACGAGGGCGACGCAATGGAGGCGGACGTCGTTCTCATCGCGAATGGAGTCAAGTCGGACGGGAGAGAACTTCTTGAGGACAGTTTCACCGCTTCCCGTATCACGAGGCTGTCCGAGGGCTACAGCGTGTGGCGCGGCCTGGTCAGGTCGGACGCGTTTCTCGAGGACGAGGAGCTTTCCAGTGGGTGTTTCAGGTTAGCTTCGGAGGAGGGAAACAATGCTGATTCAATTCTCGCAGAGCTTTTGGATGGGAATCAGCGTTTCTGGTTTGGAGAGGACAGTCATGCGACGCTCTCGTCGATCGACGGCGGCCGACAGGTTTCCTTCGTAAGTGCAGCTCCACTGTCTGGACATCCCAGACTCATAGCCCTGTACCAGACCCTCACGCATCGAGATCCGAGGCGGAAAGCGACGACCGATCCCCACAACCGCAGGTCCGTCGGCGAGGTGCTGTCGCTGCTGGAGGGCTGGGACCCTCGGCTCTTTCGCGCTGTCGCGCTGTTCAAAACAATGCTGAACTGGAGAATCACCGAAGAGTGAGTATATGTGTCGAGCACATCAACCCCTCAGCTCATCGTTCGCCCCAGTGAAGCAGCCGGCGAGTGGGTTACGAGCGGCGGCAAGGTGAGTCGCAACTTCGCGGTCGTCCAACGGGTTCCTGACGTCCACTCAAAGGTTGCCTGCCTCGGGGACAGCGTACATGCCCTGGTTCCCGAATCATATCAAGGCGGGAGTCAGTCGATCGAGGACGGCGCCACGCTCGCAATCACGCTCGCGCTCGTCGACGGGCGCGAGCACACGGAAGTCCGCCTCGCATTGAAAGCGTACGAAGCGCTGCGCCGTGACCGCGTTGACGAGGCCCAGGCGATTGGACTCGAGGTGTGCCTGTTTTTTCGACCCAAAGACAAGGACGCTGATCCGTACGCTGCTTGCAGCAACGGCGCGCGTGGCACGCGTTCTCGCGCACGCACAACCCTCCGTCGCTGTCCTTCTTGTGCCAGCCCATGTTAGAACACGACGCAGAACGGCATGCGGTAGTGGCCTTTGACTTGGTCGCTCGCAAGCTGGACGAGGAGTTCACCTTGGCACCCGGGCTCCGGCACGACGTCCTGACGCGGCTGGGATTTTCGTGAGGTGTGGCTACTTATGTGGATCATGAGAAAACTACGTAGAAATAATCAACCGCTCCTAAGGTCACACAATGTGTTCTAGAACAGAGGAGCGGTGTGTCAGCAAAGTCCAGGTTCAGGGACTGCGGATGGTGTGCTCGCGCGTTGGCGCAGAGTCCGCCTCCGAACGCCGAGCCGGCTGGCTTTGCTCTTAACAACACACCCGCCGCCCATCCTTCTTCGCACGGTCCTTTCGTCCGTTCGTCGGCTATCCAATATGTGGTCCCTCAAGCAGTGGGCGCTCGACACGATCGGCTACGACGAGAACGTCGTTCAGGCGGCGTCCTCGACCCGGGCCGTCAAGGGGCTCACTCGCGACCTGCCGAAGAAGGTACGTGGCCTTGGAGGGGCGTTCGGGAGGAACTGCTTTGCTGGAAGTGCGGGAGCTGTCGCTGACTCGAAGCTGCAAACGCGTCACTGTCCGCAGGGGGCAGCGTATGTGAAGCAGCTGTTCCCGTTCACCAAGTGGATCGGCAACTACAATCTCAACTGGTTCGTGGGGGACCTCATCGCCGGGCTTACGGCAAGTCGCTTCACCAAGCTGCCTCCTCCACTGCGCGCTGACCCTCCCCGCTTCGCAACAGGTCGGGATCGTTGTTGTGCCGCAAGGGTGCGTCGACAGCCTCCATCATGTACGGCGCAGGACCGTGCTGACCATGACTTCAACCCTTTGCAGCATGTCATACGCCAAGATTGCGACGCTGCCCGTCGAGTATGGTGAGTCCAGCGCCGCCGCCACCGCACCGCACCGCAACTGTCGCGCGCTGCTGACCTCGGTTCCGCTCCCTGCGCAGGCCTGTACTCCTCATGTACGTCGTGGTTTCTTGTGGCAGATACGGAGCGTGTGAATCGCGGGGACACGCAGCTGACATCATTACTACGGACATCGCAGTCGTCGGAGGTAAGCGCCAAGCTCCCAGCTCCCACACAGCGGCGAAAGGAAGGTGCTGATTGCATTCGCGTTGCAGTCATCGTCTATGCTGTGTTTGCCACCAGTAAAGATGGTGAGTTGACCCACTTCTGCTTTCCCTCCCGCATTCCGCCACAAACACTCAGCGCTCAGGCTGAGTGAGGGCCTCTGCGCGCGAGGCACGCGGGCGGCCGGGCCATTCGGGCATCGCTGACCTGACTCCTCCCCGATCCAGTCACTATTGGTCCTGTAAGTCTTTACTTTCAATTCCTGTGTCGCTTAAGCTTACAAATTAACAGGTCGCGGTCATGTCGCTGGAGGTGAGCCCCTCGGAAACTCGTTTCAGCCGGCGCGGAGCTGACTCGAATGTCGCTCGTCGCAGGTGTCCAAAGTCATTGCGCACGTCCAGGCTCAGGAGGGAGGCATGATCTATTCTGGACCAACCATTGCAACTGCACTGGCCTGTGAGTACCAGGCACATTCGTTTGGGCGGGCGGCTGACTTCGGATCCGCTGCAGTCATTTGTGGATTCATAGTGCTGGGCATTGGCCTTTTAAGGTTGGGCTGGTTGATCGAGTTCATCCCCGCCCCAGCCGTTTCCGGTGTACGTTGTCTGCCAAGCTGGCGTAGGAATCCGGTACTCACGCGTGCACTCCGCAGTTCATGACTGGCTCCGCAATCAGTATCTCTGCTGGCCAGGTTCCGGGCCTTGTGAGTCGCTTGAATCTCTTTACGCTTGAACAACGTGTCTGATGCTGCCCTCTCCAGATGGGCTACAGCTCGAAGTTCAAGTGAATCAACGGCTTCATTGTTCCGTCACGGCTGCTGACATTTCACGCCTGCAGCACTCGCGCCGCAACCTACAAGGTCATTATCAACTCTTTCAAGTACCTTCCCTCGACTACTCGCGACGCCGCCTTCGGCCTCACCACTTTGGTCTTCTTGTATGTCGTGCGGTACATCTTCACGCGCGTCGAAACTCGAACGAAGAACCCGGTTCGCATGTTCCACACAATCCTCCGATTTGCATCGACTCATGCCCGTCATTCTTTAGATCGTCAAAAAGATTGCGTTCTTTGCGTTGGTGTTGCGGACCGCCTTCTCCCTGATCTTCCTCACGCTGTTTGCCTGGGTCTACCTGAGGTCAGCCAGGCATATCATTGCATTGATGATCCCACCCTAACACCCATAACTACAGAAACATGGAGGTCAAGGACTACCCTATTTCGATACTTAAAACCGTCCCCAGCGGCTTCCAGCATGTGGGCCCGCCAAAAGGAATCAGCGCGGACCTCATAGGCCGCCTCGGTCCCCTTATCCCTGTTAGCACCATCATTCTCCTACTCGAGCAGTAAGCTTTCCTTGTGTGGCGGCGACGCAGCATTCGCTGAGCGGCTTTCGTGCAGCATCGCCATCGCGAAGAGTTTCGGACGTTTGAACAACTACAAGATCGACCCGAACCAGGAGCTCATCGCCATCGGTGTCGCCAACACAATCGGAACCCTCTTCAACGCCTACCCGGCTACTGGCTCGTTCTCGCGTTCCGCCATCAAGGCCAAGGCCGGAGTTCGCGTGAGCATCGCTTTCCACGATTGCGACGCAGTCTTTACTAACGCGTCGGTCACAAGACTCCCCTCGCCGGGTGGATCACCGGAGTGGTTGTTATCGTTGCCCTCTACGCTCTTACCGGTGCTTTTTACTGTGAGTTGCGCGCTATTGCGGTTGGTAGCCAACACTGAGCGGCTCTCGCAGGGATTCCGAACGCTGGCCTTTCCGCTGTCATAATTCATGCAGTTTTCGACTTGATAGCTAGCCCGAAGCAAGTTTACTCGTTTTGGAAGGTGTCGCCCCTCGAGGCCATCATCTGGTTCGCCGCTGTCGTGAGCATTGCCCAGGCTTGCGAACGGAGGAGCTTCGACTGACCCTGGCCCCCTCTCAGATCGTCACAGTCTTGTAAGTGTTGACCCTCCTGTCGCTATCGCATTCGATCTAAAGGCTGACCATGATCCTGACAGCTCGTCAATCGGTACTGCCTCTCGTTGCTTTCGATTTTGGATCCGGAGCTAACCACAAACCTGCTCAGAAAACGGCATTTACACCAGCGTGGCTGCCTCTGCGGCCCTCCTCCTCTACCGAAGTATGTAAAAATCCTTTCTGTCGATCTCAACAGCTTCCTGACTCGAATGACCATAGTTGCACGCCCGCGCGGCCACTTTTTGGGGCGCGTCCGCGTCCACGCTGAGACTGCCGAGGCCAGTCCGGCACCGCGCACTCACCGTGATGTTTACGTCCCGGTCAACCCGGACGGTGTCCGGAATCCGTTGGTCTTTGTAGAGGCTCCCCCTCCTGGAGGTGAGCGGCGCCTTTCCTCCCGTGCCTGCGCCACTTGCTGATTCGGTGAACGGCAGTCATTATCTACCGGTTCGACGAGGCAGTCCTCTATCCGAACGCGTCTTACTACGCCGACGTCATTCTCGAGCACGCGAAGCTGCACACCCGGTCCGGCCAGAACTTTGCCGAGGTCAAGCCCGGCGACCGCCCCTGGAACGACCCGGGGCCGAGTCGATGGGCGAAGGCAGCAGTCGATGATGGCCAGGTATGCTTTGATTCTACAAACACTGCCCTCCTGTCGTTAACGTAGCCCTCTCTAGCTCACGCAGGGTCAGATTGAAGCCGCAAAGCCGATACTGCGAGCAATCGTGTTCGACTTTAGTGGGGTCAGCAACATCGACACAACCAGTGCGGTTACTTTCACATTGTTCCGTAGACTCAGACTGAAGCTTTTCGCCTCCCTAGGTATCCAGAACTTGGTCGATCTGCGCCGGAGCCTCGAGCGGTACGCGGACCGCGCCGTGCCATTCCACTTTGCGACCATCCTCTCGCCTTGGATCAAACGGTGCGATCCTACCTTCCAACCATAGCAACTTATCTGACGTCTGCCAACCTTTTAATAGAGCACTGCTTGCTGGTGGCTTCGGGACGGGCGAGAACGTGCTGGAGCGACCCCTCGAGATCGCTCCCGTGGTGCCGTCCGGTGCCGAACGACAGCCAATCACTCGGCACGGTGGTCTCCTTCACCTCAGCCACTTTCAGCGCCGGCATCCCCACTCGGGACCAACGTCACCGCCAAATGGGCAAGTCGAACGGGAAGCGTCCATCTCGGCCGCCGACACCCTCGCCGAGAGCGCCGACTCGCACGACCTCGAATCCGGAACTCTTCCCAAGATCGAGAAGCGGGCTTCGTGGTCTCCGGAACCAGCACCAGAAGTCGAACCGGAACTGGTGGACGAGGAAGCAGTGGTGTCTACGAAGCACCCGCGGTTCCACTTGGATCTGACATCCGCGGTAGACGCTGCCGTGGGAGGAGAGTGGCTATAGTTAGACGTAGGAGAAGACGGATGTCATGCAGTGCTGTTGTATCTCTTTCACCTTGGCTTGCGTGACGACCAGCAAGAGTGCTTGGGAATCTTGCCGCCGCGCTGGTTGGCGCCCGAATAAGAAGGACCGCCATGGAGCATGTCTTCTGGTCATCGCACGAAACCGTCACCGTCATTGAAAATGTATGGTGCTTGACCGGCCTTTCGAGAGAACATTGTCAGTGCACTACGAGTGGGGCTGGGCAGGCATTCGGAAACCGTGGCTCTGATCGCGAAGCGCTGCGCACCACCCACCTCCTCTACCTCAACAACACCGTCTAGAAACATGAAAGGACTTCGCTTGTAATTGCAGGTGGATACCGCTGTGGGGCCAGCTTGAGTTGGTCGCGTGCCGCTGCGCGAAGCTGACTCTGAGCCGGCGAACACGTCCGCCGTGCACTGGGGGCCCCGGGGATCGGCATACGCTACGAAGGCGATTATCAACCCGATCGAGGCGACTTCAGGATTGGGGATTAGGTTTTAGCCTACTGTGGTAGCCGTCAACTCAATCGAATACCAACGGACGACTCGGCGGCGACACGGTGGCGACCGTTTCGCAGCTCTCGAGATCCGGTTTTACTTACACGCACGATTGTTCCTGGAATCCGAGGAGGGCGCTTGGCCACGAAGATTGAATCGCGCCGAGAAGGACCCGGCGGCAGATGTCTTGAACGCCGGGCCCGCGGGGCGACGATCGTTACGGCCCCGCTTGCTGGCGCCCTCGCAACGGGCGAGCCTTGAGCGCTCAAGCTTCAAGCTTCATACTTCGAGGGAGAATTAGGTTGTAACAGGGGTTGCTGAACTTTATTAGGGCTTACAGAGCCGGGAGGTGGGAGAGCGCAGGACATCATGAAGGCGCGCAGCCGAGTAACTGCGTCGACGGCACCAACGGCCGCTGACCTCGCTCCGTCTCACCACCCGCCACCGGCTTGATCTGCTCCGACTCAAAAAAATGGGTGCATCCTCGCCTGATGGCAGCCCCCGACCGCCCTCGACGTGAGTGGCCTTTAAACGACGGGAACGGCGGGGCCGTGCAGTGACGCCCAGCGGACGGACCCCCGGCTGCGTCGTCAGCATGGTGGTGGGGGTTGAGAGGAGGCAGGATCAAAAGGGGTGTGGGCGGCCACAGGCAGGAGCTCGGGTCCCGCTCTCGTCGTAACCTTCTCGCCGAGCTGACCCCAAACATCATGGCCCTTGGCGACAACAGCGAGTACGCGCTCAGCATCAAGCAGCAGCCGCTTCGGGCTCGGATGGCTGGCCAAGGCGAGAAGTCGGACCGCCGACCGCTGGACCCGCCGCCGGTGATTTCGTTGCGCCTGCGGCGGGCGAGCGCGCAGAAGCGCAAGGAGCTCACGGACGACGACTACGTCTCGCCAACTCTCACCCACTCCCTGTTCATGTTTGCCTCGCTCGTCGGGGAGCACGACGACAAGGAGGTGTACATGCTGGACGGCTCGCGCACGAAGCATGTCACCGGCAGCGTCGTCTCGAGCCTGTTCCACCTCAAGGACCAGAGCTGCTTCGTGTTCCCGGACCTGAGTGTGCGAACGGAGGGAAGATGGCGCTTCAAGATGAGCATGTACGAGATTGTCGAGTGCGTGCTTTCCTCTCGCGCGACTCCGGACTGCGAGGAGCCCGCAACTGACTCCCGCGCGCTCCGCTTCCAGGGACGGCGTCCGCTTCTGCTCGTCCATCACAACGGATGTCTTCACTGTGTACTCGAGCAAGCGCTTTCCTGGCATGGCGCGTGCGTAGCTCGTTTATTTTAGGCCGCGGACGAGAGCGTTCGCTCACGGCGGAACTATGGACAGAATCGACGGAGCTGTCGCGGGCCTTCGCGCAACAGGGCCTTCGACTCCGCATCAGGCGTCCAGTCAAGTGAGCTGGTCAATATATGCGTCCCTCTCCAGGAGCTCACGCTAGTCTCTGACATTAGAAACGACGAGGAGAACACCGAACCCATCCCAGAGGCGGACGCGCCGGCTCGCGGACGTCAGGTCTCGGCGCGATCGCGGACCGACGTTCCAGCCCCGGTCCAGTCGATGGCTCGGCCTCAGCCTCGAACCCAGCAAACCATCGCTCCCGTCCCCTCCGGTTCGTCGAGGAAGCGGCCACTCGTCGACGACCCGCCGGCGCCGCGGCAGGGGACTGCACGACCACCCAAGTACGCCGTGCCGTACCCGTACCCGCAACCTGTCTCAAACCCGCAAGGTCGCATTGCGAGCGGCTCGTCGTTCCCTGCTGGCGGCTACGCGTACCCGCCCCCACCGCACCCGCGCGGCTTTTCGCCTGCTCCCATCGGCGTCTCCTACCCTGCGCCTTCGACCGCGTTCCACGCCCCTGAGGGACCGCCACTTCCTCACAGAGTGTACGCTGGCCAGCCTTCGGCTTACCACGGCTACCCGCACGGCCCAGCGGCGGCGGTCCGGCTGCCGCCCGTCGCGTTCCCGTCGCGCGAGCCGGCGACACCCTCCCCATCCGGGGCGCCGCACGTGCGTGAACGGTCTGATTCGAGTCAGCACTCCTCGAGCTCGAGTCGACACACGGCAGGCGAGCACGCGGGCGCGTTCGTGCCGACGCCGTCGCGCTCGCCGGACCACCCCTGGCAACACCGCTTCCAGGCGGGCCCACTCTCGCCGGCCGAGCTCGCACGACATGCCGAATCGTCTGTTAGGATGGATGATGATGTGGAGATGAGCAAGGCGGAGCCACCGCCTCGGGTCGACCAGCGGCCGCGCGGGTCGCTCGCCATGCTTCTGGGCGACGGCGCCGCGGACGTGAAGGAGATTGACCAGGGGGCCATCTTCTTCGAGCCATAAGCAGTGAGTGTCTCCCCCGTCAGTCTTTTGACTGTGTGTGATGCTTGCTGCTGCTGACCACCTGCGCCATCAACTTCGCCAGTCGCTTCGCAGTCCCCCTCGCAACTCACCATTTTCTTGTCGCACCTCCACTCAAGTCTCGTCGTAACACATCAGTGATTCCCCTGTCAAAGAAAGATACCAACCATTTTGCACGCACGTTTCGCTGGAGTCCTCTGGAGTCCCGTCGGATGAAAGTGATCGTCGCCGGGTTCTGGAGCCAAACAAACCACTTTCTCGAACCCTCGCCCTCGGACCCCATCAGCTCGTGCGTCCAGCTCGGAGCGAGTGCTGCTCACGCCCGCCGAGCGTCACAGGCGACGGACATCGCCTCGCTGCAGCCCGCGACCCCTCCTCGTGCCCCACCTCGACCTCCTTGCCCGTCGCCGCGCGACTGCCGCTGCGCAGCTCACACCAGCTCGCACCTCGTCGACGGACACTTCAGCGTACGAGGCAGATCGGTGCTCGCCGCGCCACTGTGAGGCAGCAGCGTCCTGCTGAGAAGGTTCGTCTGTCTGCTCTCGTCGCTCGCTCGCTCGCGGCGGGTCTACCTCGGCCCAGCGTTCGAAGGGGCTCGGGCTGGTCGCAGTGAGCAGACTGTCTGGTGACCGCCTCGGAAAGCCGGTCGAACGAGCTGCAGCGCGTCGGGTGGGGCTCACCAGCCGAGGCAACGCAGGCCGGGGACTCGGAAGGCTGACTCGACTCGGCCGGCAGCTCTTCACAGTCAGCCAGCTCGAGCACGAGGTCGACCACGAGGATCGGTAGCAGCCCAGGTGAGCTCGTGTGGCGTGGTGCTAGTCAGCATACATCTCGCGTCCGGGAAGGCTCATCCGCAGGCGCGCTCTCAGGATGCCGCCCTTCGTTCACGTCAACGCCCCGCCCCCGCCGAGTCCAAAGCCAGCACAAGCTGGGCCTTCGACTCAACCTGTCAGCGCGTTTCAGAGCATGATGAAAAACCTCAAGGCGGCCGCGCAGGGGTCTCGAGGCAACCCCGCCGGCTCGTCTAGCGGCGACTCGGCCGCTTCTACCTCGCGTGATCGCGACGCGGCACACGAGGCCGAGATCCTCGCCGCCGCCAAGCGCCCGACTGGCAGCTCGAGCCGCGGCGCAGGCGTCAAGCCACGCAAGTCGCTCCTACCGACGCCCGCGACCGCCCTCGAGCCCGTCTTCTTTGGCGAGGAGATGGACATGGCCGCTGCGTCGAGGAGAGAGGCACTCAGCGGACAGGTCGTCGCGGGGCCGTCTCGCGGGGGGTTCATTGTCCAGGCGAGCAAGTCGCAGGCGACCGTCGCGGCGTCGACCCCGAGCTCCCCGGCACCGAACCTCCCGTCGTCGACCAAAACCCCGACGGCGTCGCCCCACATACCGACAATCGACATTCCGTTCTTCTCGGGCTCGCCGTCGCGCAAGCCGCCGCCGCTGTTTGACAAGGAAGCCGTCCTGCCGCCGTCCAAGATCCTGCCGCGCCTGTTGCAGGTCTCGGTCGAGACGCCCGACCCGGCTGCGCTCGTGCCGCTGATCAACCTCCTTGCAACAAGCGTGGGCCTGTACCCGTTCCCGCCGCCCACGCTCGCCGCGTCGACGCTCTCCGAGGCGATCGCGGCGCACCCGATGTCGAGCCCGGTGTCCGACAAGGCTCCCAGCCCCGGCCCGCTGCTCGCGCTCCCGTTGCCGAACCCGCTGCAGATCTACCTGTCGCAGTCATACCTGCTCACGGGAACGTCGCCGCCCGAGGTGCGCGCGGCCGTGCTCGGGCTGCTGCAGGCGTGCATCGAGGCGAGCATGGCGGCGAAGGGCGGGCTCAAGGAAAGCGACAAGGCGGTCTACTGGGACGAAGTACGCCGCTGGGCAGACGGAGCAAAGGTCGAGGTCCAGCTCGAGCGCGGCTCGCGGTGGGTGCTCCCCGACGCGGACCGCGAGGCGCTCGTCGCGGTCCTGTCGAGCATCACCCGCGGCGGGCGCAACCTGTCGGACGTGCCCGGCCTCGTTGCACTCCTGTGCACATTTGTGACCGACTCGCTGCCCGTACCGCCCCCGCCGAGCCCGCTGTTCGACCCGACGCTCGAGACGCCGTTCGTCAAGACGCTCCCCGAACGGCCGTCGCCGCACGCGAGCTCGCTCGCACTGCTCACCGCGCTACACAAATTCTCCGCGTCTCACATCTTCTCGGAATCGACGCTGCTCGCACTGCGGGCCGCGCTCGGCGTCGCCAAGCTGCAGGAGGAACGCGACATCGGCGGGCACGACCAGGGCGTGCTTGGCTTCCTCAGCGCCGTCGTCCGCTTCGGCGAGGTCGCCGGGGGCCGCAGCCCGAGCTTCAAGGATGCGCTCGTCGAACAGTCGCTCGATCGCTCGGCGCACTCGCAGGGCGACGAGATCCTGCGCGAGGTCGTCTCGGTCGTTGCGCGCATCGTCGGGTGCGAGGGCCTCGTCGGTGTCGTCGACGTCACCGCGGACGCGAGCACACCGCGCGTCGGCGAGGAACAGACGCGACCGAGCCAGCTGCCCGCGCTCGCACTCGAGCTCATGCGCGACCTCCTGCGCTCGCCCGCGAACCAGGCGCTCAAGTCGCTCCGGGCGACGCTCGTGCCGCCACCGGACGCGAACCCGCCTGCGACACCGGTCCTGCTACTCGTGGGCGCGCTTCGGTCGCTGCGCAAGGCGCTCATCGAGCACTCGCAGGACGCCGAGGCGAGCGCGACGCGCGGCGAGGCGAGCTCGCTCAGCACGGGCGAGAGCAAGTGGCCGAGCATGCTCTCGCTCGGCCTCCCGTTCCTGTGGGACAACCTCCGCCGCGTGATGCGCTGGAAGTCGGCCTACGTCGATGCCGAAGTCATCCGCCTCGTCGAGGAGCGCCTCGAGGCCGCCGAGCGCGTCGCCAGCCGCGCGCGCGAGGTCGCTCAGCTCGCGAGTCCGCAGCCCGACGGCCGCGCGAAGGAGGTCGAAGACGGCGAAAACGGGCCCACGTACGACGACTGGGACATGGCGATCGAGGTTCTCAACATCTCCCGCTGGCACATCAACGACTGGGAGGACAAGAACCAGCGACCCTGGGTCTGGAGCACCGGTGCGCTTCACACTTTCGACCATGTTGCTCAATGCTGACCTCTAGCTTTCAAGATGACGGTAGCGATGATCCTGGTACACTCTAGCTTCATTCCTGCAAAAAGTCGGCGCTGATGGACTTACTTGACACAGACGCCACCGCCGCGGACGAGGTGCCCCGCTTCAAGCAGCGGCCGGGCGTGCTCGCTGCCTTCTCGTCGCTCCTCGAGAAGATTGTCGACGCATGGCGGTCGCCGAGCTTCAACGGGCCCTCGGAGCGCGTGTTTGACCTACTCGTCGGGCTCGCGCCGCACCTGTCGGACGACCACGCGCAGGCGGTGATCGAGCAGTGCGAGCACAACGACCTGTGCCTCCCGTCGCATCCCGAGTGGCTCGAGCGCACCCAGGACGTCGTGCGCGGGTTCTACCTCCTCCCGAACCGCACCACGAGCTCGGACGCGGTCCGGCGCACGGCGTCGACCGCGACGCGCTGCCGCGCGCTGCAGCTGCTCGCGAGCCTTCATTCGCACGTGCGGCACCTCGAGTCGCTGCGCAAGAACCTCGTCGACACGGTCATCATGCCGCTGCTCGAGACGACGTTCGAGGCCGAGCTGGACGTCGAGGTCGTCGAGGTGCTGCTCGCGCTCCTGCTCGAGGTCGCGCGCGACGTGCTCCCGTCCGACGAGACGCAGGACAGCGACGACGGCCCACTCGCTACGTTTGATCGAATCCGGATCCTCCTGTCGCGCGTCGCTCGCGGCTCGGTCCGCCCTGTCGATCGCTTCTCGACCTCAGCCCCGACGACGCCCAAGCAGCGACGCGGCGGCGCCGGCCTCACGACGCTCTCGCGGTACAACTCGACCGTCACGATGCGCTCGGCGCCGTCCGTCTCGCAGCCGGTGACCGGTGCGTCGCAGCAGTCGACCGCGAGCCCGTTGGACGCCAACGACGCGCACTTTCTCGCCGTGCTCGCGCTCATCTCGATCTTCCACCTCTGCCTCGCGCGCTCGACCCCCTCCGCGTCGAACCGGGCGATCCTCGTTTTCCGTGACCTCCTTGCGCTCCTCGCGCCGACGATGTACGCCTCACCGTCGCCGGACAGTCCCGAGGTCGTCGTCCCGCTCCGCACGCGGCTCGTGATCCTCCAGTGGCTCGTCCGCCTGCGCGCAGACGCGGCCCACCGCGTGCACTGGGTCAAGGACGTCGACATCACCGCGTCGGCTGCGATCCTTGGTCGCATCGGCGCACCACCCGAGCCGGCTGTCGAAGCACTCGTCGCCGCCGCGCGCACGTCCGAGGACGGCGGCCGCCCCGAAGTGCGAGGCCGCACTGCGCGCCAGCCAGCCGAGCGAGCGGGGCGAGATCCGTCAGGCAGTCGCCTCCGCGTGCGGAGCGAAGACCGCAGCCCTAGCCGGGGTAGCTCGACGCGCAGGGCCGCGCCCGGTCCCGCTGCCACCGTCGCGGCGGGCCCGGTGCTCTGGATCGTGCCCGAGTCGCTCCCGTTCGACTTTGCGGACGCGACCTGCTCCGTCGGCGGCCGCGGGCTCGCCTCGTTCGACCACAACCGGATGCGTAACTGGACCGAGGACGAGGACCCCGTGCTAGTAAAAAAAATCAAAAAAA